>Ga0157369_10004786_pt1 | contig 15909 bp, 12 predicted proteins | sample C25metaG_FD_113461 | JGI IMG/M metagenome (GOLD analysis project Ga0157369, IMG submission 113461) | Corn rhizosphere microbial communities from Kellogg Biological Station, Michigan, USA - C2-5 metaG | ecosystem: Host-associated > Plants > Roots > Rhizosphere > Soil | place: USA: Michigan... | reverse complement strand
GTGAGCAGCGTGATATTGCCGCCGACGATGGTCTGTAATCCGGCGCCGATAGTCCCGAAAATCGAGCGCGAGCGCACCACGATGCCTCGCACTAATCCCAGCGTTCGGACGATTCGATAGCCGTCCAGGGTAAAAGCGGTCGTTACCAGGTCATGGGTCATGCTCTGAATTATCGGTGGAGCGGGCTTCAGCCTGCAACCGCTTGCCCGATCGCGGGAGGCTTTAGCTTCGGCGCTCCGGTTGAAGGAGTCGTAAGAACTGGGGTCAGCGTTGATAGATCAAAGCACCGATGATGGCGTACAGAAACCCAAGGCCCGCTGCCCCTCCTATGCAATAAGTGATTGCTCGCTCAAGAGTGATCTTCGGCTCCGAAACAGAACGGAAGAACATCCAACCCGCTGCGGCAAGCGCTATGACTGAACCCAGAAGTGGCAAGTTTCCGAGCAGGACTCGATCTCGCTGGAAGTACGGCTCCCCCGGTATGCCAGGCACGAGGAATGACATCGCGAAGCCGTACCAGAGACCAACAGTGCCAGCGACAAACGTGAGTATGCCGGACACTCTGAGTAGAAGCCTGCTCTGCATTAGCTTCTACAATCGTATCTCGTTGACCCTGCGGAGGATGGTTATACGTTTGCTTGCCCTCGATCCTTTCTCATTTTTAAGAGGACGACCATTTAGTTCGCGGACAGCAGCGCAACATCACACCTCAGCTTCCACTGCATCTTCCGCCGCGCCCGCAACTTCCCACATCACGCCGATTCGCATCACTCTATTTGCCGATATCTTCAAACCAAGGAATTCGCGCGCTCTTCCATTGGAGAGCCGAATCGGCCAGCCATCGGCATTCTAGATCCTGCCGTAAAGGGCCTGCGTATCAGTGGATGTGGCCGGTACAGTCTCCGGACTCCCGCCGTGGGGAGTAAAAGCGCACGGCACGGGGCCCCAGAAAGGAAGGTTGAGAAGGTTTAGGCTAGCGAAACGCGAGACGATCTTGTCCCACTCGCGCTTCTGTGCGACCAGGCTTAGAATGATCGAATGCACAGAATAGTCATGACTCTGCCCGCGATGTTGGTGGCTCTTGGCCTATGTCTGCCAGCGCAAACGGCTTCGAAAGGCGCGGCAGCGCCCAAACCGGCAACCCCGGCGATGCAGGTTCAGTCCAACCTGAACCAGTTGATGCGTGGCGTCCTGTATCCGGCATCGAACGTGGTTTTCTTCGCGCAAAGCGACAATCCAGCGGACGTGAAGTATGTCCCCGGCCAGGATCCCTCCATGGCGACAGATCCCTTGGCCAGCACCTTCGGAGGTTGGCAGGCGGTAGAGAACGCGGCACTGGCTCTAACGGAGTCCACCAATCTACTCTTGATCCCGGGACGAACTTGCGCGAATGGTGTGCCCGTCCCGATGGACAATCCGGACTGGCCGAAGTTCGTTCAAGAGCTGCGCGATGCAGGAGTGAAAGCGTACCAGGCGGCTCAATCCAAGAACCAAGACAAGATGGTTGAGGCCGCCGATACGCTGTCGGCGGCATGCGCCGGCTGCCACAGGAAATGGCGTGAAAAGCCGCGACCTGCGGACCGGTGCAAATAGCGTTTCTCCCAGCGAACGCACTTCCCGAAAGCACGCAAGTTTGCCGCCAAACGGCTTGTGGTGTAACGGTGGCGTAGCCGATTTTCATCTTGTAAATGAGAACATCGGAATCGAGTGCTGAAAGCCAAGCCAGCTACGCAGAAGGAATTAAAGCAGCAACTGAGAGTAGCAAGGAATGCTCAAAAGGAAGCCGTCAAGCGCTTCAAGGAGATCGTTCGGGATATTCCGAGCGGGCTTCCTCACCCCGATGGCAGCGATCGGATCCGCAATGCATCACGCGAGCTGACGGAAACCCACAACCGGATGGTTGCGCTTCTCGTTAAGCTAAACCGGATGTCCCAGGACGGCGACGAAAAGAAGCGGAAGGCCTAACCGCAGCGGTGCGATGCCACATGATCGGATAGTTTTTTGCTGGCCGATTCAAAGGCGAGTCGCGCCCGTTCCGCATCTCGCTGGGCTTTTTTGAAATCCTGACCCATGCTACGCTGGAGAACGTTCACCGCATCCGCGTACACTTTAAGATCAGCCCGAACTCGCGTTTTTAGTATGTCGCGAGCTTTACAGGATGGAAGCTCGGAAGGAACCATTAACCTAAGACGATACTATCGTGCGCAGTCTCGTTTCACAAGAAAATTACGTTGATAGCGTACGGTTAAAAAATTGCCCGAACAACTATTGTCCGGCCGACGCAATGACGGTCGGACGTTTCACGAAGTAGTTTCCGGCGTTCAAATTCCTATATACATTGCCAGCGACCCCCGCGGCCGTCGGACCGCTGACCGCGCTTCCGCCCGTTAGTAGTACTACAACTACTAGACGTTGGTTGCCGACCTCCGTAAAAGATCCGAACCAGCCTAAGTGAGTGGGCGTGCGCGTATCGGTACACGTACCCGTTTTGCCATAGATGGGTTCGTTAGGATCGAAGCCAATGCGCCTCGCCGTTCCATATTCCACGGCTCCCATCATGCCCGGCTTAATTTCGGGAATCAGGTAGTTGATGTCCAGACGGCGCTTTACCTGGGGAGTGATCGCACCGGCCTCTTGCGCGTTCTTCGGGTACTGGAGGTAGTACAGCGTGCCGCCATTGGCCACGGCTCCCATAAGCCCAGCCATCTCCAGTGGCGTGATGGTGATCCCGTCGCCGAAGCTGGTCATCATACCCATGCCACTTTTAGGCGTCTCGGACGGCAGGATGCCGGGTTGTTCTTCTTCTATGTTCAGGCTGGCTTTCTCGCCCAAGCCGAACAAGCGCGCGTAATAGCTCATGCGCTCGAATCCAAGTTTTTCGCCTAAACTTGCGAAGTAATAATTGTTGGATTTGGCCAGAGCTTCCGTCATCGCGACCTTGGTGTTGCCGTAGATGCGAATCTTGGTGAGACGATCGATCACGGTCTCGCTGAGGGCCGCCAAGGCCACCGGAACTTTGATCGTGGAGCACGGCTGGTATCCGCTCTTATAGGCCAGCTTCTGATTGACGATGGTCAACACGCGCCCGGAGTCGGCGTCGGCGACGACGATTGAGCCGTTCAGCCGGCCTAACGCACTTACTGCGGCATTGCGGGCAACCAAATCGTCCCCTTCAAAGAAATCGCCTTCGGTGGATAGTGCATAGTTCGGCACCCGCCACGGACCCTTGGCGACGGCCGCGGTTTTCCGCGCCGTTTTCTTCACCGAAGTGGACGTCGCCTTGGCGACGAAACTTGTCGTCCTGAGTGTCGCGACGGCCGCTCTTGGAACAGCTCTCCGCAGAGCAGTTTTCTTAGAGCTCTTGGCTTTGCCGGGGTGTCTGCCAGGCTGGGTTGTTATCGCGCTTAGCGAGAAGGGCATGGCCACGAGGGCCAATGCGGTCAGGGATTGGAGAATGACCGGGCGGTTAAGATACAAGCAAACTCTCTCTTACTCTTACATGGAATTTAGGGTTCGACCTGAAACAAACATTTTGCATCATATGCGTCTCCCGGTCAAGTTAAGCTTTTCTCTTCAGTCTATCGTCAGACAGCGCATCGGCCTTGAGGCCCTAAGCGTCAAGTCGCTGCATGGACTCCGAAAAGGCCCTGTGTGGGGATGATACGCTAGGACCTTGACGGCCAGCATGCAACAAACTGCCCCTCGCGAACTAGTCATCCGCGACCTGGAGGGCCAAACTGCCACCATAGCTCTGGACCGCGACCGTATCACGCTGGGGCGTTCCAGCGCGAACGAGCTTAGTTACCCGGACGATATCGGCCTTTCGCGCCAGCATCTGGCCATCGTAGGGCGGGACGGCAAATGGACGGTGGAGGATCTGGGCAGCAAGAACGGAACGCTGCTGAACGGCGTACGTGTCGAAAAGCCGATGCCTTTCCTGCCCGGCGACCGTGTTTCCGCAGGACACTTAACCATCGAATTCGCGGGCTCCGGCGGCGCCCATCAGAACACCGTCAGGTTTGTCGATAACAAGGAGCAATTTTCCAACAGCGCCACCACCGTGGTCGCCAGCCTGAACGGGGTTCTGGCCCCGCCGAGCAACGACCTTCACAAGACGACAGTGATGCTACAGGGCACCCCGCAGATGCGGGCTCTGATCGACGCCGGACGTGAACTAGCCGGCCACCGCCCCTTGGCGGAGCTGTTTCCTCTGATCATGGATCTTTCGACGAACGCCGTGAGGGCCGGACGCGGCGTTCTGATGACGCTCGATGGAGACCAGCTCAATGTGCGGGCGGCGCATGGCGAAGGCTTCCAGATTTCCTCGACCGTTCGCGACCAGGTGCTCAAGAAAAAAGAGTCTCTGTTAATTCGCGATGCCCAGCTGGACATGGCCCTGCGCGAACACATGAGCATTGTCGAGCAGAAAGTCCGCAGTATGATCGCCGTGCCACTGCAAACCAACGACCGCGTGATCGGCCTGATTTACGTGGATTCGCCCGACGCGATTCGCGAATTCACGATCGAGGATTTGAACCTGCTCACGGTAATGGCCAATATTGCGGCCATCCGCATCGAGCACGCGCGGCTGAACGAAATCGAAGAAACCGAGCGCGCCATGGCCAAGGAAATGCACCAGGCCGCGCTTATCCAGCAACAACTCCTAGGCACGGCGCCCGCCGTGGACGGGATGGATATCGGCGCGAAAACCGTGGCATCGCGCGCCGTCGGCGGCGATTACTACGACTTCATCAAATACGCTGATGGCCGTGTCGCCATAATGGTCGGCGATGTAGCCGGAAAGGGCATGCCCGCGGCTCTGCTGATGAGCAGCCTGCAGGCCCGGGTGCACGTGGTGTTTGAGGAGCCCGATCATCTGGCGCAGAAAATGACCCGGCTCAATAAGGGCACCTGCGCTAACTGTCCCGACAACCGCTTCATTACCTTCTTCACTTGCATCGCCAATCCCAAGACCGGCAACGTGGTGTATACGAACGCCGGCCATAATCCGCCGCTGGTAGTGCGCGCCAAGGGCGGATTTGAAACCCTGGGCGGCGCCGGTGGCATGATTCTGGGTATTCTCCCGATGGCGCAGTACCAGGAAGCGAAAGTCGTGCTGGACCCGGGTGACATTCTAGTGCTGTTTAGCGACGGTGTCACCGAAGCAGTGGATCCCCAGGATCACGATTTCGGCGAAGAGCGCCTAGCTAATCTGGTGGGACTGATGCGCGATCGCCCGGCCGCGGAGATCGTCGAGGCGGTCCATCGCGCGGTCCACGCGTTTACGCAAGGCGCTCCGGCCGCCGATGATATTACCGTCGTCATAGCCCGGCGGCTGTAGAATAGGGAAAGCAGCTTTGAATGCCCGCCCAAGTTGATCTCTCCAAGCTAAGCGTTCGTCAGTTTGCAGAGCGGTTTAAGAGTGAAATGATCCCGCTCAGCAACACGTTCTCCTATTTCTGCGCCTCGGTTCCGCTGAGCGAAGAAGATCTGAAGGAGTACCTCGAAGAGCCGGTGGCGGCTCTGCCGCCCGGAGTGGCCGCCGCATTGCCTAAGATCTCGATTCTTCTGGTTCCATACCTCGAACGGGCCAATGGAACCGGTTCCCCGAAGGCCCCCGCCAAAGATAGCAACCGCGCCAAACTGGCCGCCTCTGAATACGTATCCATCGAGAAGCCGCTGCATGGCCGGATCTCGGCGGCCACCCAGCTCAGCTTGGGCGGTGAGACGGTACTGGCCTTCGCGCTCAAGGATCAGGAAGTAGCCGAGTATCATTACCGCTTTTATCACCTGCTGGCTACCGTTCTGGGAGAGCACTGGACGGAGGCCATCGAAACAGGCTACAGCCGGGTGATGCGGGATGAGCTGAATTCGGACGTTCACGGCGAGGTGGACGAGGCTAGCTGGAGGCTCAAACAGGCTCTCCGGCGGTCCCAAGCGACCATGAGCGCGAAGGCATTTCGGGCTTATGCTCGGCAGTCGTTTATCGATACGTTGACACTATACCTGCACGGCATTTGCTGCGATATCGATGTGGATACGGGCCCCCGTCAGCTTCCCAGCCGATATCTTCGCAAACGTCTATTGCTGCTGCAGGAACTTTTCCCGCCTCCGCACGGCTATGCGGTTTTCCCGGAACAGCTGGGGACCTGACCCCCTGGGCTCTGCCGTTTGGCTCAGGCCAAAAAGGTTTACACATTTCGTGTTTTTAATATTGATAGGTGTGGTATCCTCGTCCGATACGGGTTAACGAGTTCGCTTTCTTGGGTTTCGGGGGAGGAGAGCGGGGATTACTGACACGTGTGCGGGATTGCCGGGTTTACACATCTCAAAAAAGGCCCTAATCCAGATAGGATCTGGGAGATCACTAGAGCGCTGATTCACCGCGGCCCCGATCAGCAGGGCGTATGGGAATCGGGCGACGTGTCGCTGGGAGCCGTTCGTCTCAAAATCATCGACTTGAAGCAGGGAGATCAGCCCATAGCCAGCGACGACGGCGATACCGTCCTCGTCTTCAACGGCGAGCTCTATAACCACATGGAGCTGCGCCGGGAGCTGGAGCAGGCGGGTCACCGGTTCGATTCGCGCTGCGATACCGAGACTGTTCTGCATGCATTCCTTGAGTGGGACATCGACGCGTTCCGGCGCTTCCGGGGAATGTTCGCGGCCGCCTTCTGGACCCAATCGGAAAGGCGTCTGGTGCTGGTGCGCGATCACATGGGGATCAAGCCTCTGTATTTCGCCCGCCGCCGGGAAAACATCTATTTTGGCTCCGAGCTAAAGGCAATATTGCTTCACCCCGAGATCGATCGCACGATCGATCTTGCTGGCCTGTCGGATTATCTCTCGCTCAACTACGTTCCGGGACCGAGGACCCTGGTGGAGGGCGTCGAAAAGCTCGCGCCAGGCACCTGGCTCGAATGCCGCGCTGGCACACTCAGCAGCGGCGAATATTGGCGGCTGGAATTCAATCCCGACCCGAAGAGAGATTTGGGGTCTGCCAAAGAGGAATTGGACGGACTGCTGCGTTCCGCTGTCAGCGAGCAGCTGGTTGCCGATGTTCCCTTGGGCGTGTGGTCGAGCGGTGGCCTGGATTCGTCGACGATCCTGCACTACGCCAGCGAAACAGCGCGCGGGCGTCTAAAGACCTTCTCCGTATCTTTCCATGGACGCTCCTTTGACGAAAGCCAATACTTTCGGGAAATCGCACAGGCCTATGGGACCGACCACCATGAGTTCGACCTGAATCCGGACGCCGATTTGGCCGACGTGATCGAAGATATCCCGTATTATTCGGATGAGCCCAGCGCGGATGCCGGTGCTCTGCCGGTTTGGTTTCTTTCCAAGATGAGCCGGCGTCACGTGACCGTCGCGCTTTCAGGCGATGGCGCGGACGAACTCTTCGGAGGATATAAAACTTATCTGGCGGATCGCTATTCGCAGCGTCTGCGGCGTCTACCCCCGGGAGTGCTCCGATTCGGGGAAAGAACCGCCCGACTCTTGCCGTGTTCGAATGAGAAGATCGGTCTGGATTACAAGATCAACCGCTTGTTGCAGGGCTCGCTACTCGATCCCATAGAGGCTCACTTCTTCTGGAACGGAACGTTCTCTCGCGGCCAGCAGGGAAATTTGCGCAACGGCTGGGAGGTTCCGGTGGATATCGCGGCCGAGCGCCACGGTCGAGCTGCAACCGGCTTGAGCCGCTTCTTGTGCATGGATCAGCTCTGTTACTTGCCGGACGACATCCTCACCAAGGTCGACCGCATGAGCATGGCGCATTCACTGGAAGTGCGTCCGCCTTTCCTGGATCATCGGATTGTCGAATTTGCGGCGCGGCTTCCGGAAAACCTCAAGATCCGCGGCGGCCGTCTGAAGTTCGTCTTGCGCGAGCTCATGAAGGATCGGCTGCCGCGATCCATCGTCAGACGCAGCAAGGAAGGTTTCGATATCCCCACCCACCATTGGTTCCGGACGATTCTGCGGCCCCTGCTGCTCGACACACTGAACGAGGACAGCGTGCGCGAATCCGGCATCTTGTCGTGGCCGGCGGTAGACGCAGTTATTCGCGCCCACTTGGACCGCCGTGCTAATCTCGGGTATCACTTATGGGGACTCGTGGTCCTGTTCCTCTGGATGAAACACTGGGGAATTACGGCGCCAGTCCGAGCCCAGGAACATCAAGCGATTCCGGTGGTTCTGCGCAGCTCGGCCTGATCGTACTTCTCGTTGCAGCCATCGTTTTCCTAGGCTGCATTATCAGCCCGCCATCTCTGATGGACGACGTCGATGCCGTCCAGGCGCAGATTTCCCGCAACATGTTGGATTCCGGCGATTGGGTGACGGCCCGTCTGGACGGCATCGCCTACCTCGAAAAGTCTCCGCTCAAATACTGGATGATCGGCCTCGCGTTCAAGGTGCTGGGCGTGCATGACTGGGTGGCACGCCTGCCCGTGGCGCTGTCAGCCGTGCTGCTGTGCTGGCTAACTTATCGCATAGGAACGTGGGCGTTCCATCGCCGCGCGGGAATGTATGCGGGCCTGACTTTAGCTACATGTGTCGGTTTATTTCTGTTCACTCGCATTCAGATTCCCGATGTCACCATCACCGCGACCATTGCTTTGGCATTATGGGCATTTCTGCGCGCGCTCGATCCCACGGAAGTCCAGCCGGGTGCATGGAGCGCACTGATGGCGGCGGCTATCGGGATCGGTCTGTTGCTGAAGGGGCTGATCGCCGCGGTGTTCCCGATAGCGGCCATGCTGCTGTTCCTGGGGTTCACCCGTGAATGGAAGTCGCGGGATAGCTGGCGAAGATTGCATGTATTCCGCGGAATTCTTTTGGCTCTCGCCATCGCGGCGCCGTGGCACATTCTCGCAACACTCCGAAACCCGCCCTATTTCGACTTCACGATGCACAGTGCGCCAGGCGAGTATCGCGGCTTCTTCTGGTTCTATTTTTTCAACGAGCACATACTGCGATTTTTGAATTTGCGGTATCCGCGCGACTACAACACCGTCCCTCGTCTGTACTTCTGGCTATTGCACCTGCTGTGGTTGTTCCCCTGGAGCGTATACCTGCCGGCCACCATCAAGCTGAATTATCGTGGCGCGGATCGGGCCTCGAGGATGCGGCTGCTGTGCCTGTGCTGGGCCGGATTCCTACTATTGTTCTTTACTTTTTCGTCTACCCAGGAATACTATTCGATGCCGTGCTATCCTGCGCTGGCATTGCTCATTGGAAGCGCGCTGACGGATAAGCGCGCCGCGTCCTGGATCCGCAAGGGAAATGTCGCTTTGGCCGTGATCGCGACGCTGGCACTCGCAGCCATCGGCTTCATCTTGTCGCAGGTGTGGAATCTGCCCGCGCCGGGCGATATTTCCCGCGCTCTGGTGCAGCATCCCGAAGAGTATACGTTGTCGCTTGGCCATATGGGCGATCTGACGATGGCATCGTTCGCTTACCTGCGAACTCCACTGCTGCTGGCGGGATTGGGATTCCTGGTGGGCGCGGTTGCCGCTTGGCGCGGCAAGATTTTGGGCGCGGTGGTCATGATGATCCTATTCATCCACGCCGCTCGTCTGGCCTTGGTGGTGTTCGATCCTTACCTCGCGTCGAGACCGTTGGCGGAAGCGCTGAATCGAGCGCCGCGTGGCACGCTGATTCTCGATGACCAGTACTACACGTTCTCCTCGGTCGTGTTTTATGCGGAGGCGTATCACGGTCAACGAGTCCTATTGCTGAATGGGCGCGTCAACAATTTGGAATATGGTTCGTATGCTCCGGACGCGCCACACGATGTGTTTATAGACGACGCGGGATTCCGCAACCGTTGGCTTTCGCGGGATCTGTACTACATCTGTGTGGAAGCTCCTCAAGTGCAGCGCCTTGAGAAGCTCGTGAGCCGGGAAGCCCTGCATCCTGTGATCGAAAGCGGCGGGAAATTCGTATTCAGCAATCGCGGCTAGCGCGTGAAGATCACCATCGACGCCACTTCGGCTCTTCTCCGCAGCGCGGGAGTAAAGGGCTACTCCTATCACTGGCTTCGCAGTCTTCGCCAACAGGCGGCTCCCGGTGAGGAAATTCGCGCATTCCCGCTGTTAAAAACGTGGTCGCGTCTCGATCATGAACATTCGGCGCGGCCGCTTGTGCCCACGGTCGCGCGCCTGGCCGCGCTGCATGCAGCAAACGTCCTCGGGCCTGCGGTTATGGATATGCTGCTGCGCGGAACCGACATCTTCCATGCCGGAAATTTAGTCCGCCAAGCTCCGGGTAAGGCCCGGCTGACAGCAACCATCCACGACCTGACGTCCTGGATCATGCCCGAGGTCCATACACAATCGACTCTGCGCGCCGATCGTACCTTCGAGGAACGTATTCTAAAGCGCGCCGACGGGTTAATCGCGGTCTCCGAAAACACACGGCAAGACGCGATTCGCCTGCTGGGAATCGACCCCGGGCGGATCCGCACCATCCATTCCGGTGTTGCGGAAGAGTATTTCGATGCCCTTCCCCGAGCGCGCCCCAAACCGTATGTCCTGCTCGTTGGAACCGTCGAGCCTCGCAAGAACCTGGACACGCTGCTCGATGCGTGGCGATCGGTGAAGCAAGACCTTCGCGAGCATTTCGATCTGGTCCTGGCGGGCCCTGAAGGCTGGGACTCATCCGCAACGATGGCACGCATTCGCCAGGAAGCGACTTATTTAGGCTATGTTCCCGAAACGGAAATGCCAGGTTTGGTTGCGGGCGCGTCGCTATTCGTTTATCCGTCGCTCTACGAAGGGTTCGGATTTCCGTTGGTCCAGGCGATGGCGGCCAATGTTCCCGCGCTCATTTCGCAAACGTCGTGTTTGCCGGAAATCGCGGGCGACGCCGCGGCGTTTGTCGATCCGCTGAGTCCTTCTGAAATGTCGGAGCAGTTGACCCGTCTGCTGGAATCGCCAGAGGAGCGGACGAGGCTTGCTAAATTGGGCCGCACGCGAGCGGAAGTGTATCGTTGGGAGCGTTGCGCGCGGGAGTCACTCGCGTTTTTCCGGGAAATCGCTGGATAGTTATTTTGCGGGCACGCCGATGCCAAAATCCCACACCTGCCAGTTGAGCGCGCCCTCGCTGTATTGCACCAGCGCGTACTCGCCGGGTTCGAGCGGCTGCTCCGGCCAGATTTTATAGGTTCTTTCCGACACTTGCTTCTTGAATGTCGGCACCAGCTTCAGATCCTCAATCACTTCGTTGGTCACCGGCAGGATGCTGATGTTTTCGAGCAGCCGCACGTTTTTCTTCTTCGAAAGTTTGATGATTCCGAAACGCTCGTCATCCGATAAGCGCAGGTAAAACTCGGGCTTGTCACCCGACGCCCGGTAGACTGCCGATTCGCCCTTGATCTCCACGGTGCTCTTGCCGGGAACAATGGGAATTGGCGCCAGCACCTTTAAAACGTTGCGGCCCTTACTGGAATTGACCGCGACTTCCACCGGTTTGAGCGATTCGATCTTGTCGCCAACCACGTAATAAACGCCGGGCTCGACCGGTACCTGAGCGGCTTCCTTCTTCTCGGCGCGGATGGCCTTATCCTCGACGTCCTGCTCCTTGGCCTCGGCCTCAATGGCAGCCTGGCGCTCGGCCGCGTCCTTTTTGGTGCGCTCCAGATCCACTAGTTCAAGCGGGATCTCTTCCCAATCGCCGCGCTCCGTGCTGAAGTACCGCACGCGATCGGCGAGTACCTGATATTCGCGCACCAACTGGTAGTCGCCATCCTTGAGATACAGGCGGCTGTTAGCCCCGAAGGCGGCCACAGCCATGGTAAACAGAATGGCGATGCGGAGATACATACCGCTCCTGCCTCTATTATGGAATATCGTGCGGATAGGGTTACATACATCAATCGCGGGCGCCCTGGAACGATCCGCGCTCAAAGCCGCGGAGCTGGGCGCGAACACGTTCCAGATTTTTTCGTCGAGTCCACGACAATGGAAAGCGTCGGTCCCGAGCTTGCCCGCCATTCGGCTGCTGAACCAGGCCCGTGAAAAGCACGACCTGTATCCGCTGGCTATCCATGACAACTATCTGATCAACCTTGCGTCGGCACACGAGAAAATCCGGCACATGTCGATCGAGGCATTCCGCGGCGAGTTGGTTCGCGCCACGGCCATCGGCGCCGAATACTTGATCGCGCATCCCGGGAACTATAAAGGCCACACGGTGGAGCAAGGCATCCTGCATTTCCTTGAAGGCGTCGGCATGGCTTCAAATGGTCTTAAACTTGGAAATCTCATGCTTCTGATCGAGAACACGGTCGGTGCAGGCGCGCAGCTCGGCGGAAAGTTCGAAGAGTTGCATGTAATGCGCGAATACGCGCCTAAGTTGACGGACCTTCCGATTGGATTCTGCCTGGATACCTGCCACTTGCTGGCTTCCGGCTTCGATGTCGCGAACGCCGCCGGGCTGAGCCATATGATCTCGGAAGCCGATCGCCTGCTGGGCCTCGACAATGTGCGCGTGATCCATGCCAACGATTCCAAAGGCGCCTTGGGATCGCACGTCGACCGGCATCAGAATATCGGCAACGGGTATATTGGATTAGACGGGTTTCGCCGCATCCTGCATCATCCGCGACTACGTTCCAAGGCTTTTATTCTGGAAACGCCGATGGACGACGGCTGGGACAAGAAAGATCTCGACACCCTTAGAACACTATGGAAGAAATCCCGCAGGACCCAACCCGCTACGACCACAACCAGATCGAGCTGAAGTGGCACGAGCGCTGGAATAACGATCCCAACCTGTACAAAGCCGCCGCCGATTCCACGCGGCCGAAATACTACGTGCTCGAAATGCTGCCCTACCCTAGCGGCAGTCTGCACATCGGGCATCTGCGGAATTACGCCATCGGCGATGCGCTCGCGCGATACATGTGGATGAAGGGTTACAACGTCCTTCATCCAATGGGCTGGGATGCTTTCGGTCTGCCGGCCGAGAATGCCGCCATTAAGAACAGCCGCCATCCTTACGAATGGACCAAGGCCAACATCGCGGAGATGAAGCGGCAGCATCGCCGGATGGGCTTCAGCTACGACTGGGATCTGGAGATTACCACCTGCGAGCCGGAGTATTATCGCTGGAATCAGTGGTTCTTCCTCAAGATGTTGGAGCGCGGCCTGGCCTATCGCAAGAACGCTTTGGTGAACTGGTGCCCGGAATGCGGAACCGTCCTGGCGAATGAGCAAGTGGTCGATGGCTGCTGCTGGCGGCACGAAACCACGCAAGTCGAGCAGCGGTCGCTAGAACAGTGGTTTCTAAAGATCACAGCGTACGCCGATGAACTCCTGCGCGCCATCGACGAAAAGCTCGAAGGACACTGGCCCGATCGCGTGCTGTCGATGCAGCGCAACTGGATCGGCAAATCGGTCGGCTCGGAGATCGATTTCAAACTGGAGAATACCGGTGAACCTATTCGCGTGTTCACCACTCGTGTCGACACGATTTACGGCGCGACCTGTGTGATCCTGGCGCCGGAGCATCCCTTAACTGCCAAGCTGCTTGATGAGGCAGGGCGTGCGCGCGCCAAACAGATGATCGACAGCCGGGCCAGCAAGGGTCCCGGCGACATCGATAAAGACGGCCACTTCACGGGGCATTACGCCATCAATCCCTACAGCGGCGAAAAGGTTCCGATCTGGATCGGCAACTTCGTGCTAATGGGCTATGGCACGGGCGCGATCATGGCGGTCCCGGCGCACGACGAGCGCGATTTCGAGTTCTGCACGACGTATGGGATTCCGATTCGGCCGGTGATTCGTCCGGTGAACGGCGGCCTCGACGAAAATCCGAAAGCCGCTCTCACCGAGGACGGCGTCGTCGAGCGATCCGGCGAGTTTTCCGGTCTGCCCAGCGCCGAAGCGCGCGCCCGCATGAATAAGAAAGCTGAGAGTGAAGGTTTCGGTAAAGCCGCGGTTACCTATCGCATCAAGGACTGGGGAATTTCACGGCAGCGTTATTGGGGCACGCCGATTCCGGTAATCCACTGTCCCAAGGACGGCGTTGTTCCGGTTCCTGAAAAGGATCTGCCGGTAATCTTACCTGTCGACGTGCAACTCACCGGCAAGGGGCGGTCGCCGCTAGCCGACGTGGCTTCGTTTGTGAACGTGAAGTGTCCCAAGTGCGGCGGCGACGCCCGGCGAGAATCCGACACCATGGACACCTTCGTCGATTCGTCCTGGTATTTTTATCGCTACTGCGATCCGAAGAATTCGCAGGCTCCGTTCGATTCGAAGAAGATCGCGTACTGGTTTCCCATCGATCAATACATCGGCGGCGTGGAACACGCAATCTTGCACCTGATCTACTCACGTTTCTTTACCAAGGTCATGCGCGATATCGGCGTCATCTCGAACGATGAGCCCGCGGCCCGCCTGTTCACCCAAGGCATGGTAATCAAGGACGGCGCGAAGATGTCCAAGAACAAGGGCAACGTGGTTAGCGCCGACGAAATGATCGACCGTTTTGGCGCGGACACTGGCCGCGTGTTCGAGCTGTTCGCGGCGCCTCCCGAGAAAGACATGGACTGGACCGATGCGGGCGCGGAAGGATCCTATCGCTTCCTGAGCCGCGTCTTTCGTTTCGTCGTTCGCAACGCGGGACGGCGTCCCGAGGGAGATCCGCTTGCGGACCGGCGTGCGTTGCGCAAGCTGCACCAGACCATCCGCAAGGTTACTGAGGATTTCGATAATCGCTGGCACTTCAATACGTCGATTGCCGCGCTGATGGAGTTAATCAACACCCTGTACGAGGAAGAGGCGGGATTGTCGGGTGGAGCGCTGCATCAGATTCTGCCATCGTTGGCGCTACTGCTGGGACCGTTTGCGCCGTATCTCGCCGAGGAACTGTGGGAGCAGCTCGGCCACCAGGGTCCCGTGTTCCGGCAGCCCTGGCCCACTTATGATGAGGCTCTCGCCAAAGAGGATGCCGCCGACATTGTCTTGCAAGTGAACGGCAAAGTTCGTGGGCGGCTGTCGGTACCGTTCGGAACTTCGGAAGAGCAGTTGAAAAAGCTCGCGCTGGCGGATCCGAAGGTGCAGCCTTTCATCGAAGGGAAGCAGGTAGTGAAGGTGATCGTCGTGCCGGATAAGCTCGTCAACATCGTTGTGAAGTAGTGAAATGGCAGGGAAGCAATCGAATAACGATCCAACGCAGACCGAACTAGCGCCGGGTTTTACTGTCGCCGACTATGAGGCCGCTTGCAATGCTAAGGACAGAGAAAGGATCGCGGACGCTCTACGCTCCCGTTTTACCAGCCGCTACATCGAGCCAGTTACTTCCGGGAAGGGCAAGCCTACGCATGGTTTCACAGTTATGGCCATCGCATGCCTCATGATTGAATCGCTCGAAACATTTCGACAAGGTTGGGAAAATAGCGACGGCAAAAGTAAGGCGGCATTTTGCTATTTTTTTGATCGCCAAATCCTCTTCAGTGATTTTCGCGGCTACTCTGCGCAGTTCTATAAGAACGTTCGTTGCGGTATCCTGCACCAGGCCGAGACTACTGGCGGTTGGAAGATAACGCGAAAACGAGGAGCTCCGCTTCTTGAGGGCGGTCCGTCACCAGCCATCAACGCGACTCTTTTCCTCCGTCATCTCAGATCGGTTCTTGACGAATTTTGTGACGAGTTAAGAACTGCAGATTGGAACGATATCGAGTGGAAGAACGTTCGGACAAAAATGAAAGCCCTCTGCAACAATTGCCGACCTTAGCCGTCCGGTTCTGATACCGTAAAGCCATGGCCTCGCGGACGTTGATCTCCGTCGAAGAGTACCTCAGGACGAGTTACCGCCCTGATTGCGACTACGTCGATGGGGAGGTCCTCGAAAGGAACGTGGGGGAACTGGATCATAGCTGGTTACAGACGATGTTGAGCG
>Ga0157369_10004784_pt1 | contig 15916 bp, 12 predicted proteins | sample C25metaG_FD_113461 | JGI IMG/M metagenome (GOLD analysis project Ga0157369, IMG submission 113461) | Corn rhizosphere microbial communities from Kellogg Biological Station, Michigan, USA - C2-5 metaG | ecosystem: Host-associated > Plants > Roots > Rhizosphere > Soil | place: USA: Michigan... | reverse complement strand
GACGGCAAGGCGTGCGATCTGGCTTCCGATATGCCCGGCGCCGATGATACCAATTGTTGACATGACAGCTGCATCTTCTCACAAATGGAATAACCGTCGAGACAGGAAGCCGCTCGCCCCGCTTCACCTGGGCTTTCCGCGCCTCCGCCCCCATTCGCCGCGAACCGGGTTGCGCACGTGCTCTGCCTGCCTTTGAGGTTTCATGGCAGGCATCGCGTCCGGGCACTCATGGGAGCGGCGGGCGTTCGTAATACTCCATCCGCATTTCCGAGATCAGGGCGGAAGCGGCGGACGTATCCGACGCGTATTGGAGGAGGGCCTGCCGCACCATCTCCACGCCGCCCTCGAACTCGGGCTGGACTGTCCCTGTCACGCCCAGTCGCCGCAGGTCCAGCACGTCCTCCCGCCGGAATGCGCGGGCTACAACCGACAGACCGGAATTGAGGTATCGGGCTCGCTGGACGATCAGGCGAACTGTACTCTGGTCGGGGATGGTGACCAGCAGGACACGGGCGGCGTCGACGCCGGCAGCCTTGAGGATCTCGTCGCCGGTAATGTCGCCCCAGATACCGGAGTACCCGGCAGCCGCGATGCCACCATACAACGAATGGTTGATCTCAACAACGACGAACGGAATAGCGGCGCGGTTAAGGGTTCGCGCAGCGGCCCTTCCAGTACGCCCATAGCCGGCGACGATCACGTGATCTCGCATGGGTTCTGACAGCGCCTCGACCGGCGCCGAGGGAGTTGCCGAGGTATATCGTCGGCGCCATGCGCGCCCGAGGGGCAGAGCCAGACGGGAGACAAGCGGCGAGAAGGCCATCGTAAGAACCGTGCACGTGAGGGCGAGATCGTAGGTTGGCTTCGAAAGCATCCCGGAACTGACGCCTGCGCGCGCGAGAACGAATGAGAACTCCCCGATTTGGGAGAGGCCGAGCCCCACAATCCAGGGAGCCATATGGACATAGCCGAAGGCGCGGACGAGCAGGCCGATGAGGAGCGACTTGCCCACGAAAGTGGCGACCACGACAGCGGCGATGCGGCCGGCGTGATCCAGAGCGAATGCGGGATCGAGCAGCATCCCGATGCTGACGAAGAATAGTAAGCCGAAAACATCGCGGATGGGGACGACGTCGCTGAGAGCCTGGTGGCTAAACTCGGATTCGCTGAGGACGATGCCGGCGACGAACGCGCCAAGCGCGAACGACAGGCCCGAGAGCCAGGTCACGTAACCAACCCCGACTCCAATGCCGACGACGGAGACGAGGAACAGTTCGCGCGAGCCCCACGCGAGTACGAATTCGAGGAGCCTGGGAAGAAGCCTGGTGCCGAGGAACACGATGGCGCCGAGGAGGAGTGCGGCGATGCCGACCGCCCGGCCCATGTTGGCCAGGAGCCCATGCGTCGCGCCCAGTTGCGGAAGAATAACGAGCATCGGAACTACCGCAAGGTCCTGCACGACCAGGAAACCGATCATGACGCGGCTGGCGAGGGACTGCGTGACGCCAGCCGCGGAGAGCGTCTTCAGAACGACCGCGGTACTCGACACGGAGATCATCGCGCCGAACCAGATCGCTTCCCGGACAGGCATGCCGAATGACGTGGCCGCGGCGGCGGCGAGCGCGCAAGTAACAAGAATCTGGATGGGGCCGCCGATCAGGGCAATGCGGCGAACGGGCTGGAGGTCCCGGAACGAGAGTTCGAGCCCGAGTGAGAAAAGAAGCAGCGCAACGCCGATTTCAGCGAGGAGCTCGATGTCGTGGGCCTGCACGACAGTTGGCCCGGCGGTGTGCGGCCCCACAAGGATGCCGGCGGCCACGTAGCCGACCATAAGCGGGAGGCGGAGGAGGCGCGCGGCGAGTCCTCCAATCAGGCCGGCAAGGATGATCAGGACGAAATCGGCTGCGATGCCCACGTTCCTTTAGCCTAAGTCGCCGAAGTTGATGGAGTCGGCGGCTATCGGCAGCCAGGCGCGCGGAGATGACGTCTGATCTAAAACACCAGCTTCAACGCAAGCTGCAACTGCCGCGCCGGGAAGGTCGAAGTGAACACCCCGAATCCCGTGCTGTTCGCGTTCAGCGTGCTCGGCGGCGAGAAGTTCGTATGGTTTAGCAGATTGAATGCCTCGGCCCGGAACTGAACATATCGCGCTTCGGCGAAATTGAAATTCTTGTGCAGCGCGAGATCCGTCTCGTAGTACGCGGGCATTTTCGCTACGTTTCGCGGGGTAGTCCCGAAGGGCTGGGTGTAAACGGGAAGACTGAACGCCGCGGCATTCAGATAATTCACCGGATTCGAGCCATTCAGATAAATCGATTGCCCTGTCAGGTTCGGCCGCTCGGAAACGAGCGAGCTCACCTGTTGCTGCGTACTCGCCGAATATCCCACATTCAGCGGCAGCCCGGAGGTCATCGTGTTGATCATGTCGACCGACCAGTCGCCCGCCACAAAATTCGCGACGCTGTTGCGGATTCCGAACCGGCGTCCTTTTCCGAACGGCAGGTCGTAGATGATCGAAAGCGTATCGTTGAACGGCTGGTTGTAGCTGGAAAGGCCGCGTTCCAGTTTCGTGTTGTAGTAATTGATGCGGGAGTTATCGCCGTCGTAGTTTTCGAGGTGTCCGGGCGCGTTATCGATCGCCTTCGACCACGTAAACGAATTAATCAGATACAGCCCCGCGGAATACCGCTTCTCCAGTTTCAGTTGCAACGCGTTATAGCTGCCGAATCCACCGTCATAAGCGATTTCGATTCCAGAGAACGTCTGGATGGGGCGCCGCTGCTGCACCGTCAGGTTCTGTCCCAGGGCATTCGGCAGCGCCTGGTTCGCGTCGGACAGAATCATGAGTCCCACGCTGTGGGTCCCCACGTAGCCCACGTCCAGCAGCAGATTTTTGGCCAGCTCTCGTTGAACCGTAAAATGCCAGCTCTGCACGTACCCGGTCCGGTTGTCGCCCGGGATGTAGCGCACCTGATTGATCGCGGGATTGAAGGCGTTGGACGAGGCGAAGTTTGCCGGGAAGCCCTGCGCCGTGGAGCGAAAGCATGTACCGGGAACAGCATCGCCGGAGGAACAAACTCCCTGTGTCGGCAACTGATCGATCGCCGCATCCACTACGAACGGACCGTTGTAAGCCAGCAGGTTCTCGCCACCCATCCGGTTGAACTGCACATAGCTGATGCCGTACGCGGCCCGAATCGTCGTTTTCGCAGTCACCTGATAGGCAAGACCAACGCGCGGCGCCCAGTTGTTGGGTTGCGGATGCACCAGCGCCCGGTTGTACAGACTCCCGTTCGAAGCGTAAATCATCGTGCGGTTCACTGGATCGAAGTTGGCCAGCCGGTTATCGCGCTCATATTGTGGGGTCGCGAATTCGTATCGCAACCCCAGATTGAAGGTCAGCTTCGGACTGAATTTGAAATCGTCCTGCACATAGGCGAAGTACATGCGCTGCCGGTAATGCGCGATCGGATTGTTGTCCAGCTCGTAGTGGCTCGGCGCGCCGTAGATGAAGTCGCCAATGCTGTAGAGCGCCTTCTGTGTGCTCGAAAGGCTGTTGACCGAAGCCGGGTTGACGAAATAATCCGGATCGCTGAATGAGCCGGTGAAGTTTTGCTGACCGTACTGCGGGTGGAAATCGCTTACGGCCGTATCGATCAGCTGATATTCGAATCCGCTCTTGATACTGTGGCGCCCCACGATCTTCGTATAGTTGATTTTCGGGTCGCCAACGAACGGATCCTGATACTGGGGATTGCTGCCCTGCCGCCCAAGCTGCGAAAAGCCGTTGAGGTTCACGGTAAACAGACCGCCCGCCAGCGAAGAATCGTTGGGCTGGTTCGGAATCGTCAGACCGTCCGTCGACTGGCCAAATGCAGGCGGAGTCTTTCCGGCCCGCATGTAGTCGACCCCCAGCCGCGCCTCCAGAATCGAGCTGGGGCTCAATGTCCAGGTCACCCCGGCTACGGCCTGCTTGCTTTGGATGTATACGTTCCCATTCGAATTGCCGCCCGCCAGACCGGGAATGGCGGACGGGTTGAAAATGCGGGTGTCCAGTTGACTGTAGCGCGCGAATGCGGAAACTTTCGGGCTCACGAAGTAGTCGTATCGGAAATCGCCCTTGTCGTTGTAAATCGTGTCGGCGGGCGATGACTCGTAATTATTCGAGATACCCGGCAGATTCGGCGCCGGGAGCGCCGCCATCACGTTTTTCGCAAGCGGGGAAAACTGCGATTGCGGAATCAGACCGCCCGGGGCCGTCGCGCCTGTAAGTGGATTCGCGATCGCAATGCCGAACGCGCTGAAATCGCCGCGATCCATGGCGGCCGTCGGAACAGAGGCGAATTGCAGCGGATGATAAACGCGCCGAAAACCCTCGTAATCCGCAAAGAAGAACATTTTATCCCTGATGATGGGACCGCCGCCTGCGGCGCCGAACTGATTCTGATTGAACGGCAGATTGCCGCTGAGTGGCTTGAAGAACCCCGTGGCATTCAGCACCGTATTGCGATTGAACTCCCAGAGTTCGCCATGAAACTCGTTCGTACCGCTCTTGATTGTCGCGTTGATAACGGCCCCGGAGGCGCGCCCGAACTCCGCGCTGTAGTTGTCGGTCTCCACTTTGAACTGCTGCAGCGCATCGGGATTCGGCTGAATCACCTGGTTTGAGAAGCCCTGATTGCTGGTACCGTAGGCATTGTTGTCGATGCCGTCGAGCATGAAATTATTCAGCTCGCTGCGGCCGCCGTTCACGTTGTAAGAAGCGTCGCGGCTGCTGTCCGTGCCGTTCTCGAGCGGCGATTTGGCCACTCCCGGCGCCAGCAGCGTAAGGTCTGCGTAAGCGCGTCCGTTCAGCGGAAGCTCGACGATTTGCCTCGGATTGATCACCTGGCCGCGTGAGCTGGTTTCCGTTTCCATCAGCTCCGCCGCGCCGGTTACCGTCACCGATTCGGTCGCCTGCCCTACCTGCAAAGTAAGGTCGACGCGCTGCCGCGCATTCACCACCAGATCGAACGGCGCCGTCTGCGCCGTTTGGAATCCCGGCATTTCGGCGCGTACGCGATACGCGCCCGTCCTCTGATTGACGAATTCATAATTTCCATTCGAATCGCTCTTCGAGCGCGCCGAAACGCCGGTACGATCGTTCACCAGCGTCACATTTGCGTTCGAAATCACCGCGCCTGATGGATCCCGAATGGTCCCCAGAACCGTTCCCGATTCGAATTGGGCCTGCGTTACGGAACTTGTGGCGATCGCCAGAAAGAACCCGACGGAAATATGCCACGCGAACACACGTATCGATAGACGTTGCTTCATAACCCCGAACCCCTTTTTTGTTGTAGGCGAGAACTTACATTATCGGGAGAATATGTTACATCAGAATCCCGATAGCGCTACGAAGAAAACACAGACTTCCGGTTGGCGATGAATCCCCGGCGTGCCTGAACGCTAGGCTGACCGGTACGCTTTGCTGTAATGCGTGTTCCAGTCCACGAGATCGATATTCAGCAATCGATGGCTCATGCTCTTCGTATCCGCTTCCGCAATCAGGTACGCGTTCGGATCGTATCGCGTCGCCGCCATCACCAGATGTTGCGGCCCGAAGGATCTTCCAAACTCGAACCATTTGTGCCAGTGGCCGGAGATTACGCGCTGAATCGAATCCCGGTGCTGCTTGATAAGCGCGTGCACGCCGTAATCGCGGATTTCCTTCGTTTCAACAATCGTGAGCGGATAGTGAATGAAGACAAAAGAAGGCTTCTGTTGCCTGAGTTCCGCCTCGAACCAGTTCAACTGCTCCTCGCCCAGAGAACCCTGCGCAGGTTTGAACCTCGCGTCGCCCTTGCTCCACGTATAACCAAGGAAATTATTCAGGTGAATGAATTTCCAGCCTTTGTAATCCACTGAATAGTAAGGTTTCAGCCCCAATTTGCGCCGAAACAGTTCATGCGACGTCTCCCGCGGCATGCCCGTCGCCCAGTAGTCATGATTCCCGAAACCAACGTGAACCGGCGCGGCGAACTGATCCGTGATCTCCTTGGCGTGGTCGATTCTCGTCTTGTGTTGGAAATAAAAATCGATATCAGGCGAAGGATAGTTGTGGAAGTAATCGCCCACCAGGAAGACGCGTTCCATACGGGGTGTAAGACCGTTGATCACGTCGCGCGCCGCTTGCAGTCTTTCGGCGCTTTTCAAAATCGATTCCGTATCTTCCGGGTTGCTCTCCGGGCCTTTGTAGTACTCGTCGATAATGTGCGAGTCGGCCACCACTGCAAAGTAAAACTTCGAATCACTCGGCGCCGCCTTGCTGAACGGCTGTATTGCGAGCGACGCCGCAGCCGCGCCGCTCATACGCAGGAATTCTTTTCGGTTCATGGGAAACCGTCAGTATATCGCCGAAAAATAAAGACGCGATGACAAGCTTAGCCTGAATCCGCCGACGTCTCTACCCGCAGCAGCGGCGTGCCGGCGCCCAGCCCCGGCCAGCGTCGCGCCTGCTCGGCGAGCGTGTTCACGCTCGTCGTGATCCGGTCGGTTTCCCGATCGATCAGCGTATATCGCTCCGCGGGCGAAGCCGCTGAGTGCAGAATACCCGTGTGCGCCGCCCGCAGGTCAGGAATATGCGCCGCCGGGTCGTCGCGCCCGCGAAGCCATTTCGATACCGTACCCAGCGCGTCCATCACTTCAATCGCAAACTCCCTCGTAGCCGCCCGCATCGGAACCGGCGTCGTGTGATACAGGCCCGATTCCATCGCCATCACCGCGTGCACGAAGGAGTGCGAACTCGCCATCATCGCTCCCACGGTAGCGATCTGCTGCCGCGTAACGCCCGGCTCTGCCGTCATCCGGTCCACCGAAGCTTCGGCATTCGAGCGCGCAAGGCGCGCCGCAACCCTTGCCGCGCCGGGATCGGCTCCCGTCTCTCCCCCGTACGTCTGAATCACGGCGTCGAAATAGTCGCGATAGCGATCGATCATGTCGGCCAGAGTCGGCCCCAGCTGCGTCTTCTCCCAGGTCGGCCAGATCGCATAAGCGATAAGCGCGAGCGTGCCGCCGATCGCCGTATTCTGCGCTCGCGCCAGGATTACGGGCCTCGGACTAACCCCGGTACTTGAAATCAGCAGCACCACCATCGCGCTCATCGCGATCACGAACACGCCGTAATTCGCGGCCCCGATCCAGCGCAGCAGAAACATAAACACGGCCATCAACGCGATATCCGTAGCGACGCCCGTATGCAGGTAATGAAACAACACGGTCGCAAGCACGAGTCCGGCGAACGTTCCGGCGATGCGCAGGATGCCGCGGCTGAACGTGCCGGTGAAATCGGGCTTCAGCACGATCGCGATCGTCATCGGAATCCAGTACGTGCGCTGCAGGCTGATCGCGCGCCCGAGCGCATCGCCCGCCGCAAGACACACGGCGAGACGCAACGCGTGCCGGAACACGGTCGAACGGAACGAAAGATTCGCGCGAAGTTCCGCCAGCTTTCCAGGAAACTGCAGCCACCATGGATCTCGTGATGGCGCGGCGGATGGCGCCTCGAACTCCTTCACCGCACCGGAACTGACCGACGCTGCTGCGCGGATCTGTCCGCCCAATGCGTCGAGTTCATGGCGCCCGTCTTCCAGCAGCCCCGCAATTGCCGGCGGCGCCCCTGCTGCGCTCATGCTGCGAAAACGGTTCGCCGCGCCTTTGAACTTGTCGAGCGTCGCAATGGGAGTCTCACGCATTGCGCATTCGCCGATATCGGTTGCTGTATCCGCCGCCGCCTGCAATACGTCCGAAAGAGCCTCCGCCGCTTCCCTGCCCTCGGCTTCGCGCGCGATCCTGCGCTGAATCTGCGTCAGGTTGATGAGCGAGAGCCGGATCCTCTCGGCCTGATTCAGAAGAAACACATGCCGTTCCGCCTCTACGCTGTGATCGCCCGCGAGCGACGCGAGCGCCTCCTGAGCATCCGTAATCTGGCGGCTCGCCGGGGGCGCGGTCGAGGTGTCCTGGCTGCCTCTCGCAATGTTTGCGATTGCGAGATACAGCTCCGAAACAATCTTTCGTTCCGGCGCGTAAGGCTTCACCGGCCAGAACGCGATGGCGAGCAACATCTGGACGAGGCCCCCGGCGCAAGCGACGAGCCCCGACTCCAGCGCCAGCAGCGGGGGAAGAGGACGGGCCGCGAATACTACAATCGTCACAAGAGTCACCACGCCGAGGTCTCCTGCCCGCGCGCCCAGCGCGATCATCATTCCCGCTCCAAACGCGCTGATTGCCGCAAAACTCACCGCGGTGAAATTCGTGTTTCCGGAGAGCGCGCCGGCAGTAACGGCGCCGCCGCAAAGCAGGCTCGCGATGCCGATCCGCCACGCGCGAACGCGATATGGATCGAGGCCATCCGAATAGGAAACGTTCAACGCCCCCAGCCCGGCGAGCACGGCCGCATTCGTATCGCCCGCCACGCTCCCGATAATCAATGCGAGCGCGAACCCGATAGTGTTGCGCACGGCTATCGGAAGCACGATTTTTCCCCGGTCCCAGCGGACCAGCGCGCGCCATAGCGACTCAAACGGGCTGGGGTGCGGTTTGACCTGCGCGGGCTCAGCGGTCATACACTCCTAACATAAGTGGCGAGCCTCCCCGGTCCGGAGGACGCTAAATTGCACGGAGGAAACGGCAATGGAATGGACTCCTGGCGGAACAAGTCCCGATATCGAAGACCGGCGCGATGACAGCGGAGGCGGAGGCGGCTTCGGTTTTGGCGGAGGCGGCTTCGGCGGTATGCATATCGGTATCGGAGGGGCCATCATTCTCGGTGTGCTCAGTCTGGTATTCCACCAGAACCTGTTCCAGGTCTTCAGCGGCGCCGGACCGGCTCCTGTAACTGCGAACCACAGCCCGCGCAACGTCGAGCTTGACCAGAAAGAAGGACGCGAGGTGCAGTTTGTCTCTTTCGTTCTCGACGATGTGCAAAAGAACTGGGACCGCATCCTGCCCGAGCAGCGCAATATCGAGTACCACCACGCGAAGATGGTCCTCTATCGCGATGCCTACCCTTCCGCGTGCGGAACGGCTCAGCAGGCCATCGGCCCTTTCTATTGCCCCGGCGATGAAAAGGTCTATCTGGATCTCGGTTTCTTCCACGAGCTGAGTACGCGTTTCGGCGCGCCCGGTGAATTCGCTCAGGCCTATGTGATCGCGCATGAAATCGGCCATCACGTACAGAAGCTGACGGGCGTGGAAGGCCGCGCCCGGCAGCTTCAGCAGCGCCGGCCCGACGAAGCGAATCCAATTTCCGTCCGGCTCGAGTTGCAGGCCGATTGCTATGCCGGCGTATGGGCCAACTCTACGGAACAGCGCGGAATCGTTCATGATGCGGATATCGAAGCAGCGCTACGAGCAGCTTCGGCAGTGGGCGACGACACGCTGCAGCGCGCCGGACAGGGCTATGTCAATCCCGATTCGTTCACGCACGGCTCCGCCGCCCAGCGCATGCGCTGGTTCAAAGCCGGCCTCGCACAGGGCCGCATGGCCGATTGCAATACCTTCCGTCAGATGGATTGACGGCTGCGATAAAGTGGACTCGACAAGCTCACTGCGCAATGAAAATCTCTCTCGGCTCGTGGGCCTTTTCTTTTGGACCTTACGCCGAGCATCCAGTCCCGTTTGAGACCATCGCCAGACGTTGTTCTGAAACCGGTTATGACGGGATTGAAATCTGCGGCTTTCCTCCTCACATCACGCTCGAAGCTTTTCCGAGCACACAATCGCGAAAGGAAGTCGCCGCGCTTCTATTCGATCTCGGCCTCGGAATCTCCGGATACTCAGCCGATCTTTCGGAAGTGAATCCGGTGTCGCCCGGCAATCACGACCAGTATCTGGAGCTTTTTCGCCGGAACGTCGGAATGTGCGCGGATCTCGGCAGTCCGATGATCCGCGTCGATTCGGGCGCGGCGCCGGGGTCCCTGCCCGATCGCGAATACGAGGCGGCTTTCCACCAGATTGCGGCCTTGTGGAGCGACTGCGCTGAGATCGCCAGCATTTCGAACGTTCGTCTCGTCTGGGAGTTCGAGCCGGGGTTCGCTTTTAATAAACCAGGTGAAGTGGTGAGGATGCATCAGGAGGTCCGGCATCCGAATTTTTTCGTCCTTTTCGATACCGCTCATGCCTACATGTGCGCGGTAGTGGGGGCGCGGCAACCCGCGCCGCGAGACGTTCTGATCGGCGGTGTCGAGGAACTGCTCGATAAGCTGGAGGGCCGCATCGGGGCGGTACACATCATCGACAGCGACGGCACCCTTTATCACGAAGAAACCACCACGCACCGCCCGTTCGGGCAGGGCCGCATCAATTTCGATCGGCTCGTTCCCCGGCTGCTCCGTTTATCGAATATCGACTGGTGGACCGTCGACCTCTGTTTCTGGCCCGGCGCGTGGGAGCTTGTGGAAGCGAGCCGGCGTTTCGTCGCGGACCTGCTCGCGCGTCACGCCGAGACCGGCTGATGCCACAGTGGGATCAGATCATTCGAGCGCGGCGCGTCGCCGCATTGGGAATGGTCGTCAGCGGGGCGCTCGCGCTGATGAAGATCATCGTCGGGTATCGCGCCGGTTCGGCGTCGGTAATGGCGGACGGCTTCGAATCCGCCGCCGACGTTTTTGCGTCCGGGCTGGTGCTGGTCGGGATGATCGTCGCGGTACGCCCCGCCGATGAGAATCACCCCTACGGCCACGGCCGCGCAGAGACGCTATCCGGTCTTCTGATCGGCTTTTTTCTGTTCGCGGCCGGTGTTTTGATCGCGTGGCACGGAATCACAGGCGCATCCGACGCCACGGTTCCCGCCGCTTATGCCATCTGGCCCCTGGTGATCTCGATCCTGGCCAAGAGTGGTCTTGCGATCGCAAAATACGCGCACGGCCGGCGCATTCGAAGTTCCTCCCTGCTCGCCGACGCCGCCAACGACAGCATTGACGTTCTCTCTGGCCTGGTGGCCCTGGTCGCGCTCTCGCTCACGCTGGTGAACCCGGCGCGCTTCGCGCGCGCCGATCACTACGGGGCATTCTGCGTCGGGCTGATCGTCATGTTCGTCGCCGGTCGCGTGGTGCATGAAGCCTCGAGCCACCTGATGGACACCATGCCTGAAGACGACCTGATGCGCAGCGTCCGCCGCGTGGCGCTCAGTGTTCCCAATGTCGCAGGCGTGGAGAAATGCTTTGCCCGCAAGACCGGGTTGCAGTATCACGTGGATCTGCACCTCGAGGTCGATCCGGACATTACGGTGCGGACATCGCACGAGATCGCGCAACGCGTGCGCGATCGGATTCGCGAAGAACTGGACTGGGTCGCGGATGTTCTGGTCCACGTCGAGCCGGCTCCCGGCAGATAGTTAGTGTGGAATCTCGGGAAAGCTCGTGATCCGAAGTTTTGCGGCGCCGTACGGAATCAGCGTGAGCGTTTCGGTGGGACCCGACTGCTTCACAGGACTTTGCGGGAGCGGGCCGGCCGAATTATCCTCCAGTTTCCAGGATGGGATGCGGATGCCTTTCGCGTGCAGGGAAATCGGCGTGCCTTTCGGACTGAAAGGCTGCGCGCCCATCTTGCCGTAGTCAACGACAAAGGACGCCTGCGGGTTTTCCCTGTCGATGACGAGGCCATAGTTCCACGGGGTGGTTGGATCGACCTCCCAATCGGCCGTCTGGCCTTTTTGCTCGAGCTTCTTCCACTTTTCTCCGATATCGAGCGCGAACAGCAGCGGGCCGCGCGTGACATACACGCTTCCCTTGTAACCATGCCCGACCATTACCGGGAAAGGCATTTTGATTTGGATCACATCGCCCGGCGCCCATTCGCGACTGATTTTGTGGAAGGTGCCTGGCTGCAGATCCCGCTGGGCGGCGCCGTTGACGCGAATCACGGTTTCGGAAGTGAAGCCGGGGACTGGCAGCGTGAGCGGGAAACTGAGGGGTTTGGCCGGTTCGACGTGAATGGTGACGTTTTCGCCGAACGGGTAGTCGGTTTCCTCAGTGATGCGGACCGGAGTTCCGTCGATCTCGACATTGACTTCGGTGGGAGAGTAGGTGAACGCCGCCAGTCCCTTGTCCGGCGTTCCCATCCAGATGCTGGCGGCGAACTTGGGCCAGCCCTGATGCATGTTGGCGGTGCAGCAGCCGTAGTTTGGTTCGAGGCCGAAGAGGTTCGAATCATCGCCGTTGGTGGTCCAGTCGCGTTTTGCTTTTGAGACGAGCACCTGGTTCGGCTGCTCATCATATTGGTGCGCCCACATGTCGCTGGTGAACGCGCCGGGCAGAGCGTTGAACGCAATGCGCTCGAGCCGGAGCGCCATGTGCGGGTCGCCATAGATGCGAACCAAAGTTTCGAGAGAGTACATTTCCTCGACGACGGTGCAAAGCTCGGTACCCTGGCTCGGGTCTTTGCCGGCGAGGTGCTCATCGGCGCTGAAGGTTCCATTGGGAAGCCCGTGATACCGATCCAGCGTCTGGAGCATTTTTTTTGAAGCCTCGCGATCTTCCGGACTTCCGGAGATGAGAGACCAGAGGGCTTCGGTTTTCAGCGCCATGGCGTTGTTGACGCCATGCGTTTTCATGTTCGCGTCGGCTTTCGAGATCTTTTCCTTATAGGGGTAGTCTGCAAAAAGCCCCTTCCAGTCGAAGCCCTGGCCGGCGATGGCTTTGGCAAGATCGAGCAGTTTCTGATCGCCATTTCGGTTGTAAAGCCAGATGATGGAGACCAGTTCATCGCCCCAGCGGTATTGGGCCCATTTCTGGAGCGGATTCGAGGCCAGATTCGCCGCCTGCCAGGCAAAAAACTTTTCGAGAACCGGAATCACGCGCGGATCACCGGTCGCTTCCTGATACTGGGTCAGCGCCTTGAGCATGATCATGTCCGGCCACCAGTCGGTGTTTTTTTCGGGGCCGATCCCGCCATCGGCGCGCTGATGCTCAAGCGTGTAGTTGACCCACTTGCGGACTTTGCCAACCAGAACGGGGTCGTCGAGGAGATAAGCGAGCGGAACGAGGCCGTCGAGATAGTAGGGGCCGCGCTCCCATGCTTCGCCGGAACCGCCGAGCCATGCGGAGTTGGAACTTGTATCGGGCCAGAATTCGTCGAGGTGGCCGCTCAGACCTTTGGCCTGAAGCTGCAACTCATTCCTGAGCCAGCCGGTGGGTTTGACGGTCCCCAGCGGGAGAGAGTAGAAGGCGTCCGGCGCGAGCGGATCCCGATTGGGAACAGGCGTTTTGGACGGCTCCGCCAGAAGTATCGCGGCGAAAATGAGACCGGCGAGATATCTCACACCACATGATATCCCTGCAATTCAGGGAGCGATGTGAGGGGCGCTACACGGTGGCGAGCCCGATTCGGCTAGACCACGTCCACGCCCATGGAGCGGGCGGTGCCTTTGACGCTGCGGATGGCGGCTTCCACGTCGAAGCAGTTGAGATCCGGCATTTTGACTTTGGCGATCTCTTCCACCTGCTTCTCGGTAATTTTCCCGACCTTAGTCTTGTGGGGCTCAGCCGAGCCTTTGGCCAGATTCACCGCGCGCTTGATTAGAACCGGCACCGGCGGCGTCTTCGTGATGAACGTGAACGACCTGTCCGAGTAGATCGTGATCACGACCGGGATGATGAGACCTTCCTGGTCCTTGCCCGAGGTTTTCGCGTTGAATGCCTTGCAGAATTCCATGATGTTAACGCCCTGGGGACCGAGGGCGGTACCAACAGGGGGGGCGGGAGTGGCTTTGCCCGCCGGAATCTGCAGCTTTACCTGACCTGTTACCTTCTTTGCCATTTTTGTATCTGGAAGCCTTTCCTGTTTTTACGAACTGGACTCTATGAGGATTTTTCCACCTGAAGGAAGTCCAGCTCGACCGGAGTCGCGCGCCCGAAAATCGTGACCAGCACGCGCAGGGTGCTGCGCTCCGTATTGATTTCGTCCACTTTGCCCGAGAAGTTGGCGAACGGTCCGTCGATAATGCGAACGGTTTCGTTCTTTTCGAAGGTCATCTTCGGGCGAGGCCGTTCGGCGCTTGTGGTCTGCCGATACAGCATCTTGTTGATCTCATCCGCGGTAAGCGGAACCGGGGTCTGGCCGCCGCCGACAAAACCGGTGACCCGCGGCGTATCCTTCACGCGGTGCCAGAGCTCATCGTTCATTTCCATCTGGACGACGACGTAACCCGGATAGAGCAGGCGTTTGCTCGTGACCTTCTTGCCGTTGCGCAGCTCGACGACTTCTTCTTCGGGGATGAGGATCTGGCCGATTTTGTCGGAGAACCCGAAAGCTTCGGAGCGCGTTCGGAGGGATTCGGCGACTTTGCGCTCGAATCCGGAATAGGTGTGGATGATGAACCACTGGCGCGCATCGTCCGGAGCAGCTTCGGTATGCTCGATCGCCTCGTCAGGCTCAGCGGCGTGCTCCAGCACGCCTTCGGCGTCTTCCTGTTCGGCCGCGGGCGTGGAATCGGCGGTTTCACCGGGCTCCGGGACTTCATCCTCGGCTGCGTAATTGGCGCCGGCCTCTTCAGGCGATTCGTCGCCGTAGTTCTCCGGGGCGTAGTCTGCGGCCGAGCCGTTCCCGTGGTTCGGATCGTTGATGTCTTCGTAGTTCGGCATATCGGAGTGGCCTGTTATTTCAGGAGCGCTTGTTGCGCACGCACGACCGTTTCCTGCAGAGCCCAGTCGACCACTTTGAAATACGCGGCGAAGGCGAACACCGAGAGGATCACGACGATCGTTGTCGATTCCACCTGCTTACGGCTTGGCCAGGTGACGCGCCGCATCTCGCTGCGGATGTCGCCGAGATACGCGCGCGTGTTGTCGAGCCAACTCTGTTTCTTTCCTTCAACTTCGGCTGCCATGCTTACGCCTTCTTAATACCCATTTTCCATCAATGCCTGTTTCGGCTCTGGCTGAATTGGGGAAATTTCTGGCAGGGGCGGAGGGATTCGAACCCCCACTCGCGGTTTTGGAGACCGCTGGTCTGCCGTTAAACCTACGCCCCTGTCGGGAGGTGAGTCCTCACTACAGTGTACATGAATCGGTGAGCGCCGTTGAGAGCGCGGAGCTTATCTGTCGAACCTGCGCCTCGAATTTTGCAAAACAAACCCAAATACGCGCCGCCTCTCACCCCCGAGGATTCAAGCGGAACGCTCCCGCCGCTGCCTGGCCACTCGAAAAAACGAACCCACTGTGAAAGACCGGCCAGAGAAAATAAAGCCATTGCTGCCCGCCGCCCAGGTATTTTCGGAAGAAGCCAATCGCGAAAACCGCGACCAAACGAACCCAACCCATCTCCGACCGGCAGTTCAGTTCAGAGCAGCAGCCGCGCGGCACTCGCCGGCTCCCCCAAAACAACAACTTACAGGGAGTTTCGGACAGCGGCGACTGTCTGCGAGCGATTTTGCAAAACAAAGCCAATCGCCGGACCTCGTACCGAACGAAGCCAACGGGCGGAGGTCTACTTGGTTTCGCGGTGCGGCTGGTGCTTCCGGCAGTACGGACAGAACTTCTTCATCTCGAGGCGTTCCGTCGTGGTTTTCTTATTCTTCGTGTTCGTATAGTTCCGGTTTTTGCACTCGGTGCACTGGAACGTGATGATTTCTCTTGGCATAAACTTCCTTTACACCGCACAAAACGGCCGCTCAAGGGGCAGCCGTTTTGCGCATTTTCTCGTTAAACCAAATTAATCCAGAATTTCCGTGACGGTGCCCGCGCCGACCGTTCGGCCACCTTCGCGGATGGCGAACCGCAGGCCCTTGTCCATGGCAACCGGCGTGATCAGCTCGATCGCCAGACTTACGTTGTCGCCCGGCATCACCATCTCCGTCCCTTCCGGCAGCTCCGCCACTCCCGTCACATCCGTCGTCCGGAAGTAGAACTGCGGCCGGTAGCCCTTGAAGAACGGTGTG
>Ga0157369_10004781_pt1 | contig 15922 bp, 12 predicted proteins | sample C25metaG_FD_113461 | JGI IMG/M metagenome (GOLD analysis project Ga0157369, IMG submission 113461) | Corn rhizosphere microbial communities from Kellogg Biological Station, Michigan, USA - C2-5 metaG | ecosystem: Host-associated > Plants > Roots > Rhizosphere > Soil | place: USA: Michigan... | reverse complement strand
TCACTACGCCCGGTCATCGCGTACGCGTCGGCGCTCGGAATCCACCGTGGTCCTTGTCGCGGTGGCCATGGTCGTTCTCATCGTGGTCATCTGGTACTTCAGCCGTTGACGTCGGCCCCGCCGACGCCGACTGGTTCAGTGCCGACTGGCGCCTGCGGGTGGGGCCGGGCCGGCCGTGGCGTCGAGCAGCCACGGGTACGCCCATGGCGAGCTGAAGGGCGGCGGTGGGCGTGACCACACCCCATCACCTGCACCCGGCCAACCAGCACCGCCACGATGACCGCAGCATCGGGCAGCGGCTGGCCGACTCGGTGACCGCGGTGTTCGGGTCCTGGCGTTTCATCATCATCCAGACCTGCATCGTCGCGGTGTGGATCGCTGTCAACATCCTCGCTGTGTTCTACCGCTGGGATCCTTACCCGTTCATCCTGCTCAACCTGCTGTTCTCCACCCAGGCCGCGTACGCCGCCCCCCTGATCCTGCTCAGCCAGAACCGCCAGGCCGACACCGACCGGATCAAGGCCGAACACGACTACCGGGTCAACCAACTCGCCCTGCAGTACCTCATCGCCTGGCACCGCGACACCCACGGCGAAGCCTGCCAGTGCGTCCAGCAAGCCGCGCCGGTCGTCGAAGGCATGCTCGCCGCACTCGCGAAAGACCTGTGACGCCGCCGTGATGTCGGCGGCCAACCACAGGTCCGAGCCGCCGCTGCCCACGCGGTGTCCGAACCACCACCCAAGAAAGAGGTACGCCATGACATGAACAAGAAGCTCAGCAGCATCGCCCGGGACGTCGGGTACAGGGCCCAGCAGACCAGGGGGCAGGGCAAAGCAGACCAGGGGCAGGGCAAAGCAGACCGCCGGCGCAGCCACCGGCAACAGCAGGCGCCAGAGCCATCACAACGCCATCAGGCCTTGACCGGCGTACGCTGAGAGCGTTACCCGGGTCCCCGGTCGCGAGACAGTCCACCGATGGTGGGCGCACTCCAGCGAATCGGGCTGCGATGAGCCGGCACCGGCGAAACAGGTACGGCAACCTGGATGCCGGATCGTCTCGTCCGCCGGCAAGCCGGGAACAGCCCCGTCGGCCGTTGACCTCCCGTACGCCGGACCCTGGCAGGCAGCGCCATGACGCGACACGCTCCCCGGCCCCGCGGTGGGTACCTCCCCGCACGCACCCGACCGCCGTCGTCGCGGTGCCGGTCCCACCGTTCGAATACCTCTGCCAAGCCCGCACCTGATGTCATGGAAAGTCCGGTGGTCCCCGTGACCCAGCCCAACAACCAAGCCGCAGCGCCATCACCCCCGCGGCGCGAGACACCGCCGGCTCCGGCGGCACCGCCGGCCGCCAGGCCCCCACACCGGCTACCCCGTAGCCGCGCGGGCGGGCTGTGGGTGGTCCTGGTCGCCTTCGCGGTGGTACTCCTGCTGCTTCTGATCTTCATCCTGCAGAACGGCCAACGCTCGGACGTGTACTTCCTGGGTGCCCACGGACACCTGCCGATGGGGGTGGCACTGCTGCTGTCGGCGATCTTCGGGGTGCTGCTGGCGGCCCTACCCACCGCCGTACGCATCGCCCAGTTGCGAATGACGGCCTCCCGGCACCGGGTCCGGATCGCCGCCGCGAACCACACCCCCACTGAGGAGCCCAGGCCGGCAGCTTCATGACACGCCTCGCCGCAGACGGTGGAGACGGCTCTTACCTTGCCGCATCGGCGCGGCGGGGACCTGCCGCGTCGATCCGGGATACGTAGAAGGGACCAATCATGTCCTCCGCAATCGTCATGCTGATCGCCGTTGTCCTGGTCGTTGTGGCTCTTGCCGTCGCCGGCTGGCTCGCCATACACCGGCGGCGTGCCCTGCAGAACAGGTTCGGGGCGGAATACGACCAGGTGCTCGCGCACCAACCCAGCCGCGGCGCGGCCGAGCAGGAACTACGCGGGCGCGAACGCAAGCACGCGCAGCTGCAGTTGCAGGCGCTGACGCCGCAGGCCCGGGCCCGCTATGCGGCCGAATGGGTCGACGTGCAAGCCCACTTCGTTGACTCCCCCACCGCCGCGGTATACGCCGCCGACACGCTGCTCACCCGGCTGGTCAACGACATCGGGTACCCGACCGGCAGCGACGACGAGCGGCTCGCGCTGCTGTCCGTCGACCACGCCGGCACTCTCGGCCGCTACCGCGCCGCACACGAGATCTCGCTGAGCAATGCACGTGGCGAGGCGAGCACCGAGCAGCTGCGCCAGGCGCTGGTGCATTTCCGGGCACTGGTCGCGGAACTGCTCGGCGAACAACCCGTCCCCCCGACCAATGACCCGACGGCCGCGACGAACCCGGCCGGAGACCGCACCGTCACCAACTCCGTCCCGGCCGCCCATGCCCCGCAATCCCTCCTGAGGAGGCGTTCATGACTGAACAGAGCACCCGTGACCAGTGGACATCACCCGCACCGCAGCCGTCCGGTACGGACTGGTCCGACCCGCGACAACCAGCCGAAGACGGTGCTGGCTTCGACATTGTCGACGCATTGGCGTCGGCCGACCACCTCAGCCGTCACCCCGCTAACCTCGAGGAACCTTCCCCGGTGACATCAGCATCAGACGCGGAGCTGGCGGCCGAACCGCAGACTGGCATTGTCGATCGCGGTGACGTCGATTCCCCGGATATTGCCGCCGCGGCCGACGTACCGAACGAGGGCGACGGCGCGGAGGGACACCCGGACGACGCGACCAGGGCGGTGCAGGAACCGGACGCGGCTGAGGAGCCCGACCACCTCGCCGGGGTGACCGACACCGGGTCAGGCGGATTGCTGCCCAGCGACGTGCTGCGGGAGCCCGTACTCGCCCTGTTGGACGCCGAGACGACCGCCCGGTTCCAGGCGCGGTGGCAGCGGCTGCAACTGCAGTTCATCGATGACCCCCACACCGTGACCGGCCAGGCCGGCGCGCTGGTGGACGAGGTCGTCACCGCGCTGCACGAGGCGGTGGACCGGCGGCGCCTGGCGCTGCAGGACTGGCAGTCCGGCGATGGCGTCGACGCGCACGCCGGGGACACCGAGCGGCTACGGGTCGCGGTACGCCGCTACCGGGACTTCCTGGGCCAACTCCTCGGCCATTAACCACACTCGCCCTTGGCCGCTGAACTGGCAGCGCCGCATCAGCCGGTGCCGTGCCACCGCCTCGACGTCGTCCAGCAGCCAGCTTCCGGCCAGGATGACCGGTACCTGGTCGACATTCTCGCTGTCGCGGACGGACGCGGCGCCCTACAGCGAGACGGCGCACATATCGCTGGCCGAGCCGCCCGCCGGACGGTTCGGCCAGCAATACGCTTCCTTCAATGCATGCGCCACCGCCGACAACTCACGCGCGGCTCACCGTGGTACACGCCGGCCAGTTCATTGATGCAGGTCGGGCTGAAAGCGCGCCGTGGGGACCGCTCTTCGAATCGATGAGGTGCTTACGAGAGGAAAGAGGTACCGGGTGTGGCTGTTCCGTTGGGGGTCGCCGTGCGTGCCGGTTGCTCGTCGGCCGTGATCGCCGCCGATGGGGTCGATGCGGTCGCTTCGCGGGCGAGGAACGCGCCGAGTTCGGCGATGGTGGTCATCAACGGCGCGGGGAACACGACAGTGGTGTTCTTGTCCACTCCGATTTCGACCAGGCTCTGCAGGTTGCGCAGCTGCAAGGCGAGAGGGTGAGCCATCATGATGTCGGACGCGTCGCCGAGCGCGGCAGCCGCCAGCGACTCGCCCTCCGCGTTAATGATCTTCGCGCGCTTCTCACGCTCGGCTTCCGCCTGGCGGGCCATCGCCCGCTTCATGCTGTCCGGAAGCTGGATATCCTTGAGCTCGACCAGGGTGACTTCGACACCCCACTCGACAGTGGTCACGTCCAGGATGGCGCGGATGTCGAGGTTGATGCGGTCGGTTTCGGACAGCGTCTCGTCGAGGGTGTGCTGGCCGACGACCTTACGCAGGGTGGTCTGGGCGATCTGGTCGATCGCGGCGTACACATTCTCGATCGCGACGACCGACTTGACCGCGTCGACGACCCGGAAGTAGGCCACCGCGGACACGTCGACGCTGACGTTGTCGCGCGTGATGATGCCCTGTGACTGGATCGGCATGGTCACGATCCGCAGGGAGACCCGGCGTAGCACGTCGATGAACGGGACGATGAAGTTCAGCCCGGGTTCGCGGACGCCGAGCACCCGGCCGAGCCGGAACAACACGCCCTGTTCGTACTGTTTGACAATCCTGACTGCCAACGCCAGCCCCAGCAGAAGCAGCACGACGACGGCGATGACAATGAAGACGAGGGCGGTGGTACTCATGAGCGGGTGCTCCTATCGGGTGGGTCGGTGAACCAAGCGTCTCGGCGACCTTGACCGCTCGCCGCCTCCGCGCCGGGCTTCCGCGCCCAGCTACCGCCATGACGACGACAGCACAGCAGCGGGCAGGCTGGCGCCGCCGAGCAGAGCGGCCGCAGGGCGACGCACGGATGGCCGTGCGAACCGCGTACCGGCCGCAGATTCCCCACCTGGCCAGGGATAGCACGGTCGATGGGTGGAATGGAGATCGTGTGTCGGCACAGTACCGTGAATCCTCGGCTCATCGACGGCGATGGACGGACAGCCACCGGGGGCCAGAGCGACAACTCAACACTACGCCCACGACGACAAGACGACGACTGTGCGCAGCACAAACGGTCAGCCAGGCCAGCGGCCCGATCGGGAACCGGGCCCGCCAACTGAAGCCGACACGTCGCGCCCACTAACCCAGGATTGGGTTCGGAACGTCCCTCGACCGCGCCACGGGGAACTACGCGGGGCCAACGGCGTCGCGTACGTCCAGATAGCTGCGCGTCGAAAGAGCTGAGCCTCGCGGCGCGGAGCCGCCGATAGCGCGTACAGTCAGCGGTAGATCGGTTCGTCAGTGTCTTTGACGGCTGGCGCCCACCGGGCGCACTGCCCCAGACTTCGGCAGCCAGACGCGGCACCGCTGAGTTTCAGGGCCGAGCGACGGCGGAGGATCCCCGACCGGCACGTCGTCATCGGCGACGGCGGGGCGGAGTGCGCGCGGGGGCACCACGTCCCCAACGCGGGCCTCCGGACCGGCCCGCGCACTAACCGTTTGGTTCCGTCGGACGCCCCGGCGCCCGCGCGCCGGGCACAGTCCATCCCTGGAGGTAAACAATCGTGACCGTTACGTCCGCCTATCCGGTGCGCGTGGACGCGCGCCTGGATCCGCACCTGTCGCGCTGGCTGTGGCTGGTGAAATGGCTCCTGACCATCCCGCACTACATTGTGTTGTTCTTCCTGTGGATCGCGTTCGCAGTGGTGTCCGTGGTCGCGTTCTTCGCGATCCTGTTCACGGGTCGCTACCCCCGGCCGATCTTCGAGTTCAACGTCGGTGTGCTGCGCTGGACCTGGCGGGTCAACTACTACGCCTACAGCGCGCTGGGTACCGACCAGTACCCGCCATTCACCCTGGCCGAGGTGCCGGACTACCCGGCGCGGCTGCATGTGCCCTACCCCGAACACCTATCCCGTGGGCTGGTCCTGGTGAAGTGGTGGCTGCTGGCCCTGCCGCACTACGTCATCGTCGGCATCTTCGCCGGCGGGGGCACGTGGCTCGCCCTGCGCTCCGACACGCAGAACTACAGTTGGACCGCCGGCGGCCTCATCGGGATCCTGGTGCTCATCGCAGCGATCGTCCTGACCGTCACCGGCCGCTACCCACGTGGCCTCTACGACTTCATTCTCGGCTTGAACCGGTGGGTGCTGCGGGTCGCCGCTTACACATCGTTGATGACCGACGCCTACCCACCGTTCCGGTTGGACACCGGCGGTACCGACCCCGGGACCGCTGTCATCGCGCCTACCGCCTAGTCGAGCCAGCGCGCCGTCAGGCGTCTCGCCGGACGGGGTGCCCGCCCACCCGCCGCCCGAGGCACTCCAGCCGCACCACGTCGCAGCCGGAAGCCGGATGTGCAACCTGACGATCGCCGGCTAACTCCTTCTACCGCCGCGCCGCGTACCGCCGAAGTCGACACCCGCCCCACACACCCTTACCTGGCAAAGGAGTCGGCGATGGCAGACATAGCCCTGATGACCGGCAAGAACGTCCTCGTCACGGGCGGCACCGCGGGCATCGGCAAGGCCACCGCGGTGGGCCTGGCCGCTCTGGGCGCCCGTGTGGCCATCACCGGCCGCGACCGCATCCGCGCCGAGGCCGCAGCTGCCGACATCCGCGCCGCGTCGGGCAACCCGGCGGTGGACGTGTTCACCGCCGACATGTCCGCCCAGGCCGAGGTCCGCCGCCTGGCCGGCGAGGTACTCGACGCCTACCCGCGGCTGGACGTGCTGGTCAACAACGTGGGCGGGTTCTGGGCGCACCGGCATGTCACCGCGGACGGCCTGGAACGCACCTTCGCCCTCAACCACCTCGGCCCGTTCCTGCTCACGAACCTGCTGCTGGACCGCCTCAAGGCCAGCGCCCCGGCCCGGGTCGTCACCGTCTCCTCCGGCGCGCACGCCGCCGGCCGCATCGACTTCGACGACCTGCAAGGCTCGACCACCTATTCGGGGCAGCGTGCCTACAGCGCCTCGAAGCTGGCCAACGTCATGTTCACCTACGAGCTGGCCCGCCGCCTGGACGGCACCGGCGTCACCGCGACCGTGCTGCACCCGGGCGTGGTGCGAACCAACTTCGGCGCCGACGACCAGGCCGGCCTCATCAAGGCAATGCTGCCGCTGGTGCGCCCATTCATGAAAACCCCCGCCGCCGGCGCGGCCACCCCGATCTACCTCGCGTCCTCCGCGCAGGTCGAACGGGTCACCGGCCAGTACTTCGCCAACGGCAAGCCCAAGACCTCCAACAAGGTCGCCTACGACGCGACTGCGGCAGCACAACTGTGGAAGGTCAGCGCCGCCCTGGTCGGCCTCACCGCGGTTCCCACACCTGCTGAGAGAACCACCAGCGACACCCGCGGCCACGATGACGGTGATGGTCCAAAGACCAGTACGGCGAGGTCAATACGCTGAAGGTGAACGAGGATTACCTGCATATCAAGCATGAGAGTGAGGCGCCGTGGTGATCATCCGTGAAACGGGCCGCCTACAGGCGTGGGTCGACGGGTTCGGATTCCAGGGCGAGGACGGCGAAGACCGGTTCGTGGATGCGCCAGAGTGGTTCGCCGCGGGTTGCGCGTTCGAGAGCTTCGAGACCGAGGGCGTACTCACGCAGGGCGAAGGAACGTTTGTGGCCGAGGTCGCGCTGGCGCAGCCGTTCCAGGTTCTCTGGTTGGATGTAGTCGGCGCCGTAGATGATGCGCAGGTACACCCGGCCGCGTACCTTGATGCCCGGTTGAATCAGGCCGCGACCGACCCGGGTGAGATTGCTGTGTGGCTTGACAACCATGCCTTCGCCGCCGGCCGTGGTGAGTTCCTGCCACCAGGCGGTACCGGCGGCGGTGGAGTCGGGGTCGGTGGTGTCGACGAGGATCCGGCGGGTGGGCTGGACCAGTTCGGGTGCGGCGGCGGTGAGCCGGTCGGCGATGGCGAGGTTCAGGCTGGGTCGGCAAGTCGGGGATACTCGCGTCGTGGCGACTGACAGCTGCCCCGCCTGTGGGCGTCCACTCGATCTGCACAACCGGCATGTCCGCTTTACCCTGCCCGACCCAGTGCTCGACTTGCCTGACCGAGAGGCGACGGCCGGCACCTGGATGAGCCACGGCACCGCCCACGGGTCGGTGATGATGCAGGTGCCTGACGTCGGGGCATTCGTGCGTGCGCTGCTTCCGGTCACGCTCAGCGGCGGCTACCGCATCACGTTCGGGGTCTGGCTCGCCGTGGACCCCAGCGACCTGCAGACGGCCGTCGCCGTGTGGTGGGAACCTGAGTACCGCGATCTACGGCTCCACGGCTGGCTCGCGAACCGGCTCCCTCCCTGGGGCCTGTTGACCGCACCCGTCGAGGCGGTCGTCCGCGATCCCGACGAGACACCGTACTGTGACCACTCCACCGACCCTCAACTTGATCGCGTCCTACACGACGAATGGCCGCACGATCTCGTCCTGACAGCAGTCGGCCAGATCTAGGCTCATCGACCAACGCTCCAGACGCTGATCTTGCTGTTGGCCGTGTGGCGACTCTGGGTCGTCACGACCTGGAGTACGAACTTGTTTGATCCGGGGTGGCCGGTGGTGCAGCCGGTGGTCATCGGGACGATGCTCGCCGGCGTGGACCGGGCTGCCGCATTCCCCCAGGCGTTCGGAAAGTACGGGCTGATCTTCGCGGGCGCCTTTGTCGCCGTCCAGGTCGGCCGCGAACTGTTCACGGTGGCCGCTGTGCGTGACTCCGAAACGCATCCCGTAAGCGAGCGCGCCTGTTGTGGTTCGTCGTGTCCACCCTGCCATGGATCGCCGGGGCATTCACGCACGCGACCGCGCGCCGCGCTGTGGACACTCGCGGTAGGCGTCGACGACGCGGCACTTGCGCTGGCCTTCCTCAGGCGTGCCGCCACCGGTCCCGCGCATGGCCACCACCGTCCTGCTGTGGCCGCGGCGGTGTCACCCGGTCGGGGTGCCGGCCGGCCGTCGTCCACGCAGCGGATCCACCTGTGCCATGCGGGGTCCGGATCGGAGAATGCCCACGTCCCGGCTCTTGCCGGATGACCGGAAGCCTTCTCGGCAACGGGTGCGAAATGCCGAGGTGCCCCTCGAAGCGCCCAGCCCAGCCGAATCCTTCCGCGGCACCGGACCGCGTTACTGGGGGCTGTAGCGACCGGTGGTTTCCCGCATGGCGGCCAGGTAGCTGGAGCGCTCGTACGCGTCGAGGCCGTCCTCGGGTGGTATCCGCAGCAGTCCGCGGAGCTCATCGATTGTTGTGAACCCTTTGCGTGCCATCCAGGCGGCAAGGCCGTCGAGCAGGAGTGTCGCGTGGTCGGGTCCGTGCCGCAGGAGCGCGGAGGCGGTCATCACCACGTCGGCGCCGGCGAGGAGGTAGGCGACGACGTCGGTGGGGTCCTCCACACCGGTGGTCGCCGCCAAGGACGCGCGCACCCGTCCACTGAGTAGGGCGATCCAGGCGCGCGGTAGCCGTGCCTCGACCGGGTGGGACAGCGGCACTGTCGCGGTCACCGCGAGGGTTTCGGGGTCGATGTCGGGTTGCATGAACCGGTTGAACAGGATCAGACCGTCCGCGCCGGCCTCGTCGAGGCGGACCGCGATCTCCCCGGTGGAGCTGAAGTAGGGGCTGAGCTTGACCGCGACCGGCACGGTGACGGCGGCCTTGACCCGGGTCAGGATGTCGAGGTGGCGTTCTTCGACGTCGCGGCCGGAGGTGTGCGGGTCGCCGGGCAGGTAGTAGACGTTCAGTTCGATCGCCGCGGCACCGGCGTTCTGCATCGCGGTGGCGTAGTCGACCCAGCCGTCGGCGGTGACGCCGTTGAGGCTGGCGATGACGGGGATGTCGACAGTGCGTACGGCTTGCTGCAGCAGGCTCAGGTAGCGGCGCGAGCCGAGCTCACCGCCGGGTGTGGTTGGCAGGTAGGTCAGCGATTCGGCGAAGCTGTCGGTACCGGCCTCGATCAACCGGGCGTCCCGTTCGGCTTCGCGACGCAGTTGCTCCTCGAACAGGGACGGCAGGACGACCGCGGCGACGCCGGCGTCGGCCAGCCGCTGCACGCCGGTGACGGTTCGTGACAGCGGTGAGGCCGAGGCGACCAGCGGGTTGCGCAGCGACAGGCCCAGGTAGGTGGTGGCGAGGTCCATCAGTCGCTCCTGCTGGCGTCGGCCGGGTACCGTTCGGCGCCCCGGCTGGCCATCTCCTCGTACACCTGCCAGCGTTGGTCGACGGCCTGCTGGGCCAGGGCGTGCAGCCGCTGCGCCTCGGCCGGGTCGGCGTTGGCCAGCAGCCGGTAACGCAGCTCGCGCATCGTGTAGTCGGAAAGCGGGATGCGGGGGCGGGGCGAGTCGAGCAGGAACGGGTTGCCGCCGCGGGCGCGGATGACCGGGTCGTAGCGGATCAGCGGCCAGTATCCGCTGGCCACCGCGCGGTACTGCTGGTTCATTCCGTCGCGCATTTCGATGCCGTGGGCGATGCAGTGGCTGTAGGCGATAACGAGCGAGGGGCCGTCGTACGCCTCGGCTTCCCGTAGGGCGCGCAGGGTCTGCTGGGGGTCGGCGCCCATCGCGATCCGGGCGACGTACACGTTGCCGTACGCGATGGCCTGCAGGGCGAGGTCCTTCTTGGGGGTGGTCTTACCGGCCGCGGCGAACTTGGCGACCGCGCCCAGCGGAGTGGCCTTGGACATCTGCCCGCCGGTGTTGGAGTAGACCTCGGTGTCCAGCACGAGGACGTTGAGGTTACGACAGCTGGCCAGGACGTGATCCAGGCCGCCGGAGCCGATGTCGTAGGCCCACCCGTCGCCGCCGACAATCCATACGCTGCGGCGGACCAGGTGGTCGATCACGCTGCGCAGGTCGGCGACGGCCGGGGCGGCCCCGTCCAGCGCCGCGAGCCGCCGCTGGAGTTCGGTGACGCGGTGGCGCTGCGCGGCGAACTCCGACTCGCGCCGCTGCGGGGCGTCCAGGATGGCGTCGATCAGGTCGGCGCCCAACGCGCTGCGAAGCTCGTTCAGCCGGCTTCGGGCCAGTCCCAGGTGCAGGTCGGCGGCGAGCCGGAACCCGAGCCCGAATTCGGCATTGTCCTCGAACAGGGAGTTCGACCAGGCCGGTCCCCGCCCATGCGGGTCGGTGGTCCATGGAGTGGTGGGCAGGTTCCCGCCGTAGATCGAGGAACAGCCGGTCGCGTTGGCGATCATCAGGCGGTCACCGAAGAGCTGCGACAGTAGCTTGAGGTACGGGGTTTCGCCGCAGCCGGCGCAGGCGCCGGAGAACTCGAACAGCGGCAGCAGGTACTGGGCCCCGCGTACCGTGCCGAAGTCCACCCGGCTCCGGTCGTTGACCGGCAGCGTCTCGAAGAACGCGATGGACTCCCGGCCGGGAGCCAGCAGTGGTTCCCGTGGCGCGAGGTTGATGGCCTTGCGCGCCGGCTCGGTGGGTGCCTGGGCGGGACAGGCTTCGACGCACAGCCCGCACCCGGTGCAGTCCTCCAGGTAGACCTGAAGGGTGTAGCCGGTGTCCGGCAGGCCGCGTACCTGAAGCGGCATCGACGGGAACCCGGCGGGCGCCCCGTCGAGTTGGGCCTTGTCGTAGAACTTGGACCGGATGACGCTGTGCGGGCAGACGAAGCTGCAGTTGCCGCACTGGATACACAGGTCGGGATCCCACAGGGCAACCAGCTCGGAGATGTTGCGTTTCTCGAACGCGGTGGTGCCGCTCGGGTAGGTGCCATCCACGGGCAGCGCGCTGACCGGCAGGTCGTCGCCGCGCCCGGCCATCATGGTCGCGGTGACGTCACGGACGAACCGCGGCGCACCGACCGGCACGACCGGTGGCAGGCCACGGGTGGCCGTCACCCGGTTGGGAACCTCGACACGGTGCAGCGCGGACAACGTCTGGTCGACCGCGGCGTGGTTGCGCGCGACGACGTCGGCGCCGCGCCGGCCGTACGTCTTCGTGATCGCCGCCTTGATCGCGGCGATCGCCTCCTCTTGGGGCAGTACCCCCGAGATGGCGAAGAAACAGGTCTGCAGCACCGTGTTGGTACGCCCGGCCAGGCCCGCTTCTCGGGCCACCCGGTCGGCGTCGATGGTGTGCACGTCGATGGCCTTGGCGAGGATCTGCTCCTGGACCGGGCGTGACAGCGTCGCCCAGACGTCTGCCGCCGGGTACGGGCAGTTGAGCAGCAGGGTCGCGCCGGGCGCGGCCCGGCCCAGTACGTCGATCTGGTCCAGCAGCCCGAAGTGGTGACAGCCGACGAAGCTGGCCTGCTCGACCAGGTATGGTGCCCGGATCGGCGCCGGCCCGAACCGCAGGTGTGACACGGTCTGCGAGCCGGACTTCTTCGAGTCGTACACGAAGTAGCCCTGGGCGTGCAGCCGCGGATCAGCGCCGAGGATCTTGATGGTGTTCTTGTTCGCCCCGACGGTGCCGTCGGAGCCGAGGCCGAAGAAGACCGCGCGTACGGTCTGCGGCGCCTCGATGTCCAGCGTCGGGTCGTAGGGCAGGCTGGTGCCGGCGACGTCGTCGGTGATCCCGACAGTGAACCGGGGCCGGGGCCGGTCGCGGGCCAGCTCGGCGAACACCCCGGCGACCATTCCGGGGGTGAACTCCTTTGACCCCAGGCCGTACCGGCCGCCGATCACGGTGGGCAGGACCGCCCGGTCGCCGGCTGAGTGCGCCTCGGCCAGGGCGGCCAACACATCCAGGAACAGCGGCTCGCCCAGCGAACCGGGTTCTTTGGTACGGTCCAGCACGGCGACGCGGCGGACGGTGGTCGGCAGGGCGGCCAGCAGCGGCCGGGTCGGGAACGGCCGGTACAGCCGCACCTGCAACACGCCTACCCGTTCGCCGGACGCGGTGAGATGGGCCACGGTCTCCCGGGCGGTCTGCGCGCCCGAACCCATCAACACCAGAACCCGTTCGGCGTCGCGATCCCCGAAGTACTCCACAATGGAGTATTGGCGGCCGGTGCGCCGGGCAAGCTGGTCCATCGCCTCCTGCACGGCGTCCGGTACCCGTGCGTAGAACGGGTTGACCGTCTCACGCCCCTGGAAGTACACGTCCGGGTTCTGCGCGGTGCCGCGGATGAACGGCCGCTCCGGCGACAGCGCCCGACCGCGGTGCGCCCGCACCAACTCCGCCGGTACCAGGGCACGCAGGTCGTCGTCGGAGAGCAGCTCGATCGTGTTGAGCTCGTGCGAGGTGCGGAACCCGTCGAAGAAGTGCACGAACGGTACCCGGGTGGTCAGCGTGGCGGCCTGCGCCACCAGCGCCAGGTCGTGCGCCTCCTGCACCGACGCGGAAGCCAGCAACGCGAACCCGGTCTGGCGTACCGCCATCACGTCGGAATGGTCACCGAAGATCGACAGGCCCTGCGCGGCGAGGGACCTGGCAGCCACGTGCAGCACCACCGGGGTCAACTCACCAGCGATCTTGTACATGTTCGGGATCATCAGCAGCAGGCCCTGCGACGCGGTGAACGTCGTAGTCAGCGCCCCACTCTGCAGCGCGCCGTGCAGCGCACCGGCGGCGCCGCCCTCGCTCTGCATCTCCACCACCGTCGGCACGGTGCCCCACACGTTGGGCCGCCGCCCGCTGGCCCACTCGTCGGCCAACTCCGCCATCGGCGAGGACGGCGTGATCGGGTATATACAACACACCTCGTTGAGCCGGTACGCCACGGAGGCGGCCGCCTCGTTACCGTCCACGGTCGCGCGCATCACCGCTCCTCCGCCACCATCTCGATCGCGTGCACCGGACACTGGTCGTAGCATTCGCCGCATCCGGTACAGCGGTCGTAGTCGAATCGGTACCGGTGCCCGACGCCCAGCTTGATGACCGCGCCCTCCGGGCAGGCGCCCAGGCAGCCATCGCACTCGAAGCAGTTGCCGCACGACAGGCAACGACCCGCCTCGTAGGTCGCCTGAGTGGCGTCCAGGCCGCCGACCACCTCGGCGAAGTCAGAGACCCGGTCGACCGGATCGAGTTCGGGTTGGCTGCCGCGGGCGGCGTCCCCGAAGTACCACGGGTGCAGCGCGTCGAAGGTGACCACGTCGTGCTTGGCCGGCCGGGTGGCCACCGCGTCGCGCAGGTAGGCGTCGATGTGCCGGGCCGCCTTCTTGCCGTGGCCCACGCCGACGGTGACCGTACGTTCGCTGGGCACCATGTCCCCGCCGGCGAACACGCCCGGGCAGCCGGTCATCAGCGACGTTGACACCACCACGGCGCCATCCGCGGTGAACTCGACTCCGGGTACCTGGCGCAGGAAGGCCGTGTCGGTGTCCTGGCCCAATGCCAGGATCACGGTGTCCGCGGCGAGCGTCTCGAACCGGCCGGTACCGTGCGGTCGGCCCGACGGGTCCAGCTCCATCACCTCGACGGTCAGCTCCGGACCGTCGAACGCCGCGATCGTACGCAACCAGTTGATCCGCACACCCTCACGCTCGGCGTCCTCGGCCTCCTCGGCGTGCGCCGGCATCTGCCCCCGGGTACGCCGGTAGACGATCAACGCCTCGTCCGCGCCCAACCGGCGGGCCACCCGCGCCGCGTCCATCGCGGTGTTGCCGCCGCCGTACACCGCCACCCGCCGACCGATCACCGGCCGCTCCCCGGAGGCGACGCTGCGCAGAAACGACACCGCGTCCACGATCCGTCCTGCCTCCCGGGCCGGAATATCCACCCGCTTGGACAGGTGCGCGCCGACCGCGACGAACACCGCGTCGAACCCGCCCTCTTCCCGCTCCGCGGCCAGATCCTCGACCCGGTGTCCGCAGGTGATCCGCACCCCGAGCGCGGCGATCCGCTCGATCTCCCCGGCCAGCACCTCGCGGGGCAGCCGGTAGGCCGGGATGCCGTAACGCATCATCCCGCCCGGCTCCGGGCTCGCGTCGCGGATCTCGACGTGATGCCCCAACCGGGCCAGGTGGTACGCCGCGGACAGCCCGCTCGGGCCGCCCCCCACCACCAGTACGCGCCGGCCGGTGGGCGCCGGCGGCGGGTCGAACCGCCAGCTCTGTTCCAGGGCCAGGTCGCCCAGGAACCGCTCGACCCCATGGATCGACACGGCACTGTCCAGGTCCGCGCGGTTGCAGACGCTCTCGCAGGGGTGGTAACAGACCCGCCCGTGGATGGCCGGCAGCGGATTGTCCCGCACCAGCTCACGCCACGCCTGCTCATGCCGGCCCTGCTGCATGTGCGCCAGCCACGCCTGGATGTTCTCGCCGGCCGGGCAGCCGGCGTTGCACGGCGGTAGCAGATCCAGATACACCGGACGGCGGGTCCGCACCGGTCCCGCAGCGGCACGTCCGTGCAGCAGATCCGGCAACGCCGCGATGTCACGCACCGGGCCGGACGTCCCGCCCGCTTCGGCACCGCCAGGCTCCCGAGCTCCCATCGCGCTCAACCCAGCCACCTCGCGTCTGCCGGCCAAACCGTCGAAACCATCAACCCCACAAGCCTTGCCTGGGCCCGCCGCGATCAACAGGGCCGAAATGCCCCTGCCGCGCGCGGACCTGGACGGTGGCGGGGCAGCGATGCTCGGCCGGCGCGCCGGACGCCGGCACCGGTGAGAGGCCATCGCATCGGGGACGACCGAACCGTGGCGTCACGATCGGTGGCCCGGCCATGATTGAGCTGGCTTCATGGGCTTGACGTGCCGAAGCGGGAAGTGGCAGGCAGAAATGGGCCAGGGACAAGGGGGCAGGTGAGTCTCGAGCCGCCGCAACTGGCCGAGGCGACCCGCACCGCCGACGCCCGCACGCTCTACCGCCGTTTTCTGGGCAGCCCGCCACATCTGACCCCGGACCCGTTGTGGTTGACCCGGCCTGGCGTCGGGTCGGGCTGGCAACTGCGTTGATTGAGATGCTTGTCGCAGGCTGCCCTTATGGACGCTTCAGAAACCTAAAATAGAATGCCACGAATACCACGACAATCCCCAGCCCAGCCCGGGCATACGACGTGTTCTCCCGCTCCCGCGACACCGGAGCGCTGAAGGTCGTCATCAGCCACCACAGCTGACCACCGCTCGCCGGGTGGGCGGTGCCCGCGGACCGCATCCGGGCCCCGGGTCCGCGGTTTCCGCCGCGCGCAGCCGACCCCGGGCTCAGCTCACCACCGCGGTTGCCGGCCGCGCCTGATGATGCCGGCGGGTCCAGCGCCAGAGTTCGTCGGCGCCCCAGACGATCAGCGGGAACGGTGCGATGACCGCCAACTGCGTCACATTCAGGGCCGCGGTACCGAAGATGTGTTGCAGCGGGGGTGCGTAGATGACCGCGGCGGTGAAGCCCAGGTCGAAGG
>Ga0157369_10004779_pt1 | contig 15925 bp, 13 predicted proteins | sample C25metaG_FD_113461 | JGI IMG/M metagenome (GOLD analysis project Ga0157369, IMG submission 113461) | Corn rhizosphere microbial communities from Kellogg Biological Station, Michigan, USA - C2-5 metaG | ecosystem: Host-associated > Plants > Roots > Rhizosphere > Soil | place: USA: Michigan... | reverse complement strand
TGCCGACGCGGCGCTCAACCACTGGCTGCTCGACCGGCGGACCGAGTGGCGGGAGATCGCGCGCACCCACTTCCTGGCGATGACTCGGTGGAACAAGGCCGAATATGGCTATGCGGACCTCGCCGACGTCACCGTCGAGCCGAAGCAGCAGAAGGACCATTGCCCCGGATACTGGTGGTCGGAGCAGATGAAATATTATTATCTGCTGTTCGCCGACGCGCGGCGCTTCGACTATCGGCGCAACTATCTCTCGACGGAGGGCAACGTGCTGCTCGGCTTCCGGCCGCGCGGTGGGTGAGGCGGCGCTAAGCCACCCGTACCAGGTGCGAGGGGAAAGCGTGCTGGGGCTTCAACTTCTTGCCGCGACCACGGCGCGCGCCACCTCCGCGATCACGGCGTCGCGGCCTTGGTCATCGAGGTTCGAGCCAGTGAGGTAGACCGACACGACCAGCGGCGCGCCGCGCGGAGGAAAGAGGATGCCGGCGTCGTTGGACGAGCCGTGCGAGCCGGTGCCGGTCTTGTGGGCGACGCGCCAGCCGGCGGGGAGGCCGGCCCTGAGGCGGCCGACGCCCGTTTTCGAGGCGAGGAGCCAGTCGGTGAGCATTGTGCGGCTCGCGGGCTTGAGGACGTTGCCCAGCAGGAGGCGCTGGAAGTCGGCGGCCATGGCGGCGGGGGTGGTGGTGTCGTGGAGGTCGCGGGGCGAGTCGCTGACCGGCTCGATATTGTCGATGCGGGTGGCGCCGTCGCCGATCGCGCGGGCGAAGCGGGTCAGGGCGGCGGGGCCGCCGATCTCGGCGAGGAGGAGGTTGGCGGCGTCGTTGTCGCTGATCTCGACGATGGCGTGGGCGAGCTCCCTGAGGCTTGCGTCGCGGCCGACCCGGCTCTTGGTGAAATCGGAATTGCCGAGGTGGCTCGCCTTGATCGGAATTCGGCGGTCGAGGTCGATCGTGCCCCAGTCCGAGCGGGCGAGGAGATGGGCTGCCAATAGAAATTTGAATGTGCTGCACAAAGGGAAGCGCTCGTCGGCGCGGTGGCCGAAGCGGCGGCCGGAGCCGGTGTCGATCACCGCCACGCCGAGGCGGCCGCGGCTTCGGCGCTGGAGCGCGCGCATCGTGTCTGCCAGGCGGGCGCCGCCGAAACTGCCGCTCGGCGCCGCAATGGCGGGCATCGCGGCGAGCAGGCCCAGCCCGCCCGCGCCGATCAGGAACTGTCGTCTCTCCATGGCCGAGCCTCCCTTTCGGGCCCGAAACTGGCGCGCTGGCGGCGGACGCGCAAAGGATGTTATGTCGCGGCTGACATAAGCTAGCCTAATGCCTCGTTCCTCGGAATGGAGAGCACGAACAGATCGATCGGCCTGGCTCCCCCGCATGACCGCGAAGTCCGGGGGACGTTCGCACCTGCTCATGGTGAGGGAGTTCTGACTCTGATGATAAACCGCTTACGCCGAGCCCCCTCACCCCTGCCCCTCTCCCCGCCGGGGAGAGGGGAAATCATGGGCCGAGCATGACGCGCCCTCACCTCCCCTTGAATGCCCTGCGCGCCTTCGAGGCTTCGGCGCGGCACCTGAGCTTCACGCGCGCGGGGCTGGAGCTGTTCGTCAGCCAGGCGGCGATCAGCCACCAGATCAAGGGACTGGAGGAGCGGCTCGGAGTCCGCCTGTTCAGGCGGCTGCCGCGGGGGCTCGCGCTGACCGACGAGGGCGCGGCCCTGGTGCCGGTGCTCCACGAGGCGTTCGACCGGATCGCCGAGACCCTCGACTGCTTCGCGGACGGGCGGCTTCGCGAGGTGCTGACGATCGGAGTCGTCGGAACCTTCGCGGCGGGCTGGCTGCTGCCTCGGCTTGCGGACTTCGAGCGACGGCATCCCGAGGTGGATCTGCGCCTGCTCACCAACAACAACCGGGTCGACCTCGCCGGCGAAGGGCTCGACCTCGCCATCCGCTTCGGCGAGGGCGCATGGCACGGAGTGGAGGCGGTGCCGCTGATGGAAGCGCCGCTGACGCCGCTCTGCGCGCCGGCGGTGGCGGCGCGGCTCAAGGCAGCGGCGGACCTCGCGCGCGAGACGCTGCTGCGCTCCTACCGGCAGGACGAGTGGGCGCGCTGGTTCGTCGCGGCGGGCGTGGCGGCGCCGCGGATCCGCGGGCCGGTGTTCGATTCCTCGCCGACGATGGCGGCGGCCGCGGCAGCGGGTGCGGGGGTGGGGCTGCTGCCGCCGGCGATGTTCGCTCGGGAGCTGGCGACGGAGGCGCTGGTGCGGCCCTTCGAGGCAGTGCTGAGCGCGGGGCGCTATTGGCTGACCCGGCTCCAGTCGCGCGCCGAGACGGCGGCGATGCGGGCCTTTCGGGCGTGGGTGGAGGAGGCTTCGAGACCCCCCTGCCCAGTGGGGAGAGGGTTGGGGTGAGGGGGTACTGAGTTCGAGAGAATGACCCGGACGCCGAGCCCCCTCTCCCCTGCCCCTCTCCCCGCCGGGGAGAGGGGAGCAGCCTAGTCGCCGATCGGCATGCCGGGGGGAATGCGGGGAAGTCGGCGAGTGTCGGCGGCGGCCTTGTCGAGGGCTTCGCGGTCGGCGAGGAGGCGGGCGAGGCCCCGGCTCCAGTCGGCCTGGACGCCGGCGCCCGGGGCGGCGGCGAGCTGCCTGCCGAGGCGGGCGAGGCGTTCGGACAAAGCGAGCGACAGGGTCGGCGACAGGTTGGGGTCGCGCTGGACGCGGGCGAGGGCGAGGATCGCCGTCGGCGCGATGCGGCGCTGGGTTGCCGCGTCGGCGGGCGCGAGGCCGGCGAACGTCGTGACCTCGGCGATCAGCCGGTCGAAGATTTCGGCCGCGCCGGGCGAGGCGGGATCGGCCTGGTTCTGGATCTCGAGGCGGTTGAGCCGGTTGGGGGCGAGGAGGTCGGTGAGGGTGACCATCGTCCCGACCTCGGCGGCGGTGAACGGGTCGAAGACCGGGCCGCCGGCATTCTGGAACGCCTCGATCTGCTGCTGGCGGTCGGGCGAGCCGGACCAGCCCGCCGAGAGGCGCGGGACCAGGGCCGGCGGGACCGTCAGCGCCGCCGGCCTGAGCGTCGCGAGCAGGGCGTCGAGCGCCTTGCGCTGGGCGGCGGCGGGGACCGGGCGCATGTCCTCGCGGCCGTCGCCCTTCACCGCATAGACGAAATCCACTCCGCCGAGCACCTTCGCCGCCGCCTCGACCTGGTAGCGGTGGAGGAGCCAGATGGGGACGAAGGCGCGGCGGAGGTCGGCGAGCGGCTCGCCGGCGGGGAGTGCCTCGGGGCCGAAGCGGGCAATGGCGGCGGCCCGGACCTCCATCATCCGGCGGAGCTCGGCGACGGGATCGCCGGCATCGTCCCAAAGGCTGCCATAGGGGTGGGCGGCGTCGGCGGGGCGCGCATCGTCGTCGCCGACATAGCGAAGGCCCATGGCGAGGGCGGCGTTCATCCGCGCGCTCGCGCGGGCGTCGCTGTCGGCATAGTTCCATCCGACGACGAAGCGGTCCCAGGCGCCGATGCCGGTGCCGTAGGCGTCGGACAAATCGGGCGCTCCGCCGGAGAGGCGGATGCGGGGGGCGGGATAATCCATGACCGAATAGCGGCCCTGCGTGCTCGCCGCGAAATTGTGGGCGAAGCCGAGGGCGTGGCCGACCTCGTGGGCGCCAAGCTGGCGGATCCGGGCGAGCGCGATCCGGACCGGATCGTCCGCGCCGCCGGTGCCGGTCTTCGCCGCGCCGAGCAGCGCCTGGTAGATGATGAGGTCCTGGCGGACCCGCAGCGAGCCGAGCAGCACCGAGCCCTTGATGATCTCGCCGGTGCGCGGATCGGAGATGGCCTGGCCATAGGACCAGCCGCGGGTGGCGCGATTGACCCAGTTAACGACGTTGTAGCGGACGTCGAGCGGGTCGGCGCCCTCGGGCAGGATCTCGGCCCGGAAGGCGTCGATGTAACCGGCGTCCTCGAACGCCTGCGCCCACCAGCCGACGCCTTCCTTGAGCGCGGTTCGGATCGGCTCGGGCGCTGCGCGGTCGATGTAGAAGACGATCGGCTTCCTGACCCGCGAGCGCGGGGCGGCGGGGTCCGTCTTCTCGAGCCGGAAGCGGTTGGCGAGCTCGTAGACGATGGGCTGGCCGAGCGGCTGGGCGAAGTCGACCACCTGCGTCCCGAAGGTGCCGGCGCGCGGGTCGAAGCGGCGCGGCTGGAAGCCGGGCTCGGGCAGGCGGACGAGCGAGTGGCGGACGACGAAGCTGAGGTTGCCGTCGACGGGGCTGATGTTGTTCACCTCCTGAGTCGGCTGCGACGAGGTGAAGGTGAGCCGGCCTTCGAGCTCGACATTGTCGGGGAAGACCTTGACGAAATTGGTGTCGGCGACGCTGAGGTCGGGCGCGAGCTTGAACTCGCCGCCGCCGCCGCGCTTCAGCGCCCCGGCAATGTCCATGTCGTCGCGGGTGAGGAAGGTGGAGATGTCGACGGCAAGGCGGCCATCCGGAAGCTCGGCGACGTCGCCCATCCAAAGCGTCGAGTAGGCGAAGGAGCGGCGCACTCCCTCCTGCTCGTCGCGCGGGGCGCCGGTGGCGCGGAAGCGGGGATTCTCGATCTCGGCGACGATCTTGCGGCCGATGCGGCGGAAGACGAGCAGGCGCGACTCGCGCGCCTGGGCATGGTCGAGGCCGATCGGGGCCGAGCCGAGCCCGGTCTCGAGCGTGGTCAGATAGATGAAGCGGCCGGAAATGCCCTCCGCGTCGGGCGCGGGGAGGACGAGGAAGATCTTGCCGGCGTTCCTGTCGACCCTGACCGGGACGAGGCCCTGCATCTCGGGCAGGCTCGCCGGCGCGGCGGCCGGAGGCGCGGCCGGCGGGGGCGCCGCAGCCAAGGTGGAGGCGGATGAGAGAAGCAGCGTGGCGAGGGCGAGGCGCGGGGACATGGAGGCTCCGGCGGGAGGAGAGACAGCGCGCAGCCTAGCACCGGCTGGCGCGCTGTCGAGACGAAGCGCGCGCGCTTGCCAAGCCGCGCCACTCCGCCCCATGAGGTTCGCCGAACCAGGGGAGACACGATGCCGGCGCAGTTCACCGCCCTCGACTGGACGGTCGTCGGCGCATACGTCGCCCTGCTCGCGGTGGCGGGATGGCTCGCGACCCGGCGCCAGCGGGACGCGGAGGATTATTTCCTCGCCGGGCACAAGGTGCCGGTGTGGCTGGTGGCGGTGTCGGTGCTGTCGACGACCCAGTCGGCGGCGACCTTCCTCGGCGCGCCGGATACGAGCTATCGCGGCGACTACACCTATCTCACCACCTATGTCGGCGCGCTGCTGGGGGCGATGCTGACCGGGCGGGTGCTGGTGCCGAGGCTGTACGCGCTCGGCGCGACGACCTGCTACGAGCTGCTCGCCGCCCGCTTCGACCGCAAGGCGATGCGCGCGGCCGGCGGCATGTACCTCATTGGGCGGGTGTTCGCGAGCGGGGCGCGGCTCTACCTCGCCGCCATCGCGGTGGCGATGATCACGTTCACCAACATCGAGCCCGGAAGCGTGTTCGCCGCGACGGTGGCGCTGGTCGTGCTCGGCCTCGTCTTCACCTTCGTCGGCGGGCTCAACGCGGTGATCTGGAGCGACCTCGTCCAGGTCGTGCTCTACACGGGCGCGGCCCTGATCGTGCTGTGGCTGCTGTGGAGCGCGATACCGGCCGCGCCAGGGGCGATGGCGCGGGCGCTGGGAGCCCAGCACAAGCTCGCCTTCCTCGACCTCTCGCTCGACCTCTCCCACCCCTTCTCGCTGCTGGCGACGCTGACCGGCATCGTGCTGCTCTTCTTCGCCAGTACCGGCCTCGACCAGGACACGACGCAGCGCCTCCTCGCCTGCCGCGACAGCCGCGAGGGCGAGCGGGCGCTCTATGCCAGCGTCCTCGCCTCCGTGCCGGTGGTGCTGCTGTTCATGGTCATCGGCTCGCTGCTCTGGGTCTTCTACGACCGGCCCGACCTGATGGGTCGAAGCGCCGCGGCGGCGGGCGCCTTTCAGGGCGAGAAGATCACGGTCTTCATGCACTACATCCTGACTGAGGTGCCGCCCGGGATTCGCGGGCTGGTGGCGGTGGGGATCCTCGCCGCCGCCGCGCTCAACTCGGAGCTGATCTCGATGTCCTCGGTGCTGGTCGAGGATTTCTACCGCCCCTGGGCCGAGCGGCGCCGCGAGCGGTCCGAGAAGCATTACGTCGCCGCCGGGCGGGTCGGCCAGCTCGTCATGGGCCTCGCCCTGCTCGCCATGGCGACGCTGTGCTACTGGTGGCAGCGCTACACGGCGGCGCCGCTCCTCGCCTTCGCGCTTGGGGTGATGAGCTTCGCTTATTCAGGCCTGCTCGGGGTCTATTTCACCGCCCTCTTCACCCGCCGCGGCTCGTCCCTGTCGGCGCGCTGGGCGCTCGCCACCGGCTTCGCGGCGATCCTCGTCCAGCAGGCGTTCGTCGTCGACCTCCTCCACCTGCCGGCGGCGTGGAAGGGGCTCGCCTTTCCCTTCCAGCTCTGCATCGGCACGGCCGTCGCGTTCGTCACCTGCGCTGCGATCCCCTCCCCTGCCCCGGCGCGTTCGGCTAGCGGGGCGGCATGAGCATACGAAGCCTCTTCGCCACCCGCTTCTACGAAGGCAGCCTTGGCTCAGGGAATCTGGTCCAGGCGCTGGAGGAATCCTGCCGCAACCTCGCCGAAGAGGACGTGGCCGGCCGCCGCTGGTCGAAGGCGCACGGCTATCGCGGCTACACTTCCTACGCCTCGCTGAACGACCTGCCGGCGCGCGACCCCGCCTTCGCCGACCTTGTGCGCGCGCTCAATCGGCACGTCGCCGCCTTCGCCGACGCCTGCGCTTTCGATCTCGGCGGCCGGCGGCTGAAGCTCGACAGCCTGTGGGTCAACCTCCTCAAACCCGGCGGCGCGCACAGCGGGCACATCCACCCGCACAGCGTCGTCTCGGGCACCTGCTACGTCGCGGTGCCGCCGGGGTCCGGCGCGCTGAAGCTCGAGGACCCGCGCCTTCCCATGCTGATGGCCGCGCCGCCCCGCCGCGGCGACGCGCCGGAGGACCTTCGGACCTTCGTCTACGCCGAGCCGAAGCCGGGCTCGGTCTTCCTGTGGGAGAGCTGGCTCCGCCACGAGGTCGTGCCCGGCACCGGCCGCGGGGAGCGGATCAGCATCAGCTTCAACTATCGGCTCTGAGTCGATGGAGCGCGTGCTCGTCATCGGCTCCCCCGGCTCGGGCAAGTCGACCATGGCCGGGGCGATCGCCCGCCGGACGGGGCTGCCGCTCGTCCACCTCGATCAGCATTACTGGCGGTCGGGCTGGGTCGAGCCCGACCCTGACACCTGGCTACGACAGGTGGAAAGCCTTGCCGCCGCCGACCGCTGGGTGATGGACGGCAATTACGGCGGGACGCTGGAACCGCGCCTCCGCCGCGCGGACACGGTCGTCTGGCTCGACTTCCCGATGTGGCTGTGCCTGTTCCGGATCGTCCGGCGCGCGGCCCTGCACTGGGGCCGGACGAGGCCGGACATGGCCGAGGGCTGCCCGGAGCGGCTCGGCTGGGCGTTCCTGGTCCACACCGCTCGCTTCCCCTGGAACAGCCGGCGGCGCATCGTCGCCAAGCTCGGCGGCTATTCCGGGCCCCTTCACCATCTCGGCAGCCCGCGCGAGGCGGCGCGCTGGCTCGCCGGGCTGGCGTGAGGGCGCATCGCGCTCTATCGGGCCGCATCCCCTTTCACTGACAAGGCATAAAAATGGGTTTCCGCTGCGGCATTGTCGGTCTTCCGAACGTCGGCAAGTCCACCCTCTTCAACGCGCTGACCGAGACCGCCGCCGCGCAGGCGGCCAACTATCCCTTCTGCACGATCGAGCCGAATGTCGGCCGCGTCGCCGTGCCCGACCCGCGGCTCGACAGGATCCGGGAGATCGCCAAGTCGGCGCAGGAGATCGAGACGCAGCTCGAGTTCGTCGACATCGCCGGGCTGGTGCGCGGCGCGTCGAAGGGCGAGGGCCTCGGCAACCAGTTCCTCGGCAACATCCGCGAGGTGGACGCGATCGTCCACGTGCTGAGGTGCTTCGAGGGCGGCGACGTCACACATGTCGAAGGCCGGGTCGACCCCATCGCCGACGCCGAGACGGTCGAGACCGAGCTGATGCTCGCTGATCTCGAAAGCCTCGAAAAGAGGGTCCCCGCTCTCGTCAAGAAGGCGCAGCAGGGGGACAAGGAGGCGAAGGTGCAGGCCTCGGTCCTCGGCCAGGCCCTCGACCTGCTCCGCGAGTCGAAGCCGGCGCGCCTCACCGAGCCGAAGGACGCCGAGGAGAAGCTGGCGCTCGAACGGGCGCAGCTGCTCACCGCCAAGCCCGTCCTCTACGTCTGCAACGTCGATGAGGGCGACGCCGCCGAGGGCAACGCCCACAGCGCGCGGGTGTTCGAAAAGGCTGCGCGCGAGGACGCCCGCGCGGTGATCGTGTCGGCGGCGATCGAGGCGGAGATCGTCACCATGGCGCCGGAGGACCGGGGCGAGTTCCTCGCCGACCTCGGCCTCACGGAGACCGGCCTCGCCCGGGTGATCCGCGCCGGCTACGACCTCCTCCACCTCATCACCTTCTTCACCGCGGGGCCCAAGGAGGCGCGGGCCTGGACCGTCGAGAAGGGCGCGAAGGCGCCGCAGGCGGCAGGCGTCATCCATTCGGACTTCGAGCGCGGCTTCATCCGCGCCGAGACCATCGCCTTCGACGACTTCGTGAAGTTCGGCGGCGAGGCGGGTGCCCGCGAGGCGGGAAAGCTGCGCTCCGAGGGCAAGGATTACGTCGTCCAGGACGGCGACGTGATGCTGTTCCGCTTCAACGTCTGAGCGGGCCCGATTGACAGGCGCGGCGGCGCGGAGGCAGCAATCGGTATGCGCCCGTTGCTTTCGCTCCTGATCGCCCTCCTCTCTCTCACCCCCGCCGCCGCGGCGGCGCCGAAGCCGGCGCCGAGCGCGCCTTACCATTCGCTCACGCGCGACTTCGCCCGCTTCTACGACGAGACGCAGGGGATGCCGGAGGACCGCCGGGTCGCCGCGTTCAAGGCGCGGTTCGCGCCGCTCTTCCCCGGCTTCTACGCGCCCGCCGACGGCCAGACCGAGGAGCAGTACGGCGCCTCGATCCGGGGCGCCCTCGCGAACTTCGCCGCGCTGCGACCGCGCTACGAGCAGGCCGAACGCGACTTCCCCCGCGCCTATGCCGCCGGTCTCGCCCACTTCCGCGGGACCTTCCCCGGCTTCAAATCGACGGTCCCGATCTGGTTCGTCCACTCGCTTGGGCGGATGGACGGCGGCACGCGCACCCTCGAAGGCCGCAACACCCTGATCTTCGGTGCCGACGTGATCGCGAAGATCCACGATTCGGGCGACATCGGCCCGTTCCTCGACCACGAACTGTTCCACGTCGAGAACAGCCGCTGGTTCCCCGACTGCGAGCCGGACACGATTGTCTGGTGCTCGCTCTGGCAGGAGGGGCTCGCGACCTACGTCTCGGGGACGATGAACCGGACGACCGATCCGCACATGCTGATGCTCGTCTTCCCGGCGCCGATCATCCCGGCGGTCGACGCCGACTGGCGCGGCGCCCTCTGCATGACCCGCGGCGACCTCGAGAAGAGCGACCGCGCCACCTATGCCATGTACTTCATGGGCGGCGGGAGCAGGCACCCCTATCCGGCACGCTTCGGCTATTATATCGGCTACCGGGTCATGCAGCGGCTCGGGAAACGCTACAGCCTCGCCGCGCTCGACAAGATGGGCCGTGCGGAGGCGCGCAAGCGCCTCTTCGCCACCCTCGATGCGATGATCGCGGAAGCCGGCGGATGTCCGGCGCATTGAGGCCGGACGGCTTTGCGGAAACGGCGCCGGCGCTGTAGGCGTTCGACGGCCAAGCCATGGACCAGCATCTGAAACGTCCCCGACTCGCGCTCCTGCTCGCCGCCGCCGCCGCCTCGTGCGCGGCGCCGCAGCACCAGCGGGTCTCGACCTGCGTGCCTGCGCCCTCCCGCATCAGCCAGGCAGCGCCGGGCCGGGAATCGACGACGCTCAGCGTCCTCACCTACAATGTCGAGGGCCTGCCCTGGCCGGCGAAGAGCCACCGCAAGCCGCGGCTTCGCGAGATCGGGCTCCAGCTCGCCGAGATGCGCAGGCACGGAACCGCGCCCGACATCGTCTTCCTGCAGGAGAGCTTCTCCGCCACCGCGGCGCGCATCGGCGCCACCGCCGGCTATCCGAACTACCTCAAAGGGCCCAAGGCGGCGACGCGCCGGCCGCCGACCAGCGAGAATGCCGACCCGAAGCTCGTCGCCAAGCGCAAGCGGACCAAGGGCGAGGGCTGGCGGCCGATTCTCTCCGGCGGCCTCTACATGCTCAGCGACTATCCGCTGGTCGAGGCCGACCGCCAGCCGTTCCGGAGGCGCGAATGCGCCGGCTTCGACTGCCTCTCGAACAAGGGGGTGATGCATGCGCGGGTGCTCGTGCCGGGCGTGCCGGTGCCGATCGACCTCTTCAACACGCACCTCAATTCCCGCGGCCATGCCGGAGTCTCGCAGGCACGCTCGTTGAGGGCGCACAGCTTGCAGGTGGACGAGCTGCACCGCTTCATCGAGGAGAAGTGGGACAAGGGCCATCCGCTCATCTTCGGCGGCGACCTCAACATGCGGCACGCGCCGGCGCGCTTCGCCCATTTCGCCGAGGTGATGCCCTACACGCTGGTCCACCAATATTGCCTGCGCAAGGACAGCGGCTGCGAGGTGAAGATGTCCTGGGACGGCGACGAGCCGTGGATGGACACGGAGGATCTCGAAGGATTCGAGAGCGGCGGCGGGGTGACGGTAACGCCCATTCGCGTCGAGGCGATGTTCGACAAGCCGTGGAAGGGCGAGACCCTGTCCGACCATGACGGCTTCCTCGTCACCTACCGCCTGAGCTGGCCCGCAAGCGCCTCGGCGCCGTCGCGGCTGCCGCTCTGCCGCTGACGCGATTCCGGGCGTTGCCGCCCGCGCCCGCAGCGCCTAGGCCGCGGCGATGAGCGCCCTCGACCCCGTCGCCCTCGCCTCCCGGCTCATCGCCTGCCCGAGCGTCACGCCGGCCACCGGCGCGGTGTTCGACGTGCTCGACGAGGCGCTGGCGGGGATCGGGTTCGAGGTACACCGGTTCGTCTGCGGCGAGGCGCCGGACGGGCCGGTCGAGAATCTCGTCGCCACGCGCGGCGGCGACGGACCGCATTTCGGCTTTGCCGGGCACCTGGACGTGGTGCCGCCGGGGGCGGGCTGGAGCTCGGACCCGTTCGCGCCCGAGGTCCGCGGCGGCCTCCTCTACGGGCGCGGCGCTGTCGACATGAAGAGCGCGGTCGCCGCCTTCGCCGCCGCCTGCTCGGAGCGTGCCGACCAGCGTGGGCGGGTGACCTTCCTGATCACCGGCGACGAGGAAGGGCCGGCGACGTTTGGCACGCCGGCGATCATCGACTGGATCGTCGAGAAGGGGCTGGTCCCCGACATGATCCTGATCGGCGAGCCGACCTCCGACTCGCGGCTGGGCGACATCGCGAAGATCGGGCGGCGCGGATCGGTCAACATGTGGATCCATGTGCCGGGGGTGCAGGGGCACGTCGCCTATCCGCACCGGGCCGACAATCCGATCCCGAAGCTCGGGCGGATCGTCACCGCGCTCGCCGCGCTCGATCTCGACCAAGGCAGCGAGGCCTTCCAGCCGTCGAACCTCGAGATGACGGCGGTCGACACGTCGAGCAAGGCGACCAACGTCATTCCCGGATCGGCGCGGATCCAGCTCAACATCCGCTTCAACGACCTCCATCGCGGCGAGGACCTGGTCGCGCTCGTTCGCCGCACCGTCGCGGCCGAGGCGCCGGACGCGACGGTGGAGGCAAAGATCTCGGGCGAGGCTTTCCTGACCCCCCCGGGCCGCCTCTACGACCTCGTAACCGACGCGATCCGCGCCGAGACGGGAGTGGAGCCGGAGCTTTCGACAAGCGGCGGCACCTCCGACGGGCGCTATCTGATCAAGCTGTGCCCCGTGGTCGACTTCGGCCTTCCGAACGCCACGATGCACAAGCTCGACGAGGCGGCGGCGGTGGAGGATATCCACGCCCTCCAGCGCATCTACGCGCGAATCCTGAAGGCGGCTTTGTCTTAGGCCGTCGCTCGGGCGAGGCTGCGGGCGCAGTCCTGGCCGATCGCCCAGCGGATGAAGGCGGCCTCCGGCATCGGCTCGGAGCCGAGGAAGCCCTGGACCTCGTCGCAGCCGATGGCGCGGAGCACCTCGAGCTGCTCGTGGCGCTCGGCGCCGACCGCCACCGCCTCGCAGCCGAGGCCGTGGATGAGGTGGACGAGCGAGGTCGCGACCGCCCGAACCCGCGGCGACGCGTCGATGTCGGCAAGGAGCGAACCTTCGAGCTTGATCCGGTCGGCGGCGAGAGCGGCGATCCGCCCCAGAGAGGCGCCCCCTTCCCCGAACCCGCCGATGCAGACGCGCACGCCGTCGCGGCGAAGGCTCTCGATTCCGCTGAGCATACGCGCGTCGCAGTCGGCGAGGAGCGAGGACGCGATCTCGAGCTCGAGGTCGCCGGGCGCCACCGCGCCGGTGAGGAGCAGCGCCCGGACCCGCTCGCAGGCATCGCCGCGCTGGAGCTGCTGCGGGCGCAGCGCAATGGTGATGCGCTGGTTCAGCCCCTCGGCGCGCCAGCGGGCGACCGCGTCGGCGGCGGCGCGGAGGGCCCATTCGCCGATCTCGTGGGCGAGCACGCGCTCGTGCGGGAGCTTGCCGAGATCCTCGGGCAGGCAGCGCTCGCCGCGCGGGTGGTTCCAGCGGATCCGCGCCTCGGCGCCGACGATGGCGCCGCTGCGAAGCGACAGCTGGGGCTGGTAGACGAGCTCGAGCTCGCCGCGCGCGACGGCGTTGCGGAGCGCAAGGTCGTTCTCGGCCCGCTCATCCGAGGCGCGGGCGAGCGCCGCGTCGTAGAGGCAGGGGCGCGAGCGGCCGCTGCCCTTGGCATGGTACATGGCGATGTCGGCCGCCTTCATCAGCTGCGTCAGGTCCTCGCCATGCTCGGGCGCGAGGGCGATGCCGATCGAGGCGCCGAGATAGGTGGTGCGCTCGCCGCAGCGGAACGGCTCGGAGAGCGCGGCGACGACGGCGGCGGCGATCCGCTCCGCCTCCTCGCGGCCGGAGACGTGCGGAAGGAGGATGGTGAACTCGTCGCCGGCGAGGCGGGCGATGAGCGGCGGCGACATCACCCCCGGCTCGACCTCGGCATGGACGACCTCGCGGAGCCGCTCGGCGACGAAGGCGAGCACCTGGTCGCCCTGGGCGTGGCCGAGCCAGTCGTTGACCTCCTTGAAGCCGTCGAGGTCGATGAACAGCAAGGCGGCCGAGCCGTCGGCGCGCGAGGCGCGCAGGATCTGCTCGGCCTCGCGGCGAAAGTGGATGCGGTTCGGAAGCGCCGTCACCGGATCGTACATGGCGAGGGCGTGGACGTCGTCGAGGGTCGAGCGCACCTGCTCGAACAGGCCATCAACCGCCGAGGCGAGCGCCGGCATCTCCTCCCGCAGCACGTCGGGCGCGGGGCTGGTGAGATCGCCGCTGCGGACCCCGAGCAGCCGCTCGATCAGCGCCGCCACGGCGCGCGCCTGGGCGCCGTTCGGGCGCTCGGCCGCCATGCGCACGACGCAGAGCGCGAAGAGGCCGATGACGAGCGAGGCGGCGATCTGCTGGTTGAGGCTTCCGAGCAGGAGGAAGCCGACGAGCGTGAACGCGAAGGCGGCGGTGCCGGCAATCACCGACAGCACCTTGCCGCTCAGCCTTTCCAACGATCGACCCATGCCACCGGCCTGTTCGCGCGCGGACCCCCTGTCGCGCGTCGCCGCCGGTTTACCGGGACACGGTTACTATTCCGTATCCGAAATCAGCGCGGGCGCCGGAGGATGATGTAGAGCGCGCCGGCGCCGCCGTGCCGGGAATGGGCGGCGCGGACGGCGGCGATGTCGCCGGCGTGGCGGGAGGCGGCGAGCCAGTCCCCCACCGCCGCTCGGATCGCGCCGCGCTTCACCGTACGCTCGGGCCCCGGCGGCTTGCCGGTGACGAGGAGGAGCAGCCGCGCGCCCAAGGCGATCGCCTCCTCGAGGCGCCGGTCGAGCAGGTCGTAGGCGGTGGCGAGGTTGTGGCCGTGGAGGTCGACGGTCGCATCGGGGGCGACGGCGCCGCGGGCGAGGCGCCGGTCCCACCCTCCGTCGAGAGTCGTGCCGGGACCCGGGCGGCGGGGGGCGGAGCGCGGCGGAGGCGGCGGAGGCGGCCGGCTGAGTAGCGCAGCGGCGGCCGGAGGCTCCGGCGGCGGCGCCTCGGGCTTCGAGACGTGCGCGAGGGGCCGGACGCTCTCGACGACCCGCGCCCAGAGGCGCTGCTCGTCAGGGGTGAGGCGCCGCATCGAGCCGCGCCAGCGTGCCCTTCGGAAGCAGGAGCCAAGCGCGCCCGCGGCCGGTCATGCCGCCCGCGATCTGCGCCGCCTCCTCCCCCGCGCCCCAGAAGGTGTCGAAGCGGTTGGCGCCGCGGATGGCGCCTCCCGTGTCCTGCGCCACCCACAACCCGCTCGCCTCGGGCCGGTCGAGCTGGAGAAAGACGGGGGCGCCGAGCGGCACGAATTTCGGGTCCGCGGCGACGGTGGCGCGAGGCGTGACCGGCGCGTTGAGAGCACCCAGCGGTCCGGGGCCGGTCAGCTCCTTGAAGAAGACGTAGCTCCTGTTCTCGCGCATCAGCGCCTTGCCCTCGGCGGGATGGGCGCGGAGCCAGGCGACGATGTCCTGCATGCTGGTGTGGCCGGGCTCGAGCAGGCCGCGGTCCTTCATCAGCTTGCCGATGCCGACATATTCGCGGCCGTTCTGGGCGGCATAGCCGATCCGCATCACCGACCCGTCCGGGAGGCGGAGCCGGCCGGAGCCCTGGATCTCGAGGAAGAAGAGCGCGATTGGATCGGCGGCCCAGGCGATCTCCAGCCCGCGATTGGCGAGCATTCCGTCCTCGATCTCGGCGCGCTCGTAATAAGGGACGACGACTCCATTCTCGAGCCGCCCGCGGCGCGGCGCGCCCGCGGCGACCGCGGCGGCATCGGCGTCCACCAGATCGGCGGGCCTGGCGAAGATCGGCACGTCGTAGCCGGGCACATGCGTGCGGGAGCCGGCGATCTCCGGCTCGTAATAGCCGGTGACGAAGGCGCTCCCCTCCCCCACCTGGGCAAGCTCGAAATAGCGGCGGAAGAAGTCGGTCGCGGCGGCGTCGTCGGCGGTGGCGGCGGCGCCGATGGCGTCGGCGGTCTGGCAGGCCTCCCGCCACGAATCGCCGGCGGTGAGGCCGCTCGCGTCGGTGCGACGCAGCAAAGCGGGGCAGGTCTTGAGGAATGCGCCGAACGCCCGCGCTGCGCCGGTCAGCTCGACGCTCTCGACCGGCGGACCGGCGCGGACGCCGGCGAGCAGCGCGTTGTTCGGAACCGACGGAGGCGGCGCGGGGGCGGGTGCCGGAGCGGGAGCGGGCGCGGGAGGCGGGGCCGCCGGCCGCACCTGCTGGGCGCATCCCGCGAGCGTCAGCAGCATCGCCGGGACGGCCCAGAGGCCGCCGAGCCTCGGTCGGCCCGGCCGCGCAACCAGCGCCGCTCCGCTCCGGTCGACGGCCGTGATCGATTCGCCCCGCATGCCCCGAGGATAGGGGCGAAGCGCCCCGGGGGAAATCTCTTCCGAGAAAAACGGCCGTCAGTCGGCCTGATCGGTCTCGACGAGCAGCCAGTTGGGGTCGCGGCGGGCGAGCGCGCGGCGGAAGGTCCAGACGTCGCGGCTCGGAACCGCGTCGGTCAGCGTGCCGGCGATGACGTTCCCCTCCGAATCGCGGGTGACCGCGGCGACGTCG
>Ga0157369_10004778_pt1 | contig 15925 bp, 13 predicted proteins | sample C25metaG_FD_113461 | JGI IMG/M metagenome (GOLD analysis project Ga0157369, IMG submission 113461) | Corn rhizosphere microbial communities from Kellogg Biological Station, Michigan, USA - C2-5 metaG | ecosystem: Host-associated > Plants > Roots > Rhizosphere > Soil | place: USA: Michigan... | reverse complement strand
GGAGCTGATCGCGGAGCGTCTTCACCATCTTTCGTCGCGCTGGGCGGGGCCGCTGATTATCATGAACTGTGCCGCCTTGCCTGAGAATCTCATCGAGGCGGAGCTGTTCGGCCACGAGGCGGGGAGCTTCACTGGGGCTGCAAAGACGCGGCACGGCCGGTTCGAGGAGGCGGACGGGGGTACGTTGTTCCTCGACGAGCTCGGGACACTCTCGATGCCGGCACAGGACCGGCTGCTGCGCGCCACCGAATATGGCGAGATCACCCGCATCGGAGCATCGAAACCCATCAGCGTCGACGTCCGGATCGTCGCCGCGACCAACGAGAACCTTCCAGCGCAGGTGGACAAGGGCAAGTTTCGCGCCGACCTGCTCGATCGCCTGTCATTCGAGGTGATTACGCTGCCGCCGCTCCGGTCGCGCGAGGGAGACATCCCGCTGCTGGCCGATCATTTCGGCCGACGTATGGCCGTCGAGCTCGACTGGTCGAATTGGCCCGGCTTCACCTCGCGCGCGGTCGCCGAGCTCGAAGCCTATCCCTGGCCCGGCAACGTTCGCGAGCTCAGGAACGTCATCGAGCGCGCCGTCTATCGTCATGAGGACCCGGAGCGGGCGGTCGACGTGATCGTCTTCAATCCTTTCCACTCGCCCTGGGCGCCGACCGGAACCGACGCGGCCGGGGCGACCGCGGTGGCGGCGATTAACGGGGACGCCGAGGAGCCTGCGCCGCTTCACGTCGTCTCGTCCGCTCCTGCTCCGTCGCCCGGGACAAATGACTTCCGGGGCGCGGTCGCGGCTTATGAGCGCGAGCTGCTCGAGGAGGCGCTTCGCCGCAACCGGTTCAACCAGCGCGCGACCGCAGCGGCCCTCGGCCTCAGCTACGACCAGCTCCGCCACGCGCTGAAGCGACACAAGCTGCAGGACAGCGCTGCCTAATGGCCGATTAGAATTGTCGCGCAGGGCGGCCTGGGGATCCTTGTTCGCGGCAATGGCTGCCGCGATCGCCGCCATCGCCGGCTTTCGAAATGCAATCGCGCTCCCCCTGGTGCGGCGGCTCGATCTTGAAGTTCCGGGCTATCCGGCCGCTGCGCCGCCAATGCGTATCGTGCTGTTTTCGGACGTGCACGTCCACGGTCCCGATATGCCGCCCGAGCGCGTCGCGCGCGTCGTGGATCAGATCAACGCGCTAAGCCCCGACATCGTGATCGCTGCAGGCGATTTCATCGGCGATAATTGGGTAGGCAAGAGCTATCCCGTCGACCAGGCTATTGCTCCGCTTGGACGCCTCAAGGCGAGGCTCGGCGTTTACGCGGTGCTCGGAAACAACGATTACAGTGCCGGCGCGAGCGACATCACAAGCGCGCTCGAGCGAGCCGGTGTCCACGTGCTGGCCGATGATGCGGTTCGGTTGGGGCCGATTGCTCTCGGTGGAAGAGACGGCCGACTTTACCACGAACGTCCCGCATGGAATGCGGCGCGACTGAAGGCCTATGAGGCGCTTCGGCGCACGCCCGGGCTCAAGGTCCTCGCCGTCCATCGTCCGGACGAATTCGCGTTCGTTCCATCGTCGACCACCCTGGTTCTGGCAGGCCACACGCATTGCGGTCAGATAGTCCTTCCGATTGTCGGTGCGCTCGCGACCGGCTCGGACTTCGGTGAGAAATATCTTTGCGGGGTGGTTCGTGATGGTTTGAAGACGCTCGTTGTCAGTTCGGGCGTCGGTACGAGCTACGTACCCCTGAGATTCGGAGCGCCACCAGACATCTGGCTAATCACGCTTCGCTGATCCATAGAGCCGGCGCGGGCTTCATTTCAGGATCTCGACAGCATGAGACTACCGAATCAGTCGGCGGGGGGTGGACTTTCGGCAAGCCTCGCCAGCCCCGCGATTGTCGTAATCCTGGTTCTGCTGATTGGCGCCACGATCTATTTGTGGCGCGCGCGATATCTTCGTCCTTCGACGGCGTATTACACTCTAGGCTTCTTGACGATCGTGCTGATCGTCATTGGGATGTTGATGTACACCTCGCGCGTCTAGCGCGGCCTCAGGAAGTTCGTGGCAGGACGCGGCCGTTAAGGACCACGCGTCCGTGAATGATCGCTCCAGCGAGATCGGCTCGCCCGCTGATCGAATTCGTTCCGACGTAGGTCCCGCGCGGCTCGGAGACCTCCGGTGAACGCTGTGACATCACGCAGTTGGAATAGACGACCTTATTATCGGACGACGGCAGGACGGCATCGCCGGTCAGCCGAAACCGGCAGCCATCGAATCGGACATTCGGGCTCTTCTGCACCACTGCGATTGGGTGTTCTTTGGTTTTACCGAAGAACAGCTTACCGGTCGGGCTGAGAGACCGATCGTCGGTGAAGGTGCAGTCGATGAAATGCGTCGCGCGCGAAGCATCCGCGTCGCCGTGGCAGTAAGCGATCGACCCCGCGAAAACGCAGTTGCTGAAGCGCATTCCCGGACTGCCGGGCGCTGCTGCCCAGGTAGTCGTTCCGATGAACTTGCAGCGGCTGCAGCTGATGTCGGCGGAGTCGCCGCTGCCCGACACCAGCCCGAACCCCGAATTGTCGGAAATTTCGCAATCCTCGAACACGACATGGCGGATTGGCCAATTTTCGGCCTCGATGTCGACGCCGGCGCCGGGAGCGCTCTGCAAGCCGGACCTTCCGGTGTGGCGAAAACGGCAGCGCTGAAAGAGGAAGTTGCGGCCTCCGGTTACGCTGCAGCCCTGACGGCCGTTATATTCGCAGATCGCGTCGACGACGGTGGTAGATCCGCGGCGATCGAGCGTTGGCGTCAGGATCATCCCGTCTTGCGCGTGATGATGGCTGTGGATCCGCGACAGGCGCGTTGTACCGCTATTCCCATGCAGGATGATCCCCGTCCCTCCCGCCTGCCACCCGCCGTATCCGCTATCGCCGCCAATCCAGAGTCCCGGCAGGTTTCCGTCGAGCTCCAGGTCACTGATTTCAATTCCGCCGGAGCATTTCTCGATGTGGATGAAGGCAACGTAGGGCACGGCCTCGTTGGTTTCATCCAGCTTCAGGACATCGGGCAGGGGTTGGCCTGAACGGGGGTCGAAGCGGCCGTAACGAAGCCCGCGGGCGCAACGCAGACGCGCTCCTCCGCCTTCGATCACGATCGGTAGCCCGCAGCCCGTGAGATGGATGATGTCCGAGGCGGTGAAGGAAGCGGTAAAAGCGCCCTTTCCGCCGGCCGACGGATTCTGGGCTCCCACCACATAGGTCCTCGGTCGAAGGACGATCGTTCCTCCACCGGCGGCATTGAGATGCGCCGACATTGCAACGAAGGCGTGCGTGTCGTTGGTTCGTCCATCGCCCTTGGCGCCGAACATTTCCGGCGAGACCTGCGCTCCTGCTGCGGCTCCCTTGGCGGGGAGCGCAAAGCCGGCGGCGCCGGCGGCAATCAGGAATTGGCGTCTGGAGGTCGCCATCGCTGGACTTTCAACGGCTCCATGTGAACAGTCGCGGAATCATCGCCGGATTGGAGCCAATTCACACGATGGCGGATTCCGAACGCCAAGTCACAATCTCTGTCGTTATTCCTTTGTTCAACAAGGAAGCGGCTGTGGAGTGCACGCTTCGATCGGTGCTCCGCCAAACGCGGCATCCGGACGAAGTGATAATCGTGGATGACGGTTCCAGCGACGCTTCGCTGGCGGTGGTCGAGCGGCTGCTGAAAGCGCAGCCGACGCAAATTCCCGTTCGCATCATTCCGCAGGAAAATCAGGGCGTTTCGGCGGCAAGGAATCGCGGAGCCGACGAAGCCCAATCCAATTACATCGCCTTTCTCGATGCCGACGACGAATGGCTTCCTGATTGCGCGGCCGAACTCGAAAAACTTGCGCGGGCCTTTCCGGAAGCAGCGGTACTGACCGTGCTTTTCGCCAGGAACAGTCCGACCGGACCAGTTCCGTTCTCAACGCCTTTGCCTCCGGGGTTCTTCGGCGAACTTCCGCATCCCTTGCGCGTCTACCGAAAAGCATACGGTCTCATCCAATCGTCGAACGTAGCCATTCGCCAAGACGCATGGCGCAAGTTGGGTGGATTTCCCGTCGGCGCACAGAGCGGAGAGGACATCACCGCATGGCTGACGCTCATGTTGACCGAGCGCTTTGCGCATAGCGGCAGAGCGCTCAGCATCTGGCACGACGAACATTCCGGAGCGACGGCTCGGAAAGGAAGCGTTCCGCACCATTTCACCCGCTTCCTCGACGACCCCGAAGGCCGAAAATTCCTGACTAACCCCGATCTCGTCAGGTTCCTTGCCTCAAACCTTGCGGTCCATATCGGTGGATATCGGCTTGCGGACGCGCCGGCGGCCGTTTCGGAGCTTCGGCGTCTTTCCAGAAGCCTTCCGCCGCATTTGCGGCTCGCTCCAATTGTCGCGTCAGTCCTTCCGAAATGGCTGCTCCGCGCGCTGCGGCGCTGGAGGAGCGGACCCGCACGGCGGGAATAGCGGTAGGAACGGCGCCACCAGCCATTCGTTTTGCACCCGACCACAAATTTGCAGGTGTAAAGATGCGTATTCCCTATATTTCGATGTTGGCCGCGGGTGCGCTTGCCCTCGGTGGCTGTGCGTATGGCGACCTCGGGGTCGGTTACGGCAGCCCCTATTATGGCTACGGCTACAGCAGTCCCTATTACGGCTATGGCTACAACTCGTCCTACTATGGCGGTTTCGGATCGCCATATGGCTGGTACGACAATTATTATTATCCGGGCTCCGGCTATTACGTCTATGACAGCTATCGGCGTCCCTTCGTCATGACGACCAGCCAGCGCTCTTATTGGTCGACGCGATCACCGGCGCTTCGGGTGAGTGGAACCCGGACGCGGGTGCGCGAGAACTGGAGCGGCTTCAATCGTCGAACGACGACACAGTCCGAACGACGCCGGCACCACAACGACTAGGCCCCGACCGGCCTCCGCCGGATCAGAACGATCGAAGTGAAGGTCATCACCGGGACGTCATTCTGGTTGGTCACGGTCGTGTGCGTTCGGAAGGAGCCCATGTCGGGCTTGCTTCGGGACAGCGTCTTTTCGACGATCTGGCCACGCACCTGAAGCGTGTCACCGGGATAGACGGGCTTTTTCCAGCGAAGGTCGTCGATCCCGGGTGAGCCCAGACCCGCCTGTTTGTGCTCGACTACGTGTCTGGCGATGACAGCCATCGTCATCGCGGCTGTATGCCAGCCGCTCGCCGCGATACGACCGAAATGCGTCTTGGCTGCCTCTTCATCGGAAAGGTGAAAGGGTTGCGGATCATATTTGCGGGCGAATTCGAGCACCTCCTCCCGAGTGACCTCGTAGGAGCCAAAATAGGTCTCTTCGCCGACTTCCAGGTCATCGAAATAGATCATGCTTCTGCTCGATAGCCGTCGCCGCCGCTTGGCGCGAGTAGGGGAGGCGGCTAGGCTTCCTTCGTGGCAACGCAGGCTCCGTTCCATGGACGATATCATCCGCGGCTGATCGAAGCGGCCGCGGCCATGCACGAGAACCGGCTCGACATCGCCGAGCGCATCCTCAAGCCTCACCTCAAAGAAGATCCGTACGATGCCCGCGCCATCCGAATGCTGGCAGAGCTGGCGGCGCGGATCGGTCGCCTGAAGGATTCCGAAACGCTTCTTCGCCGCGCGCTTGAGATAAACCCGAATTTCACCGAGGCTCGAGCGAACCTGGCGATGGTTCTGGGCCGACTGGGGCGCGCCGCGGAAGCGCTGCCGCTGATTGATGAAATCTTCGCCGCCGAGCCCGATCGGTCCGGCAATCTCAGCCTTCACGCTGCGACGCTCGCTCGGCTGGGCGATTTCGATCAGGCGCTCGAGCTTTATGAGCAGGTCATTGCGAGGGCGCCCGACCAGCCGCGCTCACTGCTGACCTACGGGCACATGCTCAAGACCGTGGGACGGCAAGACGAAGCGATTGCCGCGTACCGCAAGGCGATTGCGGCCAATCCAGCTGTCGGCGAAATCTGGTGGAGCCTCGCGAACCTCAAGACGGTGAAATTTTCCGACGCGGATATCGTTGCAATGGAGCAGGTGCTTGCCCGCGGCGACCTTGAGGATGACGATCGATTTCATATCGAGTTCGCGTTGGGAAAGGCGTTCCACGATCTCGGTCGGAGCGACGAGGCGTTTGGTCATTATGCTGCGGGCAATGCGTTGCGGCGCCGATATCACCCTTACATCCCGGGCCACCTGACCGAATTCGTCAGTCGGAGCATCGAGCTGTTCACTGCCGAGATTCTGGAGCGACCCGGAGGCGATCCCGCGCCAGATCCGATCTTCGTGGTAGGAATGCCGAGAGCCGGATCGACCCTCGTCGAGCAGATACTCTCGTCCCACAGCCTGGTCGAGGGCACTGCCGAGCTTCCCGAATTGCCGCCCATTGCGCGCTCGAGCGGACACTATCCCGCTTCCGCGATCGACATGACTGCCGAAGAACGGCGGGCAGCAGGTAATGAGTATCTTCGCCGCAGCGCCGTGCAGCGACGCACCGATCGGCCGTATTTCGTCGACAAGCTGCCCAACAACTGGATGTTCGTCCCGTTCATTCAAATGGTCCTTCCCAATGCGAAGATCATCGACGCTCGGCGCCATCCTCTCGGCTGCTGCATGTCGAACTACCGCCAGCACTTCGCGCGTGGGCAGGACTTCACTTACGATCTGACGGATCTTGGCCGATATTATTCGGACTACGTCCGGCTGATGGCGCACATGGACGCCGTCATGCCCGGCCGGGTCCACCGCGTGATCTACGAGCGGATGATCGACGATACGGAAGCCGAGGTTCGCGCGCTGCTCGACTATTGCGGGCTCGAATTCGAACCGGGCTGTCTTGAATTCTACAAGACGGAGCGTGCCGTAAGAACCGCGAGCTCCGAACAGGTGCGCAAGCCTATCTACAAGGATGCCGCGGACGAATGGCGCGCCTACGAAGCGCACCTTGGCACGCTCAAGGATGCGCTCGGTCCGGTTCTCGACGCATACCCCGACGCTCCCGCGACCTAAACGCAACGGCGGCGGAACAATCGTGTTCCGACTGCAGACTAGCCGTTGACTTTCCTCAACTCGTCTGTCGCAATGCTGACACAAACGCCTTGAAGGGGGGCTCCTGGGATGATCGACCGTCAGGTCCGCGCGCTCGCGCTTGGTTTTCTCGCTTCCACCGCTCTTACGACACCAGCCTTCGCTCAGACCGCACAGCCGCAGACGACCGGCCAGTCGCCGGCGCCCGGCACCAATGCGACGGATGTCACTTCGCCGCCGGCAAAAGTGCAGCAGGCTCAGGCAGCGGCGGGCGTTCCGGATCAGACCGAGATCATCATCACCGCGACCAAGCGCGAGGAGAACCTCCAGAACGTTCCGATCAGCGTCCAGGCGATCGGCACCCGGCGGCTCGATCAGCTGAACATCTCGAACTTCGAGCAATACACCAAGCAGCTCCCGTCGGTCAGTTTCCAGACCGCGGCGCCAGGATTTACCACCGTCTACATGCGCGGCGTCGCGAGCGGCGGCGACGGCAACCACACGGGGTCATTGCCCCTGGTCGGGTCCTATCTCGACGAACAGCCGGTCACGACGATCGGCGGAACGCTCGACGTCCACATCTACGACATCGCGCGTATCGAGAGCCTCGCCGGCCCGCAGGGCACCCTTTACGGCGCATCGAGCGAAGCGGGCGTCATCCGCATCATCACCAACAAGCCCCAGCTTGGAGTCACCGAAGGCCGTATCGACAGCGAGATCAACAAGGTCGATCACGGCGGGGTCGGCGGGAAACTCGAGGGGATGATCAACCTTCCGGTGGCGACGAACATCGCCTTCCGCGGCAGCGCCTTCTATCAGAAGGACGCCGGCTACATCGACAACGTCCACGGTGAATTCACCTTCTGCGGCGATGCGACGGACGGCGGCTGCATCCGCAACGGCTTCCACATCGACAATTCCGCGTTCCTCAAGAAGAATTTCAACACCAACGACACCTACGGCGGTCGCGCGGCGCTGAAGATCGATCTCGACGACAATTGGACGATCACGCCCACGATCCTGCACCAGCATTCGAAGACCAATGGCGTGTGGTTCGAGGACGATGCGCTGGGCGACCTTCAGACTGCGCGATTCCGCAAGGAGCCGGGCGTCGACAAGTTCACGCAATATGCGCTCACTGTCGAAGGCAAGATCGGCGATTTCGACATCACCTATGCCGGCGCCTACCTCAACCGCCCGAACCACAGCATCAACGACTACACCGACTACGCCGAGGCCTATGATAAATATTGGGAGCCGAGCGGAGGCATCGCCAATTATTATTACTACTTCGACGATGCCGGCAATCCGATCCTCCCGGTGCAGTACATCACCGGCGGCAACCACTTCAAAAAGTTGAGTCAGGAACTCCGCGTTGCGACCCCGAGCGACAAGCCTTTCCGGGTGATTGCGGGCGCCTTCTACGACCACCAGTTCAACCATATCGTCCAGGAATATCACGTCGATAATCTGGCGGCGGACCTGTCGGTCAACGGTCGCCCGGGCCTCATCTGGCTGACCGATGAACACCGCATCGATCGCGACTATGCGCTCTTCGGCGAGGCGAGCTTCGACATCACACCCCAGCTGACGTTCACGGGCGGCGGCCGGTGGTACAAGTTCGACAACACTGTGTTCGGGTTCGCCGGGTTCGGCCGCAACCCTGCGTTCTTCCAGGGCGCCGACGACAACCCGCCGCCCAATGCTGCCGGCAGCACCAAGACCGGCGTCGCGCAATGTTTCACGACGAGCGGCGACTCACTCCGTGACTCGCAGCTGGATGATACCGACACGACTTTGATTACCGACGGCGCGCTTCCGGGCACCCCCTGCATCAACGTGGGCCGTTTCGAGAATGGGTCGGTCAAGCCCAAGGAAAGCAGGGGCAGCGGCTTCCTCTATCGGCTGAACGGAACGTGGAAGCCGCGCCCAGGGCTATTGTTCTACGCCACCTGGTCCAAGGGCTTCAGGCCCGGCGGCATCAATCGTCAACCAGGCATCGCCGCATACAAGCCCGACTTCCTGATCAACTGGGAAGCAGGCTGGAAAACCTCGTTCGGCCCGCTGCGCTGGAACGGCGCGATTTATCACCAGCTTTGGAAAAGCTTCCAGTTCAGCTTCCTTGGGGAAAACAGCCTCACGGTCGTTCAAAATGGCCGCGACGCGAGGATCAACGGCCTCGAGACGGACATCAACTATCTGCGCGGAGGCCTCAGCTTGACTGCGGCCGCGGCCTACACTGACGCCAAGACGAAAGGTAATATCTGCAACGCGGCCGTCATCGTAGATCCCTCACCCGATTGCAGCGGACTTGATTCGGGTGGCCATCCGGACTTCATCACAGCGCCCAGCGGAACGCGTTTGCCGATCACTCCTCGTTTCAAGATCACCGGCACGGCTCGCTACACTTGGGACATGGGCGTCGGCAAAGCCCATGCACAGATGGGCATCGTTCACCAGAGCTCGGCGGCGTCCGCTCTCAGGCTTGCCGATGAGGAAATCACGGGCAGGATTCCAGCCTACACATTGGTCGACCTTTTCCTGGGTTACGACTGGAAAAAATATAGCGCCGAGCTGTTCCTCACGAACGCGTTCGACAAGCGCAACGAACTGTCCAGATTCGTTGTGTGCAGCCTCTGCGGCGTCCTGAACGACGTCGCGGGCAATCCAACGGGGCTCAACCAGACCAAGATCGTCGTCGGTCAGCCGCGGACCATCGGTCTGCGCCTGGGCGCGAAGTTCTAGCGATCGGGTTTAGCGCATCGAAGTTGCGTTTCGCGGGCGCGCTGGTCGCGCTCGCTGCCCTGTGGCTCGTCATGCTCCTTTGGGGAGGCGGGCCGCTCGATGGCCGGATTTACGAAGCGCTCTACGCTGGCCAGCGTCCGGCATTGCTCATCGTTGCGCGGGTGCTCACCTTCCTGGGCGAGCCGACATTGCTCGTCTCCGCCGGTTTCCTGGTTGCGGCTTGGCTTGCGTGGCGAAAGCAGGCCCGGCTCGCGCTTGTGCTCCTGGTCATCGTGCTCGTCGGCCGCGGATTGAGCGAGCTTCAGAAATACTGGATCGCGCGGGCCAGGCCCGATCTCGAACCGCATCTCGTCGTCGTGAAGACGTCCTCATTCCCAAGCGGCCACGCGACCAGTTCGATGATTTTCTACCTGACATTAGCCTTGGCATTGGCTCCCGGGCCTTGGCGCCGCATCGCTGCTGCCATGGCAATCCTTCTATCTCTCGCGATCGGCACCAGCCGAGTGATGCTGGGTGTGCACTGGCCCAGCGATGTCATCGGCGGCTGGTCGTTCGGATTGCTCTGGGTCATGCTGACGCTGCGCCGGGCAGAGCGGCTGTTTGGCTCGAATTCCGCAACGGCGTCCCGGCAGCTATAATCGGGGCCCGGGCAAGCGAGGGGAGAAGGCAATGACACGCTCGAAACCATTCACCTGGATCGCTGCAGCGCTGTTCGCGCTGGGCGCAGTCATCCACATCATCCGCCTGTTCACTCACTTCCAGATCATCCTTGGTACGCACGAGATTCCTCAGTGGTGCAGCTACGTCGCAATCGTGGTCGGCGCCTTCATGAGCTGGATGCTGTGCCGCGAGGCGAGGGGGACGAGTGGTCCCTAGAGGGCCCTAGACATTGAAGCGGAAGAGCATCACGTCGCCGTCCTGGACGACATAGTCTTTGCCTTCTGAGCGAAGCTTTCCAGCGTCGCGCGCGGCCGCCTCTCCGCCGAGCTGAACATAATCGTCGTAGGCGATGGTCTCGGCCCGGATGAAGCCGCGTTCGAAGTCGGTGTGGATCTCGCCCGCGGCCTCGGGCGCTTTCGCTCCCTTGTGCACCGTCCATGCCCGCGATTCTTTAGGTCCTGCGGTGTAGAATGTGATCAGGCCGAGCAGCGCATAGGCTGCGTGGATCATCCGGTTGAGGCCCGTCTCATGCAGGCCGAGGTCCGAGAGGAAGGCATCGCGGTCGTCCGCCGGCAAGGTCGCAATTTCTGCCTCGATCGCCGCAGAGATCACGACCGCTTGCGCTCCCTCCGCAGCGGCTTTGTCAAAGACCTTCCGGGACAGCGCGTTGGCCTCCGCGGCATCGCCCTCATCGACATTGCAAACATAGAGCACCGGCTTGGCGGTCAGCAGCTGCGCGCGCTGCAGCGCCTTGACTTCCTCATGATCCTTCGGCTTCACGAGGCGCGCCGGCTTCGATGCGCGTAGAAGATCGAGAGCTTGCCCGAGGACCGACGCCTCGATCTTTGCTTCCTTGTCGCCCTGCTGGGCCTTCTTGACCAGGTTCGGCACCCGCCGCTCGAGCGATTCCAGATCCGCGAGCATCAGCTCGGTCTCCACCGTCTCGGCGTCGGCGATCGGGTCGACGCGCCCCTCCACATGGGTCACGTCGCCACCCTCGAAGCAGCGGAGGACATGGACGATCGCGTCGACCTCACGGATGTTGGCGAGGAACTGGTTGCCGAGGCCTTCGCCCTTGCTCGCTCCCCGCACGAGGCCGGCAATGTCGACGAATTCGATCTGGGTTTCGATCTCGCTGGCCGATTTCGCGATCGCCGCGATCTTGTCGAGACGGCCATCGGGGACGGCGACACGGCCGACGTTCGGCTCGATCGTGCAGAAAGGGTAGTTCGCCGCCTGGGCGGCGGCAGTTTCGGTCAAGGCATTGAAAAGCGTCGATTTGCCGACGTTCGGCAGGCCGACGATGCCGCAGCGGAAGCCCATGATTTTCTCGGATTTGGTGAGGGAACTTGCGGCCCTTTAGGCGAAGTTGAAGCTGATGCTCAACCGCTCGCCGCGGCCGCTGCCCGCAATCACCTCGTGCCGAAGCCAACTTTCCCACAGCAAGAGAAGTCCGGGGCGCGGCTGAACGGTCACAAAAGTATCCGCGCGTGAGGGCGCCGCCATCATGAGCGGCAATCGCGGGTCCTCGAAGCGAATGGCGCCGCTGCCCTTTGGCACCTCCACGTACAGCGTGCCCGAGATGATGCTGTGCGGGTGAACGTGCCCCGAGTGGTGACCGCCGGCCTTGAGAAGGTTTACCCACAAGCTGTCTAGGCGCGGCTTCCGCTTGAGGTCGAATGCGCACTCTTGGGCGAATTTCGCCGCATGCCTGACCAAAGCCTTCGCCAGCTCCGCGAATGCCGGATCGCGGCGCGGCAAATCATTGAGCGATGCATAGCTGGTGTAGCCGGCATATCGATGCTCGCGCGACCAGCGCTGACCTGCTGCGTCATCGGTGGCGAGCGTTCGGATAGAGTGCGTTAGATCAGCGAGCAGCGCTTCGTCGTTCAGCTCAGCTTCGTAGAGGTTCGTTGCGAAGAGCGAGCGCACCGTCATTGGAGATGCTGTGCGGCGCGGCCGTGTCCGATGCAAGGCCGTGGACAGGCGAGGGTTCATGGCTCTAGCGTCGGCTTATCTCGGGAGGGTATTCAATGCGCCGCCACTTGTTCGCGTCATCGCTTTCGCTCGCGCTTGTGTTTTCGCTAGCAGCGCCGGCGCGCGCGGCGCCGTCCGGGGCGGCAACGACGACTGCTCCCGCCGAAAAGCCCCTGCTCGAGGTTAAGGCCGATCCGCTGACCGGCAAGATCATCGCCACCTTTCCCAAGCCCGACGCGAAAGGAGTTTCGGCCCGCTACATCTATCTTACCCAGCTCGGTACCGGCCTCGGATCGGCGCCCATCGGTCTGGACCGAGCGTCGGCGAGCGATACGCGAATCCTCGTCTTCCGCCGCATCGGCAAGAAAGTCGCCGCAGAGGTCGAGAACAGCAAGTTCGTCGCATCGAGTGGGGATCCCGACGAGCAGCATGCCGTCGACACATCGTTCGCCACCTCGACGCTGTGGATGGGCGACGTCATCAACACGGCGAAGGACGGGTCGTACACCGTGGACCTATCGTCCTTCCTGGCGCGCGACGACGGCAGCTACGCGCAGGCAATCAAGCGCGGCGGCGGGGGAGACTTCAAGTTCGTTCCGGAGCTCAGCGCGGCCGATCCCAACTTCGTGAAGGCCTTCCCGAAGAATGCCGAGTTCGCCGCGAAGCTGACATTCCGCTCCGACGAGCCGAAGCCCGAAGTCACGAACATCGTGAACGGCAATACGATCACCCTCGTGCTCCGCCATTCGCTGATCGCGCTGCCCGATCCGGGTTATGTCCAGCGCACGGATCCCTACGGTTATACGATCGGGCTTCAGAAGGTGGACTTCTCGGCGCCACTAGGCGCTCCGATCGTGACCGATCTCGCTCGCCGCTTCCGGCTGGAGAAGGTCGACCCGTCGGCGGCACGCTCGCCCGTCAGGAAGCCGATCGTCTTCTACATCGACCGGAGCGCGCCCGAGCCTGTCCGCACCGCACTCAGGGAAGGGGTCAGCTGGTGGAATGACGCCTTTACCGCCGCCGGCTTCCAGAACGCCTTCAAGGTCGAAGTCCTCCCTGCCGGCGCCGATCCGCTCGACGTCCGCTACAATGTCGTGAACTGGGTCGACCGGGCGACGCGCGGTTGGTCATACGGTCAGCCCATCGCCGATCCGAGGACTGGCGAGATCATCAAGGGTTCGGTCCTTCTCGGCTCGCTCCGCACCCGGCAGGACCTGATCATCTTCCAGGCATTGGTCGGGGCAGGGCTGACCGGCACGGGCGATCCGAACGACCCAATCACCGCCGCGCTCGCTCGAATCCGGCAGCTTGGCGCTCACGAAGTCGGCCATGCGCTCGGCCTCGCGCACAATTTCGCGGCCAGTACGCAAGGGCGTTATTCCGTCATGGATTATCCGGGGCCACGCGTGACCCTCGACGCGAACGGGGCGCCGTCGCTGCGTGATGCCTATGGCGCAGGTGTCGGGCCGTGGGACAAGTTCATGATCAGATGGCTCTACGCCAAGACCGACGCCGAGGCGCGACCGATCCTCGCGCAGGCGCGAGCGGAAGGCCTCCGGTTCGTCGCGGACAATGATGCGCGGCCAGTCAGCGCTGGACAGCCGCTCGGCTCGCTCTGGGATGACGGCCCCGATCCGATCTCCGAGCTGCGGCGTGTCATGGCCGTTCGTAGCGCGGCGCTCGCAAGGTTCGGGACTGGAGCGCTCCCGGCAGGCGAATCGCTTTCCGAGCTCAGGCGCGCCTTCGTTCCGGTCTGGCTGATCGATCGATACCAGGTTGAAGCGGCAGCCAAGTCGGTTGGAGGTGTGGACTTCCCCTACGTGGTCAATGGCGAGAACGCGGTGGCGCGGGTGGTGCCGGGAACAGCGCAGTGGGCGGCGCTATACGCGCTTCTCGACACACTATCGCCCGCGGAGCTGACGGTCCCTGCCCGCCTCAATCCGCTCCTTTCGAGCGGCTTTGGCGGGGATAGCGACCGACAGAGCGATATCGAGATCATTCCGACTGCAGGGGGCCCGGTGTTCGATCCACTGAAGGCGACCGAAGTGGGCGCGGTCCAAACGCTCGATGCGCTGCTGGCGCCGGAGCGCCTCAACCGGCTCGAAGGGCAGCACGCCGCCGATGCAAGCGTCCCTGCACCTTCGCAGCTGGTCGACTTGCTCCTCACTCGCACGCTCACGCAAAGCGGGACGGAAGTCGGACGCCGCATCGCCACGATGAGCATCCTGGCGCTCGCCCGAGTTCAGCACGATGCGAACCTGTCACCGACCGTATCGATGGAGCTTGCTGGCCGACTCGATCGACTGGCTGATGAGCTCCAGCGGAAGCGCGGGCAGGTGGGGGAGGAGGATTGGGCTCACGGGCTCGCCGCGCTTCTTAAGGACCGTCAGTCGCTCGACAAGACGCTCGCCGACCCGGCCCGCTTCCCGCAGGTGCCCCCCGGAATGCCGATCGGCACGGACGAGGCGCTCTAACCCAAGGCCGTTCTTTCGGCAGATGGTCGACGCGTTGCTGCACCTCGCAGAAGCGCGCTTGGATAGTGGTGCGAATAGGGGCATCCGCTCGTGTCGAACGGGGGGCTGATGGCTTCGTTGTCGCGCCAATCCTGCGGAATCGTCGCCGCTGCGCTCGCTTGCGTGCCCAGCGTCGCGGCTGCCCAGTCCCGATCGGATGAGAATGCGATCACCCAGGCCGAGGATGCGTTCGGTTTCAGCGTCGGCCGCGAAACCCTCGGCATCTACAGCGCCGGAAGCGCTCGCGGCTTCTCACCCACGGCGGCGGGTAATTTGCGCATCGACGGGCTTTATTTCGACCAGGTTGCGAACCTGCAGGGCACGCTGATCGGCTCCACCAGCATCAAGGTCGGACTTTCGGCTCAGGGCTACCCGTTCGCGGCGCCCAGCGGGATTGCCGACTATAGCTTGCGCGTACCCGCGGATAAGGCCGGCGCTTCCATTGTGGCGAACGGCGACAGCTACGGAACCATGGGCTTCGAGATCGACGGCTCGACGCCGGTCAGCTCGACCTTGTCTCTCGGTTACGGGGTCAATGCGAGCCACATCGAGTTCCCAGACGGCACGAACAATTTCAATCACAACGAGACGTTGATCGCTCGTTGGCGCCCGGCGAGGGGCATTGTTCTGATGCCCTTCTGGTCGTTGTGGAACGATTACAACGACGAGGCCGGTGTCTTTTTCATTCCGGCCGGAAACTTCCTTCCGGTGCTTCCGGGGCCACGCCACTACGAGGGACCCGACTGGTCCGATTTCCAGTTCAGGCAGACCAACGCCGGCCTGTTGGCGAGCGCCGCTCTGGCCCGCGATTGGGAACTCAGGTTGGGCGCGTTTCGATCGATCAACGACCAGAAACACGCCTTCACCAATCTGTTGATGGATGAGCAGCCCGACGGAACGGGCGATCGGGTGCTGTTTGCCGATCCGCCGAACAGGCAGGCATCCACGAGCGGCGAGCTTCGACTGAGCCACAG
>Ga0157369_10004777_pt1 | contig 15926 bp, 14 predicted proteins | sample C25metaG_FD_113461 | JGI IMG/M metagenome (GOLD analysis project Ga0157369, IMG submission 113461) | Corn rhizosphere microbial communities from Kellogg Biological Station, Michigan, USA - C2-5 metaG | ecosystem: Host-associated > Plants > Roots > Rhizosphere > Soil | place: USA: Michigan... | reverse complement strand
GACATGTCGAGATAACCGGCCCAGGCAAACTGTTGTTGGCTGTCCGACAGGAAGCTGATCTGTCCGTGGTCGACAAAATACGTCGGTGGCGTAAAGCAGTACGGCGTCGGCTGGCGATATTCGGGTATCACGCCGGAATCGGACGCGTCGCACATGTTGCCGGTGGAGATGAAGCGCTGCGTGTCGAAAATCTCGGCGCCGGCGATCCAGCGGAAGCGGCTATCGGCGGCTGAGGTGTAGCGCACTTCCTGCGTGAAGGTCTTCACGGTGAGGAACTGGCTCTGGTCGAAATTGAAGTTGATTCGGTTGATCGGAAACGGCCCGAACGGATCGAACGGGTAGCCGTCGCCGGTCAGGATTTCCCAGACGGTGCTGTAACCGGTGATCGACTGCAACACGCCATCGCCCATGTTGTGGTTCAGCTTCAGCGCCGCGTCGTAGATCTTGCGATCGTCCACCCCGGAGTTGTTGAGATTGATCGGCTGGTCGGTGAAGTTCGGATCGTTGAACACGGGCGAACCGAGTATTCCGAGCTTGTAGTTCGGAACCGTGTAATAGAGGCCGCGCGTGTGCAGAATGTCGGTCGACAGGCGCAGGTCGGCCGTGAAGTCCTGGTTTGGCTGATACAGGAATGACAGTCGGCCATTCAGGTCCGATACCGGATCGGCGTTCGGCCGCGCCGACTTATCTGCTGTATCGACGTTGGTGAGCCAGCCATCGGTGTTGTAGTAGGAGACCGCGGCGCGCATCTTCAGGCCGTCTGCGATCGGGCCGCTCACACTTGCGTCGGCCTTGCCGCCGGGGCCGCTGTTGTAGCCGCCGGTGACTTGGGCTTCCCATTCGTCGGTCGGCTGCTTGGTGGTGATGAGGATCGCGCCGCCGATGGCGTTGCGCCCATAGAGCCCGCCCTGCGGTCCTTTCAGTACCTCGATCTGCTGGATGTCGAGGAGTTCCTGGTTGAACGCGGCCGGCTGCGTCATCGGCACGCCGTCGACTACGATCGACGCGGACGGCTCGCTGTTGCGGGCTTGGCCGATGCCGCGAATCACGATGAAGCTCACGCCTGCGTTCTGCGTCGGGATGAAGCTGACATTCGGCACGGCGCTGAGGAAATCGGCCGGATTTTTGATGCCCTTGGCCTGGATCATGTCGGCCGTGAAGGCCGTGACCTGTGCCGGCACCTTCTGGATGTCTTCGGCGCGCTGACGCGCGGTGACGACAACCGTTTCGATCTCGGGATTGGGCGCTGTTGCTTGCGCGAATACAGGCGCCGCAATCGCGAAGCTGCCGGCGAGCGCCGAACTGCCAATGAGAAATCTGGTGATCGAATCGCGTCTGCCCGAACGGATCATGGAACGGTGCCCCCTTGTACCTGTGACGGCGCCGGTGAATGGCGCCGTCCGCGCCTGATCCGCATCGCGATCTTTGTTGGATTCGCCGCGAAAGCCTGGCCGATAACGGCAGGCCGTCCGCCGATACGGACTCCTCCTGCCCCGGAATCTAGGTGGTTTCGATTTCCGAAGTCAATTTCGATATATGGATGAAACGAAGATGGTGCGGCCTGTGAGACTATTCTGCCGCATCGGGCTTTTTGGCTTGGCTGTTTGCTTGCCGGGCCGGCCAGATACGCCCGGCTCTGATGGCTTCGTCATCTTCGCCAAGCGTCGGTGGCGGCCGGATTTCCGACGCGTGCTCGCCATCGAAGTTCACGGGAAAGCGCACCGTGCGAAACCGCCCCATGGTTGGGTGCTGCGCTTCTACTTCGATCCCCAGGTGCTTCGCCTGGCGATCCTCCAGCGCCTCGCTGGAATCGTAGACGGGCGAATAGGGCACGCCGCGCTCTTCGAGCGCCGCGCACCATTCCGCGCGCGGCCATGTGGCGAAGATCGGTCCCATCAGCGCGATCAGATCGTCCTGGTGCGCGATCCGTGCAGGCCGGTCGGCAAAACGCGGATCCTGGAACAGGTCGGGCCGGCCGATGGCGTCCGCAAGGCCTTCCCAGAATTTGGGCGGCGAGGACATGTGCAGCGCGATCCATTTTCCGTCCGCGCATTCGAAGACATAGGACTGCGAGACGCTCGGCCGGCTGTACGGCCCCATCACTTCGTCCGCCTGGAAGTAATGCGTGAAATCGTCGAGGTTGAAATGGCACATCGCTTCCAGCATGGAGATGTCGATGCGCCGCCCGCGGCCGGTACGTGCGCGTTCGTGCAACGCGCCGAGTGCGCCGAACGCGGTATAAAAGCCGGTCATGGAATCGGCGATGGCGGGCCCCACGACGCGGGGGTTCTTCGGATTGATGAGAAGCCGCAGCCAGCCGCTCGCGGCCTGTGCGACCGTGTCATAGGCCGGGCGTCCGGCATCGGGGCCGTCCGAACCGAAGCCGGAAATACCGCAATAGATCAGCCCCGGATTGAGCTTCTGCAGCCGGTCGGCGCCGGCATTCAGCTCCTCGGCAACGCCAGGACGGAAATTCTGGATGAAGATGTCGGCATCGGCGATGATCCTGTCGAACAGCTTGAGGTCGTTCGCATCGCGCGTGTCCAGCGTCACGCTGCGCTTGTTGCGGTTGTAGGTCTGGAAATGCGGGCTGTAGAGCCCGCCCTTGAAGGCCCGGAAGGGATCGCCGGTCTCCGGGCGTTCGACCTTGATGACGTCCGCGCCCATATCCGCGAGATACATCGCGGCGGCGGGACCGGTGATGAAGGTTCCCATCTCGACAACGCGCACACCATCGAGGACCTTGATCATCGTTCTTCCTTGAGCCGTCACGGCAGACTAGATTTTTGCGCATGTCGAAGTCAATTTCGGTATTTGGGAAGTGGTAATCGCGGAGAACAGCAATGCGGATCGGTAAACAGGACGCGCCTTTCACCGCGATTTCCACGTCGGACGCGGCCTCGATCACGGTGCGTGGCCGCGATCTTTGCAGCGAGCTGATCGGCAAGATCGATTTTTCCGATTACTTCTTCCTCCTGCTGATGGGCGAGATGCCCAACGACAATCAGCGCTTCTTCGTGAACGCGCTGCTGGTGGCGATTGCCGAACACGGATTGGTCCCAAGTGTACAGGCCGCGCGTATGACCTATTCCGCTGGCCCCGAAGCGATCCAGGGCGCGGTCGCTGCGGGCCTGCTTGGTTCGGGCTCGGTCGTATTCGGCAGCGGAGAGGTGGCAGGCCGGTTCCTGCACGAACTGGTCGAAACGTCGAAGGATCTCGATGCGCGCGAGGTTGCGATGGAACGCATCCGGCAGATGCGCGCCAGTAAAACCGCGATCCCGGGCTTCGGCCATCCGCAGCATTCCGGCGGCGACCCGCGCGCGAACGTGCTACTCAAGCTCGCGGATGAGCGCGGGCTCAACGGCCCCTACATCCGGATGCTGCGTACGGTGGAGAGCGTGTTGCCGGAGGCCTTGGGCCGCGCGCTGCCGATCAACATCAATGGCGCGATCCCGGCCATTCTCCTCGAGATCGGATTTCCCGTCAGCGCGCTCAAGAGCATCTCAATCCTCGCGCGCACGGCGGGATTGCTGGCGCACCTCCGTGAAGAAGCGGAACGCCCCATCGGCTTCATCATGTCGAATGCCGCCGCGGACTCGATCAACTATGATGGGAAGCGCGGCGGCTAAGGCTCGCGCATCAGCAACTGCGTGAGCACCTTGCGGAGTTCTTCCGCCGCATTCGCACCGGGCGGTGTCATGGAACGCCACGCGACGAAGCCATCCGGGCGAATGAGTGATGCGCCGCCTTCGCCGATGCCGTAAGCGGCGGCGAATTCGTTCTTCGGGTCGCTTAGTTCAACAGAGCCTACGACGTGTGCGCGAAGGCCTGGAAAATCTTTCGCAGCTGATGCGACCGCATCTACCCAGGCTTGTCCGGCAGGTGCCGTAAGGAGCACGAAGCCTTTCCCGAAAAGGTCGAGCGTGCTCACCGGACCATTCGCGCTTTCGAGCCAGAGATGCGGCGCGCGGAAGCCGGGATATCCGTGTGATTGCCGCGGATCCTGATGGTCCTGCGGTTCATCGCCACCGGCAATGGCCGGTGAGCAATAATGGTAGCCGAGTTCGATCGCGAAATCGTTCGCGACGGGCTGATAATCCTTTGCCCCGAGATAAGGCGCGGTGCGCGTCACATAGCGGGTGTAGGCCTGTTCGACGGTGAAGTGGCCGACCGGCCTGCGTTCCATCTCGTAGGTGTCGAGCAAGGCAGGACCCGCTTCACCTTTCAGGACCATGGCAAGCTTCCAGGCGAGGTTATGAGCGTCATGGACACCGGTGTTGCCGCCGAAGCCTCCCGTGGGTGGCATCAGATGGACCGCATCGCCGGCGAGGAAGATGCGTCCGTCGCGATAACGCTGGGCGAGGTCGGCCGTGCAGCGCCAGCGGGCGGCACCTTCGATCTCCACTTCAAGATCGGGCACGCCCGCCGCGATACGGACGAGTTCGATGAGCCTGTCTTCGGAAACATCCACCGATGTGTCGGTCTGGATGTTCTCCCCGTTCATGGCATTGCCGAGGACGTTCACGGCAAAGAATCCGCGCTGCGAATTCTTGTCCAGCCGGAAGAAGCCCGAAAACGTCGGATTGACCACGTAGATGATCGAAAGATTGCGTCCCGTCAGATATGGCGAAAGATCGGCGCGGAAGTAGATGGTCAGCGAGCGCGAGAAAATGCCGCGGCCGTCCATCGCGATCCCGAGTTGCTCGCGCAATCCGCTGTGACCGCCTTCCGCGCAAATGAGGTATTGCGCAGCGATCTGCTGCTCTTCGCCCGTCTCAACGTTCTTCACCGTGGCGACGACGCTGTCGTCTCGCTGCACCACGCCGGAAAGCTCGTGGCCCATCATCACGCTGGGGCCGCCTTCCTCGGCGCGGCGCCGCAGAATGGGTTCGAGCCCCGGCTGGGTGAGGAAGAGCCGCCGGCACGGGCTGACGTCGGCCACGCCTTCGTTGAGGTTGGCGATAAAGGCCGCGAGCTGACGGCCCTTCAGCGATTCCACCGCCACGACCTGGCCATCTGGCAGGAACTCGTGTTCGGACTGTTCGCGGACGGCGGGTTCAATGCCGGCCTCGCGGAACAGTTCCAAGGTGCGCATGTGGAAGAAGGCGGCGCGGGGAAGCTGCGAGGTTTCTTTCAGGCGCTCGACGACGAGCGAAGGAATACCGTGTGTCGCAAGGAACATGGCGGTCGAAAGCCCGACAAGGCCGCCGCCGGAAATGAGCACCTGCGTCTCGCGCTGTCCCGTCATCGCTTCCCTGTTGCCGCAGCGGCTTTGCTTTACAATTTTAGCAGCCCGAGAATATCCTATATCCGAATTTCATTTCGCTATGCGAAAATTTCACATGCAGCGCAGTACGGACCGGTTCCTCACCACGCACACGGGCAGCCTGCCACGGCCCGACGATCTCATACGTATGATGTTTGCGAAGGAAGAGGGCGTTCCCATCGATGCCGGGGCGCTGGACGCGCGTGTAAGGGGCGCCGTCGAGGAGATCGTCCGGCGCCAGATCGAGGCCGGGGTCGATATCGTCAACGACGGCGAGATGTCGAAGCCGAGCTATGCCACCTATGTGAAGGACCGGCTGAGCGGGTTCGGTGGCAGCGGGAATTCCTACGTCTTCCAGGACCTCAAGGATTTTCCGAAAAGCGCGGAACGCGTGTTCGGCGATCCGGGACGGAAAGTGCGCCGCGCACCGGCCTGCAACGGGCCGATCGAACTCAAGGACCGCCGTTCGCCGAAGGTGGACATGGAGAACCTGGCCGCCGCGGCCGGCAGCCAGATGCAGTTCTCGAGCGCGGCATCGCCCGGCGTGATCTCGCTGTTCTTTCGCAACGACCATTACAACAGCCACGAGGACTATCTTTTCGCCATCGCCGAGGCGATGCGTTACGAATATGAGACCGTCGTCGAGAGCGGCGCCACGCTGCAACTCGACTGCCCGGACCTCGCGATGGGCCGGCATGTGCAATATGCCGACCTTACGCTCCCGCAATTCCGCGACCGCATGCGGCTGCATATCGAGGCGCTGAACCACGCCGTGCGCAATATCCCGGCGGAGCGCCTGCGCCTGCATATGTGCTGGGGCAACTATCCCGGGCCACATCATTGCGATGTGCCGTTCGCCGACATCATCGACGTGCTGGCCGCGGCAAAGCCCACCGCCATCCTGTTCGAGGCCGCCAATCCGCGCCATGCCCATGAATGGCAGATGTTCGAGACGGTCAAGCCGCCGGAAGGCAAGGTATTGGTGCCCGGCGTGATCGAATGCCAGTCGAACTACATCGAGCATCCCGAACTGGTCGCGCAGCGCATCGAACGTTATGCAAATCTGGTGGGACGCGAAAACGTCATGGCGGGTGTGGATTGCGGGTTCAGCATCCATGTCGGGCAGGGCGGCGTCGATCCGGATGTGGTATGGGCGAAGCTTGCAGCGCTCGCCGAGGGCGCGCGGATCGCGTCGAAGAAATTCTGGCGGCACGCCGCCTGACAACACGAGGAAACGATCATGGCCAACACCAAACTGCCGAGCCGCCTGCATCACACGGCCTATGTCACCAAGGACATGGAAGCGACGCGCAAATTCTATGAAGACGTGATCGGGCTTCCGCTGATCGCGACCTGGAGCGAGTCCGACGAGTTGTTCGGCGCGGTCAGAACCTACTGCCACTGCTTCTTCGGCCTCGGAGACGGTGGTGCGCTCGCCTTCTTCCAGTTCGAGAAGCCGGAGGACCAGGCGCAGTTCGGGCCGCAAATGCCGTTCTCGCCGTTCCATCACATCGCGCTCAACGTCGATGCCGAAACCCAGAAGGGGATCGAGGAGCGGCTCAAAGCGGCGGGATACACGGAACCTGGAAGCTTCGTGCTCGAGCACGGCTATTGCCGCTCTGTCTACGCGACCGATCCAAATGGCATGATCGTCGAGTTCACGCTCGATGCGCCGAAGGCCGGCGAGATCAACGCCACGCGCCGCGGACAGGCGCGGGAAGAGCTGAAGAAGTGGCTCGCGGGCGACCACACCTCGAACAACACCTACCGCTAGGACACCAAGATGACCGCCATCCCCAAGAAGGTCTGGCCGCTGATCGACGGCGCGTTCCCGACGCACACCTGTCTGATCGGCACGGTGCTCGGCAACGGTTTCGCGCAGATCACGCCGCGCGGCAGCACGCAGGTCTATGACGACCAGCACATCTCGCTGTGGGAACGCGGGCGCGGCACGACCACGGCCGCGATCAGCGACGGTACGAATGTCACCGTCTTCTACTTCAATCTGGGGGCGCGCGAGGTGCTTCCGATCGGCGGAATTGTACGGCTCTATGGCACCGCAACGGTGCACAAATCCGGACCAGTCTACGACAAGGTCTGGGAACGGCTGATCGAGCCCGAAAAGAACTACGACCCCGAAAAGAAAGGCTGGGCCATCCTGATCAAGATCGACCGCGCGGAAGATCTGCTCGGTCAGCCGCTCCAGGATTGATTCCTACGGCGGCAGGACGATGCCTTCCATCTTCACGACCTCGAAGTTCGAGCCTTTGACCTGGCTGAGTTCGCCGACGAGGTGATCATTGTTCCAGCCGTCGTTTGGCGCGCCAGAGATGTACCAGTTGCTGCCATTGTCGGCGACCATCATGCCGTAGGTCTTGAGCGCCTGCAGGATGGCCTTGGTTTCCTTGCTGAAGCCCTGCGGGATCTGATAGCTCGCCTTCAGGCGCACGCGCATGCCCATCGGCGGCAGGTTCGGATTGGTGTCGCTGGATGCCCAATGGTTCGCCGGTGGCACATATGCCTCGCGCGAATGAGCGACCGTGAAGCGCAGGGCGTGCGGAATCGTGCCGGTCGTGGCTTCATCGAAGCGCGCCAGGCCCGGAAAGATCGGAAGTCCCGCGGCGTCGGCACTGGTCCATCCGGGCTTCTGCGTGGGCCGCACATCGTCGGAATCGAGATGGAACAGGGCACCGGCATCGGCTTTCCATTGCTGCCGCCTCAGCGGGAAGGCGCGATACATCTCGTACATGCGGTTCGTGTCGCGATCGATCACGATGACGTGGCGATCACCGCCAAACTTCTGATTATCCGGCCGATAACCTTCGATCGGCGCGTCCGGTGGTACGGGGAACGGTCCCTTGTCGCTCTCATCCTTGTAGGCCTTGAGCTTGATCTTAACATAGGGCTGATCATCGGACACCACAACGTAGGGGATGCCGATGATGGCGTGAGCGTAGAGGCCGCTGCCGAAGTCGGGATGCAGGCCGGTGCCCACGCCGATCGATGCGATCAGATTGTCCGAGTTGGGATCGATATCGGAATGCGAGATATCGGTATTCCAGGCGTTATCGGCCGGAAACGGTACGGCGCCATTCAGATTTGCGTTGTCGCCAAGATCGGCGCCGGCCATCGATCCGTATTGCCAGTCTGATTGGGCTTTGTGCCCGGCGAAAGCAGGTTGAACGAGAATGGCCGACAGGGCGGCCGCGGCGAACACAAGTTTCATAGCGTCACTCCTCGCGAAGCGCGCCCCCTTGATAGGATCATCTCACTCGCCGATGCCATCCACAAGGTTAGCCAGTCTTAAGAATGAGTTGCCCCTCTCGTTCGCTTCCCCGATAATCTGCACGCAAATTCTCAAAGAACACGATGAGCAAGAAAATCCAATCGAGCGCGAAGGCAGCACTTGAAGGCTTGTTGTTCGACGGCATGACCATCATGGCCGGCGGGTTCGGCCTCTGCGGCATTCCGGAGAATCTGATCTTCGCGCTGCGCGATTCGGGCGTGAAGAATCTCACGGTGATTTCCAACAACGCCGGGGTCGACGATTTCGGTCTCGGGCTGCTGCTGCAGACCCGCCAGATCAAGAAGATGATCAGCTCCTATGTGGGCGAGAACGATACGTTCGAGCGGCAATATCTCAACGGTGAGCTCGAACTCGAATTCAATCCGCAAGGCACGCTCGCCGAGCGCATCCGCGCGGGCGGCGCGGGCATTCCGGGCTTTTACACCAAGACCGGTGTCGGCACGCTCGTCGCCGAAGGCAAGGAGCTGAAAGATTTCGACGGCGAGACCTATGTCCTCGAGCGTGGGCTGCGCGCCGATCTTGCCATCGTCAAAGCCTGGAAGGCCGACGCGGAGGGAAATCTCGTCTATCGCAAGACCGCGCGAAACTTCAATCCGATGATGGCGACGGCCGGAAAGACGACGGTCGCCGAGGTCGAGGAAATCGTGCCGCTGGGGGCACTCGACCCCGACAACATTCACACGCCGGGCATCTTCGTGCAACGCGTCGTGACAGGCGAGAACTACGAGAAGCGCATCGAGAAGCGCACCACACGGGCTCTGTGAGGACACCATGCCCTGGACACGCGATGAAATGGCGAAACTGGTCGCCCGCGAACTCCGCGACGGTTTCTACGTCAATCTTGGCATCGGGATTCCGACCTTGGTCGCCAATTACATCCCGGATGGAATGCATGTGACACTCCAGTCCGAGAACGGCATGCTGGGGATGGGACCTTTCCCGCTCGACAACGAAGTCGATCCCGATCTGATCAATGCCGGCAAGCAGACGGTGACGGCTCTTCCGCAGACGTCTTATTTTTCCTCGGCCGACAGTTTTGGGATGATCCGCGGCGGGCATATCGATCTTTCCATTTTGGGTGCGATGGAAGTGTCGGAGAATGGCGACCTCGCCAACTGGATGGTGCCCGGAAAGCTTGTGAAGGGCATGGGCGGCGCCATGGATCTGGTGGCCGGCGTGAAGCGCTGTGTCGTGACAATGGATCACACGGACAAGGCTGGCCGTCCGAAGCTGCTCAAGAAGTGCACGCTGCCGCTCACGGGGGTGCACTGCGTTCAGCGCATCATCACCAACCTCGGGATGTTCGACGTGGTCGAAGGTGGGCTCAGGCTTGTCGAAATCGCGCCGGGCATTTCACGCGAGCAGATCGAAGCGCAGACGGAAGCCCGCATCGTCTCATAGGTCCCGTCTTTTTGCGCGGCGCTCCGCGCGCCGTTTTTCTTTTTCGGTGAGCTCCGGCGGCGGCTTTTTGGGCCGCGGCGGCGGGCGCAGGTTTGCGGGCTTTGGCGGGGGCTCCGCCGGCGGGAGCTTCCGGAAGGAAACGACTCCCATCGCGAATATCCCAAACAGGATCGCCGCGACGGGGAAGGCAATGGCGAGAAGGCCTACCGACACATGGCTCATGACTTCATCCGTATCCGGAGCGGCGCGGATCGTAAAGCTCCGCAATCAACGAGCAGGTTTCTTGTGCTCCTCAAGTCTCGGCATAATCTCCACGAAATTGCATGGCTTGTGCCGAATATCGAGTTGCCATTTGAGAATACCGTCCCATCCATCCTTGACCGCGCCTGGCGAGCCCGGCAGTGCAAAGAGATAGGTGCCACCGGCAACGCCAGCGCACGCGCGCGATTGCAGGGTGGAGGTTCCGACCTTCTCGAACGAAATCTGATGGAAGATCACGGAGAAACCGTCGATCTCCTTTTCGAAAACGGATTTGAAGGCTTCGACCGTCACGTCGCGGCCTGTCAGGCCCGTGCCTCCGGTCGAAATCACGACGTCGATGTCCGGGTCGGCAATCCAGGCCCGCAATTGTGTCTTGATCAGCGCCTGGTCGTCGCGCAGCAGCGTGCGTGCCGCGAGCACATGTCCGGCATCTGCGATGCGCGATGCCAGCGTGTCGCCGGAAACGTCGTCGGAAGGATCGCGCGTGTCCGACACCGTCATGACAGCGATGCGAACGGGAACGAAAGCCCGGCTCTCGTCAATCCGCTGAGACGTCATCGTCCTTGTCCTCTACGGGCGCGGGCGGGGGTGGAGGCGGTGCTGTCTGGCGCGGCGGCTTATAGGTCGGCCAGCCTCCCGACGCCGCTTCGGCGAGTGTCGTCGCGTCGAGCCCCAGCCGGCGGCGATACATCCAGTGATAGGTCAACAGACGCTTCACATAGAGCCGCGTCTCCGGCGCGTGCATGCTTTCGATGAACAGCAGCGCGTCGTCTTCCTTGCCTTCGCGCGCCGCCATCCAATTCGACACTTTCAGCGGCCCGGCATTGTAGGCCGCACAAAGCTCCACGAGATTGTCATTGTACATGTTGAGCAATTCGGCGACGTAGCGCTGGCCGAGCGTCATGTTGTAACGCGCATCGGTAAGACGCGACACGGCACCCGCGCCCGCAATATGGGTCGCCGTTCCCGGCATGATCTGCATGAGACCGCGGGCCCCTGCGGGTGAGACGGCATCCGCATGGAAACGGCTCTCCGCCCGCGCGAACGCGAGCACGAGAGACGGATCGATCGTATAGCCGCCTTCGGGCTCGTATTGCGGCACGGGAAACAGCCCAGTCAGAACGATGCCGCGCGACGCGCTTATTTCGCTTGCACGCAATTCGAGATTGGGGACATCGAGATGGCGCGCGAGCGCTGCGAATGCGGGGTCGTTCTTTGGGTCGGATTCGGCGAAGGCCCGCTCCAGTTCGCGGCCGACATGTTCGGTTTCGCCAATTTCCGACAACGCCTTCGCGCGGTGTGCCGCCGGGATAAGCATCAGCTGCGAGAAACTCGCCTGATCGAGAACCGGTTCGGAGAACCCTGATTGGGTATCCTGGCCAAGCAGCTTCTCCGCCAGCAATCCGTAGAAGGTCGGCTCCTCATGCGCGGCAACAGTGAGAAGGGTGATCACGCGCGACGGATCGCCCTGGCGCGTGTAGGCGCGCGCGGCCCAGAACGCAGCGCCCCCGCGCACCCAGTTCGGCACCGAGCCGACCTGCGCCAGGGTCTCGAAGTATTTGGCGGATTCCGCAAACATGCCCAGCCGGAAGGCGGCAAGGCCAGCATTCCAGTAGAGCAGGGGCGCTGAGCGCTTTTCCTCGTCGCTCGCACCCGATGCCAGGGTGTAAGCCTGCTGGTCCAGGCCTTCGGCAAAGTAGGAAGCTGCAACACGTTGCTTGAGGCGGCCTATGTCGTAGGCCGGAACGCTGTTGCTGTCGATCAGCGGCTGGAGAACAGCCATCGCCTGATCGGGCGCATCGGATTTGATGGCGGCGGTGATCGGCCCCTGTGCCGCGCGTGCCGCATCCGACGAGATCGGCGGATCGGGAATGTTGACGTCCTCGTACCCGCCGCCGCGCTGGTGCGAGATTCCCAGCGGCGCCGGAATATTCGTGACGACGGCATAGAGCACAGTGCGATGGTGATGACGCTTCTTCTTGGTCGAGCGCTTGACCGCGAGGCGATAGATACGATCGGCGATCGCGAGTTCGCGATAATCCTCAAGCCAGCTGACGAGTGTCGTCACGGGTACGCGCTTGCCGCGGCCGGAGAGGTATTGCTCGGCGAGCACATAACCTTTGAGTGATGTGTCGGAAACCTGCGCCAGCAGGCGATCGGCCTTGTCGAATTGCCCGGCGCGTTCGGCGGCGAAGATTGCGCGGTATTGTTCGGCATCGCTCGAAGACAAAACCTGAGGCGCAGGTTGACTTACGGCATCGGCCTGCGCGCGCGCGCCCGCGAAGAGCGTCAATCCGACGAAGCACGCAATCGAAACGCGGCGGTGCGCCATGCAGCAATTCCTGTCGTTGAGAAAGGCTGTTTAGCCGGAGGCCGCCGTCTGCTCAAGCAAACGCAGTGAAATGATTTTATCCTCAATGGCTTGCAGGTCGCGCCAGGCGAGCTTTTTGTGGGCCGGCTGACGCAAAAGATAAGCGGGATGTAATGTTGGCATCACCGGAACCAGGCGTCCGTTCACACTGTATTCCAGCCAGCGCCCGCGCGTCTTCATGATGCCGTCGCTGCGGCCCATGACGTGACGGACCGACACCGCGCCGAGCAGGATCATGATTTCGGGATTCACGAGTTCGATGTGACGGCGCAGGAACGGCAGGCACATGGCCGCTTCCTCCGGCGAAGGATCGCGATTGTCCGGCGGGCGCCAGTTTAGAACATTGGTGATGTAGACCTTCGTGCGGTCGAGATGGACCGCAGCCAGCATCTTGTCGAGCAACTTGCCGGCACGGCCAACGAACGGCAGGCCCTGCCGGTCCTCATCGCGTCCCGGCGCCTCGCCGATGAACATGATGCGATGGGCAGGATTGCCGTCGGCAAAGACGGTGTTGGTTGCCGAACGCTTGAGCGCACAACCGTCGAAACTTTCTAGCGCTGCTTTGAGTTCCGCAAGCGAATTTGAAGCGCGCGCGCGGGCGATCGCGTCGCCAATGGAATCTCCGCCCTCCCCTTGAGGGAGGGCCGAAATCTGCGAAGCAGATTTCGGGGAGGGGTATGGGACGCTTGGGGCCGTACCCCGCCCCGGATTTTTCGACCCTCCCTCAAGGGGAGGGTTGGCTTTTGGAGCCTTTGCGGCCTGGAACCGGTCGGCCGGAACATCGCCGACAGCCTCGTCCGCGCCGGCTTCGACCAGCCACGCCAAAGCGGACAGGGGATCGGGCGCTACGGCCATTGAAGGCGTTGTCCTTTAGGGAAACCTCAGCCTAGCGGGCCAAAAGAGGGATTGCATCCGGCAAATCCTCCGTCCCATAAACCTTGCCAGAACATTGCATTCCGGGAACTCCCATGGCCGAGACCGTCGAGCGCGAGAGCATGGAATATGACGTCGTGGTGGTGGGCGGCGGACCGGCCGGTCTGTCCGCGGCCATCCGGCTGAAACAGCTTGCCGCCGAGGCTGGACGCGATGTCAGCGTCTGCATTCTGGAGAAGGGATCGGAGATCGGTGCGCACATCCTTTCCGGCGCAGTGATTGATCCGATCGCGATCAACGAACTCATCCCCGACTGGAAGGAGAAAGGCGCGCCGATCGATACACCGGTCACCGACGACCGCTTCTATTTTCTGGGGCAGGCGGGAAGCATTCGACTTCCCAATTTCGCCATGCCGCCGCTGATGCACAATCACGGCAACTACATCGTCAGTCTCGGCAATCTGTGCCGCTGGCTTGCGACACAGGCTGAAGCGCTCGGCGTCGAGATTTATCCGGGATTTCCTGCTGCCGATATCGTCTATGGCGAGAACGGCGAGGTGAAAGGTGTCGTCACCGGCGATCTTGGTGTCGCGCGCGATGGCCATCACAAGGATTCCTACACGCCCGGCATAAACCTGCTTGGCAAATACACGCTGTTCGCGGAAGGCGCACGCGGTTCGCTCACCAAGCGTCTCGGTGCGAAATTCAGGCTGCATGAGGGACGCGACTTTCAGAAGTTCGGCATCGGCCTGAAGGAGCTCTGGGAGCTGAAGCCGGAACATCACAAGCGCGGGCTGGTGATCCATACGATGGGCTGGCCGCTGGACAATTCCACCGGCGGCGGCGTGTTCATGTATCACTGGGGCGAGCGGTTCTGCTCGATGGGCTTTGTCGTCCATCTCAACTACAAGAACCCGTATCTCTCGCCGTTCGACGAATTCCAGCGCGTCAAGCAGCATCCGAAAATCCGCGCGATGCTCGAAGGCGGCAAGCGCATCAGCTATGGCGCACGCGCCCTGACCGAAGGTGGTTTACAGTCGGTTCCGAAACTCGCCTTTCCGGGCGGCGCCCTGATCGGCTGCGGTGCGGGTTTCATGAACCTGCCGCGCATCAAGGGCAGCCACAATGCGATGAAATCCGCCATGCTGGGGGCCGAATCCGCTTTTGCGGCGTTATCCGCGGGACGATCGGGCGACGTGCTCGAAGATTATGAGGAAGCTTACCGTGCCAGTCATGTTTACAAGGACTTAAAGCGCGTCCGGAACGTGAAACCGCTATGGTCGAGGTTCGGGACCATCTTGGGTGTCCCGTTATCGGCGCTCGATATGTGGACCAACCAGCTTTTCGGCCTCAGCCTGTTCGGTACCTTGAAGCACGGCAAACCGGATTATGCGACCTTGAAACATGCCTCCCAGTGCAAGCCGATCGCCTATCCCAAGCCCGACGGTGTCATCAGTTTCGACAAGCTTTCCTCGGTGTTCCTGTCGAACACCAACCACGAGGAAGACCAGCCGGTCCATCTTGTGCTTAAGGATCCGTCCATTCCGATCAGGGTAAATTTGCCGGAATTCGCCGAACCCGCGCAGCGCTATTGCCCGGCAGGCGTTTACGAGGTCGTACAGGAACAGAGCGGCCCGCGTTTCCAGATCAATGCCCAGAACTGCGTTCACTGCAAAACATGCGATATAAAAGACCCCGCGCAGAACATTACCTGGGTGACGCCCGAAGGCGGCGGTGGCCCCAACTACTCCAATATGTGAGGAGAACCGCGTGCGTTTGAACCCGTTTGTGCTGGCTGTTGCGATTTCCGCGATGCTGTCCGGTTGCGTGCATGCGCGCGTATCCACTTCTCCTGTGATCCGTGATGATGGCAGTGACGATTCCGAGAGCTATGGCGCCTATCTCTCTGGCCGCTTCGCCGCCGGCGAACACAACATGGCCGATGCGGCGCGCTATTACGGGGAGAGCCTCGAGAACGATCCGGCCGACCCCACGCTTCTGGCGTTGACATTCTTCTATTCGACTTCGGCCGGTGACATCGACACGGCGGCCAAACTCGCCAAACGGCTCGCGGACGCGACGCCGGACGACCGGGCATCGCGCCTGGTGCTCGCGATCTCCGCGCTGAAGCGCAGGGACTACAAGACCGCGCGAGAGGAAATCGGAAAATCGGCCAAAGGCCCTTTCTCATCGCTGACCGTGGCGCTGGTCGACGCCTGGGCTGCCGCTGCGCAGAAGGATGAGACGACGGCGACCGCCGATCTGAAATCGCTGCATGGGCAGCCAGCTGCCGATTCACTGACCGCATTCCATCAGGCGCTGCTGCTCGATTATCTGGGTCACACCGAAACCGCCGACGCGGCCTACGGCGAAGCGATGAAGGCGGACGGAACATCGCCGCGGCTCGTCGATGCCTATGGCCGATTCTTGGAACGCAATGGCCGCGG
>Ga0157369_10004775_pt1 | contig 15930 bp, 15 predicted proteins | sample C25metaG_FD_113461 | JGI IMG/M metagenome (GOLD analysis project Ga0157369, IMG submission 113461) | Corn rhizosphere microbial communities from Kellogg Biological Station, Michigan, USA - C2-5 metaG | ecosystem: Host-associated > Plants > Roots > Rhizosphere > Soil | place: USA: Michigan... | reverse complement strand
TGGTGGGATGCGCCATGACTAGACGCTCCGCCCGGCGACGAAGCCGGCGTCGGTCATGGCGACGCGATAGCCGAGGTCGCTCAGTGTCTGTGCGGAGCCTGCGGTCAGGCCCGTCCAGCTGCCGTTGCCGCCCACCATGACGTCCGCGAACCGGTACGAGAAATCGTTGCACGAGGGCACGTTGCCGTTCCAGCTCTCGGTCATCGCCATCGGCTGGAATGCGTCGTGCGATCCCGGTAGCGAGACAGGCGGTGACACGACCTTGCCGTTGAGCAGAACGTGCCACGTTCCAGGCCTGTCGGAGATCTCGACAACGGCGATGCGGTATGCCTTCCCGACGACGACCTTTCCGAGCGTCGTGTAGACAGGGCTCTGGCCCGGCGTCGTCTGCTCGCTGTAGATCTCTGCGCTGCCGTCGGCGACCACGTTCAGTCCGGCTTGCAGCCACTCGGCGGTGCCGTTCGGTCCAGCTTTCGGACCGCCCACGCCGATCCAGCCGGCGACGTGCCCGTTCTTGACGTCCGCAGGCTTCGTGGCCGCGATCGTGGCCTTGATGCCGGGGCGGTATGCGTTCGCGACGAGCCCCGCATAGGCGTACGGCCTCGCGGTGCACGCGGCCGTGACTCCGGCCGCCGCGCTACTGGCGCAGAAGACGGTGAGCCCGAGGATGGTTGCCGTCGCGACGCCGGCTGCCGCGCGAAGTGCGCCGAGGCGGAGCAGCCGTCCCCGGCGGTGAGGCGACGTGCTTGCGGAGAGAAGCTGTGTGTGTCCCATACCCACGTGTCTCGACGCCCGTGGGAGGAGCACTGTCACCCGTTTGTCGGCGCGGGAGTTGCGGCCGCCGAACGGGGGACAAGCGGAGAATCTGTGAGTTCTCTAGTGCCGCGCGGCGCGTTCGGCGAGCAGCTCTTCAATCACGCGTAGCAGCTCGAGCGGGCTGAACGGCTTGGTCAAGAAGACGTTGGCCCCGAGCTCCAGCGCCCGGCGACGTTCGGCCGGATCCTGGGCGGCGGTCAAGACCAGCACGGGCAGATCGGGAAACGCATCCTTGACCTCCGCGAGGACGTCGGCGCCGCTACGGCCGGGCAGCTGCCAGTCGAGCACGACCAGCGCCGGGCCACTGCTCGCGATCAGCCGGACGGCGGCATCGCCGTCCGAGGCCTCGAGGACGTCGAAGGCATCGCCGGGGAGTGTGATCCTCAGCAGGCTGCGGACGAGCGGCTCGTCGTCCACGATCACCACGCGGTGATGTGAGCCGTCAGCCGGCCTCAGATCCGAGGACGGCTTCTGATCCGGTTCGCGTCCCTCCGGATCCGCGGCCGTCTCGTCGCGGTAGACGAGCTCGTATACCGCTTCCTTCAACTGCCCGGCGGCCGCGACGATCGCAGCGGGAGCGGCCGTCCTGATCGCCTCGTCATCGCGGCTCCGCAGGAGCTCGGCGTAGCCGACGATCACCGCGAGCGGGGAGAGGATGTTGTGAGTGAGAAGCGACCTCTCGTCGTCGGCCGTGGTCACAGAAGACCCATTCGCTGTGCGGTCGCAACCGCCTCCGCGCGGCGTCCCGCGCCGAGCTTCGCGAAGGAGCGTGAGACGAGCGTCTTGACCGTCTCCGGGGCGATCCCGAGCTCTTCCGCCACCTGCCGGTTCGTCTTCCCGGCGGCAAGCAGACGGAGGACAGAGCGCTCGCGCGGGCTGAGCGCCGCCCGGCCGGGATCGCGTCTCGGGTGGCGTGCGTCGAATGCGGCTTCGCCGTCGCGCGTCCTCCGCAGGGTTTCGAGGAGCTCGTCGGAGCTCCCGGTCTTGAGAACGCTGCCCTGCGCCCCCGACTCGCGCGCAGCCTCGTTGAAGCCCGGCTCGTAGTGCGCGGTCATCAGCACGATCGGCGCCGCAACGCCGAGCAGGCGAAGTGCACGTACGAGCTCCGTTCCGGAGCCGTCACTCAGCCGGTAGTCGATCAGCAGGAGCTCCGGCGCTCGCCGTGCGACGAGCTCACGTGCTTCGGCCGTGCCTGCGGCCTCCCCGACGATCGCGAACTCCGAGCCTTCGAGCGCAAAGCGGATCCAGCCGCGAACCATCGCGTCGTCCTCGACGACCAGGACCGTTGTTTGAGGCCTGCTCGTGGCCGGCTCGTCGCTCATCCGGCCGGCTGGTACGACGGCAGGGCCAGGAACGCGCGCACGAGCGTGGGATCGAACTGTGTCCCGGCTGCGGCAGCGATCCGCTCGAGCGCTTCGGACGTGGAGCAGGCCTTGCGATAGGGGCGGTCGTTCGTCATCGCGTCGAACGCGTCCGCGATGGTGAAGATGCGCGCGGCGAGCGGGATACGCATTCCCGTAAGGCCATCGGGATACCCCGACCCGTCCCAGCTCTCGTGGTGTGAGCCGATCACGTCGGTTGCGATGCCGCGCAGGTACGGAATGCTTTCGACGATGCCCCGGCCGAGCGTGGGATGCGTCTGCATCAGGCGCAACTCCTCCGGCTCGAGCGGGCCAGGCTTGCGAAGCAGTGCATCCGGTATGCCGATCTTCCCGATGTCGTGCAGGAGAAAGCCGTAGGCCAGCGTCGGGGTCGCGGCGAGGTGAGGTGCGGCCGCGTGCGTCAGCTCGAGCGCCAGCGTGGTCACGCGCTCGGCGTGGCTGCCGGTTGCGTCGTCGCGGAGCTCGAGCGCGGCGGCGAGCGCCCGGACAGTCGTCCCGTACGACGCCTCGAGGCTTGCGAGGGCGGCCTCCGCCCGGCGCCGCTCGGCCCGCTCGTTCGTGTAGAGAGTTGAGAACTCCTCCGCGTACTTCAGCGTCTGTTCGGCCGCGAGCTGCTCGTTGTTCATCAAGCCACCTCTGCCAGGGGACAACTCCGAGAACCTACCGGATCCCTCCGTCGCCCCTGGGGTTGCTTCCCTCCTCCGAATCTGCCAGGCTTACGAACAACGTGACCGACGTCTCAGCCCGACGGAGCGGCGATGCTCCCGTCGAGGTACCCGCGCCTGCGGCACTTCCGCGCGATGCCTCACGTACCTTCCGCGTGACTCCGTTGCGGGATCTGCTCGGTCCGCGCCCGTTCCTGATGGCGGTCTTCGCGGCGGTGATCGTCGCGTTGCTGGGCACGTTCGCATATGTCCTCACAGATGCCCGGGCGCAGGCTCGTCAGCAGTCCGAGCAGCGGTTTGGTTCGGAGACGAGCATCACGGCTCAACTCACGACCGCGCTCTTCGCGACGTCGACGGCGGGTGCCGAGACCTCGGCTGCGAAGAGCTTCGGTGGGCGCACGATCAACCAGGCGTTGCTCGAGAAGGCTGCGACGGGTACGGGTGTGCGCTATGTGGTCATCCTCGACCGGCACGGGAAGGAGATCGCCGCCTCTCGTGCTTCCCCGATCTCGAGGTTCGACCATGCGGCGAAGCTGCCGCACGTCCGGGCGGCGCTGGGCGGCATTGCGACGCTCTCGGATCTGGTGCCGGGGAGCAAGGCCGGTCACGCGTATCTCCTGGAGTGGGCGATGCCCTTCGAGACCTCGTTCGGCCGCCGCGTCGCCGTCGAGGCCATCGATCCGTCGTTGATCTCGCGCTTTGTGCGCGGCTACCTCGGCAAGTCGCTGACCGGATCGAGCGGTAATGCCTTCGTCGTCGACGGCACCAGCCGGATCATCGTGGCGGTGGGTAACACCACGGCGAAGTCGGGTCAGTTTCCGATGTCGGCAGACCTCATTGCCGGACTTGCGGCGAAGGCCGCGGGCACGTACCGGTACGCCGGTGCTCAGCGGTACTTCTCGTCCGCGCCGGTTGGCGGTGCGAGCTGGCGCGTCGTGCGGACCGCGCAGACGAGCCAGCTGTACTCGAAGCTCGCGGGGTCGAGCGGATGGTGGCTGTACGCCGAGCTGATCGCGTTCGGGCTGGCCGGAGCCGTGAGCCTGCTGATGTTCCGGCGTGCGCTGCGAACCGGGCAGGAGCTTTCGCGGGTCAACGGCGAGCTCGTCGCTGTGAACGTGACGCTCGAGGAGCGGGTTGCCGAGCGTACCGCCGCTGCCGAGGAGCGTGCAACCGAGCTCGCCCGCTCGAACGACGAGCTCGAGCAGTTTTCGTCTGTTGCATCCCACGATCTGCAGGAACCGCTGCGCAAGATCCGCATGTTCGGCGAGCGGCTACGTGACCGTCTCGGTGACACGTTGGCAGAGGAGCCTGCCGCCGATCTGGCGCGAATGGGAAATGCGGCCGAACGTATGCAACGCCTGATCAACGACCTGCTCGACTATTCACGCGTAACGCACAGGGGGAAGGAGTTCGAGCGCACGGATCTCGGACGGATCACCCGTGAGGTGATCGCTGACCTCGAGGCACGTGTCGTCGAGCTGGACGCGACGATCGACGTCGGCGACCTGCCGGTAATCGACGCCGATCCGACCCAGATGCGGCAGCTGATCCAGAATCTGATCGGCAATGCGCTCAAGTTTCACCGCGAGGACGTGAAGCCGGTCGTCCGGATCCGCAGCGAGACCATCGCCGGGCATCCGGCGCGGTTTCCCGGAGAGTCCCCGGCTGCCGGTCGCTGCGTGATCACGATCGAAGACAACGGGATCGGGTTCGAAGAGAAACACGCCGAACGTGTCTTCACGGCGTTCGAGCGGCTGCACGGCCGATCCTCGTACGAGGGCACCGGCATCGGCCTCTCGATCGCACGGAAGATTGCCTGGCGCCACGGCGGGCACATCACCGCGGTCGGGGAGTCGGGAACGGGAGCGACCTTCACGGTCACGCTTCCGGTCAGCCAATGAGTTGGGTGTGACGGCGTAGAAGCGAAAACCGAGGGGGGAATGCGTGAAGGATTCACTGTTGATCTCGATCCTGCTTGCCGACGACGACGAAGAAGACCTGCAGATGACGGTGGACGCGCTTCGCGAGAGCCGTCTGAGCAACGACGTGCGCATGGTGCGCGACGGCGAAGAGTTGATGGACTACCTCTTTCGGCGCGGCCCGTACGCCGACGGCAACGCGCCAACTCCCGGGTTGATCCTGCTCGACCTCAACATGCCGAGAAAGGACGGCCGCGAGGCGCTCGCCGAGATCAAGGCGAGTCCCGCACTTCGGAAGATCCCGGTGATCGTGCTCACCACATCCAAGGCGGAGGAGGACATCTTCCGCAGCTATGACCTCGGGGTCAACTCGTTCATCACGAAGCCCGTGACGTTCGCCGGTCTTGCCGAGGCGATGAAGGTCATGGCGAAGTTCTGGTTCGAGATCGTCGAACTGCCGTCGCACCAGCTGAGACGGTCGTGACGACGATCAAGGATCGGATCGACGTGCTGCTCGTCGACGACGACGACGACGACTACCTGCTGACGAAGGACATGCTGTCCAGGCTCGATGGGCCGCACTACGAGATTCGCTGGGCTCCCGACTCGGAGTCCGCGCTCCGTGAGTGCCACCAGGCCGCCTACGACGTGTGCCTGATCGACTACCGGCTCGGTCCCGAGGACGGTATCCAGCTCGTCCGCCAGCTCGTCGAGGAGGGCGCCGACATGCCGATCATCGTGCTGACCGGCCAAGGTGACTACCGCGTCGACGTCGAGGCGGCGGAGGCGGGGGCGGCCGACTACCTCGTCAAAGGAGATCTCAGCCCGACCCTGCTCGAGCGAACGATCCGCTATGCGATCCGCAGCAACGCCGACATGCGCGCGCTGCGCAATCGGGAGAAAGAGCTACGGCAGGCCCAGAAGATGGAAGCGGTCGGACAGCTCGCCGGTGGGATTGCGCACGACTTCAACAACATGATGACCGGCGTCATCGGCTTCAGCGAGTTGACGCTTGCGCGACTCGGTGCTGCCGATCCGCTCCGCGAATATGTCGAGGAGATCAAACATGCCGGCGAGCGGGCCGGCGCTTTGACGCAGCAGTTGCTCGCCTTCAGCCGCAAGCAGGTGCTTCAGACTCGGGTCATCGACCTCAACTCGGTGGTCGCCGAGGTCGAGAAGCTTCTCGGTCGCCTGGTCGCCGACGACGTTGTGATCGTCACCGTGCTCGATCCCACGCTCGAGCACGTCGAAGCCGATCTCGGCCAGCTCGAGCAGGTGATGATGAACCTTGCGATCAACGCCAGCGACTCGATGCCGTCCGGCGGCACGCTGACGATCGAGACCAGCAACGTCCAGCTCGAGGCGGGGGACGCCGCGGGCTCGTACGTCCAGCTGACGGTGAGCGACACCGGAGCGGGCATGGACGACGAGACCGCGCGCCAGATCTTCGAGCCGTTCTTCACGACCAAGGAGCACGGAAGCGGCACCGGGCTCGGGCTCTCGACGGTGTACGGGATCGTCAAGCAGAGCGGCGGCGACATCAGCGTTGACAGCCGGCTGGGCCAGGGGACGACGTTCAAGGTCTTCCTGCCGAGCGTGCACGCGATGATCGACGAGGTCGAGCTGCCCGCTGTCGACGTTGACTTGCCCCGCGGCTCCGAGACGATCCTGCTTGTCGACGACGAGGACATCGTCCGGCGGTTTGTGCTCGAGGTGCTGACGGAGTGCGGCTATTCGGTTCTGGCGGCCGGCGGCGCCGAGCAGGCACTGGAGCTCTCGCGGGACCATGCGAGCTCGATTCAGATGCTCCTCACCGATGTCGTGATGCCCAGGCTGAGCGGCCCGGAGTTGTCCGAGCAGCTGGCCCAAGACCGGCCGGGGTTGCGAACGCTGTACACGTCCGGCTATGCGCCCGACGCGATCGCCCACCACGGCGTTCTCGAGCCGGGGATCTCATTCCTCTCCAAGCCGTTGAACCGCGCCTCGCTCGCGCAGAAGGTCCGGGAGGTTCTCGACTTGCAGTTGTGAGACCCGGGCGCGCCGAGCTCGGCCGTTAGGCGTCGCGGCGGACGAGCAGCACCGCGGCGATCGCCAGCGCGACGGCGGTGTAGGCGCAGAAGAGCCCGAAGCCCGTCCACGGGGCGAGGTTTCCCGAGTCGTGGTGGAGCGCCATGATCGCGCTGCCGGCGTTCCCGGGCAGGTACGGCGTTGCCGCGTCATTCCAGCTCTGCGGCAGCACGTTCATCAGCGGCGGCAGCACGAAGAGGATCGCGGCGAACGTGGCAATGCCACCCGCGGTGTTCCGAACGATTGCGCCGAGCGCCAGCCCGAACACGGCGATCACGGTCAGGTAGAGCGAGGCGCCGATTACGGCGCGTGCGACGTGTGGCGCCGAGAACGCGATCTGGGCGTGATGGCGGGAGATGATCGACTGGCTCGCGAAGAAGGCGATCAACACGGCGGGGAGCATCAGCGCGAGTGTCACGGCTGCGTACACCGCGGTCTTCGCCCACAGCACGGGCAGGCGCTCCGGCACGGCGCCGAGCGTGGCGCGGATCATCCCGGTCGAGTACTCGCCGCTGATCACGAGCACGCCGAGGATGCCGATCGCAAGCTGTGCGACCTGTGAACCGATCAGGCTCACGTCGAGCGGGTTGAAGTGCGCGCGCTCGGCGGGGCTGCGCGAGCCCCAGTGCGAGGAGATGACGCTGGAGGCGAGGATCGGGATGCCGACCGCCAGGATCGTGGCGGCGAGCAGTGAGTAGCGCGTCGAGCGCAGCGAGCGCAGCTTCGTCCACTCCGACAGCAGCACGCGCGGCTGCGTCACGCGCCAGGACTGCCGATCGCGTTCGAGGGCAACCGAGGTCATGCCGCCGCCTCGACTGCGACCGGGGCGCCTTCGGCCCGGAACTCGACCTGGTCGCGTGTCAGCTCCATGAACGCCTCCTCGAGGGATGCCTGCTGCGGGACGAGCTCGTGCAGGACGATGTTGTTCTCCGCGGCGGTCTCGCCGATCTGCTCGGCGGTGAGCCCGTCGATCTCGAGCACGCCGATCTCATTGCTCGTGACGGTGATGTCGGGGCCGAGCACGAGCTCGCGCAGTTTCGTCGCCTGCGGCGAGCGGACGCGCACGAGCTTCTTCGACGAGCGGCGGATGAACTCTTCGACGCTCAGGTCGGCGATCAGCTTGCCGCGTCCGATCACGATCAGATGCTCGGCGGTCAGCGCCATCTCGCTCATCAGGTGCGACGAGACGAAGACGGTGCGCCCTTCGGCGGCCAGCGACTTGAGCAGGTTGCGGATCCAGTGGATGCCCTCGGGGTCGAGTCCGTTGACGGGCTCGTCGAGGATCACCGTGTGCGGGTCGGCAAGGAGCGCCGACGCGATACCGAGCCGCTGGCCCATGCCGAGCGAGAACTGGCCGGCGCGCTTCTTCGCGACCTCGCGGAGCCCGACCAGGTCGATCAGCTCCTCGACGCGGCGGCGCGGGATCCCGTGCGTCTGCGCGAGTGCGAGCAGGTGGTTGTAGGCGGAGCGGCCGGTGTGCACCGAGCGTGCCTCGAGCAGCGCGCCGACTTCATGCAGCGGCGCCGCGTGCTCGCGGTAGCGCTTGCCGTTGACGGTGACCGTGCCGGCGCTCGGCCGGTCGAGGTCGAGAATCAGCCGCATCGTGGTCGACTTGCCCGAGCCGTTCGGCCCGAGGAAGCCGGTGACGATGCCCGGCTGAACGGTGAAGCTCAGATCTTCGACGGCGCGCTTGTCGCCGTAGTCCTTGGTCAGTCCATGGGCCTCGATCATGGGCCACACGGTATGCCCCGGCGTAGCGCGACGGCATCGGCCGTGAGGACGAACTTCACCTCCGTCGCAAGGGGGAGCGCCTCGTCGGGTCGCAGGCGTGGGAGATTTGACATTTGATTTTCTCTGGCCGATCATCGGCGGACAGGCGCGGCCGCGGGCTGCGCGCTCAACCGTCCGCTCGAAACGAGGTCACTGGTGAGATTCAGCCTGTATTCCGAGCTTCAGCTTCACCCCGGCAAGACTGCGGAACGACTGTATGCCGAGGTGCTCGAGCAGATCGAGAACGCTGACCGGCTCGGCTACGACGCGTACGCCGCGATCGAGCATTTCTTCTTCCCGAAGTTCTCGGTCTCGTCGAACCCCACCGCCCTGTTCGCGGCGGCGGCGCAGCGGACGAAGCGGATTCGCTTCCGCACGATGCTGCACGCGCTTCCGTACCACAACCCTTTGGTGCTGGCCAGCGTGATCAACGCCACGGACATCCTCACGGGCGGCCGGTACGAATGGGGCGTCGGACGCGGCCACGGCTGGATCCCGCTGCCGGCGGGAGAGCCGCTGGATGAGAGCGCGCGGCCGAAGTACGAGGAGGCCGTCGACCTGTTGCTGACCGCGCTCGAGAACGAGCGCTTCTCGCACGAGGGCGAGTACTTTCAGGTGCCCGACTCGCACGTCGTGCCGTTCGTCGACCGCAAGTACCGCGTCTACCTGGGCGGCACCTCGGATCGCACGTACACCTTGGCGGCCGAACGTGGGTGGGGCGTCGCGATCCCGCCGCTCCTGCCCTACGTCGCGCTCGAGAAGCAGATGGATCTGTACCGCGCGACCTGCGCCGAGCACGGGACGGAGCCCGACATCGTGTGGATCCACGCCTGTCACCTCGACGAGGATCGTGACACGGCGCATCGCGAGGCCGAGAGCTGGGTGACCGGATTCATCAAGGGGAACGCGTCGCCGCTGACCGAGTGGCCGAAGCCGCCGACCGACGGGTTGAACAAGGCGGGCTACGGCTTCTACGCCGCCGGGATCATGGAAGGTTTGGCGGACATTCCCTACGACACGTTGATCGACGACGACTACGTCTGGGTCGGCACACCGCAGGACGTGATCGAGCGGATCGAACAGACACAGCAGATCTGCGAGGGCGTCCAGGAGATCGGGATCACCGTCAATGCTGGCGGAGCACCGCACTGGATGGCGATCAAGAACCAGGAGCTGTTCGCGAGCGCCGTCATGCCGCACTTCAAGGACGCTGTGCCGGTGGAGGCGTCCGCCTGAGCAGCAAGGCGCACGTGGCCGACGATCAGCCGGCGATTGAGCGGCAGTCGTTCTTCGAGATCATGGCGTCGTTCCCGTCGGGTGTCGCCATCGTCACCACGACCGATGAAGACGACGTTCCGTGCGGCTTGACGACGACGGCGGTGTCGAGCGTGTCGGCCGATCCGCCCACGTTGTTGATTTGCGTCGATCTGACTGCACGCACGCTGCCGGCCCTGCGTGCAACGGGGCGCTTCGTCGTCAACTTCATGCGGGCCGGACGGAGCGAGCTGTGCCTGTTGTTCGCCTCGAAGCGCGAGCAGAAGTTCGATCACGTCGCGTGGAGCAGGACGGACGGCGGCCTGCCGCTCCTCGAGCTGGACGTGCTCGCGTGGGCGGAGTGCACGACCGAGCAAGAGCTTCGGGTCGGCGACCACGCGGTGCTGATCGCGCGGGTCGACGCGGGCGCGGTGCTGAGCGATCGGCTCGCGCCGCTGATGTATTACCGCCGCTCGTGGGGGGTCTGGTCGCCGACTCAGGCGCCCGGCACGCCCGAGTCGATGCGCCCGATCGAAGTCGGGGCGCGCGATCTTCGCTGGCACGGCGCCGAGCTGTAGCGGAGCTCAGCGAACGGTGAAGGAGCTGCTGCCGAGCAACGGCCCGTACTGCGCAAGCGCGCGGGCGCCGCGACCGGGCCAGACGTACCAGCGATAGACGCCGCGCGACAGCCTGTACTGGTGCCCGGCGTAGGTCCAGGTGCGAGGGAGGCGGAAGCTCGGGCCGACTGGCCACGTGCTCAGCACTTTCCGGCGGCGGTGGAAGAGCTGGACGTTGTAGTAGGTGGCACCCTTCTGAGCCGTCCACCGCAGCACGTCGCCGGCGCGCGCACGTTTTCCCGGCGCCGGAGCGTAGAGCGCCCGAAGCTTCGCGGTCACGTTGGCGACTGCACGATTCCCTGCCTGGTCGAGGCTGGTCAAGCGATAGCGATAGGCGATGCCGGCTTCGAGCCCCGTGTCGCGGGTGTGCGGCGTCCTTCCTCTGTAGATCACGGTCTGATCGTTGCCCCTGCGGCCGGGCGACCGCGTCACGGCGACACTCGCGACATCCGCGGGCTGCCGCCAGCTGAGCATGACGTCGTCGGCTCCGGGCACCGCCGTCACGTCCTGGAGGCGCGGCGCGGTTGCGTCGTACTTCAGCGTCACGGCCGCCGGCGCGGCGTTGCCCGCGCGGTCGTGACACACGCCCGCCACTCGCGCCGTGCCGTCGTCGGGTCCGTCGTACGTCTTCGCAGGGGTGCAGTCCGCCAGCCCGGAGAGTGCATCGCTGCCGCTGAACGCGACGGCGACGGGCCGCGTGTACCAGCCCCGGTCGTCGGGTAGGCGCGCGGGCGCGGCGGTGGCCGTCGGCGCGGTTCCGTCGTACTTGAGCGGCAACGACCCGGTCGAGCGGTTGCCCGCGTTGTCGACGCAGGACCCTGCGACCGACGCGCTCGAGGTGTCAGGCCCCGCGTAGGCGGTGGGGGCGGTGCACGAGCCGATCCCCGACGTCGCGTCGGATCCCGCGAACGTGACGGTGACCGAATGGTTGTACCAGCCGTTTCCGTCCGGAGAGCGGTCCGCGGACGGGCTCAACGTCGTCGGGGTCGCGTCGTACTTGAGCGCCGACGAGCCGGCGGCGCTCACGTTGCCCGCGTTGTCACGGCATGTTCCCGAGACCGACGCCGTGGCCGAGTCCGGGCCACCGTACGAGGCGGACGTGCACGAGGCGATGCCCGATGTTCCGTCGGAGCCGCTGAACGAGATCGTGACGGGCTGGTTGAACCAGCCGTTTGCATCAGGCGCCCGGCTCGGCGTGCCTCCGGTGACGGTCGGGGCGTCCGTGTCGATCTTGAACTGCAGATGAAACGGAATGGTCGCGTTACCGTCGGTCGCGGTGCAGTTGAGCACATCGCTGCTCGACCGGAACGTCACCGCTGCCACGCAGTTCGTGTCGGTCGCGCCAAGCACGGTGATCTGGACGGTCACCGCGCTTCGGTACCAGCCGTTGTCGCCGGCCGTCCCCGACGTGACCGTGTAGCCGATCGAGAGCCCGGCTGCGCGCGCGGTCGGGACGACGAGGAGCACCAGTGCGAGGGCGGCCGCGCACGCGAACTTCATGTCGCACTCCTCAGAGCCCGTGTTGCAACGAGTGTGAGTGCGAGTGCCGACGCGCCCACCGCTGCTGCGACGAGGAGCGCGATGCCGGCCAGCAGCGCTGTCGAGTCGTCGCGCAGCGGCGCCGCAACCGCACCGAGCTCGCGATGCAGGTCGACCTGGAGCGGCGGGACGTCGACGATCTGCACCGCGCGGTGCACCGCGCGTTTCCGCGGCCGGTGAGCTGCAGGCCTCGGGTGCGCCGCCGTCGTGGGTGCGACGACGGGTCGAGCCGACACCGGCTCCGCCGGAGCCGACCGCGCGACCGGCGCGCGGGACGGGGGTGGCGTCGTCATCGCAGGAACGGGCACCGGATCGGGCGCCGGCGCGCCGGTCGAGCTGGGGGGGTCGGGGGAATAGCTTCCGGCCGAAGCCGCTCCCGGCCCGAGGAGGGCCACTACCGCCACGAGCAGCGGTATGGGGCGACGAGGAAACAAGGCTGATGAGCGTCGCGCCACGTGCGACCACCTCAGACGTTGTTGCTCTGGACCGGGCACCCTACGCGTAGTCGAGGTCGAGGATCAACAGGGGAGGGTCCTGAAAGACCCTCCCCTGTTCGTTAGGTCAGGCGGTCTGTACCACCCCCTGACCGGTAGGCGCCCTGTTCAGGGCGTCACCGCGTGACAGGGCGGCGTTCGCCTGGAAGGCGGAGCCGCCACCATCCGGGCTCCAGACGCGCGTCGGCGACGCCTGGTTGCTCGGATGCGCCTGGAGAGCGGCCGAGAATGCAGCGGCCGCCTGGTTGGTCGCGGCCGACTGGCCCGCGACCTGGATCGGCAGGCTGGCGCAGCCACACGGGCTGCCGGCGATGCTCTGCCGGGCGGCCTGCAAGGTCGGACCGTCGTTTGCGCCCAGGGCGGACGAACCGGCCACGTTGGCCTGGTTCGCCGATCCGCTGTCACCCGGACTCAGCACCCGCACAGGAGACGCGTCGTTCGACGCGCCCAGCTGTGCCGCGAGCGATGCCGCGACCGCGTCCTGCTCCGTTGCGGCCTGCTGCCCGAGCGCCTGAATCTGGAGGCCGCCTCCGGCCTCCGTTTGCGAGCCGTCCTGCCTCGTGGAGGCGCCGTTCAGCGCCGCGGCCGAGGAGAGTGCGGCGTTCAGCTGCGACGTTGTGCCGCCGTCGCCGGAGCTGCCGACCCTCACCGGAGAGGCAGTGTTCCCCGAGCTGCCGCCGCAACCGCACGGCGAGTCTTCGTCGAACAGCTGGGCTGCCGCCGAGGCGCCAAACGCGGCCTGCTGCGTGTCGGACTTCTGCCCGAGCACCTGGATGCCGGTGCCGTTGCACCCGCAACCACCGGCCGCCGTCTGGCTGGCGTTCTGCGTTGTTCCGGCCAGGTTGCCTGCCACGGCGCTCGAGAGAGCGGCGTTGGCCTGCGAGACCGAGCCGTCGTTGCCGTTGCTGTTCACGCGGACCGGCGAGGCGTCGTTCGATGCGCCGAGCTGCTGGGCAGCCGGCGCCGCGAGTGCGTCCTGATCGGTCGCCGCGTCTTGCGACGCGACCTGGATCGGATTGCCTGTGCCGGCAACCTGGGATCCCTGCTGCGTGGTCGATGCAGCGTTGATCGCCGCTGCATGCGAACCGGCAACGTTCTGCTGCTGGACTGCGCCATCGTTTCCGCTACTTCCGACGCGGACGGGTGACGCTTCGTTCGAGGGGTTCGCCTGAGCGGCTGCCGACAGCGCGGCCGACCCCTGGTCCGTCGTGGCCGACTGATCGGCCTGCTGCACGGACGTGCCCGAGCACCCACACGGTGCTACGGGATCCGTCTGGTTGCTCGACTGCGACGTGCCTGCCAGGTTTCCGGCAGTTGCCGCCGACCCGACGGCGTTCGTCTGTGACACGGAACCGCCGTCACCGGGGCTCAGCACGCGCACCGAGACCGAGGTGTTCGACGGATCGATCTGGGCCGCGTGCGACAGCGCCGCGGCGTCCTGATCGGTCGACGCCGACTGGTCGGCGGTCTGGATCGGCGTGTTGCTGGCGCAGCCACACGATTCGCCGCCGGCCGCGGTCTGCGTGCCGGTCTGGCTCGTCGTTGCGGCGTTCCCCGCGTTGGCTTGTGAACCAACCGCGTTCGTCTGCGACACGTTGCCGGCGTTGCCGGGGCTGAGCACGCGGATCGGCACGTTCACGTTGCTTGCGCCGCTCTGCGCTGCCAGCGACAGCGCTCCCGCGAGCTGATCGGTCGTCGACGACTGGTTCGACGTCTGCACGCCGGGGTCACCAGCCGACTGGCTCGATCCCTGTGCCGTGTTGCTTGCGTTGCCCGCCGCGGCGGACGATCCGGCCGCGTTCGTCTGCGACACGTTGCCATCGTTGCCGGGGCTCAGGACCCGGATCGAGATGTTCGTGTTGCTTGGATCGGTCTGCGTCGCACTGGACCCTGCAGCTGCCTGCTGCGAGGTGTCCGCGGATTGGCCGGAGACTTGGATCGGTCCGGTCTGGGCCGCGGAGACGGAGACTGCTGTCAGGCAGACGGCCGTCGCCAGCACGAGCGCGAGAAGCATCTTGCGCATCGTCTTTACTCCTGTCTCGAGGGTCACTGTGACCGTTTGGCCACAGCGTGTTTCGACAGGTGCGACCTCACCCAGGCGGATGCGGGTTCGCCCGAGCGGCTCGAGCCGGCGGCACAGCCGGCGGGAGGCGCAGGGCGGTGACAAGCGCGTAGAGAAGAGTCATCGCCAAACCGAGAGCGAGCGCAGTGACGACGCCGATGCCGCCGCCGTGCGTCGCCGCGATCCCGGCATCGATGGCGGCGGGCGCCGGCATCGAGGGAGGTCGAGCCGGTGGGACCGGCGTCGGCGCCGTGGGCCGCGCGCGGGCCCGGTGCGTTGCGGCGCGTCGCAGGATCTGCTGCTGGAACACGGCGATGCGGGTTTCCGATGCGACGACGACCGCCACCGCTGTTCCCCGGGCGACGTGAGTGCGGAGTCGCGAGCGCGCCGGCGGGGGTGCCGCCCTGAGCGACGTGGGCGCACCGAAGAGCGGAAGGTCTTCGGGTGCGGGCACGGGCGGCAGTGGCGCGATGAAGGGGCCGTCGTCGACCCGGTACGTGAGCGCCTGGGCGGCTGCGACCAGCGGCGCGACGACCGCCGCCGCAATATCCGGCATCGGGCTTGGCGTCGGCGGAGCCGAGAGCGGTGTCGCTGTTTGGAGCGCCGCTTGAATCGTGCCGGCGACGTTGGTCGCGGCGGCGGCGGTCGAGGCGTCAATCGACTGGGCCACGTCGCCCGCGTCTCCGGGGCTTCCGACCCGCACCGAGATGGCGATGTTGCACGACGTGCACACCGTCATCCCTTCGATCTCCAGCGGCGGGGGCGCGTCGGCACATGCCCAGTGCCAGTTCAGAACGATCGTCGTCGCGCCTGCGGGGGGCGCCGGAACGGCGGGCCAGCCCGTGTCGGACGCGCAGTTCCAGAACCAGTTCCAGACAAAGACTTGTGGTGCGATCGGCGAGGTCGATGTTGATGTGTCTACGGTAATACCACTTGCAGAATTTCCTGCGGTATTACCAGTATCACCAAGCGTGGGATCCGGCGTCGGAGCAGACACCGGCGGAGGTCCAGGAGTCACGGTCGCGATTGGCTGGACGGGAGGTGGGGACGGTGAATCGGGTATCGGGGTGGCATCGGGTGACGGTGCCGACGGAGGCGCAACATCGACTGCGACCGGCGGTATCATGGCCGGTATCGTCGGTGAAACTGTTGGTATCACTGGGATGTCCGGCATGACCGGCGCCACCGGCATCTCCTGTGTCAGCGGCTCGATGATCGAGCGCGCGGACGAGAGCGCTGTTCCGACGATCGCGGCCGGATCCACCAAGGTTGCCGTCCCATCCTCTGCGTGCGTGGGGCTCGCGGCGAGTGCGGCCACGGCTCCGCACACCGAGAGAGCGAGAAT
>Ga0157369_10004774_pt1 | contig 15934 bp, 15 predicted proteins | sample C25metaG_FD_113461 | JGI IMG/M metagenome (GOLD analysis project Ga0157369, IMG submission 113461) | Corn rhizosphere microbial communities from Kellogg Biological Station, Michigan, USA - C2-5 metaG | ecosystem: Host-associated > Plants > Roots > Rhizosphere > Soil | place: USA: Michigan... | reverse complement strand
TGGGTCAGACGAATCGGCTCGCTCATGGGAGAGTCTCTGGCAATGAATGGGGCGGATTCTAGCAGAGCGCGAGCGCGCAGATTTTTGTGCTGACCGAGCGGCCCCCTTCGCGAGCAGGCTCGCTCCCACATTTGTACGGTGGTGTCCTGTGGGAGCTAGCCCGCTCGCGAAAGCTATCGAACCTGCCTGCACCGCCCAGTCAGCCCCGCCTGCCAACCTCAGCGAAAATCTGCGTAATCGGCCGATGCGGCTGGCGCTTGTGCATCCGCCGCACCTGTTCACTCAGTCGCAACAGCTCTTCACTGGGCTTGGCCCATTGCTCTTTCGGCAGCGGCTCAGACCATTCGCGCATAACTTCCGGCAGCGCCTGTTTGCCGATTCTTTCCAGGCGGCGCACTTCCCATTCGACCAAACGGTTGGGAATCGTCCATAAAGTCATGACGTGATACAGGTACCAAAAAAATCCCGACAGCCGCGAGCGGCGGCCTTCACGAATCTGCTGGTGCATCCGCGCGCGGGCGTTACGGAAAGTGTGCAGGCCTTCGTGGGGCGGGTCGTCCGGGCCTTGAAGGTCTTGCAGGTCCTGAATCGATTTGAGGTCGTTGACTTCGTACTCCATGTAGCCGCGAATCGCTTCCCAGTGGCTGATCGCGAGCTCCAGGCCGGCGCATTGGAATTCCTGGCTTATGAGGGTTTCACCTTGGTAGAAACCGATGCCCATGCCGTATTGGCGGTGGATGCCGAATTGGGTGGCGCCTTTGGCTTCGATAATCCAGGCGCTGAGCGATTCCCACGGGACGAAAACTGGTTCGGTGGCACCTTCGGGCATGAAGCAGACTTCGCGGCGTTGGCGGTTGAAGCGGGTTGGGATGAGGGAGAGGCGTTTTTTGTGGTGGTGATGCCAGACGCCAATACCGATGAGCAGGATCAAGGGGCCGCAAATTAATTCATTTTCCAACCCCACTTCGAATATTCCAACCATTGACTCCCAAATCGCCTCGTTTCCATAGCCAAAAAGAATCCCTAGCAAGCCCGTGAACAAAGGAAATAAAACGAGAACCATAAAAGTTCCGGCGGTCGTCCCGCCGAGAATCAACTGCCACGTAAATGCCTCTGGCAATCCGAGACCAAAGTCCATGTAGCCTTGGTTCAATTCCCCGATGTGAGGCCCATAAGGTGGCATAGGTGCAGGCAATGGCAAAGGTGATAGATAGGTAATCTTCCCGCTTGGGAACGGCTCAATATCGCCCGCTTTTTTAACCCCCTCATATTCCGAACTAGAAAGAGGACTACTGCGATTATTCAGCATGGTCAGCCCATTCGAGGTATTGAGTTTCAACCAGTAGAACCATCGGGTTTTCCTTGACCGACCCGGTAGCAACAACTGAAAAATGGCCACCACCCCGAGGGTCTCCCACCTCGGCCAAGATCAACCGAAACATCCGCATCCAACGCGGTCCCCTGTGGGAGCGAGCCTGCTCGCGAAGGCGCTCAAGCAGGCAAAAACCCTCCCACCCTCTGGTCACAAAACTGCTCTGCATCAGTCCACAGCCCGCCTGCAAATCTCAGCGAAAATCTGCGTAATCGGCCGATGCGGCTGGCGCTTGTGCATCCGCCGCACCTGTTCACTCAGTCGCAACAGCTCTTCGCTGGGCTTGGCCCATTGTTCTTTCGGCAGCGGCTCGGACCATTCGCGCATGACTTCCGGCAACGCCTGCTTGCCGATTTTTTCCAGGCGGCGCACTTCCCATTCGACCAAACGGTTTGGAATCGTCCATAAAGTCATGACGTGATACAGGTACCAAAAAAATCCCGACAGCCGCGAGCGGCGGCCTTCACGGATCTGCTGATGCATCCGCGCGCGGGCGTTACGAAAAGTGTGCAGGCCTTCGTGGGGCGGGTCGTCCGGGCCTTGCAGGTCTTGCAGGTCCTGAATCGATTTGAGGTCGTTGACTTCGTACTCCATGTAACCGCGGATCGCTTCCCAGTGGCTGATCGCGAGGTCCAGGCCGGCGCATTGGAATTCGAGGCTGGTGAGGGTTTCGCCGTGATGAAAACCGATGCCCATGCCGTATTGGCGATGGATGCCGAACTGGGTGGCGCCCTTGGCTTCGATGATCCACGCGCTGAGCGACTCCCATGGAACGAAGACTGGTTCGGAGGCCCCTTCGGGCATGAAGCAGACTTCGCGGCGTTGGCGATTGAAGCGGGTTGGGATGAGGTAGAGGCGTTTTTTGTGGACGTGGTGCCAGACGCCTAGGCCGATGAACAGCGTAAAAGGCCCGGTAAATACTGTGTTCTCGCAAGCCTCTTCGAAGATGGCAAACATTGACGCCCAAATGGCTTCTTGACCAAAGCCGAAAATAATCCCCAAAAACCCAGTAATAACTGGGAATAAAAAAAGCACCGAGAACGACGTAGCAAATGGCCCTCCCAACGTCATTTGCCACATGAAAACTTGCGGCTGGCCTAATCCGAAGTCCATGTAAACATCATTGAGCTCACCGATATGTGGGCCATAAGGGGGCATCGGTGTGGGCAGTGGCAACGGTGCGAGATAGGTAGTTTTTCCGCTTGGGAACGGCTCTACATCACCCGCTCTTCTAATCACCTCACATTGCGCATCAACAAGAGGCCCATTGTGATTATTCAGCATGGTCAGCCCATTCGAGGTATTGAGTTTCTACCAGCAGTACCGGAGGGTTTTCCTTGACCGAGCCGGGAACTACTACAGCGAAATGGCCAGTATCCCTAGGATCAATATGAATGACACGTGTTCGGGATGCCCACTCGCCTTTACCATTAACAGCTTGAATACATACGGCAAGTTCGAGCGTTTCCTTTGCAGGCACGTATTCAGAGTTAGGACGTACGGGGTATTGAAGACAAAGCACCAAGCCATCTGGTGATGACTTCACGATTCGCAGACTGCTCAATATTTCCTCACTGATGACTTCCTTGCGCAATTGCGGCACACCGCGATCATGCAGCGGTACAACAAGGCGATGGGCACCGATTCCCAGCCGTTGACTCGGTTTACCGTTTAACGACGGCAGAAGATCATTTAGCGCCAGCCTCGGCAGAACCAAATGAATATCGCTAGGCTTCGCGCCAAAAAGCAAAGCCTTCAGCCAAGTGTCGCTTGACTCAGGTCCTGATTGTGCATAAGGAGCGTGTATTAAAAACGCGAGATAACTTTGATAGTCATCGAGGGAGTGGTCACCGCGCATCTCTTCATCACGGCTCCAGGGCGTGATTTTCAACCACTTGTCGTGGGCGGAGAGGTTGTACCGATTGAACAGCCAAGTCCCGACGAACTCCAGCACGGTGAACAACGCGCCGGCTAAATTGAAGCGAAAGAATATTAAAGAAAGACGTGTACCAGCGGCAGCCCAAGCGACTGTCCGCGCCGCATTGTTTTGGGCAGTAATTACTTTGTAGCCAGCAAACAGGGTTTCACCTAAACCGTATGAGTTGGCGGACGCCATGCCGCCGGCGCCCATCGTGGCAAGTGCAGCCCCGCTTTGCGCCGAGTGATCTCCGCTACGAACAGCTTCCTGCCAATTGCGTCTGTGATTTTTAAAACTATTTACGGATGACACTAGGCCGAAGGTGTAAGTGAATATCCCCAACCCCACATGCAACTTACCCATTTGCACACGAACCTGTTGCAACGCTTCAAGCTGCAAACTCCCAACTAGACTCGTGCTGCGAGCCTTCAAAGCTGTATCAGCAAGCCCCTGCGCAGCGGTAAAACCCGCCGCGCCTGTCGCGGCAAGAGCCGCAAAAAAATCCGCCCGTTTCTTCCTGTCCCTCGTCTGCTTCATCACCTCCCGATAAGCCCCCACCAAATTCACCACCTGCACCAACACCACCACCAACCCCATCCCCTCCGTCCGCACCAGACTCGCCTTCGAAACCCCCGCCACCCCCGCGCGAATATTCTCCAGCAACCCGCGCAATTCCCCGTGCTGCGCCGGCGGAAACACCACCGTCAATCCCGCTTTCGCCGGGGTGGCGCCATACAGTCGGGCCGAGCGATCCGGCAGTTCGTCAATCGGGCTTAACGCTGCCGCAAGGCGGCCTTCGAACAGCGCCAATTGCGTGCGCACGCGGACGATTTCCTGCTGCAATTCCATCGCCCGGGCGGTTTTGTGGCCCTGGCGGTTTTTGTTGTGGGTGAGCTGGTTGCGTTCGCGGTTGAGGGTTTTCAGGTAGTCGCGTTCGCGCAGCACTTCCTTGATCGTGGCTTGCAGCGCCGCTTGTTCCGCCGGGGTGGACACGGTGAAGGTCACGCCGCTGGTTCGCGCGGCGTCGAACACGCGCAGGCGCAGGGCTTTGGGTAAGCGCTGGAACAGTTCGTCGAGGTCGGGGATTTTCTCGCCGGCAAGATCGAAGCCTTCCAGCGCCCGGCTCAGGCCGAGGTTCAGCGCCGGACTGTAGGTGTCTTGCACCGCGTCCGCCAAGACGCGACTGTGTGCGGGCAGGTCGTCCAGTGCTGGCAGCTGCGGCTGCTCGATGCTCTGCAATTTGGCCAGCCAGTCCGGCAGGTTGTTGAACATCGCCATGCCGGCGTTGAACAGCGTTGAATATTGCCCGGCCTGTTCGGTCTGCAAGCGCAGCGGCAAGGTGTAGAACAGCGGGCGGGTCAGTTGCGGGTGTTGCTCGAGGTAACCGAGCATTTGCTCATTGGCCGCGTCGCTGCGGCCGATGTCCTTGAGACAGGCGTATTCGCTGGCGAGCGCCTGATCGATCTGCACTTGGCCGTCGAAATACCACGCCGAGCGATGGAAACGCCCGGCGCACAGCAGTTGCGCACGATCGGCGGTGATGCGTTCGAGCAGGCGATTCCAGCGTCCGAGATTGTCGCGATGACCGTTCAGCACCTCGTCCATGGCCGGGCGGTCGATCAGATCATTGATGCCGCGTTTGCCGCTGAGCAACGGGCCGTCGAGCACGTCTTTCATCCGCCGGCTCTGGTCCTTGCCGAGGTCGACCAGTGTGCTCAGGTGGCGCTCGACGAATTCGGCCGGGGCGACTTCAGAAAAATATTCGCGGGTGTAAAAGCGTCGGTCCGCCTCGGCGGTGACGCGAGCGTGCGCGGTGAAATCAGGGGCGACGCCGTCGAAACGGTTCAGCGCCAGCGACTCGTCCAGTGCCTTTTCGCGAAGCTGTTGCAACTCAGGCGTGGCTTTGACTGCAACTGGCTCGACCTCACCTCCCTTGTTCAAGTACTCGAGCAGCGCCTGCCGGGTATTTTCCCGATCCGGCTCGGGCAATTGCTCCAGTTCAGCGAACAATGCCTGGGCGCGCGGATCGTCGCTGGCCTTGGCCAGGGTGTCGAAATCCTGAGCGCCCAACTGGCTCAGCGACTCGATGTAGCTGGCCAGCAGATAGTCGCGCTCGTTGTTGTCGGTGTTGCTCCACTGCTCGATCCAGCCGACCACCAGGTCCTGATAATCAGCCAGATCACGCATCACCCCGAGGTCGTCGTTGACCAGCAGAAACAGCGTGTCGTCCTGATAAGGCCCGCGCACCCGCCCGAGAAATTCGCCGATATGCACCTCGCGAAAACGTCGCGGGTTTTCCCACAGATAAGGTTCGCGCTCGTGCTCCGGCGCATCGCTGACCTGCACCGCCGGCATCCGCGTGGCGTCCGCCTCGGCCAGCGGTTTTGCCGTGCAGGCCACTTCCGCCAGCCACTGTTTCGCCTGGGCCACGGTAAGCAGATGCTCGCCGCCGATCAGACAATGCACCGGGCCGAGATCGACCGCCTGCATGAAGTGCTCGCGTTCCTCCGCGCTGTCCAGCACCTGTCGGCACTTCGCCGCGCTCAACTGCACGTCGGCGAAGGTCACGTAGAGGGTGCTTTTGCGCGAAAAGATCAACGCCGGACGTTCTTCGATGGCGCTGCGCTGCTCCTCGCTGACGCTTTTGCCGCGATGCAGCAATGCGCTGATCACGCCTTCAAGCACGCGGTATTCATAGAGCTCACCGCTGAGACTGTCGACGATGTACAGCCAACCATCGCGCAGGCGGCGGATGCCCATGGGGCGCGTGGTCAGGGTGTACGGCAGCGTGATTTCGGTGCTGGGGTCGAAGGGTTTTTCCACCAGGCCGTACGCGAGGGGTAACAGTTGCACGTGGGTGTTGCGCAAGGGGCAGGCGGCGGGGCCGATGATCGGGGCTTTGGACGCGGCGGCTGCCGCGAGGTCGGCGGGATGGTTCATGGTCGGACTCTTTCAGACGCCCATTGGCGGGCCATTGAAACGGCCAGCGTCAAGCGCTCACCGATCGGTTGCAGGGAGGGCTCGTGTAGCAAGTGCTGGATCTGCGGATGCTGATCCGGATCAGCACCATTGAGAGACGCGACAAGGTTGGCGAAGTAAAGCCATTCCGATTGGCTGCTCAGGCCGAGCGCGCTGGCTTTTGCCTCGATTTGTTCCAGAAGCATCCAACGTTCAGCGATGGTTTCCCCGGTATGAAACCGGGGAAAATATTCAAGCAAATACGCATCGACTTGTAGCAACACCCGCCGCCGATCCACCCGATCCAGCGCGGCATCCTGCTCGGCACTCAACCGATACGGCGCCACCAGCGCCCCACCCTGCCCTTGCCGAGGTCGCTGACAGTGCCAGACTTGCCGCGGACCATCCGCCGTGACCACGCACCCCAGAGGCCCGAACAGACTCGCATCGCCACTGGCAAACAGCGCCTGCGCCACGGCGGCATCCGCCAGCCGCAACAACACCGGCGAGCCGACCGGCAACTCGACGATCAGCAACTGGCGCAAGTGCGCGACGATTTCATGCGCCGGCGCGGCGCTGCACAACAGCACGCCCCATTCCTGTTGGGCATGCTGGCGATAAAACCGCGCCACCGGATCGTCGGCGTCAGCGAGCGCCACCAGCAGCGGCGAGACGTCACGCAGGGCTGAAAACGGTGGCTGGTCGTACAGCGCAAAAGCGTTGGCGGCGGCGTCGAGACGTCGCAGTTGCGCCGGTAAATCGGCGATCGTCGCACCGTCGAGCAGCACAAACGCCTGCTGCTCAGCCCACGGCAAACCTTCAGGCCAATCCGTCAAAAGGCTCATGCCTGGGCCGCCTCGCAAATCAGGCAACGCGAGGTCCGCGTGGTCAGCAGCGCATGCCGTTGCTGCACGGCATCGAACGTCGCCTTGAGCAACGGCGCGGCACCCGGCAGCAAGGGTTCCGCTGGCAGACACACCGTTGGCGCCCCGCCCTGCACCACCGGCACACTGCTGAAAATGCCGGCCGCGCCGACCGTCAGCCAATGCCCACCAGCAGCCAGAGTGATCTGCAGGCCGCTGTTGAAAACCACCTGCTCGCCCGCGCCGAAATGCAGCTGCTGCGCCGCACTGACGCGCTGACTGGCGACCCGCACATGCTGCTCGCCCTGCACCCACAGATGATCGTCCTGCTTGAGTTCAGTCAGGCGATTGCCGTGGGTCAGGTGATGTTCCTCGTCACGCAACTCAAGGCTGGAGACGCCGCCGATCACTTGGCTGTGCAGGTTGTCGATCTGCACACGCAAGTCGTTGAGCACGTGCTGAACCAAGTCGCGCTGCGCCCTGATGGAGATTTCTTCCGCGCCTTGCCGGTCCTCGATGCGCAGTTCGTTGTAACCGCCGCCACCGGGGCTGCTCTGGCTGCGCCAGATGCTGCGCGTCTGTTGCGCCGGCAGGTCCAGTGGCACCGGGGTTTCGGCGTTGGGCAGGCAGGCCTGCACATACGGTTTGTCCGGATCGCCATCGGTGAACCCCACCAGCACTTCCATACCGACGCGAGGAATCTGCACGCTGCCGTAGCGGTCATGTGCCCAGGCAGTGGCCACGCGCAGCCAGCAACTTGACTGTTCATCACGCTGGCCGTCGCGATCCCAGAGCATTTGCACTTTCACGCGGCCGTAGGCATCGCTGTAGATTTCTTCGCCAGGCGGGCCGGTCACCACCGCCAACTGACTGCCGCTGACGCGCGGTTTGAGATGCTTGAGCTGCGGGCGAAACACCACGTCCCACGGCGTCGCGACGAAATGGTTGCGATAGCCCTGACTGAAACCATCTGCGTCAGCCTGCTCGGTGAACGCTTCTTCGAGCACTTGCGGCTGTTTGCCGATGTGCTCGACCTCGGTCAGCAACCATAAATCGTTGCAATCGGCGCGCGAGTAATCCGCCATGGTCATGAAACTGCCGCCGCGCATCAGCGCCTGATTGCTGCGCCCGTTAGCCAGACGATAGTCGGCACCATGGCGCTCCAGCGCACGCTGGCTGAGGTGCTTGCCGCGCTCGCGATGGGTGAACTGCCCGGGAAACTCGTAATCTTCCAGCAGCGGAACCCGCGCTGCACTGGCCTTGGCGTCCAACTGCACCGCAGGCTTTTCGAAGTGATAGTCGCGGCGCTCGACGCGGTTGGAGCGTGGCTCCAGGCGCACAGTGAACTGGTCGATAACCGGCGCATCGGCAACCAGACCGTTGCCCTGCACATAGCGCGTCGTCACGTCGTGTTTGAGGAACGCCGTTTGATCGTCGCCGAACACCAACAGGTGAGCCTCACGGCCGTGGCGGAAGTGAAAGTGCAGGCCCTCCTCTTCGCACAGCCGCTGGATGAAGTGCAGATCGGTTTCCTGGTATTGCACGCAATACACCCGCGCCGGGCACTCGGCGCTGAGCTGAAAATGCCAGGCATCGGCCTGCATGCCGTGATCGCCCAAGACATTGGCGATGATCTGCGGCACGCTCAGGTTCTGGAAAATCCGCTGATTGCGCCGATGCGCGAGGTAAGCAAGATGCGGCGCAAGGGTGATCTGGTAACGGCTCAGCCGAACACCGCAATCACCCTGGCCGACCCGATAGACCAGCCCGTGCATGCCGCTACCGTCGGCACCGAAACAGAGAGAGGCCGGCCGATGCAGCAAGCCTTCCAGATCCAGATCGGGGCGCTCGCTGACCAGCTCGAGATCCAGTTCGTAGGTCTGGTTGAGCACTTCCCGGGTGCGAAAACCGAACACTTGAAGATCGTGGGAAACGCCTTCTATCTCGAGAGTGAAAACAACGGGCCTGCCAGCGATGCGCATCCACCTGTCCCTGTGTCTGAGTGAAAGACGGGACTGTGCAACGGTGCGCTGCAATGGGTGAAGTCAGACCTTTCCCTGTTTTGCCGGCCTGCGAGCGAAAAGGACCCGGCCCACAGAGAAACGGCCGGGATCCTACGGAAATGATCCCGCATCCTATGTATCTCCCCTGTGGGAGCGAGCCTGCTCGCGAAAGCGGTGTGTCAATCGCCGACTGTTTAACTGACCCACCGTCATCGCGAGCAGGCTCGCTCCCACAGGGATTTGCGTGAGTCAGGGCAGCAAGATGATCTTGTCGCCACCGCCCTGATTGACCTCTGCATAGCGCGCCAGCCCTTCAGCCAGCGGCACTTGCACCAGGCCCTGCGGCAGCGGCAAGCGGTCTTCATCGAAGAACCGCCCGAACTGCTCGAGCATCGCCGCGCAGGCCGCAACGCCGTACAACTACGAGTTGATGCCGACCACCGAGCCGCCCTTGCGATACAGCGCCAGCGCCGGCAATTGCACGTGGCCGTCGACCGGCGCGGCGATGATGGCGATGCGGCCGAAGGTCGCCAGTGCGGCGACCGAGGCGGGCAGCCAGAAACCAGTGGTGTCGAAGATCACATCGGCGCCGCCGCGATACACCGCATTGACCTGCGCACCGAGGTCTTCTGGCTTATCCAATTGAATCGTCTGATAGCCCTGCTTCTGCAGATCGGCGACCTGCTCGGGCCGGCGCGCCGCCGCCAGCAATTGCGCGCCGCGCACTTTTGCCAGGGCCAAAGCTGCGGTTGCCACTGCCCCGCCGCCGATCACCAGCAAGCGCGTATCGGCGCTGACCAGGCTGCGTTCCAGTGCATCCCAAGCCGTGGTGTACGGCACGCCAAGGCTGGCCGCTTGGGCGAAACTCAGATGCGCCGGTTTGTGCGCCACGCCGCTGGCCGGCAGTTTGACGAATTGCGCATGGGCGCCGTCAGCGAAGAAGCCCAGCTCGCGCCCGGTACCCCAGACTTCCTGACCGATCAGTGCTTGCGGCCCCTCGACCACCACCCCGGCAAAATCCCGCCCCGGAACCCGTGGCAGTGTGGTGTAAGGGAAACGCCCAAGGACGTTTTTCACGTCGCTGGGGTTGAGCCCGGCAGCCTTGATTTGCACCAGCACTTCATCGGCGCCGGGCACTGGGGTCGGGACGTCGACGAAACGCAGGGAAGACAGGTCGCCGGTCTGATCGAATTGCAACGCTTTCATGGGCATATCCACCGAAAGGAAAAAGGGAAATTCAGGACAACCAGCCAGCGACCAGTTGCCGGCCCAGCGGCCACAACTGCTCACCGGCCAACATGCCGAGCAGACCGACCAGCGCGATGGCCGGTGGTGCGGGAGAACGGAAATCGAGCGCGCCGTAGAGCAGGCCGACGCCCAGGCCGATGGCCAGAGAAATGAGGTAGTTCATGGGGGAACTCCGCCGCGATAAGTGATGGGCAGAGTCTAGGGAAACGGGCGGAGCGGTATCGGCCAAGGACTTCTGAATTTCGGACAAACCTACTGCAGCCGCCATAGAACCGTGTGGGAGCGAGCCTGCTCGCGAATGCAGTCCTCCAGTCAGCACTTCATTGCCTGGTGCAAAGCTTTCGCGAGCAGGCTCGCTCCCACAGGGATCTGTTCAGGCTGCGGAGAATTGCGAAGGCGCTACGCCAAGCTCCCGGCGAAACATGTCGCTGAAGCTGCTCGGTGAATAACCCAGATCGCGAGCAATGGCACTCACCGCCACGCCCTGAATCAAGGACGCCACCGCTGTGGCCAACTGCACCTGCCGTCGCCACTCGGCGAAGCCCATGCCGAGGCTGTCCTTGAACAACCGCGCCAGGGTGCGCACGCTGGCCCCGGCGTTTTCCGCATGCTGCTCGAAGGGGATCTCCAGCGACGGCGCGGCCATCACGGCCTGACACAGATTCATCAGACGCCGGTCGGACTCGTCCGGCAGCGGAATCTTCAGTTGCGAACGCCTTGCCCGGCGCAGCTCCAGCAACGCCAGCCCGACCAGTGCCTCGTAATACTCAGCCTCGCCGGCATCGCCCTGCGCCACCAGCCCGACGATCAACTCGCGCAGCAACCCGCCGACTTCGATCACCTGCACCGTCGCATCCAGGGTCGCCGCCAGCGCCGGGCGCAGGTAGATATTGCGCATCTGCAAGTCCGACACCACCCGGATCCCGTGCGGCACTCCCGGCGGCAACCACACCGCCCGCTGCGGCGGCACCACCAGCGCTTCGTGCGGGGTTTCCACCCACATCACCCCGCTCATCGCATACAGCAACTGCCCCCAGACATGCTCGTGCGGCTCGATGAACAAGCCACGCGGGTAGGTCCGCGCCAGCGGTTGCACGGGCACATCGGTGTCGGTCAGATCAGGGGGCGCGGCGAGGGCCATGGCGAGCGTTCACAGGGGGTTGGCGAAGCCACCATGGTAACCAGCACGCCCCGCCCTCGCCAACGATAGATACCGTCGGACAATCCGAATGAATTTTCCCGGCACAGCGCGATCCGTTTAATACCACAGGGAGGAATTCGGGCTTTATGAACAACGCAAAACTTTACGTCATCGACTACACACTGCATGGCACCCCCAAGTCGTTCATTATCCGCTCGGACAAAATGGACAACGCCGAAGCCTGGCATTGGGCAAGCTGCGACGCGGGCGTGGGTCGCATCCCGCGCTTCGGTCGCGAGAAAGTGCAAAAGACCAGCAAACCGATGGCAGAAAAATTCGGCCTGGAAAACGTCACCTGGCGCCAGACCAACTGATCCGATCGCCTTCACCGCAGGCTTGGCAATCGAAAGGGGAAATCGACGATGACCGACACCTATCACCCGGCCCGACTGGACTACGGCCTGACCACCTTCTTCGGCCAGATCAGCAAAACGGTGGATTGTCAGGTCGCACTGGAAACGGTCGCGGATGATCCTTACCGCTTCACCTTGTGCGTCCAGGCTCCGGTGCCGGAAGACCTCGACCAGGCGAAGATCGTGGTGGTCAAGGTCGAGGGGCGAACGCTGCAAGGCACGGTGAGGCACTTTGAGCGAAGGGAAGACGACAGTCTGAAAATGGAAGTGGAGCCTGATTAGGCTCCACTTTTTTTTGCGGTGATTACTTCGGATGAGCGCAACCGCAGCCCTTCATCGCACACTCTTCACCGTGTTTGTGGTGATGAGCGCAAGCCTCGCAGCAATAGTGTTTACCGTGTACCGCGTAGGAATGTTCGCCTTCTTTGATCGTGCAATTGCAGCCCGGGCAGTCGCATTTTTTATCGGACATGGGACAGACTCCTTGCGTGGTGGTTGTCTGAGGCTTGAGTGTAAGCCGTGAGGGACAGTGTAGAAGGTGGTGTTGCAGGCTGGCCAACTGTTGAGAGATTGGGCGACACAGAGATGGCTTTCGCGAGCAGGCTCGCTCCCACAGGTGTTCGCCGCACAAAGCAATGAGCGTTAGCTCGAGTAGCTTTTGATCTTGATCTCAGAGCCCGTCGGCAGGCTGAGTGGAGGGCAACACCCGCAGCAACGGCTATGTACTCCAGAATCACTGCGCCTGCCGCGAACTCCGATACATAAACACCAAAGCCACCGCCAGACACACCATCGCCAGCATCCGGCTCGGAGACAAGCCGATCGCCGGATTCCCCAACCAGCCAAAGTTATCGATCAACATCCCCATCCCCAGTTGCCCGACAATCACTGCCACCGTCGCCACAGCCGTCCCGACCACCGGCACCGCGCCAACCATCACCATCATGTACACCACGCCGAACAGCGCCCCGGTCAACTGCCACTTCGGCACCTCAAGCAGACTCACCGCCTGCGCCGGCTCGAAAAACAGGATCAACAAACCGGTCACCACCGCGCCCACCGCAAAGGTCAGCAGACTGCTACGCAGCACTCCAACCGTCTCACCCAAACGCCCATTGATCGCGGCCTGCGCACTCAACACCGCACCGGCCAATACCACCAACGCCAACAAAATCACCAGACCCATCACTCACCCCCGCGCAATCAGAACCAAAGCCACCACAATCAAGCCCAACGCCAGCCAGCGCTCGCCGTTGACCTTCTTGCGCGTCGCGCCGAACCAGCCGAAATGGTCAATCAGCACACTCTTGCCGACCTGCCCGGACAAAATCGCGATCATCGTCATGGCAATGCCGATGTGCGGCGTCGCCAGCGTCAACACCACCACGTAGATCGGCCCGAGAAAACCGCCGATCAACTGCCAGCGCGGCAGTTCGGTCAACGCCGGGCCTTTCTGTGGGCCGGCGAACAGCAAGAGCAAAAACAGAATTGCCGAACCCACGCCGAAGATGCTCAACGTCGCCCACAAATGCCCGACCTGCTCACCCATCGGCCCGAGCAAACCGGCCTCCACCGACAAGCCCATGCCAGCGAGAATCACCAGCGGCAGCAACAGCAGACGCAACACCGAGCTTTTCACCGGTGCCGCAACCACCCCTTCATCCAACGTGCGCATACACAATCTTCCAGGCTTATAAACAATGGCGCGGATTATCGGCTGGCGCCGCTGTGCGATAAATGGGAGCATCCGGACAACACTTTTGCGCAACACGCACAGCGAGACACAGCATGCACGGGCTCAACGAACTCGGATTCAAAGCGCTACGGCTGTTTGTGGCGGTCCTCGACCACGGCAGTTTTTCCGAAGTCGCCCGCCGCGAAGGCGTCGCGCCCTCCTCCATTTCGCGGCAGATCCAGTTGATGGAGCAGGCGCTCAACCAGCAATTGCTCTACCGCCACACCCGCGCCGTCACCCCGACCGAAGCCGGGCGCACGCTCGGCCATCATGCGCGGCTGCTGCTGGTGCAACTGGAAGAGGCCGAACAGGCGTTGCAGGAGCAACAAAGCGAACCCACCGGCCTGGTGCGCATCAACGCGCCTGTGGTGTTCGGCCAGCGCCATCTGACGCCCTGGCTGGGCGAGCTCTGCGCGCGGTATCCGAAGCTGCAACTGGATATCCAGCAAACCGACCATTACGTCGACCCGCTACAGGAAGGCGCCGATCTGCTGTTTCGCATCGGCGCGCTACACGATTCGAGCATGCAGGCACGCATTGTGGCGCCGCACCGCTTTCAGGTCGCCGCCAGCCCGGCCTATCTCAAACACCACGGCACCCCGCAGCATCCCGACGACCTCGCGCAACATCAGTGCCTGGCCTACAAAGGCGCGGCCGGTCAGCAGCGCTGGTTTTTCCGCCGTGATGGCGAGGACTGGACGCCATACACCGTCAGAGGCCCGATCACCGGCAACAACGCTGACACCCTGACCCAGGCCGCTCAGCAGGGGCTGGGGCTGGTGATGTTTCCATCGTGGCTGATTGGCGAAGCGGTACGCGAAGGCACGCTGGTGCCGGTGCTGGGGGAGTATCAGGTGTCGAACAGTCTGGAGCCGCAGCAGATCGCGGTGCTGTGGCCGGGGAGTCGGCGGTTGTCGGTGAAGGTGAGGACGGTGATTGATTTTTTTGTCGAGTGCTTTGGCGAGATTCCCTACTGGGACAAACCTTAAACCCACGCGATCCCAATGTAGGAGCTGACGAAGGCTGCGATCTTTTGATCTTGGTCTGTTGATCTTTCACAAGCAGATCAAAAGATCGCAGCCTTCGGCAGCTCCTACAGGGGATTGCGGACGCGTCAGATACGGAACTGGCCGACCAGCTTGCCCAACCGCTGCCCCAGCTCTGCCAGACTGCGCGACGTCTGCGCGCCCAGTTGCGTTTCATCGGCGACGCTGTCCACCGCCACGGCAATCTGATGCACGCTGCGGTTGATCTCTTCGGCCACGGCCGTCTGCTCTTCCGCTGCGCTGGCGATCTGCGCGTTCATTGAGTTGATCGTCGCGATCAATTGCGCCATCGCGTCCAGCGAAGCACCGGCCTGATTGGCTTGCTGCGAAGTACCGTCGCCGGCCTCGCTGGAACGGCGCATGGCCTCGACCGCCTGCTGCGTGCCGGCCTGCAAGCGGTCGATCATGCCCTGGATTTCCTGAGTGCTGATCTGCGTGCGGCTGGCCAGTGCACGCACTTCGTCCGCAACCACCGCAAAGCCACGACCGGCCTCACCGGCGCGCGCCGCTTCGATCGCGGCGTTGAGCGCCAGCAGGTTGGTCTGCTCGGCAATCGAACGAATCACCCCAAGCACGCCGACAATCGAACTGACGTCCTGCTGCAGGCTGTCCAGCGACACGCCGCTGTTGCGGATGTCGTCGACCAATGCATGGATCTGCTTGATGCTGCCCGCGACCACGCGCTTGGCGCTCTGGCCTTCTTCGTCGGTCTGCTGCGCGGCAACGGCGGCGTTTTGCGCGCTCTTCGCCACTTCCTGGGCGGCGGCGGACATTTCGTTGATCGCCGTGGCGACCTGATCGGTTTCGTGGCGTTGACGCTCCATGGCCTGATCGGAACGCTGCGCCTGTTCCGAGACCTGGGTGACCAGCCCGGTCAGTTGCGTGGTCATTTCGGTGATCTGCCGCACCAGGCCGTGGATCTTGTCGACGAAACGGTTGAACGAGCCGGCCAGCTCACCGAGTTCGTCCTGGCTGGTGATGTTCAAGCGCCGGGTCAGGTCGCCCTCGCCCGCCGCGATGTCGTCGAGGTTGGCTTTCATCAGGGTCAGCGGACGCAGAATGGTGTTGGCCAGCAGCATCCCCGCCGCCGCGATCACCAACAGCACCAGCACCGCAACGCCGACAATGCTCAGCACCACGCCTTGCACACGCTCCTGCACTTGCGCTTCGACCTGTGCAACTTGCGCTTCGATGCCGTCGAGGTTGACCGAAGTACCGACCGCCATGTCCCACTTCG
>Ga0157369_10004772_pt1 | contig 15935 bp, 17 predicted proteins | sample C25metaG_FD_113461 | JGI IMG/M metagenome (GOLD analysis project Ga0157369, IMG submission 113461) | Corn rhizosphere microbial communities from Kellogg Biological Station, Michigan, USA - C2-5 metaG | ecosystem: Host-associated > Plants > Roots > Rhizosphere > Soil | place: USA: Michigan... | reverse complement strand
CCGACCCCGATAACATGAGCCTCCCCCGTGTCGCAGTATCGGGCGATGTAACTATCGTGACGGCTGCGATCTGGTTCCGGCATCAGCATCGAAACGTTCTGGCCGACAGCCTCCGATGCCGCAAATCCGAACAGTCGATTAGCCGCTACGCTGAAGGACTTTATGATCCCTCTATCGTCGATGACAATCATCGCATCCGGCACGATTGCGAGGATTGAATGGAGATGCTCTTCGCGGGTCTTGAATTCGTCTTCGACCTTCTTCTGTTTGCTTATGTCCAGGATGACGCTGCGCATGCGCATCGGGACGTTAGCGTTATCCGAATGGACTTGGCTTCGTTGACGAAGCCAGCACATTGTCCCATCCGGCCGTAGCACCCGGTAGTCGAACTCGCTGTCTCCGTACTCCTCGATGCAACGCTTCATCGCTTTTGCCGTGCTTTGACGATCCTCCGGGTGTAGCAAGGCAAGAACGTCTTCATAGGTGGCTAAAGCCTCGCAGGCCACCCCGAACAAGCGTGCAGTAGCGGCAGAGCAGCTGATTGCGCCCGTCAATAAGTTCACTTCCCAAGTGCCAATCCCGGCATCCTCAACCACCATTCGCAAATGTTCTTCACCCTGGCGCTCGAGCTCGGTGCCCTCGCCACTAATTCGGTTGAGGTTCTCTCCGCGGTCCGTATCGGCCATCTGTACCCACCGATTACAAATGCGACTATATTACGGTCTTTTTATGGATCGTCTAGGCTAGGCGCCAAAGTGTGGGTAACAATGGGATGAAAAACAGGCGAACATGAAAGCTTCACGTCTGCTGCGACAAACGGTGAAACGAGCCGCCGCGCGGCCTCGAACAGCGTCATCTCATACAAGCGGACTACTCAACCATGCCAGGTCAATAACTCGGTAGCATTTCACGGCATCCGCACCGGTTGGAATTCGTTTATCACGAAATCATCTTTGTGAATCCTGTCACCAGCACGGAGTGCAACGACAGCCGTCCAGCCTGATGCGTTTGTTTCCGTTTGTTCCGTTGTTTGAGCGTCTTTTTGACACGGCGTGTCCTCTAGTTGATTTGCGATGCACTTGCTATCACGGGGATACCCAAGTCTTGCCTACTTCAGGTCAATCGTTCACAGGCACCATCTTGGATCGATTTGCATGCCATGCGGATTACTCGATCCGCGGCAGCACCTCGAATTGATGAAACGGCGGCGGCGAGGGCAGCGTCCATTCAAGCGTAGTTGCGCCGGGCCCCCACGGGTTGCCCGCAGCCCTTTCTTTGCGGACGAACGCGTAAACGAGGCCTACAAAAAAAACGATCAGGCCTGTGGCAGAGATATAGGACCCGAAGGACGCAATCTGGTTCAGGCCAGCAAATGCGTCCGGATAATCGACGACGCGCCGCGGCATTCCCGACAGTCCGAGGAAATGCATCGGAAAAAACGCCAGGTTGACGCCGGCGAAGGTCAGCCAGAAGTGCAGCTTGCCTAGAGTTTCCGAATACATGTATCCGGTCATTTTCGGGAACCAATAGTACCAGCCTGCGAAGATAGCGAACACGGCGCCGAGGGACAGCACATAATGGAAATGCGCGACCACGTAGTAGGTGTCCTGCAACGTCCGGTCGACGCCTGGATTGGCGAGCACCACCCCGGTTACACCGCCGACCGTGAACACGAAAATGAACCCGACCGCCCACAACATCGGCGTTCGAAACGTGATTGAACCACCCCACATCGTGGCGACCCACGAAAAGATTTTGATACCGGTTGGAACCGCAATCACCATGCTGGCGAACGCAAAATAGGCCTGGGCGCTGCTCGACATGCCGACGGTGTACATGTGATGAGCCCAGACCACGAAGCCGATGAATCCGATTGCGACCAGCGCATAGACCATTCCGAGATAACCGAAGATCGGCTTGCGGCTGAATGTGGAAACCACATGACTGACCATACCGAAGCCCGGTAGTATCATGATGTAAACCTCGGGGTGACCGAAGAACCAGAACAAATGTTGATACAAAACCGGATCTCCGCCACCTTCCGCCCCGAAGAACGTCGTTCCAAAATTACGATCGGTGAGAAGCATGGTAATCGCGCCGGCAAGCACGGGTAGCGACAACAACAGCAGAAATGCCGTCACCAGGACCGACCATGCGAACAGCGGCATCTTGTGCATGGTCATGCCTGGGGCGCGCATATTGAAAATGGTGGTAATGAAATTGATCGAGCCAAGGATCGAAGACGCACCTGCGATATGCATCGACAGAATCACGAAATCGACCGCCGGCCCCGGATGACCCGACGTCGACAGCGGCGCGTAAAGCGTCCAGCCGGTGCCGGCGCCATTCGAGCCCGGCTCGCCTTCCACGAACATCGAGATGATGAGCAGTGCAAACGACGCAGGCAGCAGCCAGAACGAAATGTTGTTCATGCGCGGGAACGCCATGTCCGGCGCGCCGATCATGAGCGGCACCATCCAGTTGCCAAATCCTCCCATCATCGCCGGCATGAGCGTGAAAAAAATCATGATCAGCCCATGGCCGGTTACGAACACATTATAGGTATGGGTATTGGTGAAAATCTGCAGTCCTGGGTGCTGCAATTCCATCCGGATCACGATTGAGAGGATCCCGCCGATCAGTCCCGCGCACATCGCGAACACGAAGTACATCGTGCCGATGTCCTTGTGGTTGGTTGAGTAAAGATAGCGTCGCCATCCGACGGGATGACTGTGCGTGTCTTCGTGCGCGCTATCAGGGCTTGCGGTGATCGACATGCTTTATGCTCCGTTCAAGCCGCATTCTCGGCTTAGGGCTTGGTCTTCACGGATCTCGAAATAGTTGGTCCGCCAGCGTAAAGACCAGATTGTCCAGCGTGATTTGGAACGTTTCCGCACGCGCCGAGACAGCCAGAAACCGCATACAGCAATAAGCGGGGAAAGTTGGTCTCGACCGCATAATTGCGTCGTCTACGGCTTTAGGTCGAAAGCGACCTGCTCGGCGTGCTGCTCGTGCCCCTGCAAAACTTTTAGGCCGGTCTGCAGAAAGCTTTTGAGTTCCGCGCTCAATCTGCCAAACATGGAACGTCTCCAGTGTAACTGGGCCAAGATCGTCTTGGCGATCCACTGCAAGGCGCTAGGCTACACGCATGAACTAGAAAAGGTCGTGCCTCGATCACGCCCCGTGTCGCCGAGCCCCACGCATTCGGCGAGACGATAACGGGGCTTCCGCCTAGTGACTGATCAAGATTGCTCAGACTCAGAAAGTGTTCGAACCTTAGCTGCGGTGCAATACGAAACGTCAATTCTGAAAGAATACGAAACGTCAATTCTGAAAGTCGGCATTTGAATAGGAAAGCATTCGTGTCCTTGCAACGGTCCTCTGATGAAGCGAAAATGGCCATCACCGTCTGTACTCGCTGTGGCGGAGCGACGAGACTAAAATTCGTCACTCCGGGTTATGTTGGCAGGAACGAAGAGATGCAGACGTATCAATGTACTGCTTGTGGCAATGCCGAGGTGTTGAAACCTCCTCTCAAAGTGCAATCGAGGCGCTGACCGGACGACCCAACGCCCGCAGTTCCTCGTCTGGAAATGTAAGGGAGCCCCACTTCGCTCACGGGCTCTCGGCAAACTAATTATCGCGCCTCAGCAAGTCGCGGCTCCATGCTCGATGCCCAGGTTACAAGCTGGGGCCGACGATGGGCGACGATCGCTTGTCAACCACCCGCACGGCGCGTGTTAACGACCCTAGTAACCTGCACATCGCGATGCCGCCGCAAATGCGCACCGCCGTGCCGACCGGTAAGCTGACCTGTCGTTGAAGCCTGTAGCGAAAGCTGACTGTCCATGTTGCTCCGTATCGTTTGAGTTTCCGAATTGTCGTTTAGAATCACGTTAAGCAGGGAATTGTGAACTTCAATGTGACCTTTGTAGTCAATAAATCCAAGTTTTCGAAACTTGTTCATGAAAAAGCTGACGCGAGCGCGAGTGGTACCAATCATCTCCGCCAGCATCTCCTGGCTAATTTTTATCGGAGTCGATTTCAGTCGACCTTCCTTGTCGAAATTCGTCAGCGACAGAAGAACCCGAGCTAACCGTTTCTCGCTCGAATTGAACAGATGATCGACCAGATCCTCCTCTACTCGAATATTCCGAGCCACAAGATGCGATATGAATAACTCGGCAAACGCTGGTTCGTCGCGAATTACTCGGATGAGGTGCGCCTTTCCCAGGCGTACGATTACGCATTTCGTCCTGGTGGAGACTGTCGCTTGGCGCAGCTCCTGCCCGGCTAAGCATCCTTCGCCGAAGAAATCGCCGGCCCCGGGAAGCCCAACGATCGCTTCCTTCCCACGTTCAGAGAAGACCGTAACCTTGGTCATGCCATCTTGAATATAGAAAACGGAATCTGCAGGATCGCCCTGTGAGTAGACAACTTCATTTGCGCGATAGTGAGAGATGGTTCGCGCGTTGCCCGCTTTCGAGAGAAATATACGAGGGTCGAATGGGGTCTTTACTCCACATTTCATGGCAATATCGTCCGTCAAGGCATCGCTGCAACTCATCTCGTTCTCCCAAGTCTCTTCGCCACCATATTGCGGAGGGACCATTTGATCAGACGCCGTTCGATCCGGCGTATCGGAATCTTCGCGTAGTCATACGCCGGCGACCCGCAATGCCTTGCGGAAATACGCCTGCGTTTATCATGCTGCCTTCACAATGGTTGCTGCTCATAGCTGGTATCTCCTCGTCGTTGTGAGTCCGGCGTCCATCTGTTGCAGTACGCAGTAAAGACGATCCGGCGTTCACTGGTTTTGATTTAAATCAACGAGAGACGTGCGCGACAGCCGTAGGATAGTTGACGTCGGTTGGCCCCCCGGACCCCCTCCCGTCCGCCTCCCGGCGAAACTTGCCCCGGCATATCTTGCCGGGGTCTCTTTTTTCGTGGCGCTACTGAGCTAAGTGGGATCTCGCAATCCGAAAGCTCGTTTAGCGGGATCGCTGTGAGGCATATGGCTTCGAGCGATCGCACGGTAGCCCCGTTGCACGAGATCACTAGCAAAACAACAAGCGTCGTTGAGCCGCTCAAATGCCAGGCTCGATGCAGTCTGCCGTTCTAACGACCCCCGATCAAACGGCTTTGGCCAGCGTCCGGTTAAAAAGTGAGAAGGAGGATGAGATAGATCAAAGAGACCTGTCCCCACGCGAGCATACTTGCGACGTTCTCATCGAAGTCACAAAACTGTTGTCCAAAAGAGAGCGATGCAAAATGCCAAGTGATTTCGTAGTCCATATACCTATCGACCGGTCCAGCGAACAGATCATTGACTGCGCCGTTTCAGTTGCAAGCTCCTTTGATGCGCATCTCGATGGTATCGCCTGCGTATATCAGTCGCTAGACTCGGTGATCGCTTTTGAAGCTTCTGCTGCGGCTGTAGCTGGCGCAACCGAATACGATACAGGTGTGGAGCTGGCTGCAGCCGCGCTCGATCAGTTCGAGATCGCGGCCAGGCGCGCGGGAATCTCGCATGGCATCAGAACCGTTTGCAACAGTCCCTATCCCGCCAGTCAAACCCTTGCGGAAACCTCGCGTCTATACGATCTGAGTATGGTTGCTCAACCGAATCGCGCGAGGCCGAGTCCTAACGACCTGTTACCAGAAGCCGTACTGTTTAACTCTGGACGGCCAATGTTGATGGTTCCGTATATCCACGTTGGTCCCCTCAAAATGGAGCGCGTACTGATATGCTGGGACGGTGGACGACCGGCGGCGCGAGCGGTTCACGACGCCATGCCCTTTCTTCACAAGGCAAAAGTCATCGATGTCGTAACCGTTAACGGGGACGATTCAATGGTGAGCGAGGTGTCAGCGGCTGCGCTGATAGTTCACCTCGCGCGACACGATATATCTGCCGGTGTTCAGCAACCCACAGCAGATGCTTCCGATATCCACAATGCCATTCTGTCGCTCGCGGCTGACAAGAGTTCCGATCTGATTGTTATGGGTGGTTACGGCCACTCAAGGCTCCGGGAGTTCATCTTGGGAGGCGTCACACGCGGTATGTTTGAATCTCTTACAGTTCCGGCGCTGATCTCTCACTGAGACTCTGGAGAGCAAGGTGAAATGCCAATCACTCATGGTGTATCTCGACCTTGACAATGCAATGAGTCTGCATTGCGGATCGCATGTGATCTCGCCGATCGATTCAAATCAAGAGTGATCAGGTGCCACAGCCGGCTTTCCACACATACCGATTTATCTCGGTGACACAAATGCATTAGACGTTCGGGAGGCTGACTGCCAACAGGTGAATCAAGCGACCGCCCACCACGAAGGTAGCTTCCGCACCACGTTTGAAAGTCTCGACAGCCCATCCGAATGGCGCTCGGACGCCGCCTCGCCGGCTGACTTTCTCACAACCGAAGCCAGGGCCGTCGATTTACTGATCGTCTGCAGGCACGAGAAGGGAATCAGATTCATACCGAACCAATCGCTCGACATTGGCGATGCAATCATAAGAGCCGGCAGACCAATGCTGGTCGTGCCGCCTCGGAAAACGTTTCTGGCCTTGAACCGCATTCTGATCGCATGGAAGGATAGTGCTGAAGCAGGAAAGGCAGTCGCGGCCGCTTCCGCTGCTGAAAAGCGCTCAAGACGTGATGATCGTCGAGATCACCTCCGACGAGCGCGAGAATGAAATCGCGACTCGACGCGTCGTTGATGTCGCCAAATGGCTTCAGCAGCACAACATTGCGGCTTCCGCGAGCGCGGAGCTATGCGCCGGCGATGCTGGCGACTACCTGGATGCGATTGCGGTAGAAAATGGAGCCGACATTATAGTGGCGGGGGCCTATGGGAACGGCCGCCTGCGCGAATGGGCATTCTGTGGGGTCATTCGCCATCTCTTGCAGCAAGGGCCAGCCTGCGCGCTTTTGATGCACTGATTTGAATGACCGATGCTTGAGTTTCGCGGCATTCCGACATATGGCAAATGACAAGGTGTATCATAGCGATCAAGCTTTTCTATCACCAGAGGAGTCGGCGGTTGAAGTTTCTGTATTTAAAAAACAAAATTAAGATCCTCGCTGCGGTTGCGATCTAGCCAAAAGGAAGCAACTGGCAATATTTGGAAAGAACGATTTTCGACAAGGGATGTCGGATGAGACAGTCGATCGGATCCGGCCGTCTCGCGTGACAGAACATACGATCGAACCGTATCAGCAGCGAGCGGCCTTGTCGCAATCGCGCGGCTAACTGCCAGTTGTCTTGGGAAAACCGAAAAAAACCTCCAGCACCGTAAGTCGTTGTTCTATCCCAGCATCGGTCCAATGGATCGACTGCCCCGGCCCAAGCCCGAGAAGCGCACTTCCGATGGAAGTCAACACAGAAATGGAGTGACTGTCATTCGTTTCATCCGGATAAGCCAGTTTGCATCGTCGGACCCTGGGCGACCGATGATCGACAAACTTCACCTCTGAACCCATGATCACCGCGCCCGCTGCGCCCTCGGGAACGATGTCGGCCCGCGCAAGCTCCTCGCGCAGAAAGCGAGCAACGCCCGGGTTATCTTGTGTTGCCGCATCCGCCAATGCCGCGAGACGCGCCCGGTCCGCTCCGGTAAGCACGATAGGTGGTCTTTCAAATTCGTGCGGATCAAAGTTGGTCACGATCTATCTCCAGCCGACTTAACGTCATCTCACGCTGCGCGTGGTGCCTCACAGCAGAGCGCCAGTCATCAGCTATGACTATAGAATGCGCGCCGCAAGCGTTGACGGGTGCCGCGTGTTGGATGCGACAAATTGGCCCGTCTTCGACTGCGGCAGATTAGATCGCGCACAGGCCACGGATACATTGAGCTTTACTTGAGAATCCTTGAAGCGGTACTCAGCTCGAAACTTGGACTGCAGAGCTTTGCTGAAATTGGATTCGAGTGCTTAAGGCTTTTCGAGGTTGCGAGTCCTCTAGAGCTATCTCCACGCGGCGATCCGATCGTTCCTTCGAATTGCTTTTGGCTCCGGTTGCTTCATCGCCCAACTAGGCCTTTGCAGGACTAGGCTCAGACCACGGCCCTGGCTGCCTGTCTCCTTTCTCTTGATTTGCGTACTGTTGGTCCAATCCCATGGTGAGCGCTGTTAGTCCGGCTAAGCCGCCGAGCTGCATCGTTTCCACAGCCGAACTCGGAACAATGACAATCGTGGAATTTTGCTTCAGGCCCTCATAAAGCATGTTCATTGCCCTGAGATGCAGTGCAATTGGATTATTGACGTAGGTCTTCGCTGCGTCTCCAAATTTCTCGGCGACCTGCCGCTCCGAATCTCCCAGAATCACGCGGGCCTGACGTTCTCTCTCCGCCTGGGCCTGCATCGACATCGCATCTTCCAGGGCTGCTGGAATAAGGACATCCTTGACCTCGACTGAAATCACATTGATGCCCCAGGGCTCCGTGCGTACGTCGATGATCTTCTGCAGTTCATCGCTAATTTTTTCCCGACCCTCCAACATATCCGAAAGCATTGTCTTACCTATCACGTCGCGCAAAGCGGTTTGGGAGGCCCAGCTGATTGCGCTATCGTAGTCGGCAACGTCGAGCGCCGCTTTTTTCGGATCTATGACCTTCCAAAACAGCACGGCATCGACGTCCACCGGCACTGTATCTTTGGTAAGGGTCTTTTCCGCCTTGAAGGATCTGGTAATCACGCGGGTGTCGATCCAATAGGGTACTGTTTCGATGATCGGGATAATAAAAAATAGTCCCGGTCCCTCAAGAGAGCGAAAGCGACCCAGCCGCAGGACCACAGTCTTTTCCCACTGATCCGCAATCTTGATCGAGTAAGATGCGATGATAGCAATGACGAATGCGACGATGGCGATTGATGCGCTTTCGCCAAAAGCTGACACGGCATATTCGAGATACGCCAATGCCAGGCCGACGCCGAGAATGACGACAAAAATTAGTCCTGGCAGTGCGTTTGTTTTCCTCATTTTCAATCTCCTTGTATGTACCGAAAATCGGCAGTGATGGTAGAACGAGTCGGGGATTACCCTGAGTTCCTTCACTGCGGCAGGTAGCTGCCTGTTCCTTCACGTCGGTCTCCGTCAATTTCGCTTGGCTGGATGGAGGGAAACCAGAGATCGAATGTGGTTCCATCTCCCCACACGCTCGCCACGCTAATATGGCCGCCGACCAATCTCATGAATGCGCATACCTGCGACAGGCCCAAACCGGTGCCCTGCTCGCCCTTGGTCGTGAAAAGCGGATCAAAGATCCGCTTGAGCGTTTCCGGGAACATTCCGTGACCACTGTCCTTAACGCGAACCCGGACGTAAGTGCCAGGCGCGGGCGAACTGTGGGTCGCGGTCCTCACTTCCCATCGCACCGTACTGATCTGAATCTCGCCGCCATTCGGCATGGCGTCTCGTGCGTTCACGACAAGGTTGATAATCGCTGCATTGAACTGTGATGAATCCAATAGGCATATCGGAATGTCGGGTGCGAGCTCCAGTACGACGCGGATTGCAGGTCCGGCGCTAAATTCCAGAAACAACTCGAGTGCTTTCAAGTACTCATTCGCGTTTCCGGCGTGCGTCGGTAGCACCCGTCGCTTCGCAAAGGCTAAAAGCTGTGAGGTCAATTGCAGTCCGCGGTCAATTCCATCACGTGCAGCAGCAATGGAAGAATTTACCCTCTCAGGCTCTCCTGAATGCTTTTCTGCGAACCTGAGACTAGACTCAATGATTGCCAATATATTTCTGAAATCATGCGCAATCCCCCCAGTCATTTCTCCGAGGATTGCGAGCCCCTGTGTAACGCAGGTGCGCTGCCCGGTAGCGGATCGCTCACCAAGAGAAGTACCGGAAACCCAGTTGAACCCTTCATGTCCCCCACGATCGGATTCAAGATCGTCGTCAAGACGAGCGATGTGCGGCATGACTGCCACCTGCGCTGCCGCCTAGCGACAAACCGGAATATGTCATTGGGTCGCCGAAGGTCGTTCCACGCATCGAATTCCTCCTGTGGGTTCATTCGGTTGACGTAACATTTGGTGTGAAGCCCTCAAGATCGCATTCGTGAGCCAATACCTCGCGGTGGTCTGTGCAAAATTGAACAGGCGTTTTCATAACGCTGTCGTCTGCCTTCCGTCCCGCCAGAAACCAGGCGGCAGACGATCTTGCCGAAAGGTGCGCCATGGAGTCTGCGAATATCAGAATCTGCGAAGTACCCACGAGCGTTACAACGCCCAGGAGAATCCTGACTTCGATCAATGAAAATATCGACGAAGCACGAAAGGCGCGGAAAGTCTCCAAGGCCGTTCAAAGCCGACAAGTTGTTTGACTTGAATCAAACGGCTGGCGTGTGTTTGCGAGTAGGATCCCGGCATAAGTCATAATCTCCGGTGCCTGGAGATGATAGCGCGCGCGGTTCGAATCGTGACAGCTGGTAATTGCGAGGTCACGCCTCGTTGTAATCGATCTGGAGTTGCATTCGAACAGCGCAACCCAGAAGCATTCTTTCGCTTTTGAGGCCTGTGCTCGAACGGAGGCTCATCATGAATGATCGTGCTCTAGCTTCAATTCCTTCTTCCGAATGTAACGATTTTCTTCTCGCGATTATCGACGAAGCTCCCAATGGTACGCAATTGACCGTCCTTTCCGCGTTAGCGCAGGCAAATGTTGATCCGTGGGAGGAAGCGGTTCGTCTCTCGGCAATGTCCAAGGTGACCGCCGAGAAGACGCTCGTTTCGATGTTCGAAAGAATCCCCGGGCGTAACTGGAGCCCGTCGGAAGAAGCGACGATTGCAGCGCGGCTGGTCAAGCTTCTTCCACCGCGAGGCGGCGGTGGTACGGAAGCAGCAACGATGACCCTCGCGGAAGCCAGTATAGCGCTTTTCTGGTTAGCTTGGATCAGCCTTGCGATAGCAACATCTATCCTGTCAGTACCTCGTCATCCGGCTGCAACGGTAGACTCAAGTGTCTCCGCACCATCCGGCGCAATAGCTACCTCAAAAAGCAGCAGCGCTACCGGCACGGTGGAAAGCACGAGCGGCGGCGATCGCAGCGTCAATCTGCAACAATAGCAGCGCTCTGATATCAATAACACGGCAGCGCGGATATCGCGGCGGCCGCATCACAATGCGCGACGGGTGTATTTGTCGCTTCGACTATAGCTGCCTTGTACCCTAGGTAAGCCGGATGAAAGATGGCAGCTTGCTGGCTATGCCCGGGCCAGACATGGTGTTCTTCCAAACGTCGGTACCGCTGCGGGAGAAAAGTCATAACAATCATTGTGCGTTTGAATTCGGAGGAAGTCGTCATGTCACCTGAAGAAGGCGTCCGCACGGCCCGCGAAGCCGTTGGTGTTTTCAACAGTCCCGAGACCCTTCAGGAGGCAATCGACGAATTGCTCAGTTCCGGTTTCCACCGAGCAGAGCTGAGCCTGCTCGCCAGCGAGCACGCGGTGGAAGCGAAGCTCCGCCACCAATATGATAAGGTGGGCGAATTGGCTGATAATCCGACGGTTCCGCGAGCGGCCTACGTATCAACCGAAGCGATCGGAGGCGCGGAGGGCGGGCTGATTGGGGGCTTAACGTATGTCGGGGCAACTGTAGCGGCCGGCGCTATCGTGGCTTCCGGTGGTACGGTTGCAGCAGTCATCATTGCGGCAGCATTGGCGGGCGGAGCCGGTGGCCTCATTGGGTCTATTTTAGCCAAGTGGGTTGGCGACCATCATGCGCACTATCTGCAAGAACAGATGGATCGCGGAGGCCTGCTCTTGTGGGTGCACACACGTGACGTCGCTATCGAGGAACGCGCCGTTGAGATTCTTAAGAAGCACTCCGGCGAAGAGGTTCATACCCACGCCTTACCGGCGGAGGCCCAATGAGTTAAGGACTCTGGCAGGATACGGCACCAGAGCAATGGCACAACTACTACCCGCGATCCGACCGCACTCATCCCTGAGGTGCCGGGTGCAAGCGCGCGCATCTGCCATTTTTTTTCGCGCTGCACCTAGCTATTCTTGCGGTACCCCGAGCATTTTCGACACGACGTCTGGAATCCCGACCTTATCGATCGAAGATGAGGCAGGTGGTTGTTCCGTGCGCCAAAAGACGACCCTCGATGTCGGTTAACCGCCCTTCGGCTGTACCGATGCGCCGGCCACTGGTTAAGACGGTCCCTTCAGCTCGTATTTGGCCCGTCTCTGGCGTGATCGTTCGCAGAAGGGAGATCTTGAACTCCAGTGTCGTTGAACTGAAGCCTCGTTCTAGCGTGGTTTGCACCGCGAGCCCCATGCAAGTATCAAGCAACGTCGCCGCGAGGCCGCCATGCACGGTTCCTGCGGGATTGAGATGGTCACCGGATGGATCAGCAGTGACAACAACCCGTCCTATTGAGGCTTCAGCGATATTGTAGCCAAGCGTTCGGGCCATGGTGTTTAGTGGTAATGAGCCGCTAACGAGCCCTTGCACGAACTCAAACCCGCCCAAGGCGCGTCGCTCGTCAACAGACACAGCGCCGTAACGCCTTTCTTGCGGAATTTTTGTCAACGACATGGTTCCTCCAATTCAGTTGATTGCTTCTGTCGTACCTTTGTCGTAGCGCGCGTATCGGGTATTTGCCGCCAAAGTTGTTGACGCCATCCATTGAGAAAAAGTGCGCCACTTAGCTCCTCAATGTTTCGGCCATAAGTCAAGCGGCCTACGATAACCGCCGCCCAGTTACACCGCGCCGCGGGCTGACCGCAAAGGACAATAGCGATATTGTTGCGGTAGCGGGGTTTGGCGGCACCTGGCAGTGGGATCCTGGGCGGTCGCTTTCTGCCGATCTATGTTCTCCGCATTGTTTCCCACCGTAGACGACGCGGTCGGCGGATGCGCCTGATGCTCTCGATCAGAACAAGGCGGAGTGTGATTTTTCGACAACGATTGGATAGATTTGGTCACGCCCCCTCTAACGGAACATCTCAAACTTTGCTACTTGTCAAACCCTTTTGATCCACCACATTGGAGGATGATTTGAGTAGTTCCTCTGATGTCCTTGATGCGCCTTCTGCATGAAATTAGTGCTTGCCGGATCTGTGAGGCCAATCTCCCGCACGGTCCCCGACCAATTTTCCGTGTATCGAGGGGCGCCCGACTACTGATCATCAGCCAGGCGCCAGGCAGCAAAGTCCATCAGACTGGGGTTCCCTGGAACGACGCGAGTGGCGATCGGCTGCGGGATTGGATGAATTTGGACCGTTCGATTTTTTACGATGAAACAAGAATTGCGGTCCTCCCGATAGGCCTTTGTTACCCCGGCGCCGCTGCGAATGGTGGTGATAAGCCGCCGCGTCCAGAATGCGCCCCGCTCTGGCACGAGCGTGTACTTGATCAACTCTCAAATCTTCAATTGACGCTGTTAGTGGGGCAATATTCCCAAAAGCGCTATTTGGGGTCGAGCCGGAAGAGCTCGATGACGGAGACAGTGAAGGCATTTCCAGAATATGGTCCGAAGTTTTTCCCGCTCCCTCATCCGAGTTGGCGGAGCGGAATCTGGATGCGAAGGCAACCCTGGTTCGAACAGGTGGTTATACCTCAATTGCGGAGGGCGGTGCAGCGCGTGATCGAAGATTGAGACACTCAAGGCGTAAGATCGGCGAGGGCAGCGAAGTCGAGTCTCGAGCCATCGATTCAGATGATTGGCGAGATCTTGGAAGGCGACTTGACTGGGCTGGCAAAGCAGCGGCTCCGCCGCGAGCCCGGGTTTGCAGATGGCAAGGCTCTGCGAAGCGGTTGTCTCGTGTCTGGCACTTCTCATCTAAATTTCCGACGCACCTCTTAAAGGCTGGATCACTTCTCCAGTTTTTTTGACGACAATGATTTGTCGCGTCCAGAAGGGAAGCGAGGCACCGAATCTGCATACCGTCCATGCCATACACATGCATGCGATATGGATTTATGCGCATCTGATGGTATCAATGGTGCGTGCGAATACATTCTTGCAGCGTGGATCGGTTGTCGTTTGTTTCACCAAGCGTTCCATCAACGCATTTGCCGTCGTCTTGTTTCTCGACTTAGCGGTGGCTGACTTGCTCAGTGCGGTTCAGAATAGAGAGTAACAATGCTCGCTTACATTTTCTGGCACACACCATTCTCCGATATCGATGTACGCGAGTACGAAACGGCACTGCTTGGTTTCCACACGGACCTCGCGGCAGCTCCTCCTGCAGGGCTTGAAGCATCCGCGACGTATCGAATCTCCGAAGTGCCTTGGTTAAACGGCCGTTCAGGCTATGAAGATTGGTGCTTCATTACGTCGTCGGCCGTTTTGGATGGCCTCAACAAAGCCGCGGTCAGACCAGAACGCTGGAATGTGCATGCTGCAATTTCGAGCAAGACGGATTTCGGGCATGGTGGTCTTTATTACCACTTGCACGGGGCCGAGCAACCAATTGCGGGCTCGCGGGTAATCTGGTTGAAGCGGCCTCGGGGTATCCGGTATGAACAGGCTCTCCGAGACATCGTTGATGGATCTAAAGGCTTCTTGAGCTGCTGGCGAAAGCAAATGGTCCTTGGTCCCGCCGACGAGTTTGCCATCATCGGAAATTCCTCGCTTGAAGTCCCGGCGCCGCAAGGCTGGCAAACCCGAGTTGTGGAAAGAAGATTTTTAGGCCCGGCTCCGTGACGGATGATCTTTGGCAAGGACGTGAGGTGGCTGGATACGGCACTGAGAACGCGAGCCTTGAGAAGGTAAAGATTGCTATGGAATAGACTCGGTTGCTGGGACAGCCTTGCGCGGGCCCGTTTCGCACAGCGTTTGCCACATCAATTAAATTGCTCGGACTAGGGATTGATCCGCGCGGCGAGATTGCCGAACTGGTACTGTGATCGCCCCTTGAATGCCATTTTTTCATCGAGGGGCAGCGTCGAAGAGCCGATGCTGCGCTCGTTCCAGAATGTCTCGTCGGACCAATGTCGGCTGTCGTAAAGGCGTGGCCACGGCCGCCGCCCCTAACCCTGGCATCTTGGCCAATCTCGCCTTATATGCAGGTAACTAACTGATCCTCGCCGGTAGTAGCACTCCGGAACAGGCCGCATGTGAACATGCGTTATGACGGTAGCTCGACCGAGCGATCAGGAAGGATATGGCGAGCGCGAGAAAGTCGACCGTGCCGCATTCAGCGCGTCACGCTGATCACAGAAGCGCAAACCCACGAGACTTCGGGTGACAGTCTCAGGAGGCGGCGCGAAGGTCCAGAGGAGGAAGCAGACATGCCGGACACCGTATTATATCCGTCGAACACGCGAGAGCTTGCCCATAAGCGCAGGGAATTGTCGCCTGATACTGAGGCCGCCTTTCAGGCATTCAGCCAGAAGGTTTTCGCGGCCGGCGCGTTGTCTGAGAAGGTCAAGCAGATCATCGCCGTCGCGGTGGCGCACGTTACCCAATGCCCATACTGTATCAAGGGGCACACGAAAGCGGCGTTACGGCACGGCGCCTCACCGGAAGAACTCATGGAGGCGATCTGGGTCGCGGCTGAAATGCGAGCAGGCGGGACTTACGCGCATTCAGTCCTCGCAATTGAGGAAATAGAAAAAGCAGCGGCGACGACGGCTGCTTGAGCGGACGACAAATCTCCTTTGTGATCTAACTAGCGGAATCGATTGACGTTCGCGTCAGCGCCAGGGGGCCTCACCCCAGCGCTGGCCCAGCGGTCTCGCCGAATATTACGGCATGACCGCCGGCCAACACCGGTCGGGTGGTCATAGGCCGTTCGCGCGTGCTATCAGTGATTACGACCTTCGCGCTTCTGTTCAAGCCGCATCATCGACCCGAGGTGGCTTTCGCGAATCTCGGAATAGCTACTCCGCCGGGGTCGCGGTTGGTTGCCTCTGCGTCTTGTTCGGCCCGGTGCGCCCGGTGCGGGCCATTTCCTCTTCGACCCAGAGACT
>Ga0157369_10004770_pt1 | contig 15935 bp, 14 predicted proteins | sample C25metaG_FD_113461 | JGI IMG/M metagenome (GOLD analysis project Ga0157369, IMG submission 113461) | Corn rhizosphere microbial communities from Kellogg Biological Station, Michigan, USA - C2-5 metaG | ecosystem: Host-associated > Plants > Roots > Rhizosphere > Soil | place: USA: Michigan... | reverse complement strand
TACCACGGCGATGGCGCCGCGAGCGCGCTCATGCGCTGGCCAGGTGGACCGCGTCGTTCGCGGCCTTCGGCTCGCCGAGCGCGACCCAGGCCGGCTGCAGCGCCTGGATCAACGTGCGGCCGCCGCGTGTGACGACGTGCGTCTCGCCGGGCCCGACGACGTGGTCGCGCAGGTTCGCCTCCTCGGTGACCCACACGGTGCCCGTGCGCGCGTGGATGCGGATGCCGCGTGCATCGTCGAGCGTCAGCACCTCGCCGGCCGCGAGCTCCAGCAGGGGGGCCTTCAGGTGGAGTTCCATGGTGGTCCTTGATGGATGATTGCAGAGCATGCAGAATGCGCCGATCCCCACCCCTCCTCAAACGAGATCTTCGCATCCCATGCATGAGCAGCACTCATGGCTAGCCCCCATCGCGCCCTGCCCCCGCTCGACCTCCTGAGGGGGTTCGAGGCGGCCGCGCGCCACCTGAGCTTCACGCGCGCCGCGCACGAGCTCTTCCTCACCCAGGGCGCCATCAGCCGCCAGATCCAGGCGCTGGAGGAGTTCGCGGGCGTGCCGCTCTTCGAGCGCAGGCACAAGGCGCTGGCGCTCACCGAGGCGGGCCGCACGTACTACCGCACCGTGGGCCCGGTGCTCGACGAGCTGCGCGAGGCGACGCGGCGCCTGCGCGAATCGCGCACGGGCCACGTGCTCACCGTGACCACCACGATCTCCTTCGCCGCGATGTGGCTCGTGCCGCGTCTCGGCCGCTGGCGCAAGGCGCATCCGGCGGTGGACGTGCGCATCACGGCGACCCACGACGTGATCGACCTCGAGCGCGAGTCGATCGACCTCGCGATCCGCGACTGCCCGCTCGAGCGCGTGCCCGCCGGCGCCGTGCGCCTGGCGGGGGAGCACCTGGCACCCATGTGCAGTCCCCGGTACCTGCGCGAGGCGAAGCGCGAGAAGCGCCCCCTCGCCGGGCCCGCGGACCTGCGCCACCACGTGCTGCTCACGCTGCACGATGCGAAGGGACGCTGGCCGTGGCTCTCGTGGGATGCGTGGTTCGAGGCCATGCACGTCGAGGACATCGTGCCCCTGGGCACGCTCGCCTACGACCAGTACGACCAGGTCATGCAGGCCGCGATGCACGGGCAGGGCGTCGCGCTCGGGCGCATGACGCTCGCGAGCCAGCAGCTGCGCGAGAAGACGCTGGTCGCGCTCTTCGGCGAGCGCCAGCGGCTGGAACGCGCCTACCACGCCGTCTATGCGCACGGCGCCGAGGCGCGGCCCGAGGCGCGCGCCTTCGTCGAATGGCTGCAGGAAGAGATCCGCGCCGAGCCGTCGACCGGCGTCGGCCGCGTGCGCTGATCAGTCGGCGGTGCCGCGCGCGCCGAGAGGGGCGTGCGAGTTGATGCGGGAGTTGGCCGACACGTGCTGGCGCAGGAACTCCATCTGGTCGGCGAGGATGCGGCGGTTGGCGAGGATCAGGAACTCCGCGCGGTTCGGCACGTAGGGCGCGTAGAGGAGGTGCATGTTGGCCTCCTCGGGCGTGCGGTTGCCCTTCTTCTGGTTGCAGTGGCGGCACGCGGTGACCACGTTCATCCACGTGTCGCGGCCGCCGCGCGACATGGGCAGGATGTGGTCGCAGGTGAGCTTGAACGGCGTGAAGCCCTGGCCGCAGAAAGCGCACATGAAGCGGTCGCGGTGGAAGAGCTCGCGGTTGTTGAGCGGCGGGACCTGGTTGAAGCCCTTGATCGCGAGCGCCTTGCCGCGGATCGCGATGATGGAATTGGCGGTGATCTTGCTGCGCTCGCCGGTGCGGTGGGAGCGCCCGCCGTAGATGGTGAAGGCCTGGCGGCCCAGCTCCCAGGCGACCCGCTCCTTGGCGTAGTACCAGACCGCCTGCTGCCAGGTGACCCAGCGATGGGGCACGCCGTGCTGGTCCAGCGTGAGGATGAGGGGCAGGCTCCTGTTCATCGCGTGTTACGACCGCGCCGCATCGTCTCCGTACGAATCTCCCGATACTGGGATAATAACGGTCCGAAACCTCGCCCAATTTACCAAAAAACCTCCGTGAGCGCCTGTTTTGCAGGAATGACGCGATGAGCCTCGACCGCGTCGACAGCGGCCGCGACCTGGCCAACGATTTCAACGTGATCATCGAGATCCCGATGCACTCGGATCCGATCAAGTACGAGGTGGACAAGGCCACCGGCGCGCTCTTCGTGGACCGCTTCGTCTCGACCGCGATGCACTACCCGTGCAACTACGGCTACGTGCCCAACACCGTGTCGGGCGACGGCGATCCGGTGGACGTGCTCGTGATCACCCCCTTCGCGCTCATGCCCGGCGTGGTGGTGCGCTGCCGCCCGATCGGCATCCTCAACATGACCGACGAGGCGGGCGACGACAAGAAGATCCTCGCCGTGCCCATCGACAAGCTGACGCCGCTCTATCGCCACATCGAGAACGCGCGCGACCTGCCCGGGACCGCGCTCGCGCAGATCGAGCACTTCTTCGCGCATTACAAGGACCTCGAGCCCGGCAAGTGGGTGAAGGTCGAAGGGTGGGGCAGCCCCGAGGAAGCACGGCGCGAGATCGCCAACGGCGTGAAGGCCTTCAAGGCCAAAACCGGGGACGCACCCCGAATTCGCAGAGCGAAACGCAAGGGCTAATCCGGCGCCGTATCAACAGCGGGGCGTTTCGTTCCGCGAATTCGGGGTGCGTCCCCGGTTTTCATCCCGGTCGCGGCGAGGAGCGCGAGGGCCACGCCGATCGTCACCATCCCCGCGAGCTCGATGGCCGGAGGGTGCTCGCCGAGCTGGATGGCGGAGGCGACGACGGCGATCACCGGGATGCCGAGCGAGTTGAGTCCCGCGATGCCCGCGGGCGTGTGCGCGAGCACGTAGGTCCAGAGCCACCAGCCGACGGCGGTCGCGAGCACCGCGGAGAAGAGCAGCGACGCCAGGAACGTCGCGTTCCAATCCACCGGATGCGGCGGATTGAGCGCGGCGACCGCGAGCAGCGCGAAGAACCCGAACAGCAGCTGCCACGCGGTGAAGAGCAGCGGATCGGCGTTGGCCGTCGGCCAGCGCTTCGAGAGGACCGCCCCGACCGCCCACACCGCTCCGCCCGCCACCGCGAGGAGGCTGCCCGCGAGGTTGGTGAGCCGCCACGGCTCGACGATGAGGACCAGCCCCGCGAAGCCCAGCGCCACGGCGAGCCACTGGGGTCCGCGCATGCGCTCACGCAGGATGAAATGCGCGAGCACGATCATCCAGAACGGCATCGTGAAGACCAGCACCGACGTGCGCCCCGGCCCCGCGAACCACAGCGCGAACTGCGTGAGCATCACGAAGAGCGCCACCTGCAGCAGGCCCAGCAGCGCCGCCATGCGGTAGCGCCCCAGCGCGAAGCCGCCGCCGCGGGCGCCGACGATCGCGAACAACAGCGCGCATCCGAGCCCCACGCGCAGCGCCGCGAAGTCGAGCGGGCGCGCGTACCGCAGCGCGATCTTCATCACGACCCACGAGTAACCCCACACCAGGATCATCGCCAGCATCGCGATCACGGGACGCGGGCGTGAGGAGGTCCGGCTCACCATGGCCGACATTATTTCAGAACGGCGCTGGCGCGCCGGCGGCCCTCCCCGCGCGATGCGGGCGCCGCGGCGTGAGCCGGGAGGAAACGGAACGGCTAGGTGCCGTCGCGGCTCGTGCCCTGCGCCCACGCGCAGTCCGCGCAACGCGTGTCCGGCGCACATCGGCCCTGCCTGGCGACAAGGCAATTCCTCTCGGGCGGAGTCCGCATCCGCTCTGCAACCGCGCGTCCGAGATCGGCCAGGCTCGGGAAGGACGCCCAGCCCAGGGAGAGTCGCTCGAAGATTCGCATGTGCGTGGCCTCCGCGTATTGGGGAGACTGTATGCGCCATGGGCGGCCGGCGATTGACGCGCGTCAAGAAGCACGCGTGCGCGCCGGGGCCGCGGGGTCCTCAGGAGGCCGGTTCGAGGGCCGGATGGTCGACGATCTCGAGGGCCGGCCCGCCGGGCGCATTCCAGCGCAGGTCGCGCCGCGCGAGCGCCTCGAGCTGGGAGACCACGAGCAGGTCGAAGCCGCCGCCGGGCGCAGGCGCCACGGCCGCGATGGTGCCCGCGGACTGCTCGCCGAAGGCCGCGCTGTACACGCCCTGCCCCGGCAGCGGACGCGCGTCGCCGGCGAGGTGCGCGCGTGCCATGCGCCGCTTGAGGATGCCGCGATATTGCGTGCGCGCGACGATCTCCTGGCCCGGATAGCAGCCCTTCTTGAAGTTCACGCCGCCGACGAGCTCGAAGTTCGCCATCTGCGGAACGAACGCCTCCTGCGTCGCCGCAACGATCACCGGGACGCCGGCGTCGATGAGGCTCAACGCCCACGCATCGGCGCCGGCGGGTGTGGCGTGCAGCGCGAGCTTCTCCCAGAGCGCGGGCGCCGCCTCTGAAGCCACGAGCACCACGAAGCGCTCGCCGTCGAGGGCAATGCACGTGGCACCGTCCTTCTCCACGGAGCGCATGGGATCCGGCGTGAAGCCCCAATGGCGCGCGACGATCACGCCCGCGCTCTTTCCGGCCAGCGCGAGACGGACCCGGCGCGCGGAAGCGTCCTCGATCTTCACCTTCGAGCGCAGCACGAACATCGCGAGGCGCTTCGCGATCGCCGCGGCGATCTCCGCGGGCAGCATGAGGAAGAAGCCGTCCTCGCGCCGCAGGAGGAGGAAGGTCGCGAGCAGCCGGCCCTTCGCGCTGCACCAGCCGCTCCATTGCGCCGCGCCCACGGGGAGCGACTCCACGTCGTTCGTGAGCTGGCCGTGCAGGAACGCGGCGGCGTCGTCACCCGTGAGGTCGAGAAGCGCGTTATCGGAGAGGTCGGCGAGGATCGTGCCTTCGCGCACCGCGGCGATCTCGGCGCGCGCGTCGCCGAAGTCGGCCACGCTCGTCGCGGTGAGGCGCGCGCCGCGGCTCGCGAGGAAGGAAAGCCAGGTGGACATGGAGGGGCGATGGAGTCGGTGTGCTGCGAGTTGAAGTATAGCCGTGCCGGTGCGGCGTTCATCGGGATATCGGCGCTTGCCACGGTGGCGATCGTGGCGCTGCTTCCGTGGGCCGCGGGGTTGCGCGTGGCATTGGCCGCGCTGGTCGCGGCGCACGGGGCGCGCGCGCTCGAGCGTTTGGCGTGCGTGCGCGCCGTCCACGTGCATCTCGACGGGCACGTGCGCATCGAGTCGCGCGACGCCCCGGCCCGCGAGGGCACGCTCGCCGCCGGCGGCTTCGTGGCGCCGTGGCTCGTGTGCGTGCGCTGGCGCCCGCGCGGAGCGCGATTCGACCGCACCGTGCTCGTCCTGCCCGACATGCTAAGCCCCGATGCGTTCCGGCGGCTACGCATCGTCCTGCGGTCGGCGTAGACTGGGCGCGCCGTTCATAACAAACCTTTATCAGGGAGCGCACATGCGCCAGCGTATCTCGGTCTTTCTCGGGGCAGCGATGATCACCGCGGGCTGTACCGGCATGGAGGCCGATACGCGGGCCGCCGAGCAGCCGTACACGGCGCAAACCCGCGAGGCGACCGTCTATCCGCTGCCCGGCGTGAAGATCGCCGGCGAGCGCAAGCGCAACCTGTCGTTCAAGACGCTGCATTCGCTGGGCGTGTGCAGCCAGAAGAAGTGCCACCTCAACGTCCACATCGAGAGGGACTGCACGGCGCCGGACCTGGATCCGCAGGCGCTCGGGCTCGACCACACCATCGACGAGTTCGAGCTGACGTACGAGCTGTGGGTGCCGCCGGGCTCCCAGTTCGTGCTCATGGGGCTCATGGAAAAGGGCCATTCCCACGGCAATCCGCGCGACCTCTTCTCCCAGCAGTCGGGAGCAGGCACGCGGACGATCGTCGCGACCGTCAGGAACCACTTCGACCATACGCGCCAGTACGTGATCGAGATCGGCAAGCAGGGCGGCCAACCCTGTGCCGTGCTCGATCCGCCGGTCATGCCGGACTACTGAGCAGCCAGGCGCGCACCTCCTCGGCGGCATCGGGGGCGGCGAGCCCGAAGCCCGCCGCGGCCTCCCGCTCGAAGCGCTCGTCGCCGAGAGCGGCCCGTGCGCGGCGGATGAGCGGCACGAGGAACGCCTCGTCGGCGGGATCGCGGCGCAGGCCCGTGCGCCCCGCCTGCGACTCCGCCGCGCCATAGAAGCGCGCCGCACGCACCGCGTCCTCGCGTGTCGCCGCGAGCCCCGCGCAGACCTCGAGCAGGCTCTGCTCCAGGCGCATGGATCCCACCTGCGCCGCGAGGCGCTCCGCCGCGAGCAAGTGGCTCGAAGCGTCCGCCGGGGCGCCACACTCGATCGCGGCGATGGCGAGGTTGAGCAGGCCGATCGCGGCGGTCTCGGAATCTCCCTCCTCACGCGAGAGCGCGACGACTTCCTCGAGCAGGGGGCGCGCCCGCCGCGTCTCGCCCGCGGCGATCTCGAGCTGCGCGAGGGCGTTCATCGCCGCGGCCACGCGCCGCTTCTCGCCGCCGCGACGCGCGAAGTCGAGCGCCTCCTCGAGGTAACCGCGCGCCGCGCCGACATCTCCCTCGCCCTGGGCGGCCATGCCGAGGGATTGCAGCAGGGCCGGGATCGCCGCGTCGTCGTGCAGGCGGCGCGCCATGTCGAGGCTGCGGCCCATCGATTCGCGCGCGTCGGCGTAGCGGCCGAGGAGGAACTGGAGCTGGCCCGCCGTGAAGAGCGTGCGGCTGCGCTCGGGATCGGCCGCGGCGTCCGCGCCTTCGGCCAGCAGGTCGAGCGCGACATGCAAGCCCACCTGCAGGAAGCCGCGGTGGAACCAGTAGCGCTTCATGCGGTTGGCGAGCGCCATGCGCTGTGGGAGCGGCGGCGCATCGAGACCCCCGGCGAGCGCCGCCATCACGTTGTCGCGCTCCACGTCGAGGAGCGCGATCCAGCGCGGCGCCTCCGATCCGCTGAGCTGCGACTGCGCGGCCTGCGCGACGGCGCAGAAATGGTCGAGGTGCCGGGCCCGAACGGCGCCCGTGCGCCCGGACTCCGCGAGCCGCTCCTGCGCGTACTGGCGCACCGTCTCGAGCAGCCGGTAGCGGCCCGCTTGCGCGTCGTGGATCACGAGCGACTTCTCCACGAGCCGCGACAGGAGGTCCATCACTTCCTCGCCCTCGCCGCAGACGCAGACGCTCTCGGCCGCCTCGAGCGTCCACCCCCCGGCGAAGACGGAAAGCTGTGCGAGGAGCGCGCGCTCGGGCGGGTCGAGCAGGTCGTGGCTCCAGTCGATCAGCGCGCGCAGCGTCTGCTGCCGCGCCGCCGCCGTGCGATCGCCGCCCTTCAGCATGCGGAAGCGGTCCTTCAGGCGCTCGGCCAGCGCCGCCGGCGTGAGCGACCGCACGCGGGCCGCGGCGAGCTCGAGGGCGAGCGGGATGCCGTCGAGGCGGTGGCAGATCGCCGCGACCTCCGCGCCGTTGGCGTCCGTGAGCTCGAAATCGGCGCGGGCCGCGCGCGCCCGCTCGACGAAGAGGCGTGCCGCGGGGTTGCGCATGAGGAAGGACGGCTCGAACGGCGCGCGCAGGTTCGGCACGTCGAGCGCGGGCAGCACGTACACCGATTCGCCCTGGACATGCAGCGGCTCGCGGCTCGTGGCGAGGATGCGCACGCCGCGCCCGGCGCGCAGGAGCCGCTGCGCGAGCGACGAGCACGCCTCGAGCACGTGCTCGCAGTTATCGAGCACGATGAGGAGCGTGCGCGATGCTGCATGCGCCGCGATCACTTCCGCCATCGCGCGTTCGCGCTCCTCCTTCACCCCGAGGACGCCGGCGAGGGCCTGCGGGACGAGACGGGCGTCGGCGATGTCGGCGAGCTCGGCGAGCCACACGCCGTCCGGGAAGCTGTCCTGCATCTCGGCGGCCACGTGCACGGCGAGCCGCGTCTTGCCCAGGCCGCCCATCCCCGTGATCGTCGTGAGCCGGCCGCGCTCGACCAGGTCGCGCACGCCGGCGACATCGCGCTCGCGCCCGACGAAGGACGTGACCTCCAGGGGCAGGTTGTTGGGCGACGACTCGAGCGAACGCAGCGCGGGGAAATCGGCGCGCAGCGCGGGGTGCACGAGCTGGAACACGTGCTCCGGGGTCGACAGGTCGCGCAGGCGCACCGTGCCCAGGTCGCGCAGGCTCGTCCCGGAATCGAGCCGGTCGGCCACGAGCGCCGCGACGGCCCCGGAGAGCAGCACCTGGCCGCCGTGCGCCGCGCTCATGATCCGTGCCGCCCGGTTCACCGCGCTGCCGTAGAAATCGCCGTCGCGCATCGCGTGCACGCCGGCGTGAAGCCCGCAGCGTACGCGCAGCGCGATCCCGCCGGTCTGCGCCGGATCTGCGAGCGCGTGCTGGAGTGCCAGCGCGCAACGCACGCCCGCCAGCGGATCGTCGAACGCCGCATGCACCCCGTCGCCGGTCGTCTTCACCACGCGGCCGCCATGCTCCCCGACCGCGGCGCGCGCGAGCGCATCGTGGCACGCGAGCGCCTCGCGCATGCGCAAGGGCTCCTGCTCCCACAAGCGGGTGCTGCCTTCGATGTCCGTGAACAGGAAGGTGGTGATCGGTCCGTCGTGCACGTTCCCCAGGTCCCGCGCGATCAAGGCCGGCTTCTACTCTAAACTAGCCGGGGACGCAGTCCCCGGTTTCGCCCCGCCCCGGTTTCGACACTAAACTACCCGCGCCATGACATTGAGGACGGTTGCCGCGACGCGCTACGTGACGCCGCTCCGCGAAGGCGGGTCGCTGCCCGCGATCGTCGAGGGCGACGACGACGGGCTCTACGTGCTCAAGTTCCGCGGCGCCGGGCAGGGGCCGAAGGCGCTCGTCGCGGAAGTGATCGCCGGCGAGATCGCGCGCACGCTGGGGCTCAGGGTCCCCGAGATCGTGCTCCTCGAGCTCGACGCCGACATGGCGCGCACGGAGCCGGACCCGGAGATCCAGGAGCTCATCCGCGCGAGCGCGGGGCTGAACGTGGGACTCGACTACCTGCCCGGCTCGATCATGTTCGATCCGGTGGCCGAGGCGCCCGACGCGGCGCTCGCATCGCGCATCGTCTGGTTCGACGCCTACGTGACGAACATCGATCGCACGCCGAAGAACGTGAACCTGCTCACGTGGCATCGCAGCCTGTGGCTCATCGACCATGGCGCGGCGCTCTACTTCCATCATGCGGGCGGCGACTGGCGAGCGCGCGTGGGCGATCGCTTCGCGCAAGTGAAGCAGCACGTGCTGCTGCCCTTCGCGAGCGCGATCGCCGAGGCGGACGCCGAGCTCGCGCCGCGGCTCGCGCAATCCGCGTTGCGCGCCATCGTCGATCTCGTCCCCGAAGCCTGGCTCGAGGGCGGGCTCGCGCGCGGCGACTACGTCGAATACCTCGTGCGGCGCCTCGATGCGCCGCGCGCCTTTGCCGAGGAGGCGATCCGTGCCCGAGCGTTGCACGTATGACTACGCCGTGATCCGCGTGGTGCCGCGCGTCGAGCGCGAGGAGTTCGTGAACGCCGGCGTGATCGTTTCGTGCCCGGAGAAGGGCTTCCTCGAGGCGCGCGTCGAGCTCGATGAGTCGCGCCTGCTGGCCCTCGACGCGCAGGCCGACCTCGCGGCGATCCGCGCGCACCTCGACACGATCCCGCGCGTCACGCGAGGCGGCCCCGATGCCGGCCCCATCGGGGCGCTTTCGCCGCGCGAGCGCTTCCACTGGCTGGTGTCGGCGCGCAGCACGGTGATCCAGATGTCGCCGCCGCACTCGGGCCGCTGCGACGATCCGCAGGCCCTGGTCGAGCACCTGATGCAAACGATGGTGCGCGCGCCGCGGGGATAATGAGCATTCGCACTTCCGGAGCCATCGCCTTGAGCCGAACCCTTCTCCCGTGGCGCGCCGCCGCGCCGCGCGCCCTCGCCTTCGCAGCCGCGCTCGCCACCGGCTTCGGCGCGGCCGCCGCCGTCACCGACAGCTCGCTGCGCTATCCCGACACGCCGCGCGAGCGCGTGATCGAGACCTATCACGGCGTGGCGGTCCCCGACGACTACCGCTGGCTCGAGAACGCGAAGGATCCCGCGGTGCGCGCCTGGAGCGAGAGGCAGAATGCGCTCACGCGCCGCGTGCTCGACGCGCTGCCGATGCACGATGCGCTCGAGAAGCGCTTCAGGCAGCTCTACGAGCGCTCGCCGGTGCGCTACGCCGACTTCGAGGATCGCGGCGCCTTCTTCGCGCTGAAGACCCGGCCGCCGAAGAACCAGCCGATGCTGGTCGCCATGAAGCGCCCCGGCGACGTGAAGTCGGAGCGCGTGCTGCTCGACCCCAATGCGATCGACGCGAAGGGCACGACCGCGATCGATTTCTACGCGCCGTCGCGCGACGGGCGCTACGTCGCGGTCGCCGTCTCCCGGGGGGGGCAGCGAGGACGGACCCGCATGGGTCATCGACGTGAAGAGCGGCAAGCGGCTGCCCGATGTGGTTCCCCGCGTCCAATATCCCACGGGCGGCGGCAGCATCGCGTGGGACGCCGAGGACAAGGGCTTCTTCTACACGCGTTACCCGCAGGGCGACGAGCGGCCGGCCGCGGACGCGAACTTCTACCAGCAGGTCTTCTACCACCGGCTCGGCACCAGGCCCGCCGAGGACACGTACGCCATCGGCAAGGAGTTTCCGCGCATCGCGGAGACGGCCCTTTCGACCTCGCGCGACGGCCGCTACGTGCTCGCGACCGTGGCCAACGGGGACGGCGGCGACTACGCGTTCTACCTGAGGAAGCCCGACGGTGCGTGGACGCGCGTCGCGGACTTCGACGATCGCGTGCGCGAGGTTCGATTCGGCCTGGACGGCCGGCTCTACGCGCGCTCGCTCAAGGACGCGCCGCGCGGGCGCATCCTCTCGATGGCGCCCGACGATCCCGCGCTCGCGTCGGCGAAGGAGGTGGTGCCGCAGGGCGACGACACGATCCAGGAGTTCACCGCCACGCGCGACCGGCTGTACGTGGAGTACATGGTGGGCGGGCCTTCGGAGCTTCGCATCTTCGCGCTCGACGGCAAGCCCATGGGTGCGGTGCCCACGGAGCCCATCTCCAGCGTGTCCATCGCGGCCCGCCTGGACGACGGGGACCTGCTGCTCGCGACCCAGAGCTACGTCTCGGCGCCGGCGGTGCAGCGCTACGACGCGCGCGCGGGCAAGCTCGTGCGCACGGTGCTCGGCGGCAAGTGGAGTGTCGGCTTCGCCGATGCCGAGGTGGTGCGCGAGATGGCGACCTCGAAGGACGGCACGCAGGTCCCGGTCAACATCCTCATGAAGAGGGGCACGAAGCGCGACGGGCGCAATCCCGTGCTGCTCTACGGCTACGGCGGATACGGCATCAGCATGACGCCGCACTATTCGCTCGCCAACCGCGTGTGGCTCGATCACGGCGGCGTGTACGCGGTCGCGAACATCCGCGGCGGCGGCGAGTTCGGCGAGGCGTGGCACCTCGCGGGCAACCTCACGAAGAAGCAGAACGTGTTCGACGACATGATCGCCGCGGCCGAGCACCTCGTGCGCGCGGGCTACACGCGCCCGTCGCGGCTCGCCGCCATGGGCGGCAGCAACGGAGGCTTGCTCATGGGCGCGATCCTCACGCAGCGCCCGGACCTCTTCCGCGCGATCGTGAGCGAGGTGGGCGTGTACGACATGATCCGCGTGGAGACGACACCCAACGGCGCGTTCAACACGACCGAATACGGGAGCGTGAAGGACCCGGCGCAGTTCAAGGCCCTGCTCGCGTATTCGCCGTACCACAACGTGAAGGACGCCACACCTTACCCGGCGGTGCTGCTCACCGCGGGCGACAACGACGGCCGCGTCGATCCCTACAACTCGCGCAAGTTCGCCGCGCGCCTGCAGCTCGCGACGTCCTCCGGACGGCCGGTGCTGCTGCGCACGAGCGCCTCCTCCGGCCATGGCATCGGCACCGCGCTCGACGAGCGCGTGCGCGAGTACGCGGACATCTACGCCTTCCTGATGGACCAGCTGGGGATGAATTAAACCGGGGACGCACCCCGAATTCACCTGTCGATCCGGACCGCGGCCGTGTCGTCCGTTTGGCGCCGTGCCGCGTTGTCCGAGCATGCCGCGCACTGCTCGACTCCGTATCGCCGACGTACCCCTTCACGTAGTGCAGAGAGGGCATGACAAGTGCCCCTGCTTCATCACGGAAAGGGGGTTCGAGCTCTACCTGGGGCTGGTCGCGGAGTGGGCGCCCATCGCACGGTGCGACATCCATGCATACGTATTGATGCCGAATCACGTCCACTTCCTGCTCACAGGCCAAGACGAGGACGCTTGCACCGCCTTCATGCGCGCGGTGAACCAGCGTTATTCGCAGTGGTTCAACCGCACCATGCAGCGCATCGGGACGTTGTGGCAAGGGCGGTTCTGGTCCAGTCCCGTGGACACCTCGTCCTATTTCTTCGCGTGCCAGCGATACATCGAGCTGAACCCCGTGAGAGCAGGGCTCGTCGACGGAGCACAGAGATATCCATGGTCGAGCTATAGAGCAAATGCCGACGCAGAGGCGTCCCTGGTCGTGACTCCTCATCGTATGTACACCGAACTGGGAAATGATGGCGATGCTCGTCGCTCGGCGTACCGCGAATTCTTCCGCGAAGAGCTCGACGTGAGCCAGCTTCAGGCCATTCGAAATGCCATCCGGAGCGGACTGCCGCTGGGCAGTGATGCGTTCATCGACCAGCTGGAACGAACGACCGGGAGGCGGCTGCGTCCGGGCCGGCCGGGCCGGCGCGGCGTTCAAGCGTCCGGACTCGCGCCGGCGAGCGGTTTCGAAGAGTGAATTCGGGGTGCGTCCCCGGTTTAATTTATAATTGCCGCCTATGCCGCAGCAGGTCCTCACGCTGCCGGGCGCTGCCGCGCTCTCTGCCTTCCGCGTCGAAAAGCTGATCGCCTCCCTGCCGCGCGAGCTCGCGGCCGCCATCGCGATCGAGGCGCGCTTCCTCCACTTCGTCGCGATCTCGGACCCTCTCACCGGCGCCGAATCGCGGACCCTCGAAAAGCTGCTGACCTACGGCACGCGGCCGGCGCGCGAGCCGAAGGGCGAGCTGCGCCTCGTCCTTCCGCGTTTCGGCACGGTGTCGCCGTGGTCCTCCAAGGCGACCGACATCGCGCGCAATTGCGGGCTCGCCGGGATCGTGCGCATCGAGCGCGGCACCGCGTACCACGTGGCCATGAAAGGCCCGTTCACGGCATCGCAGCGCGCGGCCGTCGACGCGGCGATCCACGACCGCATGACCGAAGTGGTGGTCGACCTCCCGGGCGAGGCGCACAAGCTCTTCGAGCACGCGAAGCCGCAGCCGCTTCGCACCGTCGACGTGCTGGCCGGCGGGCGTGCCGCGATCGAGGAAGCGAACGGCGACATGGGCCTCGCCCTCGCGCCCGACGAGATCGACTACCTCGTCGAGAACTTCACGCGGCTCGGCCGCAATCCCACCGACGTCGAGCTCATGATGTTCGCGCAGGCGAACTCGGAGCACTGCCGCCACAAGATCTTCAACGCGTCGTGGAGCATCGACGGGAAGAAGCAGGAGCACTCGCTCTTCCAGATGATCCGCAACACGCACGCGAAGAGCCCGAGCGGCACCATCGTGGCGTACTCGGACAACTCGGCGGTCATGGAAGGGGCCGCCATCGACCGCTTCTATCCGCGCGCGGGCAAGTGGAGCTTCACGCACGAGCCCACGCACATCCTGATGAAGGTCGAGACGCACAACCACCCGACCGCGATCGCGCCGCATCCGGGCGCCGGCACCGGCGCGGGCGGCGAGATCCGCGACGAGGGCGCCACCGGCATCGGCGGCAAGCCCAAGGCGGGACTCACCGGCTTCAGCGTTTCCAACCTGCGCATCCCCGGTGCGGAGCAGCCGTGGGAGGACGATTACGGCAAGCCCGGCCGCATCGCGTCGGCCCTGCAGATCATGGTCGACGGCCCGATCGGCGGCGCCGCGTACAACAACGAGTTCGGCCGCCCCAACCTCGCCGGCTACTTCCGCACCTTCGAGCTGCCCTTCGCGGGCGAGGTGCGCGGCTACCACAAGCCCATCATGCTCGCGGGCGGCTACGGCAACATCGCCGGTGCGCATACGCAGAAGCACGCGCTCGACGGCGACACGGTCTTCATCCAGCTGGGCGGCCCGGGCTTCCTCATCGGCCTGGGCGGAGGCGCGGCGTCCTCCATGGCCTCGGGCCAGAATACCGAGTCGCTCGACTTCGATTCGGTGCAACGCGCCAACGCCGAGCTCGAGCGGCGCTGCCAGGAAGTGATCGATGCGTGCTGGCAACTGGCCGACCGCAACCCGATCCTGTCGATCCACGACGTCGGTGCGGGCGGCCTGTCCAACGCGTTCCCGGAGCTCGCGCATTCCGGCGGCGTCGGCGCCCGGTTCGACCTGCGCGCGGTGCCGAACGAAGAGCCCGGCATGTCGCCGATGCAGATCTGGTCGAACGAGTCGCAGGAGCGCTACGTGCTCGCGATCCCGCGCGCGCGCCTCGGCGACTTCCGCGCGATCTGCGAGCGCGAGCGCTGCCCGTTCGCGGTCGTGGGCGATGCGCGCACGGACGCGGCGCTCGTGGTCGAGGATCCGCTCTTCGCGAATCAACCGGTCGACATGCCGCTCGAGGTGCTGCTCGGCAAGCCGCCGCGCATGCATCGCGAGGTGAAGCACGATCCCCGCGCCGGCGAGCCGGTGGATCTCGGCCGCATCGAGCTCGAGGAAGCCGCATATCGCGTGCTGCGCCTGCCCACCGTCGCGGACAAGACCTTCCTCATCTCGATCGGCGACCGCTCGGTGGGCGGCATGACGTCACGCGACCAGATGGTGGGCCCGTGGCAGGTGCCCGTCGCCGACTGCGCCGTCACCGCGCTCGGCTACCGGACCTGCGAGGGCGAGGCGATGGCGATCGGGGAGCGCACGCCGGTGGCGCTGCTCGACGGTCCCGCGTCGGGCCGCATGGCCGTGGGCGAGGCGATCATGAACATCGCCGCGGCGCGCATCGACGGCATCGGCCGCATCAAGCTCTCCGCCAACTGGATGTGCGCGGCCGGCCATCCGGGCGAGGACGCGGCGCTCCACGACACGGTGCGCGCCGTCGGCATGGAGCTTTGCCCCGCGCTCGGCATCTCGATTCCCGTCGGCAAGGACTCGATGTCGATGCGCACGACGTGGCGCGATTCCGCCACCGGCGAATCGAAGGCGGTGACGGCGCCGCTGTCGCTCATCGTCTCCGCCTTCGCGCCGGTGCGCGACGTGCGCTCGACGCTCACGCCGCAGCTGCGCACCGACGCGGGCGAGACCGAGCTCGTGCTGGTCGATCTCGGCTGCGGGCGCGCGCGGCTCGGCGGCTCGGCGCTGGCGCAGGTCTACGGCCGCGTGGGCGACCGGGCGCCCGACCTCGACGACCCCGCGAAGCTCGCGGCGTTCTTCGGCGCGATCCAGGACCTCAATGGCGCGGGCCGCATCCTCGCGTACCACGATCGCTCGGACGGCGGCCTCTTCGCGGCGCTCTGCGAGATGGCCTTCGCGGCGCGCGCCGGCGTCACGGTCTACCTCGACAACCTGGTGCTCGACGCGTCGAGGCTCGACGTCGACGGCCACGAGCGGCAATCCGATGCGATGGCGGGCCCGGTGCACGAGCGCATGCTCGCGGCGCTCTTCAACGAGGAGCTGGGCGCGGTGCTGCAGGTGAAGCGCGGCGAGCGCGATGCCGTCATGGCGGCGTTGCGGGCCGCCGGGCTCTCGCGCGAGTCGCAGGTCATCGGCCACCCCAATGGCGACGGCGAGGTGCGCTTCGTGCTGAACGGCAAGGCGGCCTTCGCGCAGAAGCGCTCGTCGTTGCATCGCGCGTGGTCCGAGGTC
>Ga0157369_10004766_pt1 | contig 15947 bp, 15 predicted proteins | sample C25metaG_FD_113461 | JGI IMG/M metagenome (GOLD analysis project Ga0157369, IMG submission 113461) | Corn rhizosphere microbial communities from Kellogg Biological Station, Michigan, USA - C2-5 metaG | ecosystem: Host-associated > Plants > Roots > Rhizosphere > Soil | place: USA: Michigan... | reverse complement strand
CGAGCTCGACCGCATCAAGATCGACACCACCGTCGGGATGATCTTCTCGAACGCCATCGCGTTCTTCATCATCCTGACGACCGCATCGGTCCTCAATGCCAACGGCATCACCAATATCAATTCGGCGACCCAGGCCGCCGAAGCGCTGCGCCCGCTGGCCGGCGATGCAACGTTTGCCCTCTTTGCACTCGGCATCATCGGTACCGGCCTTCTGGCAATCCCGGTGCTGGCAGGTTCCGCCGCCTATGGCGTGTCGGAGGTGTTCGGATGGCATGCGACGCTGGAAGCCAAGGCGCCGGACGCCGTCGGCTTCTACAGCATCATCGCCGCCGCGACCGTGATCGGATTTGCGCTCGGCTTTACCGGAATCGACGCCATTCATATGCTGGTGTGGAGCGCGGTGCTCAATGGCATCGTCGCCGTTCCGATCATGGCGATGATGATGGTGATCGTCTCCAATTCGCGATTGATGGGACGGTTCAAGGCGAGAACCTGGCTGGTCGCGCTGGGCTGGGTCGGCACTGCCATCATGGCCATGGCGGTGATTGCGCTACTGGCGTCGTTTCTCGTTGGCTGACGCGGCTCCAACCATTCGATGAGGTGCGGCTCTATGCCCGGCAGCGGGCGGACGGCGTCAATCCTACTTACGTCAAGTCCGTCTTCCGCACGTTTTGAAGAAGACGCTGCATCATTGGTGCGCTGCGGCATCAAGTTTGTGTGGTAATGTAACCTTGTTGTGCCGCAAAAGGCATACGCGACAAAAACGAGAAACGACATTGGGAAACGCCTTGATGAAACCCGACCGGATGAGCGCACGCTCGACGCCCGCCTATTCACCCCATGGTTTGGCTTTGCTGCGCGACCCACTGCTCAACAAGGGCACTGCCTTTACCGAAGAAGAGCGCGAGGCGCTGGGACTGCGCGGCTTCCTGCCGCCCGCCGTGATGTCGATGCAGGCGCAGGTCGAACGCGTACTCACCAATTTGCGGACGCTGCCGAGCGATCTCGAAAAATATGTCGCGCTGAACTCCCTGCACGACCGCAACGAGGCGCTGTTCTTCCGCATCGTTTGCGACCACATCGATGAGATCCAGCCGCTGATCTACACGCCGACCGTAGGTCTTGCGTGCCAGAAATACGGTCTCATCTTCCAGCGGCCGCGCGGTCTGTTCATTTCCTACAATGACCGCGGCCGCATTGCGGAGATTCTCAGCAACTGGCCCTACCGCACCAAGCTCATCGTCATGACCGACGGCGAACGCATTCTCGGCCTTGGCGACCTTGGCGCCAATGGCATGGGCATCCCGGTCGGAAAGCTCTCGCTCTATACGGCCTGCGCCGGCGTTCATCCCGAGCAGTGCTTGCCTGTCACGCTCGATGTCGGCACCAACAACGAGGAGTTTCTCAACGACCCCTATTACATCGGCCTTCGTCAGCGGCGCGTGACTGGCGCCGCCTATGACGAGTTCATCGACGAATTCATGACCGCAGCCCGCGCGGCCTTTCCGGGCGTACTGATCCAGTTCGAGGATTTCGCCAATCATTCCGCCTTCCGCCTGCTGCACAAATACCGTGACGAGGCCTGCGTTTTCAACGACGACATCCAGGGCACGGCGGCGGTCGCGCTCGCGGGCGTCTTCTCCGCACTGCGCATTACGGGCGGCAAGCTGCGCGAGCAGACCTTGCTGTTCCTTGGCGCGGGCGAAGCCGCGACCGGCATCGCCGATCTCGTGGTTTCCGCCATGATGGCCGAGGGATTATCGGAGGCCGAAGCGCTTCGGCGCAACTGGCTGGTCGACTCCCGCGGCCTGGTGGTGAAGGACCGGCCGGGATTGAGCGGCCATAAGCTTCGCTACGCGCATGAGCAGGCGCCGATCTCGGACTTCCTGACCGCGATCGATACGCTCAAACCGACCGCGATCATCGGCGTTGCCGCCGTTGGCGGCGCTTTCACGCCCGAAGTGCTCCAGGCGATGGCGAAGCTCAACGAGCAGCCGATCGTGTTTGCGCTCTCCAATCCCACTTCCAAGGCGGAGTGCTCGGCCGAGGAAGCCTATCGTCACACGGAGGGGCGCGCGCTGTTCGCCTGCGGCAGCCCCTTCGATCCCGTGAAGCTCGACGGCACCACATTCGTGCCGCGCCAGGGCAACAACTCCTACATTTTCCCTGGCGTCGGCCTCGGCGCGATCGCAAGCGGCAGCCGGCTGGTCACCAACGAGATGTTCATGGCGGCGGCGCATACGCTGGCGAATTCCGTTAGCGCGGACGACCTGAGGCAGGGCAGCCTCTACCCGGCGTTGCCGCGGATCCGCGAGGTTTCGGCACAGATCGGCGCCGCGGTCGCCGACGTCGCCTATCAACGCGGCCTCGCCGCGGGACCGCCGCCCAACGATACGATCGGGTTCATCCAGTCGCAGATGTACGATCCGCGTTACTGAGGCAGGCGATCAACCGCGCTGCAGCAGCCGGCGCAGGGTGCGGATATCGGTCAGGTTTTCGAGATCGAACACGGTCTCGATCAGCCGCGTCGATGGTTCACGCCCAAGCACCGGCGAGATCAGGTCGCGCGCCTTGTCGATCACCTCGTTGCGGCTCATCGGGTTGCGCGGCGTGCCGCGGACCGCCGACACCCGCTCCGAAAGCCTGGTGTCGTCGTTGAGCTCGATCTCGACGACGGTTTCGCGTGCCGGCAACAATTTTGCCAATTCCTCGTCGCGCACCAGGTTGACCTTGGCGCGTTGCTTCAAAGCGCCGGCATCCTGCATGCGAGCCTTGTCGTGGGCCGCCTGGAACGACACCGTCTTGTCGATCAGCATCACCGCGACCATGTGCTGGAGGCAGATATCCGGGATGTCCCTGTTGTCCACGACATTCGCGACCGAAGGCGCAAGCCGCACCGTCACCTTCTTGACCTGATCGGCCTCGAACGCCCTCTTGCCGCGGATCGCTTCGATCGCATCCAGCGGTCCCTGGATCGGCGAGCCGACCGTCCACTTCTTGATATCGGTCTGGGTAATCTCGTAGCGCTCGCCGAGCTTGTCGATCAGCCGGTCGGGTTGAGCCTTCGGCGCATAGGCGGCAAAGAAATTGTCCGGCCCCGAGAAGATGTCGTCGACGCCGTTCCATCCGGACTGGACGAGCAGCGCGGCGGTCACGCCGTTACGCGCGGGCATGCCCGCAAACACGAAGGCCTTCTCGATATGATCGGTGTCGCGGCGCCAGGCGGTAATGCCGGAAGATTGCTGTGCCGTGTAGTCGAGCGCCCAGCGCATCTGGCGGGTATCGAGCCCCACGGCGCAACAGGCTGCCGCAGCAGCACCAAAAGTGCCGGCGATGCTGTGCGTGGCGAGGCTGCTTTCATAGCTGAAGGCGGCACCACCCATGGCCATCACAACGCGCGTGCCGATGTCGTAACCGAGCGTCACGGCGCGCAGGAGCCCTGTGCCGTCGATGCCAGAAAACTCGCCGGCCGCAAGCGCCGCCGGCACCACCGCGCAGCCCGGATGCGAGCGGGATTCGTTGTGGGAGTCGTCGGTCTCGTCGGAATGGGCCATCACGCCGTTCGCCAGCGCCGCGTCGATCGGCGGCGCCGTGATCGCCGTACCCACGACGGTGACCGTGCCGGTGCCGCTGTGCTCCCTGATATGACGCTGCGCGGCCTGTCCCGGGGGCAGCTCCGATCCCGATATCATCGCCGCCAGCGTATCAAGCAAATGGAATTTGGCCTGCTCGGTGACGTCATCCGGCAGGGCGTGTGTCCGCGCCGCGCTCATATAGGCGGCAAGCGTGCTCATCACCGGGCCGGGGATTGGGCTCTGGCCGGGTTTTTGCGCGAAGACGCGCAAGGGCGACAGCCCAAGCGCCGTCGTCATTGTCGCTTGCAGAAAACCGCGCCGCGTTGCCCTGGCCAATGGTCAGCTTCCCTCGCCGGACCGGATGCCGAAATCGGCGCTCCTGCCGACTGTTTAAGTGATAGGCGGCGAAAGTCCAGCGGCCGGATTTGATGACAGCCGCCAGACCATCGGGCCTAGATCGCAACCTGTCGGCCGATCTCGACGACCTGGTCGGTGGGCAGGCTGAAGAAGTCGCTGACATGGATCGCATTGCGCTCCATCACGGCAAATATCCTTTCCTGCCAGGCCGGCAGGCCCCTGCCATCCTCGCGATGGATCACCGTTTCATGGCCGACATAATAGGTGACGTCGCCAAGGTCGATGGTGCAGCCGAGCGACTTGCTGGCCGAGAGCAGTTCGGGAATGTTCGGACGTTCCATGAACCCGAAGCGGGCTTCGGCGCGCCAGAATCCGGGCGCGACTTCCGCAAGCGAGGACATCCTGTTGCTTGAAGAAACCCAAGGCACCGAGAGAATTTCGACGCGCAGCACGAACAGATGCTCATGCAGGGCGCGGTTATGCTTGACGTGCCAGATCATCACCGGCGGTGTATCGCGTTCGGTGCGGGTCAGGAACACCGCGGTGCCCGGGACCCGCGGCACCTTCCTGTCCGCGACCCGTGCCAGGAAATCAGGGATGGGTATCAGCGCTTCACCCAGGCGATTGAAGACCGCGGCGGCGCCGCGATGCCAAATCCACATGATGCCGTAAACGGAGACGGCCAGGACCAGCGGCACGTATCCGCCCTCGGCGATCTTGGTGAGGTTGGCGAGGAAAAACGCGCTGTCGACCACCAGGAAGAAGGCCGCCACCGCTCCCGCGGCAAGGAGGCTCCAGCCCCAGATCTCGCGCATTGCGATGAAGAGCAGCGCCGACGTCATCAGCATGGTCAGCGACACCGCAATGCCATAGGCGGAAGCGAGGTTGTCCGACTTGCCGAAACCGATGGTGAGCCCAAGCGTCACGATCATCAGGAGCCAGTTGACGACGCCGACATAGATCTGGCCGTACCCCTCCGACGAGGTCTGCTTGATCTGCAGACGCGGCAACCAGCCGAGCTGGATCGCCTGCCGTGTCATCGAGAACGCGCCTGTGATGATCGACTGGCTGGCGATGATGGTGGCAACCGTCGCCAGCACGATCAGGGGCAACAGCAGCACATCCGGGCACAGGCGATAGAAGATATTGCCGTCGGTGGGTGCGCCGTCGAGCACCAGCGCCGCCTGACCGGCGTAATTCAGGATCAGGCTCGGAAACACGATGCCGAACCAGGCGAGCTTGATCGGACCGGCGCCGAAATGACCCATGTCGGCATAAAGTGCTTCGGCGCCGGTAACGCAAAGAAACACCGCGCCGAGCACCAGGAAGCCGGTGGCGCCGTTGGAGAACAAATAAGAAAGGCCGAAGGCCGGATTGAGCGCGGCAAATACGCTTGGATGCTTTGCGATCCCGACCAGCCCCAGCACCGCGATGGTCGCGAACCACACCAGCATCACCGGCCCGAACAATTGCCCGATCGATGCCGTGCCCCGCGACTGGATCGCAAACAGCGCAAACAGGATCGCGACCGCGGCCGGAACGACATAGGGCTGCAGCGCCGGCGTCGCCATGTTCAGCCCCTCGAGCGCCGACAGCACCGAGATCGCGGGCGTGATCGCACCGTCGCCATAGATCAGCGCCGCCCCGAACAAGCCGACCGCGACAATGGTCGGCCGATGCTGCTTCTTGACGCCGAGCAGCGCCATCAGCGCCAGGATGCCGCCCTCGCCGTCATTGTCGACGCGCATCGCAAACAGGACATATTTGACAGTGGTGATGATGAAGAGCGTCCACAGCACCAGCGAAAGCGCGCCCAGCACGACAGCCGCATCCGGCGACTTATCCGCCGTGCCCAAAATGGTCTTGAAGGTATAAAGCGGGCTCGTGCCGATATCGCCGAACACGATGCCGAGCGCGGACAGTCCGAGCAGCGCGAGCTTGCCCTGTGGAGTTCGTCGGACGGCGACAACACCGGACGCGGCGGAATTCACCGTGCCGTCCAGTTGGTGCGCCTCGCCCCCAGCGGCTGGTGTCGGATCGCTCATGGGCTTCGTATAGACTATCCGCTACCATCACGACACGGGTACGACGGAACGCGCGCCGCCGGAAACGCCCCTGGCACGGCGAAGTGGCCGTAAGATTCGTGTAAGCAACCGGGGTAGCCGCCGAAGGTTGATCTGGCCGATCGCGTCGGACGAACTCACGCACCGGTCGTCAAGACAGGTGATGAGACCATCCTACAAAATCGCTTGAAACAGCGGCGCCAACGTTAGTCGCCGGCCATCGCCATTGCCAGTGTCGGGTTGAGCGCGACAGAAATTTGCGATGCTACCACGAACGCGAACACAACAGCCGGCACACAAATCAAACGCAGGAATTGATCAACATTAAGCATCGCTATCGTCCCCCAAGATAACGCGACTTGAAAAGGTCCGCTCAGTTCGCCCGTTGAGCAGTCCCCTGATCGCTGGTGAAAAGCTGGTCCGTAAAGGCAGCCCCACCCATGGTGAGCAGCGCCAGAATTGAAATGACAACCAGAATTTTCATGGGTTCCAAGTTTGGTCTGGAATGTGGCCAAAAGTGTCAGCGATTTGTTCATTTTCGGGACGATCCCGGGAAACATCGTGACCGTCCGGCACGGATTACCTTTATGGTGCTCACCGGGAATAAATCTCCCGCCTCAACGTTAGGAAGCTGACATGTGCCAGCCACCCCCCTCCTGGATCGAATGATGCCGTGAGCCGACATCCGATCCTTCGTCAGAGCTGGCTGCTCTCGGCTCTCATCATCCTCGGCGCGACCTGCGCCCGCGCCGAAACTTGCCCGACCGCCAAGGACGAGATCGCCACCGACCGGCCGGACGTCACGAATTCAAGCATCGTCGTGCCCGTCGGCAGCCTGCAGAACGAGAACGGCGTGAATTTCAGCATGCGCGACGAGCGGCGCGTGATCGACGGCACCAACAGCCGATGGCGGCTTGGTATCGCGCCGTGCCTGGAGATTTTGGTCGACCTTCCGACCTATGTCGCGCCACTGCAAGGGCCGGCCAGCTCCGGATTTACCGATGTCTCGCCTGCGGTGAAATGGCAGATCAGCCCGGCGCCGGGCAAGGTCGATCTCTCCGTCGTCGCCGGCGTGGCGCTGCCGACCGGCGCCGTCGACATCGCCGGCCGCGGACCGCAGCCTTATCTGCAGTTTCCCTGGTCGTGGGAATTGCACGATGGCTGGGGCGTGAGCGGCATGTTCACCGAGTTCTTCCGTCCCTATGACCTGACGACCCGGAGCATCACGGAAGCGACCTTCGTGCTGGAGAAGAAGCTGACCGAGCGGCTCAGCCTGTTCACCGAATATGTCGGCGATTATCCGCAAGGCGCGGGCCCGAGCCATCTCTGGAATTCGGGTGCGGTCTATCACATCAACCGGCTTCAGCAGGTCGACTTCCACATCGCCTTCGGGCTCAACCGCAACGCGCCCGACTATGTCGTCGGCGTCGGCTATTCCTTCCGGATCGACGGCCTGTTCCGGGAAACGGTGCGATAGAAGCGTCGGTCGCTGCCGCGGTCGCAGTCGGCGCCGGCGGGACCACCCGAAAATCCGGCGACGGAACTGCCGGCGGCCCCTGTTTGCAGGGAAGATTCTTGGGAAGTTCGCCCGAGATAATCGTCTGCACATGGGAAGTGGGGGCATGCAGACCGTTCGATTGATGGCGGTGCCGATCAGGGCAGCGGTTGCTGCTGTCCTGATCGCGAGCCCGACCTTGCCCGATGCTTTTGCGGCCGAGGGCGCTTCGCCTCATTTCGGATCGAGAGCAATCGGCTTCGCCCGAAGGCGCCTGGGGCGCGATCGCCTTCACGGCCGACGGCTCCTACTCCTCGACCTGGAAGATGCCCTCGCAGCTGCGTGCGCTCATCGGTATTGCAGCGCTCCATCGCCGCGCTCTGTGGCTGACTGTCTATACCTTGAACAGTTTCGCGTAGCGCGCCTTGATGTCCTCGCTCTGCGCCAGCACCGCCGCGGGATCGGACTTCAAGAGCTTGATCGCCGACAATGGCTGGCGTCCCGGCTTCTCCTTGATCTGCGAATGGAAGGAGCGGTGGGCGAAATTGTCGACCAGCAATTGCTGCCCCTCGATGCTCAAGAAGAAGCTCTGGAACAACCGCGCCGCGTTCGGATTGGGCGCATTCTTGAACACCCCGGAGGGCACGATGATCAGCGGCGAGCCTTCGCTCGCATAGACGCATTCGACCGGCTTGCCCTGATCCTTCAGGAGCAGGAGATTATAGTCGTTGCCGTCGGCCATGACAGCGCGTTCGCCGAGCAGGAGTTTTTTCGGCGGATCGGCCGCCGACTGCACCTGCAGGATCTTCTGCTGCGCGAGCTTCTCGAAGAATTGCCAGCCGAGCTCGCGCGACAGCACGAAGGTCGCGGTCATGATCGCGCCGCTATAGCCGGGATGGGCCTTGACGATCTTGCCCTGCCATTTGGGATCGAGCAGGTCGGCATAGCTCTTCGGCGCGTCCTCTGGCTTCACGAGTCCCGTGTTGTAGCCGATGGCCTCGATCCAGGCGCAGGAGGTTGCATAGGTACCGTCGGGATCGACCTGGTCCGCCGGGAAATATTTGGCGACGTCGTCGGGCAGATAGGCCGCGAGCCAGTCCTTTGCCTTCCAGTCGAGGTAATGCGCGGGATCGGTGGAGTTGGCGACATCGACCGCTTTGATCCCGCTGCCCTGCTCCTGCGCGATGCGCTGGTAGATTCGCTCGGCCCCGGAACGCTCGACGCGCACCGCGATGCCCGGATATTTGGCCTCAAACGCCTTGCCGAGCCGTTCGGCGGTATTGAGCTCAAGCGCCGAATAATAGGCAACCTTGCCTTCCTTGCGCGCCGCTTCGATCAGTTCTGGCGTGACGCTGGTCGGCGGCGGCGCGGCCGCACGCGCGGGTTCTGCGAACAACGCGCCGCCCGCGATGGCGGCCGAAGTCTTGAGTACATCGCGCCTCGACCATTTTCGATCCCGCATGGCATCCCCCAACTTTTTTTCGCACCGTTCCGCTACGGGAAGGGTACGATGTATCGTTGGCCGGGAGTGTAGCAGATGGGCCAGACCGATGTCTTGATTGTTGGCGCCGGCCCGACCGGCCTGGTGCTGGCGCTGTGGCTGACGAGGCTCGGCGTCAAGCTGCGGATCGTCGACAAGACCGCGGAGCCGGGAACGACCTCGCGCGCGCTCGCGGTGCAGGCGCGCACCCTCGAACTCTACGGTCAGCTTGACCTTGCCGACGCCGTGGTCGCGAAAGGCCACCGGGTGCCGGCAACCAATCTCTGGGTCAAGGGCGAACGGAAGGCGCGGATTTCCCTGAACGACATGGGCAAGGGGCTCACGCCCTACCCATTCCTGCACATCTTCCCGCAGGATGAACATGAAAAGCTTCTGGTCGCGAAGCTGGAATCGCTCGGCGTCACCGTCGAGCGGCGCACCGAGCTCGTCGGCTTCACCGAACAGGCGAACGGCGTCGTGGCGCGGTTGCGCGGAGCAGACGGAAACGAGCAGGCTTGCGAGGCGATCTATCTCGCGGGCTGCGACGGGGCGCGCTCGAAGGTGCGCGAAACCATCGGCGCCGGCTTTCCCGGCGGCACCTACCAGCACCTTTTCTATGTCGCCGATGTCGAGGCCACGGGGCCGGCGCTGGATGGCGAGTTGCACATCGATCTCGATGAGGCCGATTTTATCGCGGTCTTCCCGCTGGCGGGACAGGGCCGCGCGCGGTTGATCGGCACGGTTCGCGACGAGCGCGCCGACCGCGCGGAGACGCTGACCTTCGCCGATATCAGCGACCACGCCATCGGCCAGATGAAGCTGGCCATCGCCAAGGTCAACTGGTTCTCGACCTATCATGTGCATCACCGGGTGACGCAACGCTTTCGCAAGGGACGGGCCTTCCTGATCGGCGACGCCGCGCATATCCACAGCCCGGCCGGCGGCCAGGGCATGAACACCGGGATCGGCGATGCCATCAACCTCGCCTGGAAATTGGCGGCGGTCGTGAAGGGCCGTGCCAACGATGCCCTGCTCGACAGTTATGAAGCCGAACGCATCGGCTTTGCCCAAAGACTGGTCGCGAGCACAGACCGCGCCTTCACCTTCGCGACCGCACAGGGTGCGTTCGCAGCCTTCGTGCGCACCCGCCTCGCACCGATCGTGATGCCGATCCTGTTCAGTTTCGAGATTACACGCAGATTTGCATTCCGCACCGTCTCGCAGACCCAGGTCAACTACCGCGGCGGTCCGCTGAGCCGGGGCACGGCCGGGCGCGTGCAAGGCGGCGATCGGCTGCCATGGGTCGCGGTTGACGGCGTGGATAATTTTGCACCGCTCACAAGCCTGGATTGGCAGGCCCATGTCTACGGCGAGGCAAGCCCCGCACTCACCGCATGGTGCACGCAGCATAACCTGCCGCTGCACATCTTTGCGTGGCGGCCCGAGTACGCCGGCGCGGGACTGGCACGCGACGCGCTCTATCTGCTGAGGCCGGATACTTACGTGGCGCTGGCTGAGCCCAGCGGCTCGCCGGATGCGCTGGCCCGCTATTTCAGTGCAACAAACATCCGTCCTGCCGCATAGCGGCCGCTCAATCGTTGGGCGCGATCGCGTTACTCGGCGTTGGCCGGTCGGTGATCTGCCGGCCGAACAGGCTTCCGATCAATTCGACCGCCGTGCGCGCGGTGCGGCCGCGCTCGTCGAGAAACGGATTGAGCTCGACGATATCGACGGAGCGCACCAGGCCGGAATCATGCAGTAGCTCCATCACCAGATGCGCCTCGCGATAGGTCGCCCCGCCCGGCACGGTGGTGCCAACGCCCGGCGCCACGGCTGGATCGAGGAAGTCGACATCGAAGCTGACATGCAGCACGCCATCACGGGCGCGGACCTTGTCGATGACGCGCCGGATCAGGACGCTGACCCCGAATTCGTCGATCTGACGCATGTCGGCGATGCCGATGCTGCGTTCGCGCAGGAGCTCTCTTTCCAGCTTGTCGATCGAGCGCGTACCGAACAATTCCAGCTGATCGGGCGTGATGGAAGCGCGCGGCTCTTCGCCGAGCAGATGATCGAGGCCGCCCTCGCCGCACAGGAACGAAGCCGCCATGCCGTGCATGTTGGCCGTCAGCGTGGTCGCGGGGGTGTTGTAGTCGGCATGCGCATCGAGCCACAGCACGAACAGTTCACGCCGCTGCTCCCGCCAGTGACGCGCCATCGCGTTCACCGATCCCATCGACAGCGAATGATCGCCACCGAGAAAGATCGGGATTAAGCCGGAGCGCGCGATCTCATAGCCGCGCTTGCTTAATGCGCGCGTCCAACGCTGGATTTCGCGGTAATGATTTGCCTTGCCGGGCGGAGGGTCGGAGAGGTCAGCCATGCCCGCGACGGAAAGATCGCCGTGATCGATCACCGCAAGGCCGAGGCTTTCGAGCAACGTCAACAAGCCCGCCGTGCGAAGCGCCGCCGGCCCCATCAGGGTGCCACGCTGGGACGCGCCCATATCGATGGGCGCGCCGAGCACCGCGATCGATTTCGGCAAGTCATTTTCGGACATTTTGAACCCTTGCTGCGACAACTGCGGAGCAGGGTAACAGAGATTCTCGGACAGGCATTTGTCGGCGATTCGGCCGCTTACCGAATTCGCGGGAACAATCCTCGCAGCCCTGCATTTTCAGATGTAGGCCGCCACCCGCCGTTCAACACGGCGCCTGTCGCGGATAGCCAAAGGCGGCGGCCTCATTGTCCTTTTTTGGAAAGCACTGTTTGATGGGCATCGAACCGCCGCAACCCGTCCCACCGCCAAGCATGGCGGAGCGCGCCATCGACACCGCGACCGATGTTTCGCGCACGATCGAGGAGGTTACCGCGGGCCTGCAGGTCGCGGTCGACCGGCTGCGCGCGGCGATCGAGAGCGCGCAACGGCCGGGACAGCCGCTCTCAAAACTGCGCGCCACGACTCGCGAAGCGCCCCTGACCAGCCTGTTCATTGCATTCCTGCTTGGGGTCGCGATCACCCGCCGCCGCTGACTTGACCAGTTGTCGCAAGGTAACAGGATACGAAATCCCGTCGTGGAAGGCTTGGGGCTGCGCTAAGGATTGATCCCTTCCGGGGATCGCGGTGCTTCAGCCATTTTTCTCGCTATTGGTGTATTTTCCGGCGGAAATTGCCTTGACGGCCTGCACCTGCCTGCATGGAACCTCACGGCGGTCTCGCGCCTTATGGTTCCGGGAACCAGCGCAGTCCGTATTGGCCCGAATTGATCAAGGGCCGAAAAAGTGTCCCTTGGCCCCTCTTCCGCAATCGAGAACACGCAGTGATTTACAGAGGCATTGAATACACGGTCATGGCGACTGCCGAACCGGATGTCTGGGAATGGCGTTTCCAGATCGGCGACAAGTTCAAAACCGGTCGAACCCAGACCCGCTTGGCGGCATTGGCTGCGCGGCGTGTTCAGTCGAAAATCGACGCGGAACTCCGCGCCGCCAAGTCTGCCTCGCCGGCCCAGGATCGGTGACCTCGCGCACAGTTGTTCCCACGCAAACTTGCAAAAATTTAATTGCCCCCTACGCGATTTAGGGCCGCTCCGTGTGCTTAACAACACTATATGTTGAGCGATAAGTGATCGGGTTGGAAACATGAGAAGGGCATTAGTGATTTTGGCCTGCCTCTGCGTCCTCGCAGGAGGTGAATATTTTGCCATCAGCAAATGGGCCATCCGGCACGAAACGCTCAATCTATACGACCCGGCACGCCAGCGGCCGGTTTCGGTCGACCTCGCCGTGCGCCGCGACTACGAGATCAAGGCCGATAGCGGCCTCTGGAAACTCCCGATCGCCATCATCAGCAACGGCAACACGGTCAAGAATACCGAATACAGCTTCCTTGCCGACGTTCTGGCGGCACGCGGCTATCTGGTCGCGAGCATCCAGCAGGACAATCCGAACGACCCCCCTTTGATGACCCATGTGGGCATGCCCTATGTCGGCCGGCGCGAGGTCTATATGCGTTGCGAGGCCAACATCCTGTTCGTGCTCGGCGAGTTGCAGAAGCGTCAGCCGCACGCCGAATATGATCATCTGACGCTCGTCGGGCACTCCAACGGTGGTGATGTCTCCATGTATGTCGCCAGGCAGCATCCGGAATTGGTGTCCAAGGTCATCACGCTGGACAATCTGCGCGTGCCGTTCGTGCTGAGCGACAAGATGAAAATACTCTCCTTCCGTTCGAAGGACCCTCACTTCAGGACCGATCCGGGCGTGCTGCCGCCCCAGTCGGTGGCAAAAGCCGATGGCATCGACATCGTCGATACCGGCGCGCTGCATACGGAGTTGAGCGACCGCGGCCCCGGTTCCGTCAAGGAGAAGATCCAGGCGACGCTCGACAAATTCCTGCGCGATGCTGCAATCAGCGACCTCGCACCTGCAGACACCACCCAGCCGATGATCGCCAACCCCGGCGACTACTGAGGCGCTTCCTGGGGAACCCCGGGGAGAACGCCCTAGAATTTGCCCTTGGCGGCGTCCTTCGCCGACGACATCACCGAGCCGGTAATTTGCCGCATGTGCTCTCCGGCATTGGTGAACTGGCTGCGCAAGAACTCCGACTGGATTCGCATCGCCTCCTGCAGGTCGGTGGCTTGCACCAGCTTTCGAGCGTGCTCGAATGCCGCCTTCATATTCTGCTCGGTAAATGTCAGCGCCTGTTTCGAGATCTCCGATCCCGCCCCCGGGACCGACGTCATGGACTTGCTGGCGGCGTCGAAGAACATCCCAAATGCCTTTTCGGCCTGGTCGATGGTCTTCTCGGCCAGCTCACGCAATTCGGCCGGTACTTCCAGTTTCGGTTCGGTCATGGCTCCTGTCCTCCGGTGTCCGACGAACAGTTAAGCACATTTGTGGCCTTGCGTCTTTTGCCGCGCCGCTACCGTTTCGCCAGGCGGCGGCGCCTCGGCTGGGAGATGAGCCGGTCGAGCGTCGCTCAAATCAGCAATGGACCCAACGGCTTGATATGCGGCTTCACGGTCCGCCGTGTGTGCGAAGCTCTACTGTTGCTTTTCCCAGAACGACAACAGGCCCTGGGACGCCGAGCCGCCGATCACGCAGGGAATGGCGACCTCGACCTGTCCCAGCGCCGCCGCCGAGACGCAGCCAAGCGCGATCGCGCCGACGCCGACCTGGCCCCACAGGTCGAGATTGCGTCGCGCATCCGATCCCTTGGTCTTCAGCTCTTCGACGGCGGCGAGCGCGTCCTTGCGTACCGCGCCGAGCTGCACGGTATCGGCGGCCTGGATCACCTCCGCCAGCGGCACCTTGATCGGCTCCGGCTGGTTCGGTAATTCGGTGTGCAGGAATTCGCGCAAATTGGCATCGCGCACCGCGTAGCTTGCGAGCGTGTAACGCGCCATGCTGCCGACCGTCAACGTGTCGACGGTATCGCGGCTCTTCGACCAGGGCAGCATCTGCATGATCCGCAGGATCGGCAGATGCGAGCCGGTCGCGAAGTAATAGCCCCAGAGCGTGTCCAGAAGATCCTGACTGCCGGCATAGGTCAGCGTCGTATTCAGCTTCTTCTGCTCCTTGGTGAAGGGCTTGCTGAAGGCGCCGCGCAGCTTGTCCATCATCCCCGGCTTCTTCTCCTCCAGCGGGATTTCAGCCAGCGTCGGCAGCGTCCCGGAAAGATAGGCGTCGATCATCGGCCGCCTTGCCGGCATTTTTGTTGCGACCCTGCGCAGCAGATTGCGCCAATCCGGCAGACCGGAATAGGCGATGGCGCGGACGATCACCCATTCGTCTTCCGGCGGCACCGGGAAGAAGCTGTTGACCAGTTGCTCGGCCTTTGCCGGGTTCGAGGCGATCGCGCCCGCGATGAAGCCGAGATAGATGCCTGCGCTCTCCGGCTCCTTGAAGGTCTGAGAATGGAACAGCACACGCACGGCAGCCGGCACATGGGCATAATCCGGCTTGGCGCGATAATTGTAGATCCACTGCTGCACCACGCCGAGCGACGCGCGCGGATCGATTTCCGGCGTGACCGCGGCGCGGGCCGGCACAACCAGAACCAGCATGGCGGCTGCGAGGGCAACGTTACGCATGTGATGCTCCCAAGGGATCTCAGGCCGCGATTTTCGCGCAGCGCAGACCTTTCCTGCTGCCTTGGCTAGCGGGCATTTGCGAAAGATTCAGGGAATGGCCGGTGCGGCAAGACGTCGAAATTGTGGCGATGTTAACCATTATGGCGGTGCTGATGATTGGCCCGCAACTCACCTTGGGACCGACATTTTTTCGCCCTGCCCGGGCATTTCGATCGGGGCTCGTCAGCAACGGGACAGGCGGGACGTGTCGATCGAGTACCAGGCCCAGCGCCTGCGTTGTTTCCGGCCCAAAGTTGCGGCTGTGCTGTTTGCTGCCGTGTTGGGTCTATTTTCGGTGCAGACGTTGGCTGCCGAGACCATTGCGGTCGAAGGCAATCGCCGGATCGATGCCGAGACTGTGCGCTCGTATTTTCATGCCTCCACCGACGGCCGATATGACGAAGCGGCGCGCGATGCGGCGCTGAAGGCCCTGGTCGGGACCAACCTGTTCGACAAGGTAACGATCGAGCGCGCGCAGAACGGCCTGGTCGTGCATGTCGTCGAGGCCAGGGTGCTCGACCGTGTCGCATTCGAGGGCAACAAGAAGATCAAGGACGCGGATCTCGCGGCCGCCGTGCAATCCAGGGCACGCGGCTCGCTGCAGCGCGCGACGGTTCAGGGCGACGTCAACCGTATCGTGGAGGCCTACCGGCGGGTCGGCCGCGGCGAGGTCAGCGTTGTCCCGGAGATCATCGACCGCGGCAGCGACCGCGTCGATCTCGTCTTCGCCATCACCGAGGGCAAGAAGACCACGGTGCGGCAGATCAATTTCGTCGGCAATCACGTCTTCGGCGATCGCCAGCTCCGTGCGGTGATCAAGACGTCCGCGACCACGATGCT
>Ga0157369_10004765_pt1 | contig 15948 bp, 23 predicted proteins | sample C25metaG_FD_113461 | JGI IMG/M metagenome (GOLD analysis project Ga0157369, IMG submission 113461) | Corn rhizosphere microbial communities from Kellogg Biological Station, Michigan, USA - C2-5 metaG | ecosystem: Host-associated > Plants > Roots > Rhizosphere > Soil | place: USA: Michigan... | reverse complement strand
CCGCAGCTTTGGCAGCAGCGGTTTGACCATACAATGTGCGCTGCTTAACATCGGTTAACGCATAGTCCAGTGGTGGGAGGAAAGACACATGAAATTTTACAATTCGATCGGCCCCAATCCGCATGTCGTACGCATGTTCATGGCGGAGAAGGGTCTGACGATCCCCTCCCAAGATGTCGATTTGAGGGCGGGCGACAACCGCAAACCCGAACATCTGGCGCGCAACCCGCATGGCCAGATGCCGGCGCTCGAACTCGATGACGGCACGTTCATCAGCGAGATTCTCGCCATCTGCGAATATCTCGAAGACACCAACCCCAATCCGCCGATGATCGGCAGCAATCCGAAAGAGAAGGCCGAGGCGCGGATGTGGACGCGCCGTGTCGATCTCAATATCTGCGAGCCGCTGACCAACGGTTTCCGCTTCGGCGAAGGCGAGCCGTTCTTCAAGCACCGCATCGTCACCGTGCCGGAGGCATCGCCGGGTCTGAAAAAGATCGCGCAGGACCGGATCAAATGGCTCGACGGTCAGCTGGCGGGCAAGGAATTCCTCTGCGGCAGCCGCCTCACGATCGCGGACATCCACCTCTTCTGCTTCCTCGATTTCGGCGCGACCGTCGGCCAGCCTCTGGTGCAGGACAACAAGAGCATCGTGGCGTGGTATGAAAGAATGAAGGCGAGGCCGTCGGCCAAAGCCTGAGTTCCCGCATTAAGCATAGCGGTCGTATTCGCAGGAAAGCCGCCACATGATATGGCTAATGTGGCGGCATGGGGCATGAAATCGAACAGTCTCGCTTGCGTATCGCTGCGATCGTTATTGGTCTTTGTCTGACGGTTCTGCTCGGGCCGTCGTTGCTTGTCTGGATCGTCCGCAGTGCAGGCTTTGTCGCGGGTTGCACGGCCGGGCCGCAGCTTTGTCACGGCACGATGCTGGGCTGGGCGCTGCAGGCCTCGCTCACGCTGGCCTGGTCCATCGGCACGCATGTTGTGCTCTTGATCGCACTTGCAACGATCGCTGCGGCCGCATGTTTTGCGATGCGCCGTCCACTCGCAGGAGGAGCGGCGCTGCTTGTGCTGCCGATTCTTCCGTCCGTACTGCCGATGCTTGCCGTCTATATCAGCCGTTACCCAGGCTGCGACATCAATCCGGACGGTATCGGGGCCTGCATGTTTTGGGGGACGAGCATGGGCAAGGCTTTTCACACCGCTGCCACGATACCCGGTCTCATCTATGACTTCGTACCCTACTCCTTCGCCATCGCGTTGGTGGTCGGCGTCATCGGATGGTTTGTGACGCGGTCCAGAGCAATCAGCCGCCCGCGAACCGGCGTACAATTCCGCCGGTTCGAGGATTTCCGGAGCTAGTAGCCAGAGCTAGTAGTAAGGCTGGTTCTCGATCGCCCGCACGAGCCCTTTGATCGTGCGATAGAGGAACCAGATCACCGTACCGATCAGGATCGGAACGCCAATCACCACAAAGCACAGCGGGATGGCGACGGCGAACAGGATCAGCGAAACCCAGAACGTTTCGATCTGGTTCGCGAAATGCGATTCCCAGATCGTGCCGCGCACTTCGCCCCGTTTGATATAGGCAAGGACAAGCCCGGCCACGGTCGGAAGATGCAGACAGGGCCAGCCAACCAGATAGAGCCCATAGACGATGATCGCGAGAATACGCGTGTCGCTCTGCTGCATGGCAGCGGGCGCCGGGCCCGGTGACATCGTTTCGGCCATCTCCATCCCTTTCAAGGGTCCGAACAAGATGTGGGAAGCCTGCGGGCTGGCTTCAAGGTGGCGGAAAAATGGCGCGGAAGCCAGTTTGAGCCCCCGGATCGGTTACACTGACGCTATAACAATGCGGTAACGTATCCGCGCATCCGTGCGAATAGACCAAGAGGAGCAGGATTGGGCGAAGCGGAAACGCGGCTGAAGGCGCTGATGATCGCCGCGCTTTCCGGCGACGCAGCCGCTTATCGCGTGCTTCTGGCCGCGCTGACACTCCATCTGCGCGCCTATTTCGCGCGACGCGTCGGCGCCGCCGATGCGGAGGATCTGGTGCAGGAGACGCTGATCGCCATCCACACGCGCCGCGCGACTTACGACACGCGCCTGCCCTTCACCGCATGGCTGCATGCGATCGCGCGATATAAGCTGATCGATCATTTCCGCCGCATGGGCATACGCCGCACGCTACCGCTCGAGGACGCCGAAACTGTCGTCGCGGCAGAAGAGAGCGAGTCCGCAGGCGCAAAACGGGATGTGGAGAAACTCCTGAGCGCCCTTCCCCCCGCGCGCCGGGAGTTGATGCGCCAGGTGAAGATCGAGGGGCTTTCAACCGCCGAAGCCGCCAGGCGTACGGGCATGTCTGAATCTGCGGTGAAGGTGGGTGTGCATCGCGCCATGAAAGCATTGTCGGCAATGATCGGACCCAAATCATGAAGACCGGCACGCTGATAGATCGTCTCTCCGAGCACGTCGCACCGGTACGGCCCGGGATGGCGGTGCGTACGCTGTTGGCCGGTCTTGGCGTGAGTGCACTTGTGTCCTTCGTGACGATGATGATCTGGCTCGGCATCCGTCCCGATTTCCACGCGGCGATGCACACGCCGGCCTACTGGATGAAATTCTTCTACACGCTCGCGCTCGCCGGGCTCGGCTTCTGGACCGTCGAGCGCCTGTCACGACCAGGCGCGCGCGCGAATCTGCAAGGTCTGTTCGAAACCCTGCCGGTGCTGCTTCTGGCGGCTGTCGCCTATCTGCAATGGAGTGCCGCACCGGTTGCGGAGCACCACGCGCTTATGATGGGCCGTTCGCACACCGTTTGCCCTGGGCGGATCGTGATCCTTTCCCTTCCGTTCTTCGTGGGTCTTTTCTGGAGCTTGCGGAAGCTGGCGCCCACCCGGCCGATCCTGACCGGCGCCGCCGCCGGACTTCTCGCGGGCGCGGCGGGCGCCTTCGTCTATGCCTTCCATTGCGACGAGAGTGCGGCACCGTTCGTCGTGATGTGGTATACGTTCGGGATCGCGCTTGCCGGTGTGGCCGGTGGTCTGCTCGGGCGGTTCTTGCTCAGATGGTGATGGACAGCGACGCAACTAATTGCCGCGCCGCACGTTTCACCGGCAGCGGGGCGCATCGTTTGTTGCAAGGGAGATCGTCATGAGAATTTTCAAATTCGCCGCCGCAGCCTGTTTCGCGGCCACGATAACGGTGTCGACCGCATCCGCTGATCCCAATGAGCTTGTGGCCCATGCCACACGCGTGGCCGAGCACATGCAAAGCGATCCGGCGTTCGGCCAGGCGCAGGCCATGTTGCACAATGCGCGCGCCGTGCTGATCGTGCCGGCCCTGGTCAAGGGCGGGTTCATCTTCGGCGCGGAAGGCGGCGATGGCGTGCTTCTGCGGCGCACCGGCGCCCATAGCTGGAGCTCTCCGGCCTTCTATACGATGGGATCGGCGTCGTTCGGGCTTCAGATCGGGCTGGAGAAGGCCGAAATCGTCCTTCTCATCATGAGCGACCGGGCCCTGCACGGCATCGAGCAGAACGAGTTCAAGATCGGCGCGGGCGCCGGCATTACTGCCATCACGCTTTCGTCCGGCGCCGAAGGCGCCACCTCGGGCAAAGGCGGCGACATCATCATTTGGACGTCGGCGACGGGCGCCTATGGCGGCCTCACCTTGAACGGCTCGGTCATCAAGCCGCGCACCGAATGGAACGCGACCTATTACGGCAAGAGCGTCCCGGTTTCGACGATCCTGGCCTCGGGCGTTCACAATCCGGCGAGCCGTCCGCTCCAGGCGGAGCTGGCCTCCGTCCTGCGCTGATCTTACAGCGTTCCTGAAAGCGGCCTGTGCCCGACGGCGCAGGCCGCTTTTTTGTGCCTGCGCGCTCTGGTGGTGGTAAGATCGCTGAGACTTTCGAGAGAGTTCATTCAGGAGGATGCCATGAGAAAATCACGCAACATGTTCATCGGCGCCGCTGCGGCGGCGGCGCTGTCGCTTCCCACCTTCGCACTCGCCGACGGCCATTCGGAAATCGTCAATGCCGGAGCACATGCGGGCTATGCCGCGGCCGCAACCGACATCGCCACGGCGCACGCGCATCTGCACCACACGCTGAACTGCCTTGTCGGTCCGGCCGGTTCAGGCTTCGATGCGAAGGAGCTCAACCCCTGCGCCAATGCCGGCAACGGCGCGATTCCCGACACGGCAGATGCTGGAAAGAAAGCGACGCTGGAGTCTGCCGCTGCAAAAGCGCGTCAGGGCATTGCGTCCAACGATCTGACGGCCGCGAAGAAAGACGCCACCGACGCGCAAGACCTTCTCAAGAAGGTCGAGTAACAATTGATCGTTGGGCCTTCCAAATTTGGAAGGCCTACGATCAAACAGTCATAAAGATTGATCCAAATCGCCCGGTTCGCTTATGCGAAAATCGAGAAGGCGAGATTGGCGACGAGGTTCGAGCCCCAGGGCTTCATCGGCGGGAGCCGGTTTTCCCATTTGAGGCCACGCATTTTAAGCGATTGAGTACGTGGGAAAATAAAATCTTCCCGCCGATAGTCGGCGTGCGCGGCGATGCAGATCGCCTCATCACAAAGCGGCATGTCGAGCTCCGAGGGCTCGGTCACGGCTTGCCGCTCGGCTGTCGCGGCACGGGTCATGGTTCACTCACTTTCTTCCCCTTCGGGTCCACAACGTCCGAATCGGGGAAAAAGTGCCAAAGGCGTCATCTCCCCCGCCGGAAGTTCGCCGGGCGTGACCGGCTTGCAACGGTGTAGGCTGCAACACATTGAAACAATTGGACCTAGGACCTATTCCACCAGCCCCGCCGCAGTTATCGGAACGCGCCGTTGCCTGTCCGCCGCGTTAACGCGTGCGCATTCTTCCTCGAGTTCCTTCTTCCACTGGGCTCTCAGCTTCGCGCGCGGAATGGCGTAACGCGCTTCAAGGAACTCAGCCGCGACCACGCGATCGGTGCGGAAGTGGCGGAAGCCTTTGCGCATCTCGCACCACGCCATGATGAGACGCACTGCCTCGAGATAACCTACCGCGAAGGGCCAGATCACCCTTCGCGTCTCGCGGCCCTGCTCGTCGCGATAGAAGAGCGCGATCTTTCCCTGTGCGCGGATCGAGGTGCGCACGCGGGCCATGTCGATGGAGTCGGTCGTGATGATCCTGTGACTCGTCGCGGTCAGCGCAGGCTCCATCAGGAGTGGGCGCAGATGCTCCGGAATCACGACGCCGATCTTCGCCACAAGATCGGATGCGGCGCGCGCCAGCACCGGATCGGCGCGGCCCATCACCCACTGTGCACCCAGCATCGCAGCTTCGATCTCGTCGGGCGTCAGCATCAGGGGCGGCATGTCGAAGCCGCCTTCGAGCACATAACCGATCCCTGCCTCGCCACGAATCGGCACGCGGTCGGCCATCAATTGCGCGATGTCGCGATAGATCGTGCGCGCCGATGCCTCGAGCTCCTGCGCGATCTCCTGCGCCGTCACCGGACGGCGGCGCCGGCGAAGCACCTGGATGATACGGAAAAGTCTGTCCGCCCGTCTCACGCCGCTGGAAGCCTTTCAGTGGCCGTCATCGTGACACTCCCATGAACACTGACACCCTACCGCCACGCTGCTGACAGCATGTTGTCAGCAGGCTGTCGCTAAGACCAGAGGCCCAATAGGAGGAGAACCACATGTTGACATTCTACGGCTTCGGCTCGGCCTTCGGCCTGCCCGATCCCAGCCCGTTCGTGATGAAGAGCGAAGTGCACCTCAAGATGGCAGGTGTGCCCTACCGGTTCGAGCGCGCGGCGCCCAACACGGCCCCCAAGGGCAAGATCCCCTTTATCCGGGTCGGCGCACATCGCCTCGGCGATTCGACCTTCATCCGCGCCCATATCGAACGCGAACACCGCTTCGATTTTGACAAAGGGCTCAGCCTGGAACAGCGCGCACAGGCCTGGGCGATCGAACGCATGCTGGAAGACCATCTCTATTTCGCGGTCCTGCATGTGCGCTGGATCGACGATGAGAATTGGCAGAAGGGCCCGTCGCATTTCTTCGACGGCGCGCCCGACGGCGTCGCGGAAGCGGCGCGCGAGCGCACGCGGGCAAAACTCGATGGCCACGGCCTTGGCCGCCATCGCGAGGAAGAGATCATGGAACTGGGTGGGCGTTCCCTTTCGGCGCTATCGGCGCTCCTCGGCGACAAGTCCTATCTCTTCGGAGACGAGCCCTGCGGCACCGATGCAACCGCTTTTGCGTTCGCCGCAGCCGTGCTGACGCCGTTTTTCGATTCGGAGTTGCGCAAGCGTGCGGAGCGGCACACCAACCTTGTGGCATATCGCGACCGGATGATGTGCCGCTACTATCCGGAGTTCATGCGGATGGCCGCGTGAACTCAGTTGGTGCGGATAAAGCCGTGGTACTGCTTGTTCGCGTCCTTGAAGTAGCCGGTCACGACGCCCGCGTCGTTGATGCTCGCTGGCGTCGTGGCCACGCCCTCGGGATCGTCGATGTTATGGATCGATCCGTTGGGCTTCCTGAGGAATCCGTGATTGATGTTGTCGCCAACCTGATAGATGCCGACGATCGACCCCGACGCATTGATGGCATAGGGATCGGTTTCCTGGGAGCCCTTCGGATCGAACGATGTCAGCTTTCCATTGGGATCGCGCACCACGCCATGCGTGACGCTGTCCTGGCCGTAGTAATCGCCGGCAATCGTCCCGCTCGCGTTGATGGCCAGGCCCTCGGTCGAGAGCGCGCCCCGCACTTTGAACGATGTCAGGCTGCCATCCGGTGCACGGATGAAACCGCGATCAGGCCTGTTGAAATTGTTGAGCAGTCCAAGCCCGGTGATCACGCCGGAGCTGTTCACGGCATTGGCCGCGGTCACGAGCGCGTGGGGATAGTCGAACACCGTGATGGTTCCACTCGTCGACCGGACGAAGCCACGGGCCTTGCTGTGGTGATCGGTGAAGGAGCCGGCAACGTTGCCGTCCGCATCGAAACCCACGGGCCGCGTATAGGTGGCATGCGAGGTAGCGTCGAACACAGTGATCGTGCCGTCAGGCTCGCGAACGAAGCCGTGAGAGCGATTGCGGCTCGGAGGTGTATACTCGCCGGTGACGCGCCCATCGGAATCGATCGCAGAGGGATCTGTGTAGAGCGACCCGTCGGGATCGAAGGTCGTGACGGTCCCGTCTGCGGCGCGGATAAAACCATGGGCCTTGCCGTCGCTGGTTTCATAGGTGCCGGTGATCATACCCGATGCATTGATGCTGTAGGGAAAGGTCCCGACCGATCCGGGCGGATCGAACGTCGCGAACGTCGCCGCGTTGGCGGGCGAGGCTGCAGCGAACGCAATCACGGCAAAACTGGGAGTCAGCAAATGGAAAAACCGTGCGTTGGACATCGCAATCCTCCGAGCAATTCCAGCTACTATATAACAGAAATGTAACCCTTATGAGAATGCGTAACGCTCTCCCGGAAATGCCGGCGCCCGTTGTCGCGGTCCTTGCTGCTTATCCCGCGGGAATCAAAGCAAAATTGCTCAGTCTTCGACGCGTCATTCTCGAGGTCGCGACGAAGATGGATGTGGAACTGAACGAGACGCTCAGATGGGGCCAACCTGCCTATGTCTCAAAGGGCGGCAGCACAATCCGCGTCGACCGGCTGAAAGGCGATAGCAGCCGCGTCGCGATGTTTTTCATCTGCCACACGGACCTGATCGCAAGTTTTCGCGAGCTCTACCCGGAGCTTTCCTATGAGGGTAATCGCGCGATCCTTCTGGATGTGCGCAGCCGGTTGCCAGAAGATGCGCTTCGTCATTGCGTTTCGCTTGCGCTGACCTACAAGCTCAAGGCTTCCGGATGAAGCCGTGTGACACGTCGTTATCCCAACTGAACCAATTGCCCGCTATCACGCCGTTCGCGTTGATGGCGCCCGCAAAAGTGCTTTTTGCACCCTTGACGTTGAAGGTCGTGATCGCGCCGTTCGGCGCACGAACGAAGCTGTGATAAGTCGCATCGGACCTCAAATAGAAACCGACGACCGTGCCGTCCTCGCCGATCGCTCTGACAAACGTGCTGGTTGCGCCCTTCACTTTAATAAGCGTCACCTTGCCGTCGGCGGAACGGATGAAGCCGCGCCATTTGCCGGACGAGCCGCAATAACCCGCCAGCATGCCGCTGTCGTTCATGCCGTATATTCGTGTCTGCTCCGCTCCATCGACATCGAAGGTGGTGATGGTTTTGTCGGGATGGCGGATAAAGCTGGAGCTGAGCCCGTCGGATTTGTTGTAGAAGCCGGCAATCGTGCCGTCGGCGATAACTGCTGTCGGGGTCACGTATTGCGCGGCAGGCACGTCGAACGTTGAGATCTTGCCGCTTTTGGTGCGTACATAGCCATGTGACTGCTGATCTTCATTGTGCAGGATATAGGAACCGGTGGTCCCGCCGAGCGCATTCGTTGCCGCCGGTTGGACGCTAACGCCCTCGACATCGTAGATGGTGTAATGGCCTGCGGAGTCCCGCAGAAACTGGTGGTATGCTTGGGACGCCCCATAGAGGACGCCCGCGATGTTGCCGTCGGCATCGGAGGCCACAACCACGGTGTTCTCAGCTTGCGGTGCATCGAAGATCGTAATCTTGCCGGTCGTCTGGCGCACGAAGCCATGCGAGGCGTTTTCGTACGAAAAGCCGCCCTGAACGCGGCCTTGGCTGTCGACGCCGACGGGGTAGGTGTTTTGGGAGCCGTTCGGATCGAACTTCACGATGGTTGCGGCAGACGCGGCATTGATCGCGATACCGAGAGCGAGAAATGAGATAGCAGAAACGGCAAAACTTGCGCGTGCGCGGCCCGCGAAAAGCGATGGAAATCTCATATGTCCCCCCAGAATTGCCCAAGAAGCCGTGACGCAGGTATCACGCGCGGGGTTTCGCGTCCATTCTAAGACGCGATCGCGAAAAGCCGCGCAAAGTTTCGTTCGCCTGCGGGCGAGAAACGAACGGCGCGGCTCGCGCGATCGCGTTTGGCCCAGTCGAGATCGTAGAAGCGTTGCAACAGCGCCGCACCCAACCCGCCCGCAAGATGATGGCGGCGCATGCTCCAATCGAGACAGGTTCTACATAGCGGCCGGCGCTCGCGCGCAAGCGCATCGAGATCGATGCCGAATTGACCAGCGAATTCCGCGCCGCGCTTCGTCAGCTTCGGTTCGTCGCCACTGGCAATCAAACGCCGTTGCACAAGGCCATCGAACAGCATGACGCCGAGCTCGCCAGCCAGGTGATCGTAGCAGACGCGCGCCTTGCGGATCGCTGGATCGGAGGGACCCGGGCGCGTGCGGAGATGACCGGCGCGAGCCGCGACACCCATCATCTTCTCCAGCATCTCGGCGACATCGGTATCGGCCAGCCGGAAGTAGCGGTGACGTCCCTGTTTGACGGCGCCGATCAACCCGCCCGCCTCGAGCTTGGCGAGATGGGAGCTCGCCGTCTGCGCCGTGATGCCGGCCTCGTTGGCGAGTTCGCTCGCGGTCAACGCCTTGCCGCTCATCAACGCTGCCAGCATGTTGGCGCGCGCGGGATCGCCTGCGAGTGCCGCGATCGGTGCGATCGAAGGTCCTGCTTTCATACTTCGACCCTAACCGAAGCATCGGCGCCACGACAATGCCTAATCTGCTCCGACACTTCGATGGAGACAGAAGCATGAATGTCGTCTGCCATATCCGCTATGAAATCGATCCGTTCCAGCGCGCCAAATTCGAGGAATATGCCCGCGCCTGGCTGAAACTCATTCCGGCCTGCGGCGGAGCCTTGATCGGTTATTTCCTGCCCTACGAAGGCACGAATTACGAAGCGCACGCGCTGATCGGTTTCGAAAGCCTCGCGGCTTACGAGAACTACCGCGCCTGCCTCAGGAACGATACCAGCAGCGTCGCCAATTTCGAGTTCGCACAGCGCGAAAAATTCATCCTGCGCGAAGAGCGGAATTTCCTGCAGCCGGTGAAGGCGAGTGCATGACGGAGGGACTGCAATTCTTCCGGCTTCGCGGCCCTGGAGACGAGCCCGCACTGCTCCTCACCCGTCTGCCGCGGGAAGGGAGTCCGGTTCTGTACATCCACGGCGCGACGTTTCCGGCCGCGCTCTCGATCGCCTATCGCTTCGGCGGCCGTTCTTGGATGGATGACCTCGCCGGGTGCGGCTTCGATGTCTGGGCGCTCGACTTTGCGGGCTATGGCGGTTCGGACCGCTATCCCGAAATGTCGGGCAGCGCCGATGGTCCACCGCTAGGCCGTGCCGCGCAGGCCGCCCGTCAGATCGCGCGCGCCGTGGCGCACATCCTTGAGCAGACGGCAAAGCCGCGCATCTCGATCATCGCCCATTCCTGGGGCACGATGGCGGCAGGCCTTTTCGCCTCCACGCATCCCGAACGCGTCGCGCGCCTTTGCCTGTTCGGTCCGGTCGCACAGCGCGACGGACGCAGAGACATTGGCGAACCAGCGCTGCGCTGGCGCCTCGTGACTGTCGCACAGCAGCACGCGCGTTTTATCGAAGACGTTCCGCAGGAACACCCGCCTGTGCTGATCGAACCGGAGCTTGACGTCTGGGGACCGGCCTACCTCGGCACCGACAGCGACGCCGCACTGCGCCATCCGCCGGCGGTGAAGGTCCCTTACGGTCCCATCGCGGACATCGCCGATGCGTGGTCCGGCAGTCTCGCGTGGCGGCCCCGGGATGTTCGCGCACCGACGCTCGTCGTTCGCGGCGAATGGGATAGCGTGACCACCGATGTGGACGCCGCCTGGCTGCTGTCGCGCCTCGGCCATCCGGTGCGCCACGACGCGAAGATCGCCAAGGGCACCCACCTCATGCATCTCGAACACAGCCGCGAGGGTCTGTTCCAAATCACCCGCGAATTTCTGAAGGAGAAGCCATGATCGCCGTCATCTTCGAGGTCTGGCCAGCACCCGGCCAGAAAGACCGGTATCTCGATATCGCAGCGGAGCTGCGCCCGCAGCTGGATGGGATCGACGGCTTTATTTCGATCGAACGGTTCCAGAGCCTGACCGACGCGAACAAGCTTCTGTCGCTGTCCTTCTGGCGCGACGAGGAGGCCGTCATGCAGTGGCGCAATCTCGAACCTCACCGCGCAGCGCAGGCCGCCGGCCGCGACCATGTCCTCGGCGATTACCGGCTTCGTGTGGCGCAAGTGATGCGCGATTACGGCATGTCGGAGCGCGCCGAGGCGCCCTCCGACAGCCGGCGGGCCAACGGTTGAACCGAAATTACGGTTCGTCGCGGTCCTCTTGATCTTCCTGGACGTTCTCGTTCGGGTCCGACGTCTCTGCGTCGTTCTTGTCGATCACGATATGCGCGCCCCAGTGCTCTGCGTGCGCCTTGGCGATGGCGGCATCGATCTTGGGCTGCGCCTCTTTCAGGGCCCTCGCGACCTTCTCGCTGATATGCGCGTCGGCAATGGCCTGACGGATGGCCGGCCGCGCCCTGGCCATGGCGCGTTCGATTTCTGCGCGGACGCGCGGCTCGACAGCCTGCATCGCCTTGGCGACGGACTCATCGATCTTGGCGGCGGCAAGCGCCTTCTCGATTTCCGGTTGGGCGCGGCGCACTTCTTCCTGGGCACGGCGCACCTGATCCATGGCGGCATCCATCTGCGCTTGATCGAAATGGAAATCTTCCCGGTCGGTGTACACGGTGACACCATGCTTGCGATGCACCGTCCGGACATGGGCGGCGCGATTCGGCGGTGTTGTGGGCGTCACTGATGTCGGTGGCATCACAGTCGTGGGCGTGTCGGCAACGGCAGGTGTCTCTGCCGGAGCCGTAGCCGGAGCCGGGGCTTCGGCCGGTTGCACTGCAGGCAACGGCGCCGCAGACACAGCGGGTTCCGCCGGCTGCGCTGGATCCTGCGCATTGACCTGAACGGTGCTTTGCGCGTCGACAATGTCAGGGCGCAGGAACGCCAATGCAGCTGTCGCCACCGCACCCAGGCAGGCGAGTTTGACGGCATCCATGAACGTCACTCCTTTTCGCAACGGGTTGGCGGCCAGCACCGATTTCACGCGCGCTTCGAGCGACGAACGCCCGGCCATCGAAACACCGGATACGGCAAGCCCATGCCCGCGGAATTCCGAAGCGAGTTGCAGCAGCTCGCCGGCATAGGCGGAAGGCCGCATTCCCGAACTCAGCACGGCGTCATCCGCTGCGATTTCCGCTTCGCGACGCAGTGCGCGCGCACCGAGCCAGATCAGCGGATTGGGCCAATAGAGCGCGCAGATCAGCAGCGAGAGCGACTGCGTCAGGCTATCGCGGCGGCGCACATGGGCAAGCTCGTGCAACAGAACCGCCTGCATCCGTTCGCGTGTCCAGGTGAGCGACGTCTTGGGGAGCAGAATGACGGGCCTGAGAACACCCCAGGTCATCGGACCATCCTGCGCGCCGGAGAGACGCAGCTCGCATTCGCGGTGGTGCATGACGATGTCAGGCAGGTCGGCGGGCGACAGCGCATGCGGACGGCTTTGTCGACGCAGCAGATGCAGCCCGAACGCACCGATCATCAGCCGCGATCCCGCCCAGCACACACCGGCCAGCCAGACGACGAGGAGCGCGAGTGCCACTTCGACGAGCGTGATCTCCGGCAGCGCCGAGGCCGCAGGCGCTTCCGCCGGGGCGGCCTCCGCGGACGGCACGATCATCATTGGAACTGACGGCGCGGCATCCGCGACTTCGGCGGCGCGGTCGATGACGATCTGGGGCGGAACAATCAGCGAGGCGAGTGGAAAGATCAGCAATGTGCCGAACGCCGTGAGCCACACCATGTGGCGCAGGCTGGCATCGCGCAGGAACCGCGCGGCGACCCAGGCAAGTGCCGGCAACATCACCGACGCCGCCAGGCATTCGCCCGCCAGCAACAAGGTGCGCAGCGCGAACAGGGAACTCATCGCCCTTCCTCCCGTGCTTTGTCGATCAGCTTCGCCAGCCGGTCGAGCTCGTCCTTCGAAATGTCTTCAGAATCGATAAGTGCAGCCACAACGCGCTCGACCGAATTGCCGTAAAAGGTTTCAAGCAAAGTCTGCGTCGCGCGCCGGCCCATCTGTTCGCGCGCGACCGCGGGCTCGTAGATGTAGCGCGTGCCGTCGCTTTCGTGCCGCACATGGCCCTTCTTTTCGAGAATGGTCAGATGCGAGCGGATCGCGGTGTAGGTCGGCGGATTGGGAATCTGTTCGAGGATCTGCGCGGCCGAAGCGCTGCCGAGCCTGTAGAGCGCATCCATGATTTCGCGCTCGCGCCGGCTGAAGCCGTCTCCGGCAGAAGTTTCACTGGACGTCTTTGCGGTCTTGCGTCGAAGCATGCCAAAAAATTGGCATCTCGCCCCGGCCCTGTCAATGGAGAGGCAGCTTAAGGATCGTTCAGGCGGCGCATGTTCTTTTCAGGACAATCTCCGAGCTTGCAAATTTGGACAAGATTTTATAATCCCCGCAGTGCCTTACAGTGTGTATGGAGTTGGGGCTCGTGCATTTTTTCATTGCTGGTCTGGTTCCGGGCCTCATCGCCGTTCCTGTCCTTGGCTTGGTGGCAGTACCGTTTGTGATGGCTGCGGCCATGGTCACAAGACGCGTTCGCCGCAGCAAGGCCTCGCAGCTGGAGAGCTATTCGTCCGTCGGTTCGGCAACCGATTGGGATACGTCTTCGGGCACTTCCCAGTAAGACCTAAGAATCTCAAGATTGCGCCGGACAGCACGCAGTTCGATCACGGCGGCGCGCAGGTAATAGCAAACCCAGCAGACCAGAAAGATGCCGACGACGATCGGCACGCCCTGAAAGAAAATCAGCGCTGCGTGCAGCTCATGCATGTGGCCTCTCCTTCAGGAGCCTTGCTGCTCCTGAAACGACAATCCGTTCACTTTCCGGCGTCGCGCATCTCAGTGCTTTGGCGCAGGCGCCTGCTGGCGATTCAGCGGCGAATTGGGATCGCGATGGGCCTGGACGGTCGCGAGCGATGAATCGTAATTGCTCATCCAGGCCGGCTTGCCGAACATCTTGAGCACCGCCGCCGACATGGCCTGGTACTGTTTCTCGCAATGTGCCGCGAGATCCTTCGCGACAGCTTCCTGGGTGCGCTTGCCGTCGTCGAGCTTCACGACCTCGGCGTTCTGGCACTCGCGATACGCCCGAACATCCGCAGCGCCGGGTGGCGGACCGGGCTGGGCCAAGGCTGGAGTTGCCGCGAGCGCGGCAAGCACCGCGATACTCAACCTTCTGCGCATTCGTGCTCCGTTGAATTTGGGACGGGAACCTAAGCGCGGACGCGGCGCAAAAGCCAGTGTCAGCGGAGTTCCACCGTCACGTCGGCCGACAGTCCCGGGCGCAAGCGTTCGGCGCCGTCCTGGCGGGGCAGAAGATGGACACGCACCGGCATGCGCTGGACGATACGCGTGAAATTGCCCGTCGCAGGCTCGAAGGGCAGCAGCGAGAACTCCGAACCCGAGCCGGGCGCGAAGCTTTCCACCTCGCCATCGAATGTCCGGCTTGGCAGCGCATCGAAGGTGATGCGCACGTGCTGTCCAGCCAGCATGCGCGTGGTCTGCGTTTCCTTGAAGTTCGCGACCACATAGATCGTGTCGAGCGGTACCACCGTCATGAGTTGCGTGCCCGGCTGGATGTACTCGCCGATCTGTGCCTGACGGTCGCCGACAACGCCATCGACCGGCGCGCGCACGATCGTGTGCTCCAGGTTCTGTTGCGCAAGCCTGAGATCGGCCTTGGCCTTCGAGAGCGCCGCGAGCAGCTGGCCGCGGCTTTTGGAAACGACATCGACCTGCTGCTGGCTCGCCAGGTAGCTCGCGCGGCTCTGATCGGCCTCAGCCGCGGCGCGGATTGCGGTCGCGCGCGCCTGATCGGCCTGGCTCTTCGAGATATCGCCCGCGCTCGCGAGACGGTCGAAGCGGGTATCGTCAGCGGCAGCGCGCGCCTTCTCGGCGTCGGCGGAACGGATCGCGACACCGGCGGCACGTGCATTCGCCGCGGCGAGCGCCTCCTGCGACGGCAGCTGGTCAAGGGCAGCTTGTGCAGATTGTACCGCAGCCTGAGCCGCATCGACCGCCTGGCGGTAGTCCTCGTCGTCGATGCGGATCAATGGCTGGCCTTTGCGAACCTGCTGATTGTCGCGCACGAGGATTTCGGCAATCAGACCCTGAACCTTCGGCGCGATGATGGTGGAGTCGGCCTTCACATAGGCGTCATCGGTCGAGACCGAGGACGCCGGCATCGCGATCCAGCCGACACCGGCAAGCACCGCGGCGATCGCAGCGCCACCGACAATAAAGGCGCGCTTGGGAAGCGCGCGGAAGCGTTCGATGATGGGGGACGAGATCCGCGGCGCATCCGCGACATAAGCGGTTGTCATGAGCTGTACACCAGGCAGGTTGTGGTTGCGGTGGCGCAGAGCGCGCCATCCTTGTTGAACAGTTTGCCTTCGGCGAACGCCGCGCGGCGGCCGAGCGAGATCAGGCGGCCTTCCGCACGCACCGGTCCGCTCTGGTCGGTCATGGCCTTGTGATAGGCGACCTTCAGTTCGAGCGTCGTGTAGCCCTGTCCCGCCTTGAGGCGCGAATGCACCGCGCACCCCATCGCGCTATCGAGCAGGGTCGCGGCATAGCCGCCATGCACCGTGCCGATGGGATTGCAGACACTGTGATCGGGATGCCCTTCGAAGACGACGAAGCCCTCTTCCACTGTGACCGGCTGGAAGCCCAACGTCCTGCCGATACCTTCGCCCTTCCAGCCGCCGTTGAAAACGGCGCGAAGCTGTTTGATGCCTGACAGTTGCGCAAATTCCACCAACGCGTTCACTGCACGCTCCTCGAAAGCGAAACGTCGTCGACACCGAGCCGCTGCTTGATGCTCTCGCGCGCCGTCTCCAACATCTG
>Ga0157369_10004764_pt1 | contig 15949 bp, 13 predicted proteins | sample C25metaG_FD_113461 | JGI IMG/M metagenome (GOLD analysis project Ga0157369, IMG submission 113461) | Corn rhizosphere microbial communities from Kellogg Biological Station, Michigan, USA - C2-5 metaG | ecosystem: Host-associated > Plants > Roots > Rhizosphere > Soil | place: USA: Michigan... | reverse complement strand
TTCGCGACCGTCGCACCGCCGGGCGCGGCATTGGGGCCGGTCGACATTACGGCAAAGCTGGCGGACGGGTGGACTCTGTTCGCTCCGGAGGCGTACAGCTACGGGCCGACAATCATCCACCTGGAGCAAAATGCCGGGCCGACGGACGGCAACGCGGACCTGCACATCATCGGGTATGGGTTCGGAAGCGATATGAACGCCGTGCAAGTGACGATCGGCGGAGCACCAGCGACGATCGTGAAGCTGCTCGGCGGCCCGCGCATGGAGCCGGCAACGTTTCCGTGGAATCATCTCTATCTGAAAACGCCTCCCGGAAACGCAGGGCCGGCGGACATCACGGTGACGACGCCCTGGGGCAGCGTGACCGAAAGCCACGGTTACACGTACTACAAGTTCACGGCGGGCGCGGGCGTGTTCAACGAGCTGCTCTTCGACAATGCCCGGAACCGGTTATACGGTGCGAACCCGAACGGCACCACGGTCGCGGTCCTGGACGCAAATACACTCCAGCAAACGGGGAGTCTTGCGGCAGACAGCGGCGTGCGCTTCCTGTCGATGACTCCGGACGGCAAGACGCTGGTGACGACGAATCCAAACGCTTCGACGTTGAGCGTGATCGACCTGACGGGAGCAGCGGCGACGCGGAACTTCAACCCGCAGCCGGCGGCGGATACAGCCGCGGACCCGATGTTTCCATGGCGGCTCGGCGCGGTGGGAAATTCACGAGCGTTCGTCAACCTGGTTTCGGCGTCGCACACCGGAGGCAAGATCTACGATGTGGACCTGTCGAGTGGCAGTTCGCGGTACCGGGCTGACGTCTTCACGGCAGCGACCGACATCGGAATAGCTCCGGCACGCGATGGAAGCGGGGCGTTTCTGGTCGAGCTCAATCCAGGAGGTGGGGCATCGGGAGGGACGTATCGCCACTGGGACGCGGCGAGCGATCTGATGAGCAGTAGGTTCACCGCCGGTGCGCTGAACGACTACGCCGTCTCGGCCAGCGGCGACACAGGCACGTTCGACATCAATGTGATCGACAAGACGCTCTGCATCGTCGCATACCCGTCGATCCCGTCGTACGATTCGACGCCGTTCGACGATCTGCGGGAGTTTGGCGAGAGGCTGCACGCGAGCGGCGCGCTGCTGTACGTGCCCCTGCAATCGACACTCGAGATCTTCGACGTGCACAAGGGGAGATTGCTGCAGGCGATCGCATTGCCGTCGCAGGTGCCGGGGTACGTTGCCGAGTCGGTGGCAGTGGACTATGCGGGGCATCGTGTCGCGGTGCAGACCTCAAACCAGGTGGAGATGATCTCGATGCCGAAGGTGCCACTGTCGATCGGAGAAGTGAGTCCGCGCGCGGTTCTGACCGCGGGCGGAGACTCAATACTGGTGCGAGGCAGCGGATTCGAGCCGGGAGCGGTGGTGAGCATCGACGGGCAGCCGCTGACGACTGCCATGGTGGACGCGGACACGCTGGAAGTGATCGTGCCGCCGCATCCCGCGGGGCAGGTGGCGGTGCGGGTGGCGAATCCTGATGACACGATGTACGAGCTGGCGGCATTCCTGACGTACGCGAACCCGAATCCGGCGCCGTCGATCACGTCGTTGTCTCCGGCGACGGTGTCGAGCGAAGGAACGACGCCGGTAATCCTGACGGGCACGAACTTCATTCCGTCGTCGGTGATCTACCTCGACGGTACGGCCCAAGGGACGCTGATGTACGACTCAACGCAACTCAACTTGAGCCAGGAGATTCCAGCCGGCCAACACACGATCACGGTGGTGAATCCGGGGCCCGGCGGAGGCGTGTCGAACGCGATGACGATCTCAAGCCTCAATCCGGTTCCGGAGATCTGGCAGTACTCGCCGCAACTGGTGACGGTGGGGACACCGGTGACGTTGAATGTCCAAACGGATCATTCGATGGCGAACACGATTATCCGCGTGAATGGCGTCGATCATCCGACGCAGTCCGCTTATAACTGCGACTGCAATTTTTCGACGCAGCTCACGGCCGCGGACCTGGCGCAAGTCGGGACAGCGAAAGTGACGGTCTTCACCCCGAGCCCGGGCGGCGGAGAGAGCGCGCCGGCGACGATCACGATTGGCGACGGCGTCGCGCACTTGAGTGCGGCGAAGAGCTTGTACTTCAGCAGTGCGGCGCCGGGAAACACTTCCTACCGGACGCTCTACGTTTACAACACCGGCACGGGCAGCGCGCAGATCACCGCTACGAGCAGCAGCGCCGAATTCCAGGTGTCGGGTCAGGGAACCATCTACGCGCCGGCGCTTGGAAACACGGGCTTAACGATCTCATTCCAACCGACGACCACGGGACTGCGTACGGGGACGATCACCTTCACCTCGCCGGCGCTGGCAACGCCGATGGTGGTCAACGTCTCCGGAGTGGGAGGAACGCCGCCCGCGACGGTGACGCCGCAGACCGGATGGTGGTGGGACCCAAGCCTGAACGGTACCGGCATATTCATCGAGCATGGCGGCAACTCCGGCGTGGGGATGTTTATCGGCGGATTCTGGTACGACGCAAACGGCAACGCCACCTGGCGCGTCTCGACCGGTCCGCTGTCCGGAACGACCTACGCCAACATGTGGCTGAAGCCAACCGGCGGACAGACGCTGACGGGTGCGTACAGCAAACCGTCGCTGGCAAACGATGGGGTGGCGAGCCTGACGTTCCAGGACGATTCCCACGCGATTATGTCGCGGCCAGATGGAACGCAGGTCAGTTTGCAGCGGTTCTCGTTCAGCGCCGGCGCAACGATCACGCCGCCGGTGGCAGGAGCGCCGCAGAGCGGTTGGTGGTGGGCAGGAGATGCGCTGTCCGGCACCGGATTCGGAATCGAGATCCAGGGGAGTGCGGTGTTTATCGTTGCTTACTACTACGACACAGCGGGGAACCCGGTGTGGTATCTGGCGACAGGAGCGATGGCGAGTCCGACGTCGTACAGCGGGCAGTGGGATTTGTACGCAGGAGGACCGCAATGGACGAGTCCGGACGGGACGTACAGCGCGCATACGGTGAGCGGAGCAAGTGTTCCGATGTCACTGACGTTCTCCGACGCGACGCACGGGACGTTGACGATGGGAAGCGTGTCGATCCCGATTGTGAGGTTCTTGGAGTATTGAAAGATGGTGGCTAGTGGTTAGTAAGAGCAAAGGCAAAAGCAAAAGCCAACCACAGAGGGCACCAAGGCAGCACAGAGGACACAGAAGGCCGCGCGGAGAGCGCGGCTTTTTGCGTGAAAGACCGGGAAGGCCCCACGTTAGCCAAAAGCTGGCGAACGTGGGGCAGCCGGCGAGGGTGGGGCACCCGGCTGGCGAACGTGGGGCACCACGCTGTCCCGACATGAGCCCGCCGAGGGAGGCGGGCCTCCAGCAAGAACGACGCCCTAGCCAAGTGAGAACACACGCAAATAACGAGTTTCTGCTTGACTAGCCCTTTCCGGGCTACGAGAATTCGCCACTACCAACCGCAAAAATCGAGGCCGGGCCAACGGCAGCGGTTTCATGCATGGCGACGAAAGCGGGCGCAGGCGCCCTGTGGTTTCGTCCCTCCACGCTCGGGTGAGCAAGGACAACGCCGACCGGCGGGACCAATCGAGGAGAAGAGGCGATGAGCAACACTCCTTCCATCGGAGGACGGATCCGCGCGGCCGCGTGGTTGGTGGTCCTCATGGTCTGTACGAGCGTCCCGGCGCTGGCCGCGTGCGACATCAACGGCGCGTGGGAGGGAGCGTACAACGATGATGGAGGGAACACCGGGACGCTGACGGCGACGTTCGCCAACGCGTCGTCGACGACAGTCAACATCAGCGTGATTGTCATACTTTCCGGTTATGGGACGCTGTCGGAGACGCCGACTGCGACCCTCAACGGCTCTACCCTGACGTGGTCATACTCGGTGCCGGGGACGGGCACGCAGAGCGGAAACGGAACGATCGCGTCGGATTGCAATCACCTGAGCGGCACCGTGGTGACGACCCTGGACCAGTTCGGCTTCCCGGTGACTGGGACGTACACGTTGTCGCGGCAGCCGGTGGCGTTGTCGGTGTGGGGACTGACGTTCCCGCAAACGCCGATCGCAGGCAACGGAAGCGCGGCGCAGTCGGTGTCGATCACGAACACGGGCACGACGTCGCTGGCGCTGGGTCCGGTGACGAACGACGGAGATTTCACGTCGACGTCGGCGTGTTCGACGGCGCTGGCGCCGGGCGGGAGTTGCAGCGTCAGCGTGACGTGCAATCCGACCGGACCGGGTATTCGCAGCGGCAGCCTATATATCAACGACACGAACAAGACGCCGATTGGGTCGGTGGCGCTGTCGTGCAGCGGCGTGCAGCCGCTGACGGGAGCGAACTTTCTGCCTGTGTCGGGCTGGTGGTGGGATCCCAAGCTGAACGGCACGGCATTCTTCGTGGAGTACGGCGGCAATTCGGGCCGCGGGCTGTTCGTAGGCGGGTTCCTGTACGACGCCGGCGGCAACAGCACATGGCTGGTGTCGACGGGACCGCTGAGCAGTGCGAGCTATTCGAGCCAGTGGATCAAGGTGAGCGGCGGACAGACGCTGACCGGGCCGTACAAGACGCCGTCGCAGGGAAACGCGGGAAACATCGGCGTGCAGTTCGTCGACGCGAATAACGCGGCGATGACGCGTCCGGACGGATCGAAGATCAACCTGGTGCGGTTCTCGTTCAGCAACGGAAGCACGCCGGCGCCACCGGTGGGAGGCGCGCCACAATCGGGATGGTGGTGGGCCGGAAGCGCGCTCTCGGGTACGGGCTATGGGATCGAGATCCAGGGGAACGCGGTGTTCATCGTGGCGTACGTGTACGACAACAGCGGCAACCCGATCTGGTACCTGGCGACCGGCACGCTGACGTCGCCGACGAGCTACGTGGGGTCGTGGCAGAACTATGCGGGCGGACCGCAGTTGTCGAGCCCGGAAGGAAACTACACCGTGCACACCATCAACGGGTCGGACGTAGCGATGTCGCTAACGTTCTCGGATGCGACCCATGGGAAGCTGACGATGGGGAGCGTGACGGTTCCGATTGTGAGGTTCCAGGAGTTTTAGAAGAAGTGGCTAGTGGTCAGTGGCTAGAAAAAGCAAAAGCAAAGGCAAAAGCTAACCACAGAGGCCACGGAGGTAGCACAGAGGTACAGAAGCCGCGCGAAGAGCGCGGCTTTATTCGTTGTGCGCGAGGGAGTAAACGGCGAAGCCGGCGGCGGCGAAGAAGACGACGGCGGCGATGGCGAGCGTCGGCAGCATCCAGGTTGGCATGGTGGCGACGGCGGCGGTGATGTCAAAGTTCGCGGCGACAAAGCGTCCGCTGAGGGACGTCCAATCGATCCAGTCGAAGAAGCGATAGCTCGCGAGGGCTAAGGCGACGAGCGTTGCCGCGAGGGCGACCACTTCGGTGAAGACGATGGGGCGCGACATGCGCTCGGCGGCGGTGTTGCGGCGGCGGACCTGGGCGCGCCACCAGAGAACTCCGGGCGGCGGCAGAGCAGGCGCCTGCGAGGCGGCGGCGCGAGCGCGCTGCAACGTGGTGGTCACGAGCGCGAGATCGCTGCAAGAGGCGCAGGCGGCGACGTGAGCCTGGAGCGCGGGATCGCAGGCCGCGGGCCAGCGTCCTTCGTGGAGAGCGAGCGAGAGATCCTTTTCAAACGCGCAGCCGGTCATGCGTCCTCCCGGGTGACGCGCTGTCGCAGCAGGCGAGCGAGCTTGCGGCGCGCGCGGAAGAGCATGATGCGGATGCTGGGAGAAGCGAGGCCGGTGATCTTGGCGATCTCGCGATGCGTGTGTCCTTCGGCGTGAGCGAGCCACAGAAGCTGGCGCTCGCGCGGCTTCATGCGGGCGAAGGCAGAGCTGAGCAGCGTAGCGTCGCCGATGGCGGCGGCGTCAGGGCCGTCGGTGGAAGGCAGCGCGGCGGGCGGAAGATCGTCGATGGCGGCGACGGGCGCGCGGCGCCAGTGGTCGCGCATCAGGTTGGTGGCGATGGCGAATAAATAATGACGGCAGGCGACTTCGCCGTCGGGTCGCGTAGCGGCGCTGAGAAAACGGACAAAGCTTTCCTGGAGGAAGTCGTCGGCGAGGGTGGCATTGCCGGAGACGCGCGCCAGGTAGGCCCAGAGCGGCCGAGCCGTGCGCTGGTAGAAGGCGGCGAAGGCCTCGTCATCCATGACAAGCTCGGGCGCAGCGGCGGCGGGCGCTTGCGGTAGAGCAAAAGGCCACGTGATGGATCGAGGTTTCATACGTTCGTTCCTGCGCACCGTGCATTACAACGCGCGGTTGGATTCTTCATGTGCACCGCCGGATAGAAGTCCCGACGACCGGGCAATGACCCATGAAGCCGCCGCCGAGATGATAAACCCGAATCCGATCATCAGGATGATTTTGCCGAAGGTCTGCAACGCGTCGTAGCCGTTGATCATGAATCCCACGCCGGCGGCCGCGAGCACGATGCCGGACTGGAGCGGCCGCAGGACGCGAACGATGGGACTGCCCCATTGCGGCTCGGCGCTGCCGAGCGCGACGGAGATGGGCGAGCCCTCGAGGAATCGCTTGCCGGCGTCGGTCTGCATGTAGGCGAGGAGCTCCTGGCTGCTGCCGAACTTGTCGAGCAGCTTGTTGTGCACGTCGGTCTGGAGGCGCACGACGCGCTTCCAGCGGAGGTTGTCCAGCACCAGGCGGATGAGCCAGGCGCCGGTGAATAGAAAGATAAGGATGGCGATCACCGGGCCGGCGTCGTTGACGAGCCGGTTGGTCACGCGCTCGGTCTGGCTCTCGGAGTTCCAGCGGATGTCGTCGAGACGGTCGCCGCCGCGTCCCCCGAAGAGATAGAACTCTGGATTACGCACGATTTCCGGATGCAGCTGGAGGAACTGCGCCAGCTCAGGGTTCTTGCGCTGGATGTACTCGGCATCGCCAAGCAGCGAGGAGTCGCGCGAGAGGACTTCCGTGAGACGCGGGCTCTGGCGCAGCAAGTCCATGAGCTTGCGGCGAGTGCGATCCAGGCTTTCCTGGTCCGACGCGACGGCCTCTGACGGAGCCGGAACGGCAGGCCGCGTGTCGACAAGCTTCTTCGGCGCACGGTTGGGCTGGTCGGGCGACTGGGACGTTTGCCGGGCAAAGCCCGGGACAGCGAGCAAGAGCGCGAGAACGGCGATGCGAGAGCGATGCACTGTGTGTGTCTCCTGACGAGTAAACGAATGGAGGCGCCCGTGGTTAACAAGAAAAGTGGGTGGTGGCCGGTGGCTAGTGGCTAGAAAATGCGGGGCTTGTGCGCGCGGAGTCGTTTTCGAGGGTCGCGCATCTAAAGTCTGGTTCCTGGCAATTCAAGCGCGGGCGAGTCGCCCGCCTCCACACAAGTCCAAATGCACGCGGGCGTGACGCCCGCGCCACGCAAAGCCAGACCCAGGTCCCGCGCCTTTGGTCGCCCCGGCGACCTCAGGGCGGGATGACAATCCTGATGGGTCAGAAAGAGGTGGGTGTATGTCGCTGCGTCCAGTAAAGGAAATCATTCAGCCGAAGGCGACGATCGAAGGTGCGGGGGTGAAGCTGCAGCGCGCGTTCGGCTTCGGCAAGACGAAAGAATTCGATCCGTTCCTGCTGCTCGACGACTTCCGCAACGAGCATCCGGAGGACTACGAGCGCGGGTTCCCGTGGCATCCGCATCGCGGGATCGAGACGATTACGTACGTGCTGGCGGGATCGGTGGAGCACCAGGACAGTCTCGGCAACAGGGGCAAGATGACGACCGGCGACGTGCAATGGATGACCGCGGGCAGCGGGATCATGCACCAGGAGATGCCGCACGGGGATCCGCGCGGGCGCATGCACGGCTTCCAGTTGTGGGCTAACCTGCCGCGCACGCTGAAGATGACCGATCCGCGCTACCAGGACATCCCGTCGGCGCAGATCCCGGAGGTCACGGATGATGACGGGACGAAAGTCCGGATCATCTGTGGCGAGTTCTGGGGCAAGAAAGGCCCGGTCGAAGGCGTTGCCGCCGATCCGCAGTATCTCGACGTGTGGGTTGAGCCGGGCAAGAAGAAGCGCCTGAAGATGGACGTGACGCGCAACGCGTTTGCGTACGTCTTCGCCGGGGAAGGCACGTTCCGTGACGCGTCCGAGGGGCGGGCGGTGCTGACGGAGTCGGCGGTGGACCCGAACGCGGAGCCGGAATACGACGCGAAGAATCATTCGCTGGTGCTGTTCGATCGCGGCGACGAGATCGTGGTGCAGGCCGGGCCGGAAGGCATCCGGTTCCTGCTGGTTTCGGGCAAGCCGCTCGAAGAGCCGGTGGCTTGGTACGGTCCGATCGTGATGAACACGCAAGGCGAGATCAAGCAGGCCATGGCGGAGCTGCACGGCGGGACGTTTATCAAGCACAAGTAGTCAGTAGGGAGTAGCGAGTAGCGAGTAGTGAGTAGCGAGGGCCGCGTGAGAGCGCGGCTCTTTTTTCATTTGCGATTTGTGAATTGTGATTTGCGATTGAAAAGCGATACATAGATCCTGAGCGCGAACAGCGCGTGCTCAGGATGACAGCGGCTGAGATTGTCGCCGAAAAGCCTGCGGGCATTTCCGCAGCTGACACAGCGTAGAGATCCTTCGTCGGTCGCGCGCGACCTCCTCAGGATGACAGAATCAAAACACCCTCTGTGTCCTTTGTTCCTCTGTGTTAGGTGTTGCCTTTTTTCTTCTCGGCGATCCAGGCGTTGACGTTCTGCTCGAGGATGTCGAGTGGAAGGGCGCCATTGCGCAGGACGACGTCGTGGTATTCCTTCAGATCGAACTTCGGGCCGAGCTCCCGTGAGGCGCGGGCGCGGAGATCGCGGATCTTCATCTGTCCGATCTTGTAGCCGAGGGCCTGACCGGGCCAGGCGATATAGCGATCGATCTCATTGACGATATCGAGCTCGGCCTTGGGCGCGTTCTCCATGAAGTAGTCGATGGCCTGCTTGCGTGTCCAGTGCATGGAGTGCATGCCGGTGTCGACGACGAGGCGTACGGCGCGCCACATCTCATAAGTAAGCTGGCCGAATTTTGAGTACGGGTCGGTGTAGAGACCCATGTCATCGCCGAGCGATTCGGCGTAGAGGCCCCAGCCTTCGACGAAGGCGCCGTACCCGCCGTAGCGGCGGAACTTGGGCTGCTCGCCGGCTTCGTAGGCGAGCGCGATCTGGAGATGATGTCCGGGGACGGACTCGTGCAGCGTGAGCACGAGCATCTCCCACTTGGGGCGCGACTCGGGCTTGTAGAGGTTGACGAAGTACGTGCCGGGACGCGATCCGTCGGCCGAGAGCTGGCGGTAGTAAGCGGTGGTGGTGTCGGGCGCGACGTGCGCGGGAATGGCTTCGACGCCGTACGGAGTGCGCGGGAGCACGCGGAAGACTTTGACGAGATTCGGGTCGATGGTCTTGGCCATCGCTTTGTAGGCTTCGAAGAGCTCGTCGGGCGTCTTGTAGAAAAATTTCGGATCGGTGCGCAGGTAGTTGAAGAACTCGGGCATGGTGCCCTGGAAACCGGTCTGCTGCTTGATGGTTTCCATCTCGGCGCGGATGCGCTTGACTTCGGCGAGTCCGGCTTCGTGCACCTGCTGCGGCGTCATGTTGGTGGTGGTGTACTCGCGCACGAAGTAGGCGTACATCTCGTCGCCGTGCGCGAGCTTCCAGATGCCGATCTCGTCGGGACACGCCGGCAGGTATTCCTTCACCCAGAAGTCATGGAACTTGCGGAAGCTGGGCACGATTTGTGACTTGACGGCTTCGCGAGCGGCGGCGGTGAGGCGATCGCGATCGGCTGAACTGATCGACGGCGGGAACGTCAGGAAAGGCTTATAGAACGGGCTCTTCGTGGGGTCGTCGACGATCTGCTTTTCGGCCTGCGCGGGGATGCGCTGCATGATGATCTTCGGCAGCATGATCTTCTCGACCATTCCCTGGCGGAGCAGCGCGATCGTCTGGTCCATGTACGTGGGGAAGCGCTGGAGGCGGGCGATCCAGTCTTCGTAGTCCTTGACGGTGGTGAAGCGCAACGCGTCGCCGAGCTCGTCGGCGGACTGGATGCCTTCGCGCTGGTTCAACGGGATGAGGTACCAGTGGAACTTGTGTCCTTCGGCGGACATCTGCTGCTGGCGGAGGAAGAGGTCGTAGTTGATCTGCTCGGTGGGTGGGAGCTGCGAGCGGTCGATGCGCTTGACCTCGTCGATGACAGCGACGGTGTGCTGGTAGCGGGCGTCGATGGCGGCGAGAGATTCGTCGTCCCAGCGGTCGTTCCAGCGGCGGTCGCCGAGCGACGAGGCGTGCGTGGGATGCTGCTGCATGGAGTAGTCCCACTCGCGGTCGAAGAGGGCGTGAAGAGTGCGGGTGGCGTCTTGTGCGAAAGCAGACATGGTCATCAGGAGTAATAAGGATACGAAGCGCATGGCGGTGGAAGGATAAAAAGGCAGATGGCAAATGGCAAATGGCAAAAAAACAAATCCGACACAGAGGAACGGAGGAAACGGAGGCAAAGAAATCAAAAAACATTCTTTACCGCGGATTTGCGCGGATGAACGCGGATCAAATCAAAGACAAGGCTAACAGATAGAAAATTCCGGAATGGGACTCGATCTGAGCTGTGGAAATCGCAGATAAGTTTTTGATTCTATGTCCTCTGTGTCCCCTGTTCCTCCGTGTTGGGTTTGGATTGTTCTCAATAGCGCGGGGCTAAGTAATCGCGGCGAGTAATGTGGCGCGGGCGTCAATAAAGGAGGCGGTACTTGCGCGGGCGCGGGGTTCTGGCAGAATTCCCGGACATCCGCAGAGAGCACCAGCCGCATCTCACGGATAGGATCCAGAGTAGCTGACAGTGGTTCGTGTGAGGTGCGGTATGGCTTCCAGTCCTATAGTGCGAAAGTTCGCCTGGGCGGCAACGCTGCTCAGCGTAGCGTTCCTGGCCGCCAAGCTGGCCGATGCTCAGACCATTCCCGCAGGCACACCGATTTCCGTCAGGATCGGCTCGACGATCAGCTCGGGCACGGCACAGGCGGGTCAATCGTTTGAAGGCACGCTGGCGAAAAGCGTGGTGGTGAACGGAAACACGGTCGCCAAGGCAGGCGATCCGGTGCGCGGCACGATTACGTCGGCGAAGTCGAGCGGACGGCTGCACGCGCCGGGATATGTGTCGCTGCGGCTGACGCAGGTTGGCGGACAAAGCGTCCACACGACGTCGGTGGGACGTAAAGGCAAGAGCCACACCAAGGGCAACGCCGTGAAGATCGGCGGCGGAGCGGCTGCAGGCGCGCTGATTGGCGGATTGGCCGGCGGCGGCAAAGGCGCAGCCATCGGAACCCTGGCCGGCGCAGGCGCCGGAACCGGCGTGGCGGCGGCAACCGGCAAGGAAGAAGCCGTGATCCCGGCAGAGGCCGTGCTGTCATTCACGGTGACCAGCGGGACGACGAGCGCGAGCCGGAAGAAATAACGAAGTTGGATTTGGGTTAGCCTCGGCGCGAGCCGGGGCTTTTTTGTTTTTTATTTCACCGCAAAGACGCGGAGAACGCAAAGAAATGCAAAATTCAAAATGCAAAAAAAGAAGCGAGATGACCACGCAGGCCCCAATCTCCGTATTTTTGCTTTTGCATTTTTCATTTTGCATTCGAGTTGTGGTGAACTAGATCGCGTGAAACTAACCATTGCGTGGATCGGCAAGGCAAAAGAGCCGTCGATTGCGGCGCTGACTGCGGAGTATGCCAAGCGGATCGGGCGCTACTGCGCGACCGACACATTCGAGTCGCGCGACGAAAACGCGCTGCTGGAGCGCGCGGCGAAAGATCGCGCAACTCTGGTGCTGCTGGATGCGCGCGGGAAGCAGATGTCGTCGGAAGAGCTGGCGTCGTTCGTGGGCAAACACCAGGATTCAGGAACGCAGCGGCTGATGTTTGCCATTGGTCCGGCGGATGGATGGAGCGAGGCGGCGCGCGCGAAGGCGGCGGTCACGCTGTCGTTAGGGAAGATGACGCTGGCGCACGAACTCGCGCGCGTCGTCCTGCTCGAGCAGGTTTATCGCGCGTGGACGATTCTGAAGGGACATCCGTATCACACCGGACACTGACCGGCGCCCATTGCGTCACATCTTTCCTCCGCCCCAGATTGTGACTTCGTTGCCGTCCGGATCGTGAAAGTGCGCAAACTGGCCGGTCGAATCCTGTTCGGTCGAATCCGGGACGAGTCCTTTGCTTTTCGCGGCTGACAAACTCGCGTCGAAGTTGTCGACCCGGTAGACGACGGAAACACTCGCGGTACATTTCGCCGGAGCGTCGGACTTCCTGGGGTGGATGCCGAAAGCAAACAGGCCGCCGGCGGTGTCGAGCTTGCCGTAGTACCCGCCCTTGAATTCCTTCGTCGTGATCCCAAATCGCGAGTACCAATCCGCAAGAACTTTCGCATCCTGGCAGGGATTGATCGAGATCGCGCCTACGTAGAGGATCTTCGCCGGCGGCGACTGCGCGAACGACGGCAGCGAGACAAGAATGAACGTGATCGCAAGGTAGATTCGTCGAATCGTTGTAGCCGGAATCATTCGCATAAATTTCGTCATTCCTTCATGCACGCAAGCGCGGCCAAGAATCAGAGGATCGGTCTGAGGACCATGCGGCCGTAGGCGACGAACGCCATCGCGATCCCCAGCACGGCGCTCATGACGATCGGCGTGATCTCGTTGTACTTCACATGCACGCCGATGAACACAAGGCTTTCGATCGCCAGGATGGCCGCGGCCAGCACTGTGAGCAGCGGCAGCCAGTGGAAGGCAGCGGGGCCGACCAGCAAGACCGCGCAGACGAGTTCGAGGATGCCAAGCACCATCCAGGCTCCGCGCGGTAAGGCGCCAAAGGACGGGACGTCCGCGCTCACCTTGTCGAAGAGAAAGACCTTCATCACGCCCGACGCTGCGTACAGAAGCGCCGCGAGGACCTGCAGGACCCACAAAAGGATGTGCATTGCGCCTCCTCAGGGTTGTTCGAGTGAATGCGAGTGTACCGACTGGAGGACGCCGCGGGAAGATCGGTTACGCGTTCGTGCGCGCTGGTTACTGGCCCGCGGCTGCCGGGATCGGCAGGTTGTGGAATGGAAGATCGAAGTGGGCGATGCGGGTTTCGCGCGAGTCGCGGAACCAGGGAGCGCGTCCGCGGAGCAGGTTGGCGGCGCTGCGGGTGGGATTGAGCAGCGACAGGGCCAGCAGCGCAGCCTTGCGATTCGTCCGGCCTTCGAGACGCCAGATGAGCTGGCGGTCGATCAGGTCCTCACCGATGGTCCATGCGGTGCCGGCGAAAGGCGCGAGCGCGAGTGTCGAGGGAGAGCCAGGCCGATTCTCCAGCGAAGCGCGGCTGAGCGGACCGAGATCCGACTGCGCCGTGTAGGCAGCGGAGAACGCCAGCGCACGAAGGCGAGACGTCCAGTACTCGCGCCGATTGTGGAAGGCAAGATCGCGTCCGCGAGGATCGTTCTGAATCCAGAGAAACGCGGCGACCGCGCCGGTGATCGGCTGCGAGTTGGGCGCGCCCGCGGGTCCGGCTGCGGCGGCCGCAGACGTCCAGTCATGAAAGAAAGAGCCGTGTGTCAGGGCGTCGCGAGCCGAGGCGCTGGTGGCAAACGTTCCGGCCTGCTGGACGAAGAGGAGTTCGGAGGCTTCCGCGAGCAGCGGCGTCCAGTGAACGCGACATTCCTTCGGCGAGGCTACGCCGGCGGCGCAGGTACGGCTGGAAATGTAGTGAAAGCTGCTGCGACGGACCTGCGGCATCAAGGCTGGAACTACGGGAGTGCGGAACTGCGGGACTGCGGGATTGCGAGTGTCGAGCGATGCGAACAGACTTGCGGCAGAGAACGAGCCGGCGGTCTGCGCGAAGACAGGGCCGCAGAGCAGAAACACCACTCCGAGCACGCGCGAGAGGTTGCGCATCGCCTTCCCTGATCTGTTCCCTGATTTCCTGGAGTGCAGCCACGGTACGGTGCGGGCGCGGGGAGGACAATGAGAGAAAAACCTTAGTTCCGGGATCGAGGATGCTGAGGCCTCTGCGGCCTTGGGAGGCGCAAAATGGGAAGGGTGTCTCAAGTAGTGCAAAATAGACCTTGACACAGAATAGTCTGTGATACAAAGTTACTGAAGGTGAGGGAGAAAGTAGAGGCCACCAGCATGACGACCAGGCCACTCACAACGGAGCAGTTAGACGAAGTCGCAAAGCTGACTCGCGATTACGCGTCGTATTCGAGGGATGCTGCCGGGCTCGGCGGCGTGATCGGCGGGCTGCTGTACTTCGTCACGCGATTCCTCAGACCGTTCTATTACACGCACACTCCATTCTGGACTCCGGCCGCGATGGCATTCATCGTGGTCGCGCCGCTGCTCTGGATCGCTGCGAAGGAGTGGTTGCGGCGCTCGTACTACCAGATTGAGGGCGAGGTGCAGCCGCGCGAAAACGTCGTGGATCGGATCGGGTTCTGGACGTTTACGGCGGTGAGCGCGTTGGTGAGCGTGGGTTTGGCGTACTGGATGATCGTGAACGCGAACGTCGCTACCAATGTTCTCGGCCATCGGCCGGGGCTCGGGTTCGAAGTTGGACCTCCCGGATATGTGCGGGCGTCGGTGGCGGTGCTGGTCGTGCTGGCGCTGCCGCTGGTGACGGGCCGATTCCTGCGTGGACGATATGAGTACTTCGTTGGCGCATGCATGATGTTCCACTCTGCGCGCGCGATCTACGGCGGGCAGATGTACAACCAACCGCCGGACTTCCTCCTGGTCGGATCGTTCGCCTCGAAGTTTTACCTGGTCGCGGCGATCGGTCTCTTCGAAATCGGCGGGCTGCTTTGTGCCGTGATCCTGCTGGTGGAAGGCTGGAAACAGCACCAGCGGTTCCAGAAGATTCGCCAGCGCATGGCCGACTTGAGGATGCCGGCATGAGCTCTCTTCCCGAGTCGGTGATGGCGCTGGACCGGATGGTGCACGAGCCGGCGCGGCTGGTGATCCTGTCGGCGCTGTCGACGGCGCAAGCGGCGGAGTTCCGCTTCCTCGAGTTCCTGACTGGACTGACGCCGGGGAATCTCTCCAGCCACGTCGCCAAGCTGGAGGCGGCGGGGTACGTGGTGATCGAGAAGGGCTTTCGCGATAAGCGTCCATTGACCACGCTGAAGATTACGGACGCCGGGCGCGCGGCGCTGAAGAAGTATCGCGAGCAGATGAAGAAAGCGCTGGCGTAGGAACGCCGGAATCGCCGGAATTGCCATAATCGCCGTAATCGGCGCAAGCCTGACTCATTCATTTACAATCGATAGTTTCGCAGTGGGATGTTGCGGTTTCCGTCGCGACGCGCCTGCGGCGCGATGACCGGACGAGACGTCCGGTCCCACGTGATTTCGGTTGTTCGAGGGCTAAATGGCGAAAGAGGGCATTACACCGCGCGCGAAGGATTACGCGCAATGGTATCTGGACATCGTGCGAGGCGCGGACCTGGCGGATTACGCCGAGGTGGTGCGCGGGTGCATCGTTTTCAAGCCAACCGGGTACGCGATCTGGGAGGCGATCCAGCGCGGGCTCGATGAGCGCATCAAGGCGACGGGGCACGTCAACGCGTATTTTCCGCTGCTGATCCCGAAGAGCTTCCTGATGAAGGAAGCGGAGCACGTGGAAGGCTTCGCGCCGGAAGTCGCGGAGGTAACGCGCGCCGGCGGCCAGGAGCTGGCCGAGCCGTATGTGATTCGTCCCACGTCGGAGACGATCATTGGCTACTTCTACGCGAAGTGGGTGAAGAGCTGGCGCGACCTGCCGCTGCTGATCAACCAGTGGGCGAACGTGGTGCGCTGGGAAATGCGCACGCGCCTCTTTCTGCGGACCCTGGAATTCCTTTGGCAGGAGGGCCACACAGCTCATGCCACGCACCAGGAGGCC
>Ga0157369_10004763_pt1 | contig 15950 bp, 18 predicted proteins | sample C25metaG_FD_113461 | JGI IMG/M metagenome (GOLD analysis project Ga0157369, IMG submission 113461) | Corn rhizosphere microbial communities from Kellogg Biological Station, Michigan, USA - C2-5 metaG | ecosystem: Host-associated > Plants > Roots > Rhizosphere > Soil | place: USA: Michigan... | reverse complement strand
GCGAGGAGACGCCGTGATTGCGACCTACGCGTGCTCGCCGAGCTCCGCGAGGCCGAGCGGCGACGTCGACGGCTCGGCGTGCAAGCGGCGGGGAATCCGCCCCGCGCGACGCGCCTCGTAGCCCGCCTCGACGGCGAGCCGGATCGCGACCGCCATCCGCGCCGGGTGGTCGGCGCGGGCGATCGCGCTCGCGCACAGAACGGCGTCACAGCCGAGCTCCATTGCCTGCGCCGCATCGGAAGCCGTGCCGATTCCGGCGTCCAGAATCACCGGCACCTCGGCCTGCTCGACGATCAGGCGGATGTGATGCTCGTTGTCGATCCCGCGGCCCGCGCCGATCGGCGAGCCGAGCGGCATGACTGCCGCGCAACCGACCGATTCGAGGCGGCGCGCGAGGATGGGGTCGTCATTCGTGTACGGCAGGACGACGAAGCCGTCTGCCGCGAGCTGCTCGGCCGCCTCGAGCAGCTCGATCGGATCTGGATAGAGCGTGCGGTCGTCGCCGATCACCTCGAGCTTGACCCAGTCCGTCTCGAACGCGTCGCGCGCGAGCTGTGCGGTGCGCACGGCCTCGCGTGCGGTGTAGCAACCCGCCGTGTTCGGCAGCACGAACAAGCCGAGCCGGTCGATGACGTCGAGCGGCGACGCCGAGCTCCGGGTCGCATCGATACGGCGCAGCGCGACGGTCACGATCTCCGCTTCGCTCGCGAGGAGCGCAGCCTCGAGCTCTTCGAGCGACCGGAAACCGCCCGTTCCCATGATGAGGCGCGAGCGCCACGCGCGACCGCCGAGGTTCATCCGCCCTGGACCGCCCGCAGGACCTCGAGCCGCGCTCCGTCGCGCAGCATCGTCGATTCCCAGTCGCTGCGCAGGACGACGGCTCCGTCGAGTGCGACCGCCACCCCACGCCCAGCCTGACCGACGAGCGATCGGACGACGTCCGCGACGCTTGTCACGTCGTCGAGCTCGCGCTGCTCGCCGTTGATGCGCACGGTCATACGCGCGCGAAGCGTTCCGGTGAGAAGGGCGCCGCTTCCGGCGGCGGTGCGTCGCCGGCGAGCAGTGCAGCGATCGTCTCGGCGGTGATCGGCGCGAGGAGAATCCCGTTGCGGAAGTGCCCCGTCGCGACGAGGACGTCGCCCTCCCACTCTCCGATCAGCGGCCCGTTGTCGGGCGAGCCGGGACGAAGCCCTGCCGACACGTCGACGAGCTCGAGCTCTGCGAGCTCGGGCAGCACGCGGTAGCCCTCGCGCAGGAGCTCGTGGACAGCGCCCGCCGTGACGGTGACGTCGAAGCCGCGCTCCTCGACGGTCGCGCCGACGACGACCTCACCGTTCTGCCGCGGCACGACGTACACGTGCTCCGTCCGGATCATCCGCTGCGCCGGCAGCTCGCCGCGCAGGCGAACGACCTGGCCTTTGACCGGGCGGACGGGAACCCCTGCGATGCCGGACCAGGCGCCGGCGCAGACGACGACGCGGCCCGCCTGGATGCGCTCGCCGCTGCTCGTCGTCACCACGTCGCGCGCGATCTCGACCACTTCGACGCCTTCGCGGACCGGCACGCGCGCGGCGAGAGCGTCGACGAGCCGGCGCGGGTCGACCGACGCCTCGCGTTCGCTGAACAGGCCGCCGCGGATCGCCGTCGACACACCCGGCTCGAGCCGCCTGCACGCCGACGGCGTCAGCCATTCCAAGCCGCGGAACTCGTGCCGTATCTGGTCGATCTCGTCGGAATCGACCGCGACCACGACCATGCCGCACGGCCAGAAGCCGACGTCGCCGAGCTCCTCGACGAGCGCGGGATAGAGCTCGAGCGACCGGCGCGCGAGCGGGACGAACGGCTCGTTGCCGGGCTCCGCTTCGCTGTCGGGCGCGAGGATCCCGGCGGCGACGCGGGACGCGCCCGAGCCGACGCGGCCGCGCTCCAGCACGAGGACCTCGAGGCCGCGCTGCTGTGCGCGCCAGGCCGCCGAGAGCCCGATGACGCCGCCCCCGACGAACACCGCATCGACCATGCACGCAGGCTAGCGTCCGGGCCGTGGATGGACTTTCCCGGCGCGCGCGCCTCGCGCGCTCGCGCCTCTACTTCGTCACGGGGCGCGTCTCGGAGGATCTGCTCGAGTCCGCGCTGCGCGGCGGCGTCGATCTCGTGCAGCTGCGCGAGAAAGATCTTCCGGACGACGAGCTCGTCGCCGCGGCCGAGCCGTTCCGCCGCGCCTGCGAACGGCACGGCGCGCTGTTCGTGTTGAACGACCGGCCAGATCTCGTCGAGCGCTGTGGGGCAGACGGCGTCCACGTCGGCCAGGGCGACCTGTCCGTCGAGGACGCGCGGCGGATCGTCGGCGGCGACCGTGTCGTCGGCCTCTCGACGCATTCGCGCGAGCAGATGGAGAGCACGGGCTCGGCGGACTACATCGGCGTCGGGACGATCTTTGCGACGCCGACGAAGCCGGGGAACGACGCCGCCGGGATCGAGCTCGTGCGCGTCGCCCGCGATGCAGCGCGGCTGCCATGGTTCGCGATCGGCGGCATCGACCAGTCGAACGTCGCGGAGCTCGTCGCGAACGGCGCCGCCGGGATCGCCGTCGTGCGCGCGATCCGCGACGCCGACGATCCCGAAGCCGCGGCGCGCGCCTTGCGCGCGGAGCTGCCGCCTTCGGACGCCGTGGTCACGGACGGCGACGTGTGCATCCCGCAAATCGACTGGCTGCGCTCGACGAACGGCAAAGCGTCGCCGCACGTGCACATCGAGCACGCCGACATCTTCTACCTCCTCGAGGGCACGCTCGAGTTTCGCGCCGGCGAGGGCACGGTTCGTCTGCCGGCCGGGTCGTGCATCGCGGCTCCGCCGCTGCTCGTGCACGGCTTCCGCAACCCCGTCGAGGGAACGGACGCGCACTACCTCAACCTGCACGCGCCCGGCGGCTGGGCGCGCGCGCCGCGAGGAACGTCCGACACGGCGGCAGTCGATCGTGCGAGCGCGCGGGCACGTCCGATCATCAGCGCGCCCGGCGACGGCGACCGCCATTCCGTAGCGCATCGCCTCGCGCTCGTCCGTGTCGACCTGCCGCAGCTCGCCCTCGTGGAAAACTTCGCCGACGACCAGTTCGAAGGGCCGGAGCTGCACGTGCACTTGCGGCACGCCGACTGCTTCCATGTGCTCGAGGGCGCGCTCGAGTTCACCCTCGAGAGCGGGGCAGCCCGTGCGGAGGCGGGGACGTCGGTCGTCGTCCCGCCGGGGGTGCCGCATACATTCACGACGGCGGCAGCGCGCGCGCGGTACCTGAACGTGCACGCGCCGAGCATGGGCTTCGTCGAGTACCTGCGTGGCGAGAACCCGAATTTCGACCAGATATCCGTGTAATCCCTCATCGTGCTCTCACCGCTGCGGCGGAGAATGAGTCAGATGCGCGTCTTGGTGGTGGAGGACGAACCGAAGCTCGCGAACCTCGTCGCGCGCGGCTTGCGCGAGGAGGGATACGCCGTGGACGTCGCCGGCAGGGGCGAGGACGCCATGTGGATGGCGCACGCTGCACCGTACGACGCGATCCTGCTCGACGTGATGCTGCCGGGCGCCGACGGCTTCGAGGTCTGCCGCCTGCTGCGCGCAGAGGACGTCTGGAGCCCCATCCTCATGCTGACCGCGCGGGACGCCGTCGGCGACCGCGTCACCGGGCTCGACGCCGGCGCCGACGACTACCTCCCGAAGCCGTTCGCATTCGACGAGCTCCTCGCTCGGGTCCGCTCGCTCGTACGACGTGCGCCGACGCCGCGCCCAGCCGTGCTCGAAGTCGGATCGCTCCGGCTCGACCCGGCAGCGCATCGCGCGTGGCGTGGCGAGGTCGAGCTCGATCTCTCACCGAAGGAGCTGACCTTGCTCGAGCTCTTCCTGCGTCGGCCGGGCAGGGTGCTCTCCCGCGCCGAATTGCTCGACGGCGCGTGGGATATCGCTTTCGAGCGGCGCTCGAACGTCGTGGACGTCTACGTGCGGTATCTCCGCGACAAGATCGACCGTCCGTTCGGGTGCAAGTCGATCGAGACGGTGCGGGGCGTCGGCTACCGGCTGGCGGAAACGGCATGAGCCGGCTCCCGATCCGTCTGCGGCTGACGCTCGCGTTCGGCCTCGTGATGGCAATCGTCCTCGCGGCGATGGGGGTCTTCGTCTATCTCCGGGTCGGCGCGGCGCTCCTCGGCACCGTCGATCAGACACTCCGCTCGCAGTCGCGCGAGGCAGTGAGCAACGTCGACCGAGGTGAACGCGCACTGACCGACCGCGACGTCGCCGGCGGCACGACGCTGGCGCAGCTGCTCACTCCGAGCGGCCGCGTCGTCCGCTCGAGCCCGCTGGGGCTCGCACCGTTGCTGCAGCCCGCCGACGTTCGTGCAATCACGACGGCCGCCCCATTGCGGCGGTCGATCACACTCCACGCGCCTGAAGGCGACTGGCGGCTCCTTGCGGTCCGTCCGCGGGGTGCGGGCGGCGTCGTCGTCGTCGCGAGGTCGCTCGAGCCGCGCGAAGAGACCCTGGCTCATCTGTTCCGGGAGCTGCTCTTCGCGGCGCCGCTCGCACTGCTGCTCGCGTCACTCGCCGGCTACGGCCTGGCGTCCGCCGCGCTCCGCCCCGTCGAGGCGATGCGGCGGCGGGCCGCATCCGTGACGGCGGATTCTCCCGCACGGCTGCCCGCGCCGCGCAGCCGAGACGAGATCTCGCGGCTCGCCGAGACCTTGAACGAGATGCTCGACCGGTTGCACGCCTCGCTCGCGCACGAGCGCAGGTTCGTTGCCGATGCGAGCCACGAGCTGCGCACTCCACTTGCTCTCCTGCGGACGGAGCTCGAGCTTGCGTTGCGACGGCCGCGCAGCCCCGAGGAGCTGGAGGATGCGCTCCGGTCTGCGGCAGAGGAGACGGAACGGCTGACGCGGCTGGCCGAGGACCTGCTGCTGATCGCGCGCGGCGATCGCGCGGCGCTGCCCCTCCGACGCGAACGAGTGGCTCTCGACCTGCTCTTCGACCGCGTCGCGGCTCGGTTTGCGCGAGAGGCAGAGCAGCGCGATCTCACACTGCTCGTCGAACCGACCGACGTGGCTGTCGACGCGGATCCCGAGCGCGTCGAGCAGGCACTCGGCAATCTCGTCGCCAATTCGCTCGTACACGCCGCGTCGACGGTCGAGGTGTTCGCGCGCTCGACAGAGCTCGGCTTGGAGTTGCACGTCGCCGACGACGGCTCAGGCTTTCCGGCCGCCTTCCTCGACCGCGCCTTCGACCGGTTCAGCCGTGCCGACGACGCACGCGGCGACGGGGGCGCCGGTCTCGGGCTCTCGATCGTCGCGCTGATCGGCGAAGCACACGGGGGTTCTGCCTCAGCCGCGAATCGGCGCGGCGGCGGGGCCGACGTCTGGCTGACGCTCCCGGGCGTCGCGCAGCCGGCTCTCATCTGAATCACACCCCGCCTCTCACCGGCATTTCATGCGCCGTCGCTCTACTGCCGGCATGGACACGCATCGGATACGTGCGCGTGATGCGGCGCTGATCCGGCTTCGGCGCTTGACCGCGGCGGTGGCGACTGTCGCAGGCTTGCTGGCGGTCGTCTTCACCGGAATCGCGGCGAAGGCCTTCCCCGGCCGCGGCTCGCACGCCACATCCACGACGACCGTGCAGTCCACCCCGCGCACTGCTGCCCGACCGGCGACGCAGACGCCCCCACCCCTCGTCCCGAACGGCTCGCAGGCGCAACCGCCGGCGCCGTCGACGTCGGCGCCCCCCGCGCCGACGCCGACGCCGGCGCCGCCGGTCGCGGTGTCCGGAGGATCGTGACCTTCGCCTTCAGGGCACTCGGAACGAAAGCCGTTGTCGCAGTCACGGATCGAGCGGCGCGCGACGACGCCGTCGCGCTCGTCGCCGCCGAGCTCGCCGCGCTCGATGCGGCGTGCAGCCGTTTTCGCGACGACAGCGAGCTGACGCGCGTCGTGCGCGCCGGCGGCCGGCCGGTGCGGGTGTCGCCCCTCTTGCTCGACGCGATCGCGGCCGCGCTGGACGCTGCACGGGTGACCGACGGGCTCGTCGACCCCACGGTCGGGCGAACCCTCCGCCTCGCCGGATACGACGCGACGTTCCGCATCGTCGCAGCGCGCGACGGCGACGGCTTTCACGCACGCTTCGATCGCACGCCGGGCTGGGAGGTGATCGAGCTCGACCGCGCTGCCGAAACCGTGCGCGTGCCGGATGGAGTCGAGCTCGACCTCGGCGCGACGGCGAAGGCATTCGCGTCCGACAGGTGCGCCCAGATCGCAGCCGGGCTCTGCGGCTGCGGCGTGCTCGTCGGCCTCGGCGGCGACATTTCCGTCGCCGGCGACGTGCCGGCGGCCGGCTGGCCGATCGGGATCGCCGACGACCACGACGCAACGCCCGACGTGACCGTCGCGATCCACGGCGGCGGCGTCGCGACGTCCTCGACACTCGTCCGTCGCTGGCGGAGCGGCGACATCGTGCTCCACCACGTCATCGACCCGCGTACGGGTCGTCCGGCCGACACGTGTTGGCGCACCGTCACGGTCGCCGCCGCATCGTGCCTCGAAGCGAATATCGCGAGCACCGCCGCACTCGTGCTTGGCGCCTCAGCCGTACCGTGGCTCGCCGAGCGCGGCCTTGATGCGCGGCTCGTCGGGGTCGACGGCCCCGTCGCGAGGGTCGGGCGCTGGCCGGCAGACGCGGCGGCGGCGTGAGCCACGCGTACTGGTACGCAACGCGGGCGTCCGGCGTCGTCTCCCTCGTGCTGCTCACCGGCGTGGTTGCGCTCGGCGTCGCCGGCGCAGTCCGGTTGCGCAGCGACCGGTGGCCGCGATTCCTCGTCGCCGGACTCCACCGCAACCTGACGCTGCTGACGCTCGTCTTCCTCGTCGGCCACATCGCGACCACCCTGCTCGACTCGTTCACGCCGATCGGCCTCCGAGACGCGTTCATCCCGTTTCTTGCGTCCTACCGGCCGATCTGGCTCGGTCTCGGAGCGGTCGCGCTCGATCTCCTGCTCGCCCTCACCGTGACGAGCCTCCTGCGGGCCCGCGTCGGCTACCGCACCTGGCGCTCTCTGCACTGGCTCGCATATGCAGCGTGGCCCGTCGCACTCGCCCACGGTCTCGGCACCGGCAGCGATGCGCGCTTCGGCTGGCTGCAGGCGCTCGCCGTCTGCTGCGTGCTCCTCGTCGTCGCCGCGCTCGCGACTCGGCTGTACTCGTCTCCGGCAACGCCTGCCCGGCGCATCCTCGCAGGGTCGGGAGCGGCGGTCGTGCTCCTCGTCGGCGCCGTCTGGTACACGGGCGGCCCCGGCGCCAAGGGTTGGGCAGCGCGGGCGGGCACGCCGGCAACACTTCTCCCGAGAACGTCGAAGACGGCGAGCCGAGGCGCACCGCCCGCGCGGCGGCAAACGGTGGATCTGCCTGCCGCGCCGTTCACGACGAGGCTGAGCGGCCGCATCTCCTCGATCGTCGAGTCGGGGTCGGGACTCGTCCGACTCGACATCCGCGCCCGCACGTCGGGGACGGTCGACGGACGACTGTGGATACGTCTGCAAGGATCGCCCCTCGACGACGGCGGCGTCTCGATGAATGCGAGCGGTGTCGCGTTCGGCCCCACGGCGGCGCCCAACGCCTACGTCGGCACGATCACCGGTCTGCAGGGCACCGAGCTCTCGCTTTCGCTGCACAACGCGCACGGTCGGAAGCTCGCCCTCGACGTTCTGCTCGACGTCGACCAGGCGACGCGCCGCGTCACTGGAACTCTGCGAGCGCTGCAATGAGCGCGGAGCTGCGCTCCGAGCCGACGGCACGGCGGCTTCTCGCGGGCGTTCGCCGCGACGGGCGCGCCGTGACGCTCGCCGAGCACCGGCGCGCTCATGGAGACCTGGCGGTCGACACGCGCACCATCCTCGACACGGTCGAGGCATCGGGATTGCGAGGTCGCGGCGGCGGCGGCTTTCCGACCGCGCTGAAGATGGCGGCCGTCCGCGACGCCGGCCGCCGGGCCGTCGTCGTCGCGAACGGCGCCGAGGGCGAGCCGATCTCCGGCAAGGACAAGACCCTCCTCGCGTACGTGCCCCACCTCGTGCTCGACGGCGCGGTCGTAGCAGCCCGGGCCGTGCGCGCGCGCGACGCGATCGTCGCGGTTCCGGAGTTCCTGCAGCCCGTCGTCGAGCACGCGATCGCCGAACGTGACGACGGACGGATCTCTCTGCACGCCGTCACCGTCCCGGACACATTCATCGCGGGCGAGGAGACAGCCCTCGTCCAGTTCCTCGACGGCGGGCCCGCGCTACCGACATTCACGCCGCCGCGTCCGTTCGAGCGGGGCGTGCGCGGCCTGCCGACGCTCGTGCAGAACGTGGAGACGCTCGCTCACCTGGGCATGATCGCCCGCTACGGGCCTCACTGGTTCCGCGCGGTTGGAACGGCAGAGGAGCCGGGGTCGACGCTCGTCACGCTGTCGGGGGCCGTCAGCTCTCCGGGTGTGTACGAGGTGCCGATCGGACAGTCGCTGGACGCGCTCGTTGCGGACGCGGGCGGCATCGGCCGTGGTGCGGCTGCGTATCTGGTCGGCGGGTATTTCGGCACGTGGATTCCCGCTGACGCCGATGTCTCGCTGGCCGACGCAGATCTTGCACGCCACGGCGCGGCGCTCGGTGCGCGCGCGATCGTCGTCTTGCCACAGGGCGCATGCGGCGTCCGCGAGACTGCACGGATCGCGCGCTACCTCGCGGCTGAGAGCGCCGGTCAGTGCGGCCCGTGCGTCCACGGCCTCGACGCGGTGGCGACGGATCTCGAGCAGCTGCTCGACCGCGCTCGGCGCGTCGACGGCCGACGCCTGCAGCGCCGCCTCGAGGTGATCGCGGGCCGCGGCGCGTGCAAGCACCCGGACGGCGCAGTTCGGATGGTCGCGAGCGCACTGCGCGTCTTCGAGCAGGACGTGCGCGCTCACCTCTCCGGTCGCCGATGCGAGGCGACACGGTGATGAAGCACTCGCTCGGGCTCGGTGTGAACCGGATCGCGTGCGACGGCCACGGGCTGTGCGCCGAGCTCTTCCCCGAGCGCGTGTCGCTCGACGAATGGGGATACCCGATCGTCGACGGACAACCGATCCCGAAGGAGCTCGAGCAGCATGCGCGGCGCGCGGTGGCCGAGTGTCCTGCGCTCGCACTCTTTCTCACGCGCCGCGCTGCGTGAACCATGTGCCGCCGGCGCCGTCGTGGAAGACGACGGTGTTCTCGCCGGTCTCGAGCACGACTTCGAAGTAGCGACGGATCACCGGCTCCTCCGTCCACCAGCGGTCGAGTACGCGCCATTCCTCGCGGAGGACGGCCACCGACTGATGGTTGACCTGCCACGGCGTGCCGTCGAAGTTGGCTTCCACGCGCGCCGGGCGCGGTTCGTTCAGTCGTCCCGCGGCACGAACAGCGCGCGTGTCTCCGGGATGCGCGACCACGGTGCAACCTCCACGACAGTGCAGACGGAGCCGGAGCCTGTGCTCGCACGCACCTGGCGCAGCCCTTCGCGCAGGCGCGTGCGGTCCTCGGCGCCGGCGGCGAGCAGCTCCAGCTGCCGCCCGGCGGCCTCGGTCAATTCGACGAGCTCGAGCCGGAGCTCGACGACGGGAGCGGGCAGCTCCGCGAGCTTCGGTGCGAGCGCGATGCGGATACGGTCGGCCTCGGCGCTCGGCTCGCGGAGTGTCATCGCGCGACGCCACGAGCCGCCGCCGGAAGCGCCGTTTCCAACCAAGCGCGCCGAGAGCGCGACCTTGCGGACGAACCGGTCACGCCGTTCAGGCCGTGCGAGCGCCGTGTCGACGAGCGCTCCGAGGGCGCGGCGCAGCGTCAGCTCGTTGCCGATCGCCTCCGGGAACTCGAGCGACTCGACGAGCTCCGCGGGCGGCCGCCGGCCGCGCACGCGCGCGTTCGCCCCTCCTCTCGCCAGGCTCCAGGCGCGCCGGCCGTCCGGCCCCAAGCGTTCGGCGACGGCGCCACCCGGAAGCCCGGCAAGCTGTCCAAGCTTGCGAACACCGAGCGCTTCCAGCTCATGCCGGCGCTGCCGTTCGATCGGCAGCAAGTTCAGCGGCAGCGGCGCGAGGAAGCTGCCCACCTCGTCGTCGCGGACGACGAGCAGCTGACCGGGACGCGCGACCGACGCGGCGGCGAGCGCCGCGAACCGGCGCCCGGCGGCGCCGATCCGCGCGTCCCAAACGCTGCCCACCGCGCCGAGCGCACGCTGCAGCGCAGGCTCGAGGCCGCCGTACAGGCGCTCGACCCCGCGCGTCTCGAAGTACGCGACCCCCGCCGAGGCCGACTCGACCGAAAAGCCGGCGTCCTCGAGCGCGCACACGATCTCCTCCCACGCCTGCTCGGCCCCGGCCGGGTCCGGCTCGACGAGCACGAGCCCCGGGCACGTGGCGAGCGCCTCCCCCAGCCGCATTCCCGGCCGGACGCCCGCGAGGTCGGCGGCGGCATTGATGGAGCCGACAGTGTCGGAACCCCGCTCGGGCGCCATCGCTGATGGACGGACGGCGGCAGCCGGCCGCTTGCGGACAGCTGCTCTCAGGTCGAAGCTCGGAATGGAAAGGCAGGCGATCACGGGAACGTATGTTCTACACGAACATACGTTCCCCTGTCAAGCCGTGCCCCTCGACCCAGACGTGGCCCGCCGTGTCGAACTCGGCGACCGTCAGCGTGACGAGCGTGAAGCAGCCGCACTCACAGAAGAACTCCCACGGCTCGTTCGGCGGGATGCGAGGGTCGTCCGCGAAGTCGCGAATCGTTCGGTTGACAGCCCTGATCGTGTCCTGCTCCGAGCCCAGCTGCATCGATTGCCCTCTCTGCCGCAGCCGCGAGAAGCGTACGCCGCTGTGAGGCGATCGAAAAGCCTTCGTGAGCGGATGTTCAGGCGAACGTGACGAGCGGCTGCCGCCACCGGTGCGTCCCGATCACGCACGCGGCGTGCAGCGCGCCCGACGGGCAGCGGAAACGACCGTTCTCGAGGACGTTGAAGGTCTGGCCGAGCCACGCGGCGCAACCGGCCGGAGCCTTCATCCGGCGGCAGACGTCGAAGAACGCGCGCTCGCGGCGCGGCTGCCCGGCATACGCCTGGTTCGCGACGCCGCGCAGGCAGGCGAGGCCGTCCGCCGCGTTCATCCGCTCGCACATGCGCGCCTGCCCGACGGGCGTGTCGAGCGCCGCCTTCTCGGCGCCGGCGATGCAGCCCACGCGCCCGCCGCCGGTCAGCCCGCGGCAGAGCTTCAGGACCGCAGCTGCGCTGTCGACGACCGGACCGGGGACCTGCTCGATCCAGTAGCGATACCAGCACTGCACCGCGTAGGCGCGATAGTCGGGCTCGGCGCACAGACGCCGCGGCGACTGCACGGCGTGCATCGGCACCGTCGACTCGTCCGCGCCGCGGAGGGCGATCCAGTAATCGTGGAATGCGCCCTGCGCGCAATCGGGCGCCGCGGCAGCGCCGAGCCTCTTGCACGCACGCACGGCGAGGAAGAGCGACTCGTGGTACCCGCGCATGAGCGCGTGGCCCAGGCTGTGCACGCACGTGAACTCGCGCATCCGCGTCGGCAGCGAGTGGCACGTCCGCAACGCGCTCTTGCCGCCGGTCGCGATGATCTGCGGGCCGAGCCCCATGACGAGGCCCATGCCGAAGCCGGCGGAGCAGCCGGGGTCGTTCGAGCGCGGGACGACCGCCTGGAGGCGATCGAGCGTCAAGTGATGCTCGCGCGCCCACGCGCGGCCGACGACGTGCATGTACATGTGGCAGTTCGCGTAGAGCGCGCCCCCGGCTGCCCTCGCGCGCTGATCGATCCGCGGCAGCTCGCTCGCCGGGTTCCCCGACTTGTCGATGTCCTGGAGGAGAAGGCGCTCGTAACACGTGTCCTGCGCCGTCTGGAGCCCGATCCCCGCGCACTGCCAGAGGAACGGGCGCTGCGACCCGGCGGCGGCCGATGCTCCTGCAAACGAGACGCAGACGAGGACTGCAAGCGCGATCCGCACCGCGGAAAAGCGTACCCCGCCGCCAGATGTGGATTCGAAGCCTCCCCCGGGAGAGGGATTGGACACGGGGCAACACGATGCGATATTTGATCTACTCGGGACTTCGGCCGAATCGCTCCCTCCGCCGCAAGGCGGGAGCGTCCGGGAAGCTCGCCAAGCCGCGGAGCCCGATTTCGGCGTGCGCCTGCCGCTCCCGGCAGGCGTCTCGCCCCGTACTAGGCCCGGATGATCTCGGCGGCCGCGCCGAGCATCCGGGCGTACCGCGGCACGACGTCGACCGCGTTCTCGCGCGCGCACCACTCGATGTCCGCGTCGAGGCCGTGCCGACGGAGGTTCCACCCGCTGCGGCTCGCGTTCAGTCCCGCCGCGGCGTCCTCGAAGGTGCCGGCGAGGCGGATGGCAGCGGTCGCCGAGTCGGTCGCGTCGCCGCCGAGCACCGCCGCGATGCGGCCCGCGCAGTACGCGTCGTCGAGCGCGAGCTCGCCGAGCACTCCCGCGCAGAGGATCGCGACGTCGTCGCCGTGCGCACGCGCAGCATTCGCGACGGCGTCGAGATTGAGGAGCGAGCCGACGTAGACGTGCTCGAACCGCGACGCCGCATCGACGAGCAGCCGCGTGCCGTTCGTCGTCGAGAGGATGAGCGTCGGCGCGCGCGGCGGCTCGGCGACCTCGCGCGGCGAGTTGCCGAGGTCGAAGCCCTCGATCTGCTCGAGCCGGCGCTCGCCGGCGAGCACCGCGGGCGCTTCGACCGTGGCGAGCGTGCGGGCGTCGTCGATCTCGGCACAGCAGAGCACGCGCTCGTAGCCGGATGCGAGCGACTGCGAGATGGTGGACGTGGCGCGCAGGACGTCGACGACGATCCCGACGGAGGCGGGCGTCTGTTCTCCGGGTGTGAAGGCGACGTGGACGAGCATCGGCCGCGGGTTACGCTAGCGACGAGTGCAGACCTGTTATCGCCACCCCGACCGCGAGACGGGTCTGTCGTGTTCCGAGTGCGGCCGTCCGATCTGCACGGAATGCATGACGGCGGCGCCCGTCGGCATCCGCTGCCCCGAGCACGCGGGCAAGACGCGAAACGTCCGCGCGCCGCGGATCGTGGCGCGCCCGGCCGGCGACTTCATGGCGACGAAGGTGCTGATCGGGTTGAACGTCCTCGTCTACCTCATCACCGCGTCGCAAGGGCAGGGCAGCGGCTCGCTCTTCATCAAATGGGTGCTGTTCGGGCCGGCGGTCGACCACGGCGACTGGTGGCGTCTCGGCACCTCGATGTTCCTGCACCTGTCGATCATCCACATCGGCTCGAACATGCTCGCGCTCTGGTTCATCGGCAGCGCCGTCGAGCAGTACCTCGGCGCGACGCGCTTCGTGCCGCTGTACCTCGTCTCCGGGCTCGCGGGCTCGGCGGGCGCGCTGCTGCAGGCTCCGACCACGGTCATCGCCGGAGCATCGGGAGCGGTGTTCGGAATCCTCGGCGCGATGCTGATCCTCGAGTGGAACGTCACCGGCAGCCTCGCCGGGCAGGCGCTCACGTGGATCGCGATCAACCTCGTGATCAGCTTCACGATTCCCGGGATCTCCTGGGGCGGGCACATCGGCGGCCTGATCGGCGGGATCCTGATCACGCTCGCGTACTCGAACTTCGGGCGCGGCCGGTCGTCGTACGGGCGGCTGAGCATCCCCGCTGTTCTGGCGTTGGTCGTCGTCGCCGTCGGCAGCGTCGCGATCGCGTACTGGAAGGTGCGGGGACTGGCGTAGCGAACCGGGCGAGGTGATCCATCACCTCGTCCAGCTCGGGATCTCGCCCGGTGAGAAGGCGGTTCGGACGGCGGCGGTCTACCTCGTGCTGCTCGTCTTGCTGCATCTTTCGGGCAAGCGCCAGATGGCGCAGCTGAACTCGTTCGACCTGGTCGTGCTGCTGCTTCTGTCGAACGTCGTGCAGAACGCGATCATCGGCAACGACAACTCGTTGCTCGGCGGTCTGCTCGGCGCGGTGATCCTGCTCGCTGCGAACTTCGCGCTGGTGCGGTTTGCGTTCATGTCGCCGCGGTTCGGAAAGGCCCTCCAAGGCGGGCCGACCGTCGTGTTCGAGCACGGCGACGTCGAGGAGCACGCACTGCGGAGGATGGCGATCACGCGCGAGGAGCTCGTCGCCGCACTGCGGCGCCAGGGCCTGGAGCTCGACGACGTCGAGAAGGTGGTGCTCGAGCCCGAAGGGACGTTCAACGCGACCCCGAAGCCGCAGCCGAAGCTCGCCGACGTCATGAAGAAGCTCGACGCGATCGAAGCGCGTCTCACTTCGTGAGATATCTGCGCGCGCCGAGGTAGTACGTCCAGCGGACCGGCGAGATGCGAACGCGGTCGGCAGAGTCGGGCGCTTCGAGCTGCCGGTCGTTTCCGAGGTAGATCGAGACGTGATCGGCGTAGCCCTTCGTGCCGAAGAAGAGCAGGTCGCCGCGTTGGAGGGCGTTGCGTGCGATCGGCGTCCCGTGGTGCATCTGCGGGTCGGCGTCGCGCGGGATCGTCAGGCCGTGCGCGCGGTAGAGATCCCAGATCAATCCGGAGCAGTCGAAGCCCCAGGAGCTCAGGCCGCCCCAGAGGTAATGCGTGCCGAGGAAGCGCTCGCCCTGCCTGATGATCGACTCGTTGCTCGGCGCGAGCGGGAGCGCTGCGCCTTCGATCGTCCCGTCGCCGTCGGGCGTTCGGACGCGGTCGCCTGCGATGCGCGGGAGCCGCGTCCCGTAGCTGAGCTGAAGCGTCCTGCCCGCGACACGCAGTGTCGCCGTGCGCGCGCGGACGACGAGATACGCGCCGCTGTCGTCGATCGCCGGCTTCAGCTGCCGGAGCGGCAACCACCCGGGATAGCCGTGCGCGTTCTTCGGGTCGGGCTCGTCCTCGACCGCCACCTCGGCCCAGCCGCCGCGCGTGGCGAGGATCGTCACCTGCTGTCCGTACAGCGCCTGGGTCTGGACGTGCGAGTCGAGCCACACGCGATCGGCGGTCGTCGCGAGGTTGCGGCTCCACGCGGCCGGATCGGCCGGATTCGTCACGGACGGACGGTCGATCGCCCGGTAGACGTTCGGCGCCTTCCAGAGCGTCGCGACGCTGACGTCGATCGACGCGGTGTCACCGGGATGGAACGCAGCAAGCGCAAGAGTCGCGAAGAAGACGTGCATCGCCCGTCATTGTGCCCGGCGATGTCCCGTACCTACGAAGTCCCTGCTTGCGACAAGTTGACCCTGTTGAAACGGGGACAGTCCCCGTTCATGGAACCGTCACGGGCGGAGGAGAGATTCTCGGTCGACGACTGTGCCGCCGGTCAGCCACGACCACGCCGAGAGACGGCGCACCTGGACGTGCACTGCATCGGGGTCATCTTCCGCATGCTCCGCGCAGTACTCGCGCAGCCAATTCCGCGCGTCGTCCTCGCTCGTCGCCTTCCAGCGGGAGCGGCCGTCCACGAGGAGCTCGAACTTAGCCACCTGCGGCGACGTACTCGGCGCGCGAGCCTTCCTTCAGCGTCGCCTGCGCCGCGGCGAGCCGCGCGACCGGCACGCGGAACGGCGAGCACGAGACGTAGTCGAGGCCGAGATCGTGGCAGAACTCGACGGAGCGCGGGTCGCCGCCGTGCTCGCCGCAGATGCCGAGCTTGATGTCGCTCTTGACGGAACGGCCGCGCTCGATGCCGATGCGCATCAGGTCGCCGACGCCCTCCTGGTCGAGCGTCTCGAACGGGTTGCGCTCGAGCACGCCGTCCTCGAGATAGAACGTCAGGAACTTTCCCTCCGCGTCGTCGCGCGACATCCCGAGCGTCGTCTGCGTCAGGTCGTTCGTCCCGAAGGAGAAGAAGTCCGCGACCTCGGCGATCTCGTCCGCGCGCAGCGCCGCACGCGGCAGCTCGATCATCGTCCCGCACAGG
>Ga0157369_10004762_pt1 | contig 15952 bp, 15 predicted proteins | sample C25metaG_FD_113461 | JGI IMG/M metagenome (GOLD analysis project Ga0157369, IMG submission 113461) | Corn rhizosphere microbial communities from Kellogg Biological Station, Michigan, USA - C2-5 metaG | ecosystem: Host-associated > Plants > Roots > Rhizosphere > Soil | place: USA: Michigan... | reverse complement strand
GCGCCGCTGAATCGGCCGTTTTCGGCATCATAGCTGGTCGACACCACCTTCACGCTGTCTACTGAATCCTGCGTGGGGGTGATCACCGACGTGCCGCCCCACACCGCGCTCGCCGTGCTGATGCCGTCGATCGAGATGCCATTGCTTTCGTACTGCCCACCCGCCGCCAGGGTCTGCGGCCCGTTTTCCGTCGCAAAGATCCCGGTCGTCGCGCTCGGTCCGCCAGGCCCCTGCGTTCCGGGAAGGCTATTTGTGCCGCCCGAGGCCGCCTGCGACTGGTCGCCCGTCATGCCCGGCGCAAGATTCGCCAACTGAAACACGTCGCGCCCGAACGACGGCATGTGCTCGATCTGGTTTGAGCTGATCGTCCCACTGATGTTCGGCGTCTCAGTATCGAGCAAAGCCTGTTTCGAGGCGTCCACCGTCACGGTCGTGGTAGCCGCCGCAATCCCCAACTGAATGTTGAGCGCATTCGCCTGCTCCGGAATGATCTGCACATTGGTCATCGTCTTGGTCTGGAAGCCCTTTGCCTCCGCCACGACGGTGTAATGGCCCGGTCCCAGTCCGGTGAAGGTGTAACTGCCTTCGCCGCTCGACGTGCGGGTCTGAGTCTGGTTGGTTTCTGTATTGGTGAGCGTCACCGTGGCGCCGGGAATTACCCCGCCTTGCGTGTCAGTGACTACGCCCTGGATGGATCCGCGGAACTGCGCGCGGGCCATCGTGGGGAACAGCATCATGAAGGCTGTTGCGGCTGCAAGCGCCAGTACTCTGAGGAAGGACTTTCCACTGTGCGCCCTGGCCAAATCAAATGAAACGAACATGCGTCTTCTCCTTGTAAATGCAGCGCCCGCGCGCGAAGGTTCCTCTCTATTGCGGGAACTTGATGGGTCGCGGAATCGACCGGTACGGTGCCTTGCGGCAGACAAACAGGGGAAGCCATAGGCGCACTTGAAGCGACCATGGTCTGAAAGTCCCGGCACGTGCGGCCTGTGCGAACGAGCGCATTATGAGCCGGGTGATTGGATGTTGGTTCAGGTACGGGGGTGGTTTCCGCGTTGCTTCTGGGTCTAAATTCCTTTTCCGCAATGTGAAAACCGGCCGGCCCGTTCCCCCAGATCCGCCCCATCTGATAGCGTGATGAAGTTCGCGTACCATCTAAGGCGTACAGCAGGACCTACATGCCCGATTTCGCATCCCCGTCCGCGCGCCTGAGCGGTCCGCCTCCAGCCGGCGGTCAGGGCGCCAGCCACCCCCCGGCGGTCATCGCCGGCTTTTCCGGGTGGCTGCTCGATGCCTTCGATTTCTTCCTCATCACGTTTTGCCTCACCGCCATCGCGCATGAGTTTCACAAGTCCGATGCGGAGATCGCGCTCGTCATCACCATGACCATGGCCCTGCGTCCCGTTGGAGGATTCCTCTTCGGCCTTCTCGCCGACCGCTACGGACGCCGCATTCCCCTCATGATCAACATGGGATTTTTCGCGGTCGCGGGGGTCCTCACCGGCCTGGTGCCCAACTACACCACGCTGCTCGTTGTTCGCGGACTCTTCGGCATCGTGATGGGCGGCACCTGGGGCGTGGGCGCATCGCTCGCCATGGAGGGTGCCCCGGCGCATCGCCGCGGACTCCTCTCCGGCCTGCTCCAGGAGGGCTACGCCGCCGGCAACGTCCTCGCCGCGGCGTTCTACTTCTTCTGCTTCGACCGCCTCGGCTGGCGCATGCTCTTCATCCTCTCCAGCATCCCGGCCATCCCGCTCGTCCTCTATGTCGTCTTCTTCGTCAAGGAATCCGCCGTCTGGGAACAGTCCGTCAAAACCCGCCTCACCTGGTCGGACCAACACCGCGAAGTACTCCGCCACTGGAAGCTGTTTCTCTACCTTCTGCTCTTCATGACTGCCATGATGTTCGCCTCGCATGGCACGCAGGACATGTATCCCACTTTCCTGGTACGCCAATGGCATTTCTCGCATAATCGCACTGCCGTCATCACCGCCATTTCGGCTATCGGCGCCATCCTTGGGGGACTTGTCTTTGGATGGTTCTCGGATCGCGCAGGCCGCCGCCGCGCCATCATCACCGCCTTCATCCTGGGCGCGCTCCTCATCCCCCTCTGGGCCTACGCCCCCAACGAGGCACTGCTCATCCTCGGCGCGTTCCTCATGCAATTCATGGTGCAGGGAGCTTGGGGCGTCATCCCGGCACATCTCGCCGAGCTTTCGCCCGACTCCGTTCGCGCCCTCCTGCCCGGCTTCGCTTACCAGAGCGCCGGAGTAATTGCCAGCATAGCGCCCCCAATCGAGGCGCTTTACGCCAGGAAGACAAGCTACTCCGCGGCCCTGGCGCTCACCGCAATCGTGGTGTTCGTCGTCGCCTCGGTCACAGCATGGCTTGGCCGCGAGCGCCACGGCCAGCGCTTCGGCTCCGCCTGAATCCATTCCGTTGGCAGATGCAAACTATGGCGCAGTCATCCTGAACCAGCGAAGGATCCGCGGTGGTTCTTCTTCAGTTCAGCAAGCAGACTCCGCGACCCCCGTCGCCCTTATCGGGACTCGGAAAACGGGGATGCGCATCCTATTTTCTCTTCCGCTTTCTAGCTGCGCTCTTCGCCTGCTTCGATAGCGCCGCATGACTCGCCGTTGTTTTCGGTTCCCGTTTCAGCGCCTTCTCCCGCGCCCGGCTTCGCGTCGTATTCTTCTCGCTAGTCTGCGGATTCGTCTGCCCTTTCTCGTAATCGCGCTTCGCCTTCTGGCGTGTTGCCTCGCTCGTCTTGCCCTTCTTTGGGGGCGCGAGGGGAACCCCAGCCCGACGCGCTTCGCTCAGCCCGATCGCAATGGCCTGCTTCGGTGAGCGCGCCCCGTGCTTGCCCTCGCGCACGTGCTCAATTTCCGCGTGCACGAACTCGCCCGCAGCGGTTGTCGGCGACTTCCCTTCCCGCAAATCCTCTTTGGCTTTTCGCACCGTCTCTTGATCCGGCATTGCGCCTCCTCCGCGCGAAGCGTCACCTCATCCTTATGCCTTCTTCTCGCGCGCCTTCTTTACCTTCTCTGACAACAGATCCTTGGCTTTTTCTAGTTCCCTGTTCCGCGATGGGCTCAGATTCTTTCCACCGCGGTTGATGTAATACGTCAGCATCCGCATTCCCGAGCCTGGCCCCTTCGGCGAAACCTTCTTCGAAGCCAACTCGCGTGCAATCGTGGCCGCATCTTTTTTGAAAAGCCCTTCCCGAGGGTGCGTCGAGTCGGTCTTCACCTCCCGCACCCACCGCTTGGAAGAATGAGATTTCTTGGAATCCGTCATCTCTCTTTCGGTCCGCGGTCAGAAGGGACGCGCCTCAGTGATTTCTCTTGAAGTACTGAACGTCGCGCTCGTGTTGCCGCGCCTTTGCCAACGTCGAGAACGTGCCCAGGTTGCGCCGCTTCCCGGTAGATGGGCTCTTCTTCCGGCTATACAAACGGAACTCTCCCGATTTCAGTTTCCTGATCATTCCCAACTAGATGCCTCGACTTTTTCTCATGTCGCCTCGTCTTCAGGCTCTTCCGCCCTGCATCGATTCGCGCTTAGCGGGCGCACGGCAACATGCCGCGACAAGGCCGCATCCCACAACCGAAAGAAAACCCTGCGGAGGAGCGCGATGAAAATCGATAGCCTGCAAACACTCTTGTTGGATGAGCTGAAAGACCTCTATTCGGCGGAAAAGCAAATCACCAAAGCCCTGCCGAAGATGGCCAAAGCGGCCACCTCCGACGAACTACGCAAAGCCTTTGAAACCCACCTGAAAGAAACCGAAGGCCACATCGAGCGGCTCGACCGGGTATTCGAAACCCTGGGCAAGCCTTCCGGCGGCAAGACCTGCCAGGCCATGAAAGGCCTTCTCGAGGAAGGCGAGGAGATCATGAAGAACGCTGCGGACGGCGAAGTACGCGATGCCGCCATGATCTCTGCGGCCCAACGCGTCGAGCACTACGAGATGGCCGGCTACGGCTCGGTCCGCACCTACGCAAAGCAGCTCGGGCAAAAGGAAATTGCGGACCTTTTGCAGAAAACTCTGGATGAGGAAGGTAACACGGACCACAAGCTTACCCAGATCGCCATGAAGATCAATCCTCAGGCAAAAGCAGCTTGATCCCCCTGCTCGGGATCGGACTCCTTGCCCCGACTCCACCCTTGCCCGTCCTTTTCACGAGCCTGTGAAAAGGACGGGCCTCCCCTTACGAGTGCCTCACTCCCACCCCGCGCTCTTACACTAGATACATGATCGAGGTCTTCCGCCCCATTCCCGCCGAACAAATCAAGCTCATCGTGTTCGACCTGGATGGAACCCTTATCGACTCAGCCCGCGATCTGTGCAACTCAGTTAACGCAGCGCTGGAGCACATGGGCCGCCCGCACCTCGACGACCACATCATCGCCAGCTTTGTCGGCAACGGCGCGCCCATGCTGGTCCGACGGTCGCTGGCCGTCGAAAACGGCGTCTCCCCCGACGAAATTCACGACGAGGAACTGGCCACCGCATACAGCTTCTTCCTCGACCACTATCGCGAGCACAAGCTTGACTTCACCTACGCCTACGACGGCGTGCTCGACGCGCTCGGTGCGCTGCGCCGTGGCGCAAACGGAACGCCGCGCCTCCTCGCCGTTCTCACCAACAAGCCGGTGCGCCCCGCGTGCGCCATCTGCGAGGGACTTGGCATGGGCGACATGTTCTTCCGCATCTGCGGCGGCGACAGCTTTCCACTCAAGAAGCCCGACCCCATGGCCCTGCGCGCGCTCATGGAAGAAGCCAGCGCCACGCCCGACGAAACGCTCATGATCGGCGACAGCAAGGTGGACGTCCTGACCGCGCGCAATGCCGGCGCCTGGAGCCTGGGCTGCCAGTTCGGTTTCGGCCCGCAGAACCTCATGGAGGTTCCACCCGATATCGTCGTCGACTCCGCCGCGGATTGGCCCGCCGCTCTGAATGTCACCCATCCGACCCCTGGCGATTAGCCTGCTTCACTGCTCGCCGCTGTGGCAAGATCGATGCATCATGCCAATCAACCGACGCGAGGTGCTGAAGAGCGCAGGCCGGCTTGCGGGAGCGGCAGCCATCGTTTCCACCAGCCATGGAGCCACTGCGGAAAAACTGCCCCGCAAGCTCAAGTTTGTTGTGGCCGGCGGCCATCCCGGCGATCCTGAATACGGCTGCGGTGGAACAATCGCCCTGCTTACCGCGCTCGGACACGAAGTAGTGCTGCTCTACCTGAACGATGGCGCATGGGAGACCTCGGCGCCGGTCCGCATTGCCGAGGCCCGCAAAGCCTGCGAAATCCTCAAGGCCCGGCCGCAGTGGGCGGGCCAGGCCAACAGCCACTCCATCATTGACGACGCTCACTACGACGCCTTCCTGAAAATGATTGAAGGAGAAAACCCTGACGCCGTCTTCAATCATTGGCCCGTCGACAACCACCCTGATCATCGTGCCATCGCCAATCTCATGTACGAATCGTGGAACCGGCTGAAGCGCCGCTTCCCCATGTACTACTACGAGGTTTCGAGCGGCGAAGACACCATGCAGTTTCCTGTCCCGACCCATTTCGTCGACATTACTTCAGTGGCCGACACCAAGAAGTCCGCCTGCTACGCCCATGCCAGCCAGAATCCCTCGTACTTTTACGAACTGCAGGATTCAGTCGGCCACTTCCGCGGCCTGGAATGCGGCCACAAGCGTGCCGAAGCCTACGTTCTCCAAGTAGGCAGCCCATTCGATATCTTTCCCAGCGCGGGCCTCGCAGCCAGGTGAGTTCAATCCTTCACCGGAATTTTCGCGACACTACGGGAAAACCCATATTTCACTTTGCAAAAATTAAGATTCCCGCAGCATCGGCCTTGATAACCTTTACATGGCCGTCCGACTATTCCTGTCCGGCCGCCAATGGAGATCTGCATGCTGCGCTATCTTGCTTTGGCTCTTTGCCTTGGGCCTTCTCTGGCGTTCGCCGTCAATTCCCCCTCGGGCCAGCCGCCTCATGCGGCACAGCCCATCACCGGCGTCGTAGCTGACCCCTCGGGCGCCATAGTCCCAAATGCCGAAATTGACCTGATCGACGCCGCCGGAACCGTCGAGGGCAGCTTCCATTCCGGAGGAGATGGCTCGTTCCAGGTGGTTGCACCGCACCCCGGCACCTTTACGCTTGTGATCTCTGAGCCCGGCTTCAATACCGTGAAGACCCCTGTTGTAGTGGCCGCTCCGGCTGCGATCACTTCAGCCTCTGCGCCCAGTCATCTGAATGCCGCGCCGCTGAAGATCGTCCTCCCCATCGCGTCGCTCTCCACAAACGTTCACGTGAGTGCCGAAACTGACAGCGACCTCACCGCCTCGGACGACAATCACGACTCCTCCGTAATGACCTCCAACGACATCAAGGAGTTGCCGATCTTCGATAACGACCTGCAGGGCGCCATGAGCGCGTTCCTGGATGACAGTGCCGCGGACAGCGGTGGCTCCGGCCTCATTGTCGATGGCGTGGAGGCCAATCGAGCCACTGTGTCGCCCTCCGCCGTGCAGGAGATCCGCATCAACCAGGACCCCTACTCCGCGCAATACTACTGGCCGGGCCGCGGACAGATGGAGATCATCACAAGGTCCGCCGCAGATACCTATCATGGCGAATTCAATTTCCTCTTCCGCGACTCGGCCCTGAATGCGCAAAACGAGCTGGCGCCCACCAAGCCCTCTGAGCAGCGCCGCGTCTACGAAGGCCACCTAACAGGACCCATCTTCTTCGCACCCAAAAGCAGCTTCCTAGTTTCGTTCAATCGCGCTGAAGAAGACCTCAACGCCGTGGTCAGGGCTATTACACCGCCCACAAGCGGAAACCCCACCGGCAACTTGCTCGCTAACGTTCCAGCTCCCACCCGCGACACCGAATTCAGCGCGCGCGCCGCGCACCAGTTCAGCGACCGCAACTCGGGCTACGCGGAGTACAGCTACGAGGAATGGAACGGCGAAAACCAGGGCGTCGGCGGGCAGGCGCTCGCCTCCTCCGGATACCACAACGAGTATCACGAAGACGACGCAAAGGTGCACCTGGACTCAACCCTCTCCGCATCGATGCTGAACCAGTTCTCCATCGTCGGTGAGCACGCCATCAGCCGCAACGTAAATGCGGCTGAAGCGCCACGCATTAGCGTTGCCGGTGATTTCTCCGGCGGCTCGGCGCAGAACGACACCCTCTCTACCGACTACAACGTGCGCCTTTACGACATGATTTCGTATACGCGCGGGCGACACTTCATCAAAATCGGAGCCGGCATTCCGCACTTCAACCGCCGCGCGTTTGACGACCACTCCAACGCCCTGGGCTCGTACACGTTTTCGCCGATCCTGGCGCCCGACGGCGTGACCGTGCTGACCAGCGCGCTCGACAATTACGAGAACAACCGCCCCTCCTCGTACTCCATCAACTCGGGCGAAACGCACTTTGTCTATCACCAGCAGGAGATGGGCGCCTTCATCCAGGATCAGTACAAGGTGACGCCGCGCTTCTCCATCACACCCGGCCTCCGCTATGACTGGCAGAACTTCATGGCGACGAAACGGCTGGCCTTTTCGCCCCGCTTCTCGTTTGCCTACGTTATCGATCAGGACTCGAAAACAGTGTTGCGCGGCGGTGGCGGCATCTACTACGACCGCACCGGATCGGGGCCGCTGCTTGACCTCGCTCGCTATGAAGGCGCGCAGCCTCGCCGTCACTCGGTGGTCACTTCGCTGGACCCCTACGCCGAACCGGCAGGCGGCTGCGTTCCCATCGGCAAATGTGTTGACGTATCGACACTGCCGCCCGCCCGCGTCGAGCTCGCACCGGAGGCCCGCATCCCTTACAAGATGAACTACGGCTTGTCCATCGAACGGCAGCTCGGCGAAAAGGCTACCGGCACCATCAGCGTCTATTCCATGCGGGAAATCGGCAGGTTCCGCTCAGTGGACGTCAATGCGCCCACGCCGCAGTCCGACTACACTCAGCGGCCCAATCCCGAATACGGACGCATCCGCCAGATGCAGCCCGCTGGGTTCATGACTGGCTCCGGCCTTGACATCTCCTATCGCGGCCGAATGAACAAGTGGTTCTCCGCCTGGGGACGCTACACCTGGTCCCATTACGAAACCAACACCGACGGCCTCGGCTGGTATCCGCAGAACCAGTACGATCCCAACAACAACTGGGCTACTGCCAGCTTCGATCGCGGCCAACGCCTCAGCCTCTACGCCATGTTCCACCCCGACAGCATCTACAACCTCTCGGCAGGCATCTGGGCCAGCGGCGGACACCCATGGACAATTACCACCGGCACGGATCCCTATGGCGACGAGCTCTACAACGCGCGGCCCGAGGGTGTCGCGCGCAACAGCGAACGGCTGCCGGCCTCGTTCGATCTCGATCTGCGCTGGGGACATGACTTTGCCGTCACCGCCAACAAGGCCGACGAAGCGCCGCATGTGGGATTCTCGGCCGCCGCATTCAACGTCCTCAATCATCCCAATGTCGGCTGGGTGAACACGGTGGCCTCCTCGCCCGGATTCGGGGAAGTCACCAGCGTCGGTGCGCCCCGCCGCCTCCAGATGGGCATGCGCCTCGAGTTCTAACGCTATCCCGCCCTCCCAGGGCTCTCAATCGCCGCGTCCGCGGTTCGGTTGAGAGCCCCCTCCTTTTCCAGACCGCGATACACTGTTGGCGCGATCTCCTGATGCTTGTGGAACCGCCCTGCCCCGGACCGCGTATCAGGAGAGAGGAGACACCATGCGCCTACGTCTGCTTATTCCCATCCTGTTTGCCGCTGCAATCGGCGCCTCGGCGACAACCGCCTTTGCCAACCAGGACCGAGTGCAGTTTGGCAATACCATCCGGGTGGCCTCCGACCAGGCAGTGCACGATGCCGTGTGTTTCTTCTGCAGTGTCGACAATAACGGCACGGTCGAAGGCGACATCGTAGTGTTCTTCGGCAACGTCCACGTCAACGGCAAGGCCAACCATGACGTAGTCAACTTCTTTGGCAACGTGACCGTAGAAGACAACGGCTCTATCGGTCAGGACCTGGTCAACTTCTTCGGCCGCATCCGCCTGGGCGACAACGTCACCGTCGGCAAAGACATCGTGTCGATGTTCGGAGACCTCCGCGCCGCACCCACCGCCAGCAACGGCGGCGAACGCGTGGAATTGCCAGGCTGGATCTTCTGGACCCCGCTGCTGGTGATTTTCACGGTGCTGATCGTCATCGTGCACGAGGTCCGCACACGCCGTCGCCGCCGCCTCTACATGGCCGGCTATCCATACCCGCCGCCGCGGCCCTGAAAGCTCAGATCGGTAAACTTCGACCGGTAGACTTGAGCCATGCTCCACGCGTGTCCCTTGCGCATCGTGATCCCCGGAGGCAGTGGCCAGGTGGGCCATCTGCTTGCCGCACACTTTCAGGAGCGCGGCCACCATGTGACCGTGCTGACCCGCGGCCCCTTCACAGCGCCGTGGCACACCGTCCATTGGGACGGAGAGCATGCGGGCCATTGGATCGAACATCTCGAGCACGCCGATGTCTGCATCAACCTGGCTGGACGCAGCGTGAATTGCCGCTACACCCCGGCTAACCGCGAGGCCATCTATCACTCACGCATCCACACTACGCGCCTGCTCGGCAGCATCATCGCTTCCCTGTCCGATCCTCCCAAGCTCTGGCTCAACGCCTCTACCGCCACCATCTATCGGCATGCGCTCGATCGTCCGATGGATGAGTTCACGGGCGAAATCGGCGGACACGAAGCCATTTCTGCTCGCCGTCACGCACCGGATACGTGGAACTTCTCCATCCGGGTGGCCACGGATTGGGAGGCCGCGTTCTTCTCCGCATCCACGCCGAACACGCGCAAGGTGGCCATGCGCTCCGCCGTGGTCATGAGCCCCACGCCCGGCGGCGCCTTCGCTCTCCTTCTCAACCTGGTACGCCTGAGCCTCGGTGGAACGCAGGGTAACGGCCGCCAATATGTGTCGTGGGTTCACGCGCTGGATTTTGCCCACGCAGTCGAATTCCTGATCGCGCGGGACGATATGGAAGGCGTGGTGAATATCAGTTCGCCCAATCCGCTGCCCAACCGGGAATTCATGACCGTCCTGCGCGAAGCCTATGGCATGCCCAACGGAATTCCCGCACCGCGGCCGTTGCTGGAGCTGGCCGCGATGATACTGCGCACTGAAACGGAGCTGGTGCTCAAAAGCCGCCGCGTCGTTCCCCGCCGCCTTCTCGATGCCGGGTTCGAATTCCAGTTCCCCCAGTGGCCCGACGCAGCCGACGACCTGGTCCGCCAATGGCGCGCCCGACCCTGAGCTTGCGGGCGCTCAAGCACGTTTTCCCCGTTCCCTGTTCCCTGCCTCACTTCGGCGTGATGTCCGTGACCGGCAAATCCCAGTGCGACAGCAAGATTTCAAACCGCCTCTGCTCTTCCCGCTTGTATGTCTGCTGGTCGGGCCATAGTTCGCGGATGAACTTCTCTTCGTCCGGATTCGCGGTCGTGGCCGCGGTCGAGTTTTTAAATCGAATCGTCACCCGATAATCCCAGCGCCCGTCTTCGGTCGTGTGATACGCAGGCTGCTCGATCTTCACCGAAAGCATGCGCCCAGTGGAAACGATCCTCTCCAGCAGCGGGTAGTGATTCTTGAGAAAAAGATCGAGAAACTCCTGCTGATGTCCCCACTGCACCTTGTAGTAGTACTCGACAGTGTAGGGCTGGTCGGCCCCGCCCTGGGCGGGCGCGCCCTGCGCGTGCAGCGCCGAACCGGCTAAAAGCATGGAGAGAAATATCGGGAGAGCGAAGAGAACTCTGCGCATGGAGCCTCCTTGTGCGGTTGCCCCATTGTAGCCGTGGCAGAAAGTCAGGAGAAATGCGGCAACAGAGAGAACTCGGCAAACGCGAGCAAAACAAGCGCAGGCCAAAATATTGCCGCCGACCAGCCTGCCATGCACAGCAGACGGATCAGCGGCCGAAAAGCGAGAGCAAAAACAGCGAGTAATTCAGCAATGCGGAAGAGAGCCCAGATACGCGCCCTGGTCGATCATCGAACCACAGCGGCTCCCGGGCATCGACGCTGTGCATAACTTGGCAAAGATGGTACTGCGGCGGGCCTTCCTGTTTACGCTCTGGATATCCGTGGCCCGCCGTGGGCGGATGCAAAAACTGATGAAGTTTGACGATCGCGAAGAGTACGGGTGAAGCCGTCGCTGGTTGGCAACCGCCGCGTTCACCTCGCGCTCTTCGCAAATTCATGCGCGGTATGATGAATAGCGGATTATGAGCCCGCGTAGCTTGCCAGTGCCATGCGGTTTGGAATCTCCAGCATCGAGCCGCGGAATGACACCAGGCGGCGATGCTTGAAAGTGCTCAGCGTGCGGGTGACGGTTTCGCGCGAAGCGCCGATGAACTCGCCGATTTCCTCGTGCGTGAGAGAGAAGCGGACCCGGCCGCAAGCAGGGGTGGACATCTCGTTCTCGCTCCACTCGAGAAGCAGGCGCGCAAGCTTTTCAGGAGCGGTCGCCGCCAGGCCCACGGTGCGGAGCTGGTGACATGCCATCGCGACGTGGCGGCTCAGCTCTTCCGTGATGTTCATGTAGAGCTCAGGATGCCGCGAGAGGAATCCCAGGAACTCGCGGCGTCCGATGAGCGCCACCTTCGCCGGATACAGCGTCTCCGCAGTCATCTCATAGGGGCCGCCGGAAAGCGCAGACGACAAACCCAGCACGTCGCCCTTCCGTGCGATGCGCAGGCTCAGGCGCCTGCCTTCGCTGGAGTTGATCGACAACCGCACTTCGCCGTCGAGCACTACATACAGTCCGCGCGCTTCTTCCTTTTCCGCGAACAGCAAGATGTTCGAGCCGTAGGAGTGAGCGTGCTCCATCGCAGCCCAGTCTTCCAGCGCCGCGTGCGACCAGTTGTTGAAAAACTCACCCATTCGCTGGACCTTATTTCTGCTGATGTTGTTAGTGTTCAGAACGTTTTCCATTAGGCCCTCCCGTTGGCAAAGTTGCCCTTGAAATTTCTGATCTCTTCTGCGAGATGATGCGACCAGTCGGAATCGGTGATGAACTCGGCACGGCTCCGCGCGAACATCTCGCGCAGCACTCGCTTACCTCCGGCATCCGAGTACGTAAGGTCACGCAAGTCGAGCGACAGCTTCTTCCCCTTCAGGCGCCCAGCAACGTCTTCCCACGCCTGCTCGAGTTCTGTCACCCAGGGCCCTGCAAGACGGCCCACCAGCGTGAACCCGATCGTGGTGTCGTTTTCCTGAATCGATATGCGTAACGTATGCTGGCCCATCCTTCGCCATCGCCCTACCTATATGCAGATGGCATGCCAAACTCCGCACCACATGCATCGTCACCGGCTGCGTGCAGACGGCAAAGGGTTTACCGCATTTGACCGAAGTAAATCGCTTCACACACAGGACCAGGTGACGACAAGTGACGATGACGACATTTCGTCACCCGACCGGATTTCGTCACTTGAGGCTTGTCACACGCCGGCAACGGCGCCCTTCTTTCGTGCTTTTCTTTCTGTCATCCTTGGCGAAGCCGAGGACCTGCTTTTGTTTTTTGCTCTTGCTTTTCTTTCTGTCATCCTTGGCGAAGCCGAGGACCTGCTTTTGTTTTTCGGGCCCCCGAACCAACCTTCAAAACGAAACGCCCGCCGGATGGCGGGCGTTTCGCACAACAAGAACCGAACCTTAGCTGGTCCGCTTGAGCGCGCGCTTGAGCACCACTTCCAGCGCGGCTTTCTGCTCGGCGTACTCCCCCGCGTCGATCGTCCCAGAAAGCTTTTCGCTCTCCAGTGCAAACAACTCGTCCTTCAGCACCGCCAGCAGCGCACCGTTCTTCCCGACGGAAGTGGCTACGTGCGAGGCATACGACGGCGCGGCCGCCGCCTGCGGAACAGGAGCCGCCGTGCCCACCACCGCGCCTGCCGGAACGCCCGCCGGCTTGCGCAGCAGAAACGCCGCGACCGCAGCCAGCAGCACGCCCAGTCCGCCCAGGATCCACCACTTATATTTGGTCAGCGGATCGGGCTGATTGATTGGCTCCCCAATTCCGCCTCCCGGTCCGCCTGCCGGCTGTCCCTGCGCTCCCGCTTCCTGCTGCCCGCCGCCCTGTTGTTCGCGCGGCATCGAGCCGGTGCCCGAAACCGTGAACTCCATCGCCTTCCCCGGCTGCGCGTTCTTCAGCAAATAAGTCTGGATCGACGGGTCCTGCGGAATCGGCTGATACGCTGCTCCCGCGCCTGCCGTGAATGCCATGGCCTTCGGCAACTGCACCGCCAGGTTGTCGGTCGGCATCGTTACCGTCGGCTTGAACGTGTACTTGCCGGTATACGGCAGATGATAGTGAATCTGGAACACCGTCATCTTGTCGCCCTGGTCCGGTTCAATAGGCACGCCGAACGCGAAGCGTCCCTTGGCCATTTCCTTCGGCTGCGCCATAGTCGGAAGCCCGCTCGGCCTCGTCGCTTCGGCCATGTCGATCACCGCACCGTCTGGCAGCGCGAACTCAAACGTGTTTGCGCCTGACTTCGTCACCTTTGGCGAACTGGAGTTGTGCACCACGTACTGCTCGGTCACGTCCAGTTGGCTGTTCTGCGCCTCGATGTCGATGATCTGGTCCTCGATCGATATGGTTGCATTCGGCGACGCGTCATAGACGCTGATGTCTCCCGGGCCGGCGCCCTGCGGAGCAGCAATAAAGTAGCCCGCGCCCTGGTGCGTCGCGCGTACCAGGTACGGCCCGCTGCCCGGCTCGTTCAGTGAATAATGGCCGCGCGCGTCGGTCGTCGCCTTGGCCACCGCGCTCATGCCTGCCTGCACGTCGACCAGTTCCACAAGGTCGCCTGCCGACGGCTTGTCCATCGTTTTGTTGGTCACCGTGCCGCTAACGGTTGCGGCGTAGGACGTGGAAGCAAGGAGAAGAGAGCAAAAGATGGCAGAGGTGAGTTTTTTCGATCTCATGTGTTTGTGCGAATCCTGTATTTCGTAGTTGATCGGGCGATCCGTCATAGAACGGTCGAGCTAGCTCCGCTAACTCCGCTGGCCCCGCTGTGTTCATGCACGCTGCAGGTACTCGATCTCCGCCAGCAGTTGCGCGGCTTCATTCTCAAGCACCGCGCGCTGCGCCTGGAAATCCTCTTCCGGATACTTTCCCGCGCGATACTCGAAGTTCAGGTCGCGCAGGTTTTCGTAGAGCTGATCCTTGGTTTCCAGCAGGTAGTCGAGCCGCGTTTTGTCGCGCTGGCTGGCAAACGCGTTCTCCGGCCAAAAGGTGTAGAACACCAGCGCGAGGGCCATAATACAGCCCAGCAAAAGACCCATGCTTTCTGTCATGGCTTAAAAACCTCCATCGCCGCCGGTCTCCCGGCGAATCTTGTCGTGGATCGCGTCCATCTCCGGACTCCCATTCCCTGCCGCCTGCGCGGCGAGCTGCGTCTTGCCCACACTCCAGTGCCGCACCAGCAGAATGGTGCCCAGAAGCGCTGCTAGAAACACCGCAAATGGCGCGATCCACGCCACCAGGTCGAAGCCATGTTTCTCCGGCGCGGCCAGCACCGTCACACCGTATTTCGCAGCGAACCAGTCGAGGATCTGCTGATCGTTCAAGCCCGCCGGCGGCCTGCTGTTCTTTCCCGATGCTCCGTCGCCCGTGCCGCCGCTTCCGTCGGTCGGACCTCCGCTGGCTCCTTCTCCGGTCACCGCCGCCATGAGTTCGCCGCGCATGCGGTCCGACTCGGGGCAGCCCACGTGATTACACTCGCCCAGCAACTGCGCGCATCCGCACGTGCACATCAGCCGGTGTCCCAGGTCGGTGAAGCGGGACCCCGCATCGGTTGCGCCAAGCGAGAAGCATACGGCAACCGCAAGCAGCAGCGCCTGCGCCGCTTTCATCCAGGTATTCAGGTTCCGCAACCGCTTCATTACCGGCCTCCGTGTACAGCCGGCTCAGGAACCGTCGACTGTCGCGCCGGGACGCGCAGCGACGCCGTAGCCGGCGTGAGCGGAGGCACAAGGGCCACCAGCGTTCCGAACACCAGCAGTGCGAACCCTCCCCAGATCCAGCCCACCAGCGGATTCAGAAACGCCTTGATAATCGGCTGTCCCGTGCCCGGATTCACGCCCTCATACACCACGTACAAATCCCAGAACAGGTTCGAGTGGATCGCCACCATTGTCTGCGGTTGCTGGCTCGCGTGGTACACGCGCTTCTCCGGGCTCATCTGGAAAGGCGTCCCGCCATGGCGCGAAACGTTCAGCATGGCGAATTCGGAATCGTAGTTCAGATTCGAATCCTGGCTGAACCCCATGCACTCCAGCACGTACGGCCCGACGGACATCTGATCGTGCAGGCCCATTTCCTTTTCAACATTGCGATTGAATGCCGCCCCGCACAGCCCCACAATGATGATCAGCAGCCCGATGTGCACCAGGTACCCGCCATACCGGCGGGTGTTGCGCCGCGTCAGCAGCAACGTCGAGGCCACCAGGTTCTTGCCCGTCTGTTTGCCGATCACGCGCGCGCCACGATAGAACTCGCTGAGAATCGCGGCCAGCACCGCCGCCGACAACGCGAAGCCCACCAGTGCATAAAACTTGCCCATCTGAATGCCGGAGCTGTCCCACGGCCGCACTCCGAACACCAGGCACAGAATCACCGTCGCCCACAGCGCGATCACCGGCGCCACAAAATTCCTCTTGATCGCCTTCATCGATGCCGCGCGCCACGGCAGCAGCGGACCCACTCCCGTCAGGAACAGCAGAAACAGCCCGATCGGCACGGCCACAGCGTTATAGAACGGCGGCCCCACCGTCACCTTCGATCCCTGCACATATTCGCTCAGGATCGGGAACAGCGTTCCCCACAGAATCACGAAGCACGCCGTCAGCAGCACCAGGTT
>Ga0157369_10004761_pt1 | contig 15955 bp, 9 predicted proteins | sample C25metaG_FD_113461 | JGI IMG/M metagenome (GOLD analysis project Ga0157369, IMG submission 113461) | Corn rhizosphere microbial communities from Kellogg Biological Station, Michigan, USA - C2-5 metaG | ecosystem: Host-associated > Plants > Roots > Rhizosphere > Soil | place: USA: Michigan... | reverse complement strand
TTGCGCATGGATTTGAGTACGTACTGTGTGGTGAGGCAGAGGACGTGCTGGTGCGGTTGTGCAGAGCTCTGTTGAGGCGCGAACCGGTTCCGGAACTTGCTGGAGTGGTGCAGCGCGACGGTTCGGGCAGGATCGCGAGAAGCAAAGAGCGGCTTGCCAAGAACCCTGCGTGGTCTTCCCTTCCCCTGCCGGCGCGCGACCTGATTGACATGGAGCCTTATCGAAAGGCATGGACCGAAGCGCATGGGTATTTTTCAACCAACATGGTTTCGAGCCGCGGCTGTCCCTTTCGCTGCAACTGGTGCGCAAAGCCGATTTCAGGGAACAAGTTCCATCTTCGGTCTCCAGCCTGTGTTGCTGAGGAGATGAAGAAGCTGAAGGATGAAGGAGGCGTCGAGCATATCTGGTTTGGCGATGACGTGTTCGCATTGGACAGGCACTGGGTGGCGCAATTCGCGCATGAAGTAACGAAGCGCAACAGTTCCCTTCCTTTCAAGATCCAGTCGCGCGCGGACCTGATGAGCGAAGCGACCGTGGGTCACCTTAAGCAGGCTGGTTGTGCTGAAGTGTGGATGGGAGTGGAGTCAGGGTCGCAGGCAATTCTCAACGCGATGGACAAAGGATTGAAGCTTTCGGCTGTCCGGTCTGCGCGACGGTGGCTGAAAGAGGCGGGAATACGCGCATGCTTTTTTCTGCAGTTCGGATATCCGGGAGAGACGGCGAGCGAGTTGCAGGAGACGATTGCCTTTGTTCGCGAGACAAGGCCGGATGATGTTGGGATTTCGTTTTCATATCCTTTGCCGGGAACGGTGTTCTACGAGCGTGTGCAGGAGCAGATGGGCAATAAGCGCAACTGGGTGGACAGCGATGATCTTTGCATCATGTTCAAGGGCGCGTACACGACAGAGTTTTACCGTGCGGTTCGGGACGCGCTGCATGCGGAGGTGGACAGCTGGCGGGAGCCCGAAACACAGTCTGGTAAAGAGCAGGCGGGTGCACTCTGGGAATATGTAGCGGCATTGGAACCGATCAGCAGAGAAGATGGCGCGCTTCAACTGACAGCAAGTGAACTTTCGTATGCGCCGAGCGCGTTTGTGCCTTTGAATCAACTCGCCCCGGCGACGGAAGGGTGAGATGGCGATTGCGCACGAGACCGAGAAGACCGGAGACGTTGTTCCTGCTCAAACCAGCTCGAGTGAATCAGGCGGCTCTCAGCCAAAGACTGCAGAATGGGATGTTCGCATTCGCTGCCCGCGATGCAAGGCGAATTTGCAGACGCTGGAGTGCAAGTTCTGCGGGCTTGCAATGCGAACCAAACGGGAAATTGTGCATGCGCTGCCGCCGGATCGCGCATCGCACTTCGCTCGATTTGTGAGCGATTACGAACACATTCGAGAAGCAGAGGGGCGGGGCAGCGCTTCTGATGAGTTCTATTTGAATTTGCCATTCAAGGATACTTCCGGAGCGAAGGATGAGCACTGGAAGATACGGGCGCGCACTTTTGACCATTTGATGAGCTACGTCTTCAAAGGCGGCCGCGGAAGGGTGCTCGATCTTGGCGCTGGAAACGGCTGGTTGAGCTATCGGCTGGCGCTTGCAGGCTATCGACCGCTAGCTGTTGATTTGATCACGAACAACTACGACGGACTTGGGGCAGCAACACACTTTGCGGAGAGGGTTCCGGAGCTATTTCCGCGATTTCAGGCGGAGCTTGCGTGTCTGCCTTTCCAGGACGAGCAATTCGATGCTGCGATCTTCAATGCGTCCTTTCATTATGCCGAGGATTTCTCCCGCAGCCTGGGAGAGGCGCTGCGCTGCGTGAAGCCCGGCGGACTGGTGGTCATCGCAGATACGCCCTGGTATTCGAGGGATGAAAGCGGGCAGGCGATGCTGGCGGAACGGCGCGAGACATTTCTGCGCAAGTACGGGACTGCTTCAGATTCGATTAACTGCCTGGAGTACCTGACCGATCAACGCCTGCGAGCTTTGTCAGAACAGTTTTCGATTGAATGGCAGATTCTATATCCGCGCTATGGATGGCGATGGGCGATGCGGCCGTTGATGGCGAAGCTGCGGGGACGACGCGAGCCGTCGCGATTCCGCATTTACATCATGAAGAGGCCATAAGCGGATTCGGCTTACCGGTTGAGGAGATTTTCATCTCGTGTGGAGGCAAGCATTGGCGGTGCAAGCGGGACATGGCCTGTTTCTGCATGGGGCTCAGTGGTTCACTCGGGGCCTGGAATTTGTGCCGGCATCGGTGGAGGTGGGTGGCGGCAGGGTTGTGCGCATCCTTGAGCCGGCGAATTTTGGGAAGTCAGGCGCGAATGCCGGAAGCATTGATCTGAGTGGATTCCACGTGCTGCCAGGATTCATCAACGCACACGATCATCTGCAATATGCACTGTTCCCTCGGCTCGGATCACCACCGTACCGGAACTACGTGGACTGGGGCGATGACATTCATCAACAGAACGGGGCGCTGATCGCTCAGCAGAAGAGGGTTTCTCAACGGGCACGGCTCTGGTGGGGCGGCATTCGCAATCTCCTGTGCGGTGTGACGACGGTGTGTCACCATGATCCACTGTGGCCTGAACTGTTTGAGGACGGTTTTCCAGTTCGCGTGGTGCGGGAGTTTGGCTGGTCGCACTCCATTGCGCTGGGTGAGAATCTGACGGAAGCCTTCGCAGCGACACCGAAGAACCGGGCATTCGTTATCCATGCGGCAGAGGGAACGGATCGGCGGGCGTATGAAGAGCTGGATGAACTAGACCGGCTCGGACTTCTGAATCGGCAATCCGTGCTGGTGCATGGGCTGGCGATCGACAGTGACGGCGCGGCGCTGATTCGCAAGCGTGGCGCTGCATTGATTCTTTGCCCATCGTCGAACAAATTTCTGTTTGGGATCACCCCAGATCTTTCGGTGCTTGGCGGCGTGGGGAGGATTGCGCTAGGGAGCGACTCTTCGCTTACGGCGCTTGGCGACTTTCTGGACGAGATACGGTTTGCGATTCGAAATTGCAGAATAGCTCCGCAGATGGCATTGCGGATGGCGACGACCGCGGCGGCATCGGTGCTGCGGCTGGAGGAAGGATACGGTTGTATCGGCGAAGGAGGACCTGCGGACCTCATCGCGGTGCGGAACACTGGAGAGTCTCTGGAAACGCGGCTGCAGAAGCTGACGATGCACGATATCGAGTTCGTGATGGTGGGAGGGGAGGTCAAACTGGCCTCGCCCAGGGTGCTGGAACGGCTTCCCTGCTCGTTGAAGCGCGATCTCGAACCGCTGCAGGTTGATGGGTCGGTTCGATGGTTGCGGGCGCCGGTGATGACATTTCTGAAAGCAGCGGAAGATGTCCTGGGAGAGGACAAGGTGCACCTGGGCTATCGGAAACTCACTATTCCAGCGGGTGTCGAGGCACCTCATGGCTGTTGAAGAAAGGCGACATTTCGGGGTGCTCTCGTTCACGGGCGCGGGGCATATGAATGCGATGGTCGCGCTTGGGCTGGGGCTGCAGGAGCGCGGGCACCAGGTTACATTTTTTGAGAAGCCTAAGATCGAGAGACGGATCCGCGAGGCAGGGCTGGGTTTTTATGCGATCGGGCAGCGGGAGTCTCCGTTCAAGGGGAAGGGACCGGGCGCTTCTTCGGCGGGCGGCGTGCTTTCTGAATGGAGAACATTTCGGTTCAACATCCGGCGGATCGCGCATGATCTGGAGAGCTATTTCCAAGAGACGGAGCCGGCGCTTCTCGAGAGCGGCGTGGATGCGCTGATTGTGAACGAGATTGCGATCACGGGGCCGACGCTGGCGGAGTTGCTGAGGTTGCCATACTTCATTGTGTCGACATCGGTACCGCATAACTTTGGATGGGATGCGTATTCGACATTCTCCGGATACAGGTACCGGCGGTCGTGGTGGTCACATTTTGCGGCTGCGGAACTTGAGGTATCGGCAGTAAGGATGCATGGGCCGATCCGGTCTGTGGTGAATCGATACCGGGCTGAACGTGGGCTGGAGGCTGTAGATGGCGTGCCTGCGACGTATCCTCCGCTGGCGCAGGTTGCGCAATTGCCGGAGTGCCTTGATCTGCCGCGGAGAGAGCTTCCGGACTATTTCCAGTACGCGGGCCCGTTTACGCGAGAGGGAGCGCGATCGGAGGTTGATTTTGCGTGGGATCGGCTGGACGGGCGGCCGGTTATCTATGCATCTCTTGGAACGACTCGGAATGCTCGGGCCGACATTTTGCGCTTAATCGCCGAGGCCTGTGTAGATCTGGATGCGCAACTGGTTATCACTCTTGGCGGACGGTTTGATTCAGCCATCTGCGAATCCTGGCCGGGAGATCCGGTTGTGGCAGAGTTTGTGCCGCAGCTGGAGATTCTAAAACGAGCTTCGCTGGTGATTACGCATGGCGGGCCGAATACGGTATTGGAGACGCTGAGGGAGGGAAAGCCGATGGTGGCGATTCCGATTGCACATGATCAGCCTGCGATTGCGACCCGGCTTGAAAGGCAGGGAATTGCGGAAGTTCTTCCGGTAATGAGGCTCTCTGCGCAGATGATTCGAGAGGCGGTGGTGAAGGTGTTGACGATCCCGTCGTATCGGCGGGCTGCCGCGGAGATGCAGCGGAATCTTTGCACCTTGGACGGTGTTGGGCGCGCTGCGGAGATCATCGAAGACTCGCTGAAGCGGGAGGCGAAAGGCAAGTCTTCCCCTAGAAAATTTAATGTGAGTGAAGCGCTGCTGCAGACTCTAACCTCATCAAGAGGAAATTAGCAGCAGGTCGAGGATCTCGATCGCTTCTTCGGTGCTCTGATACTGCAATTCGAAGGTAGGAACGGTCCAGAGGGCTTCAAGTTTCTGCTCATGCCGGGCGCGAATCTCACCCGCAGAGAATAGTTCGCCGCACAAGCGCTTCGATCCGGTTCCCTCAGGAAGCCTGATAATGCGGCCCATCCCGGGAGAGCTGCGGTCGAGATAAACGATGAAGGCGACATCGACTTCAGGGGTGGCGGAGTTGATGGGGAGGGCCGAAGTGGGTACTTCAATGGAGGGTTTGCCCTCCATCCGAGGGCTTATTTCGAATTCGGCGAGCTCGGGAAAAAGGAGCTTCGCCGCGGGACGGAAGCGCGCGCGGTGCGAATGGCCGATGACGCGAGGCGGATGGGAGTCGTTGATGAGATAGCTCGTGTCGTCGGACGTGTAGGTCCAGCCTGCGCGGGCACAGGCGTAGGCGAGGGTGGATTTGCCAGCGCCGGAGCCGCCACAGAGCAGGATTCCGCGACCATTTCTGCTGACACATGCGGCGTGGAGGTCAGTGACAATGGATGAACCGAGAAGCAGGTAGACGACCTTCTCGAGAAAGTTGTAGCGGAAGTAAAGGCGATTTGCGACGACCTGTTCGGTGACCCAGGTGAAGCTGATGCATCGCTGGAGATCGAGCAGAGACTGATTCTCTCCGTCTGCGACGAGGGAGTAGAGGTGATTGTATTCGCGCCGGGCGGGTTCGTGAGGACACGCCGAAGACGTGCCCGGGCTGACCCCGACACGTATGGACAGGGGCGGTCCAGGGTGGGTTTCGCTGGCATGGCCGAAAGTTTCAAAGGCAGCGAGGAGGACATCGAGGCTGTTCGTTTGGATTTGAACCGGATAGCCGAGTGGATAGAAGGTATCCATCAGAGGCAGATCGAGATCGGCAAGCAAAGCGTCTTGAGGGCGCGCGGGGATGTGACCGCGGGCGGATTCGGACTGGAATGTCTCTGAAGATCGCGTGTGCATTGCGTACATGAGAATTGCGGGTGATTGTTGGCTCGATGCTGGATACAAATTAGCGAAGGCGGGAGTCCGGAATGTCAGGGGAATGTATGCACTTTGTCACTTTTTAGATGAGCTGTTGAATCAACAAATGAATGACAATCTCCTGACCGAGTCATGACATGCGGTTTGTGCCGCTTCTTTACGTTCAAGATCTACGAACGGTGTCATGTTGCGATCCGACTTTAGTACCGCCCGAAGAGACGCGAAATCTGTGCCGGGATGGCGTGCGGGATTCTGCGTCTGGCTCCTGAAAGGAACTCGGCGCGCAGCTTTGCTGGCAGTGCTTGGCAGCTGCGTGTGCGGTTTATCTTTGGCTTCCGCGCAGACCTTCGCCGGCGGAGGGTCTTCGCAGGGGACGACGGATTCGGGGTCGCAACGAGACAGTACAGCGTTGACACTCGGACAACAGGGGAATTCGCTTTCTGATCGCGATGAGCTGGCTCGCAATCGCAGTGTGCAACCGGGCGCGGCACTCTCTACGGAACAGATCACCACGATTCTGCAGCAGAATCCTGAGCTCGCGGACGAGTTGAAACAGCAGATCGCGGATCGGCTTCGGCAACAGGGTGTTGACGTTGCTGCAGGCGATGTTTCGGACGAGCAGCTCTACCGGCAGATTGCGAACAGCGCGGAACTGCGAGCGAGCATCACGACGGTTCTGCAAGCGCGAGGGTATGTTTCGAACGACGATCTGCTCTCGTCGGGGCTGGGCGGAGGTGCGCAACAGGAGCAGATTTCGACGCAACCGAACTCTTCCAATCAGGGTGTCGATGCTGGATCGGAAGGCACTTTGGATGCAGCAGGTGCGGCGATCCAAGGCGGACGGGAGCTTGCGGCGCAGACCGAGGAAAGTCGACGAGACACGGGGCACGCCTCGACGGATGACCCGGTTGTGGCGCATGCATCGGTGCCGTATGACCTTCAGTCGGCACGCGACCTCTACACGCAGATTCCCGATCAGAGCGAGACTCTGAAGCGGTTCGGGTCCGACGTGTTTATCCGGCGGAGATCGTCTGCTATGGCACGCGGAGCTAGTGCACGAGATGCGGCGCTGGATGTTCCGATCGGACCTGACTATGTTCTCGGGCCTGGGGACAAGATCACGATTCATCTCTGGGGAGGTACGACGCAGACGATCATCAGAACGGTTGACCGGGATGGGACTTTGTTCCTACCGGAAGCCGGATCGCTGCAGATAGCGGGGATGACGCTCGGCAAGGCACAAAGCCTAATAGAGGGTGAGCTGAAGAAGCAGTTTCGCGATGCGCAGGTTTCGGTGGTTGTGTCGGAGCTGCGTTCGGTTCGTGTTTACGTAGTGGGGGACGTGCAGCGACCGGGCGGATACGATTTGAGCGCGCTGGCGACTCCGATCAGCGCTTTGTATGCAGCGGGCGGGCCGACGGCTGTGGGATCGCTGCGCACGCTACAGCACCTTCGTGGAGAGAAGCTCGTGGAAGAGGTTGATCTATACGACTTCCTTCTGCGCGGGGTTCGAGCCACGGGTGCCCGGTTTGAGAGCGGAGATACGCTGCTTGTTCCGCCGGCAGGAACGCTTGTTGCGGTGGCGGGGGCGGTGCGACGGCCGGCGATTTACGAATTGAAACCGGGCGAGACCTCTCTTGCGAAAGTCATTGAAGAAGCGGGCGGGCTGACGGCAGCCGCATCCCTGGGCAACGTCGTGGTCGAACGGATCGATGGAGATCATCAGCGCAAAACGATTTCATTGCGGGAGGCGCGTCAACCGAGCGCAAATCTGAACGAGCTGGCGGCCGCATTTGAGTTAAGAGATGGGGACAAGGTCAAGGTTGATCCGATACTGCCCTACAGCAAGCAGGTGATCTATCTGGCTGGGCATGTGGTGCGGCCCGGGCGAGTGGGTTATGCAGAAGGGATACGGCTGAGCGATGTGCTGCGCAGCTATGAGGAGATTCTGCCGGAGCCGGCAACCCATGGCGAGATTGTTCGCCTGATGCCGCCGGATCTTCACCCGGAGACGATTGATTTCAACCTGCCGGATGTTCTGATCGGCAACGGGAATGTTGAACTGAGACCGTTTGATACGGTGCGCATATTCGGGCGCTATGAAGTGGACGCGCCGACGGTGAGCATTCGGGGAGAGGTGCTGCGGCCCGGAAATTATCCCATGACGGACGGAATGAGCGCCGCGAAGCTGGTGCGCGCGGCGGGTGGATTCAAGCGGGATGCGCTTCAGGATAGCGCAGACTTGACGAGCTACGAAATTCGCGATGGAAGGCAGATCGCAGAGCATCTCGCAACGGTTCGTATTGGGGCAGCGGTTACCGGCGCGGATGTACAGGCGGACGTACCGCTGAAGCCTGGCGATATTTTGACCGTACATCAGATCTCGAACTGGGATGATATCGGGCAGTCGGTGACAGTGCGCGGGCAGGTGCTTTATCCGGGCAGCTACGGCTTTCGCGATGGCGAGAGGCTCAGCTCAGTGCTGTCGCGAGCGGGTGGACTGTTGCCGACGGCTTATCCGGCGGGAGCAGTGCTGATTCGCGAGCAGGTGAAGGACCTGGAGCAGAAGAGCCGCGATGAACTGGTTCGGCAGATCGAGGCGAATGCGGCGGCGGCCAGGTTGTCGCCAAGTGTGTCGAGTGCGAACGGAGCGGGAGTTCTTCAACTCATCCGGGAACAGCAAACCCAAATCGTCAGCGATCTGAAGGGTCATCCGCCGGTGGGCAGGATGGTGATCCATATCAGCGGAGAAATCCAAAGCTGGGCGAATACTCCGGCGGATATCGAATTGCGGCGAGGCGATGTGCTGACGATTCCGAAGCAGCCCGGGTTTGTGCTGGTGAGCGGGCAGGTTTATAACGCAACGGCTTTGACATTTACTCCGGGAAAGAGTGCCGGGTGGTATCTGAGCCGAGCCGGCGGCGCGAACTCGACCGCGAACCGCAAAGAGATTTTCATCATTCGGGCAAATGGAACGGTGGTGGGGCGGAGATCAGGAACGTGGTTCGCGGGAGATGTTCTATCTGCGAAGTTGAACCCGGGCGATGTGATTGTGGTTCCACAAAAGATTATCGGCGGTTCCCTGTTCTGGAGAAATCTGCTGACGGCGGGTCAGCTGGCGGCATCGGTGGCAATCACATCGGGAGTGGCATTGGCGGCGCTGTAGGCAACCTTGAGAGTTCAGATGGTCTTTGCAGTTCAATTCGGAGTGCGTTGCGTGCGGCAGCTCGCGGCGCGGCGGAGGTCGATGTGACTCCACCGGCGGCGACTTTGCAACGACACGTGAGTATTCGGCGTGCGGAGGATTCGGCATGGGTGGTGCGCACTCTGCTGCTTTGGAGGAATCGGCGCTTGCTGGCGCGGGTTACAGGAATCGCGCTACTGCTGAGCCTGGCGATCGCATTCTCGATCCCGAAGCAATACAAGTCGACGACCAGTATTTCGCCGCCGGACCAGCAGCACTCGAATGCCATGATGCTGGCGGCACTGGCGGCGCGATCGGGGAGCCTGGGCGCGCTGGGGAGCATCGCGGGCGGATTGATTGGCGGACACTCGACATCGGATTTCCTGATCGATCTTCTGCGCAGCGGAACCGTCAGCGGTCATCTTATCGATCACTTCGATCTGCAACATGTGTATCGGAAGAAGTACAGGATGGATGCCGCGAAACACCTGGCGCACAGCACGAAGATTACGGAAAACAAAAAGAGCGGCGTCATCAAGATTGAGGTGGTGGACACGGACCGGGTGCGCGCGAGGGACATCGCGCAAGGATATCTGAATGAGTTGAACAGAATCGTATTCCGGACGAATAATTCGTCGGCGCATCTGGAGCGGGTATTTATCGAGAATCGCCTTAAGGGAGTCCAGGCGGACCTCGAACAGGCGCAACTGAAGTTGAGTGATTTCTCGGCGAAGAACACTGCCGTCGATATTCGAGAACAAACGCGCGCGCTGGTGGATGCAGGCGCGCGAGTGCAGGCGCAGCTGCTTGCCGAGCAGGCGAGCTTGCAGTCGCTGCGACAGATCTATGGCGATGCCAATGTGAGGGTGCGCGAGTCGGAGGCTCGGATTGCGAGCCTTCGAGGCGATCTAGCGAAGATGGCCGGATCATCGGCGAAGCCCGCCGAGCAAGATGAAGGATCGACGGCAACGAATGCGGCTGAGCTGTATCCCCCATTGCGGCAGCTGCCGCGGCTCGGAGTGGCATATGCCGACCTTTATCGGCGGGTTCGTGTTCAGGAGACCTTGTACGAGTTGTTGACGCAGCAGTACGAGATGGCGCGCATTGAAGAGGCGAAGGACCTGCCGGCGATTACGGTGATCGATGCTCCGGGGGTCGCGGAGAAGAAGTCGTTCCCACCGCGGCTGTGGGTGACGCTGGGGCTTACTTTTTTGACGTTCGCAGTTTTGTCGACATGGATATTGCTTCGTGATGGGTGGTCGCGTATCGAGTCCGATGACCCACGGAAGGAGCTGGCGGCGGAGATTGTTCCTGTATTCGAAAGGCGCTTGCGCTGGATTTCGACGATGACGCGGAGGCGCACGTGAGAAGGCATTTGAACAATGCGGCCTATGGCGTTCTCGATTACGTCTCGTACCCGTTCGGGATGCTGCTGGTTGCTCCAGTCGTTCTGCATCGCCTGGGTGCGGCGGAGTACGGGCTTTGGATCACGTCGACTGCTGTGATCAGCGCGGGAGGGATCATCGCATCGGGCTTCTGCGACGCGAACATTCAGCGCGTGGCGCAGCATCGCGGCGCGGGCGACCGCAAGCTGATTACCGATACGGCCGGGAGCATGCTGGGCATCAACCTGTTGTTCGGGTCGTTGCTTGCCGTCTGCGGATGGATTGCGGCTCCTTTTGCTGCTCGACATATGGCAAGTGCGCAAATCACAACGTGGGGTGAATGTCTGTTCTGTCTGCGGGCAGCGAGTATCGGAATTTTTCTGCGGGCGTTAGAGACGGTCGCGGTGAGCACCCAGCGAGCATTCGAGGATTATCGGGCGACGGTCAGGATCAGCACACTGTGCCGTTTTTTGACGCTGGGTCTCGCTGCCCTTCTTACGTGTCTAGGAGAGCGAATGGCCAGCATTCTGGTGGCCACGGTTCTTGTGCTGGCGCTTGGCGTATGCCTCCAGTTCCGCAGCCTTCGGCGATTGATTCACTCAGGATGGTTGCGGCCGATGTTTGATGCGGAGGCGCAGGTGCTATTGAGGCTCGGAGTGTTTCCGTGGCTACAGGCACTGGGGAGCATCGTTTTCGGACAGCTGGATCGCATTCTCCTGGGAGTTTACGTAGGAACACTTGCGGTCGCCCCTTATGCGCTGTGCGTGCAGTTTGCGCAGCCGATTGTGGGAGTTGCCGCGTCGGGGTTGAGTTTCCTTTTTCCTTATCTGTCGGGGAGGGCAAGTGCGCTTTCGGCGGTCGAGTTGAGGAGCACGATACTGAAGGCGTTCGCGTGCAATCTGGTTGTTGTCGGGATATGTGCCGCAGGTTTACTGGCATTCGGAGAGCGACTGATACAACTTTGGGCAGGAGCAGCTGTGGCTCGCAGCGCGAGCGAACTGCTCACGCCGATTGTGTTGGGATCGACGCTTGCGGGGCTGGGGACGACGGCGATCTATGCCATGCAGGCAATGGGGCGGTTCCGCACAGTTGCGTTTCTAAGCCTCGCCGGACGCGGGGGAATGCTGCTGGTAATGGCGATCCTGCTGCGCGAATCAGGCATGCGTGGACTGGCGTACTCGCGGCTTTGGTATGGGCTGATACCGATGCTCGTCTATCTGCCACTGCTGCGGACAATTCGCGCAAAGAGCAAAGCAGAGAGAAGCGAACCGCGCTTGGCGATGGCTTGCCAGGAGGGCTCGGCACTATGAGAGTCCTTATCGCGGCTGCTTCATTCTCGGCGAACATTTCAGGCTTGCAGCGGCATGCATTCAACCTGGCGCAATGCCTGTTGAGTGCGCCTGAGGTGGAGCGTGTTCACTTTGTGGTCGCACCATGGCAGCAGGAGATGGCGGGAGCCACGGGGCTGCAACTCGACCAGAGATTCATTCTTCATGTAGAGGAGATGGAGCGCAGTTCGATCGGTAGAAATGAGTGGTACTACCGCAAGCTTCCCGACGTGGCTCGGGCCGTTCGGGCAGATCTGGTTCATCTATCGTATCCAATGCCTATCGATGCTTCGGCATTTCAATGCCCGACGGTAGTGAGCCTGCACGATTTGTATCCGTATGAGATTCCGATGAACTTCGGAGTTCCGAAGTTCATTTTTAATCGAATAGCGCTGCGAGAGTGCCTAGGGGCGGTGGATGCGATTGCGTGTGTATCCAATGCGACGGCGAACAAGTTGCGGCAGTACTTGCCGGCATCCTCCAGGAAAGCGGTGAGAATCTACAACTGCGTTGAGCCGCAGCCTGCGGAGTTTGTTTCCCCACCGGCAAGATGGGACGGCAGACCATTTCTGTTGTGTGTTGCGCAACATCGGAAGAATAAGAATTTGCGGCTTCTGATTCGTACGTTCAGGCGGCTGCTGACTGCTGGGCGAATTGGCGCGAATATGAGACTGCTCATCGTCGGCATCCCCGGGCCGGAGACAAAGAGCATTCATCGGTTGATCGCTCAATCTGGGTTGAGCGAATGCGTGCAGTTGCGCGAAGGGCTAAGCGAGGCCGAGCTGCAATGGTGTTACCGGAATTGCGAGGCTCTGGTTTCGCCGTCGGTTACGGAAGGATTCGGACTGCCTGTAGCGGAAGGGGTTCTTGCAGGGTGCCGCATAGTCTGCTCGGAGATTCCGGCGCACTGGGAGATCGGAGCTGGCCGGTGCCGGTTCGTGAATCTGCAATTCAATGGGGACGAAAAGCTCGCAGATGCGATTGTTGGGAGTCTACGGGAATCTAAACCGCGACCGGTTTTTCTTCCGGAACTCTCAGCGCGCAAGATCACGCAGCAGTATGTGGAGCTCTACAGCAAACTTCTTTCGCCTGCCACTGACGCTTGTTTGTCGACGAGGGTGCCAATCGCATCAGAGAGCGGGGCACTATGAGCGCGTCTGATTCGGTTACGCCTGGGCTTTATTCAGAAGCACTCGTCAGGCAGACGCTATTGCTGCGCGCCGAACGAGAGTCTGGGTTGAGAGCGGCCCTGGTCGCGTGCGAGAGGATCGCTGATTTCGCGAGCGCCGCGTTTGGGATAGCAGTTGCGCTACTGCTGAGTGCTACGAGGCCTCATCTGCTTGCTGAGATCGCTGCAATGAGCGTGATGGGTGGTTTTATTGCTGTTCTTGATTTACGGGGGAGTCACGCATATGAGGGAGGGGGAGGTCTGCTGAAGATCCGGGAGACAGAGCGCATTCTGTGTGCTTCTGTTCGGTGTTCCCTGCTGCTGATTCTGATCCTTCTGACGCTGGGGACCGGGGTATCAAAGAGCGCTATTGCGATCGCGCCAATTGCCATTGCCGTCTTACTGACAGTCCAGAAGAAATGCTTCTACTCTGTCCTTCGGGTAATCGATCAAACGCAAAATGCGGGAGAGCGCGTTGTTGTATATGGCGCCGGGACGGCAGAAAGGCGGGTTGTTTCCACGCTGCTTCGTTCGGATCGGCTGGGCCTGCATCCCGTCGCTGTTGTCGACGACTCGCCGGATGCTATGGATCGCACGGTGGTGGAGTTGGGATATCGAGACCGGGCTTCGATTCCGGTTTATGCCGCGCCGATCAGCCCCGAAATTCTGGGCGCATGTGGATGTACGGCTCTGGTTGTCGTGACGAACGGATTGAGAAGTGAGGAGATCGAGGCTGGTGTGCAATGTGCGCGAGTCTCAGGAGCCAAAGTTGCTTTTGTGTCGGATCCGAATCTGCATCCGGACTCGGGGGTGGATTCCAGGATAATTGACGGATTGATTTTTAGCGCAGATTCGCGATCGACTCGGGCTGGGCTGTACGACGCGAGTAAGCGGGCCCTGGATATTACGGTTTCTGTGATCGCGCTGGCTGCGCTATCGCCGATTTTTGTTCTGATCGCGCTGCTAATCAAGCTGGACTCTACCGGGCCAGTGCTGTTCATCCAGAACCGGGTGGGATTGAATGGCAGGATCTTCAGGATCTTGAAGTTTCGCTCGATGTATGAGGGTAGCGCGAAGTATGAGCCTTCTCCAACGAGTTCCCTGGATCCGCGGCTTACAACGGTTGGGCGGCTGCTCCGCCGGTTGAGCCTGGACGAATTGCCGCAGCTGGTGAATGTAATCAGAGGAGAGATGTCGCTAGTGGGTCCGCGGCCGGAGATGCCGTTCATTGTGCAGGGGTATGACGTTGCTCAGCGCAGACGGTTATCGGTGATGCCCGGCATCACGGGGTTGTGGCAGCTCAGCGCGGACAGGGCGTTTCCGATACACGAGAATCTCGAGTACGACCTCTATTATGTGCGAAATCGCGGATGGTTCATGGATCTCGCGATCCTGATTCACACGATACTGTTCGCCATGAGAGGCGGAATCTAGAGTATTAGCCGGTCTGCGACCGTTCACGTCCGATTGTGCACGCGTCGTGGCGTGCATCCGCCAGATTCTCGCCGCGAAAATCGGGCATCCGAAATTGTCCATTGGCTTTGCCAATTGCGAGCTCGCTCACAGTAGAAGCTTTACCACTCGATTAGAATGGCCCCCGGGGCAGGCTTTCATCCGCGCAGGTTGGGAAAAGAAGCCGCGACGGGAAGGACATTTATCAGGGCATGAGCACATCGCGAAGAGAGTTTCTGAAGACGACCATGGTTGCGAGCGCGGCCGTGGCGATGGATGGAGTTTCAACGTTCGCGCAGTCGGCGCATACGGGCACAGGCGCGGCGACGGCCGGGACAGCGCAGGCATCGAGCGCAGACAAGCCGGTTGGGTATACGGCAGGCATTGGAGTGTATCCAGGAGAGCCGAGCGAGAATTTCGATCCGATCCTGATTCCGGATACGAGCGGGAACTACAGGAACCTCGCACTTCTGCGGCCGGCGTTCCACTCCAGTAGCTACGACTACAATCTCACGGCACAACTGGTGACGGATGGTATTAAGGCGACGGGGCTGCCGCAGTGGGTGGTTGTGTCTGAGGGAACGCGAGGGCCTCTGCCGAAGACAGAGCGTGAGACCGTGCTCGATCACTGCCCGATGAACACGCTGGAAGTGCTGGGCGGAACGGCGCAGATCGACATCCAGGTTGCGGGTGGAGAGACGGCGCCGGAGATCGATCGGATTCAGCTGTTCGTGGTTTCGCCGATGACGGCATCAGCGAGTTCCCTCAAATTCACGATTTCAACATCGGAGGATGGGCGCACCTGGCAGGAGATGGGGAGCGCCGCTTCACCGCAGCCGGTGTCGACGGCAGGGTATCCACCGGATTTCTGCGCGCCGAATCACTTCTTTACGCCGGCGATTCAACTGAGCTCAGCAACGCGGAGCCGGTTTTATCGTGTGGTGTGCTCGATGGGATTGCGCGGGGCGTTAGGGGCATTCGGGACTTCGTGGCGGATCGGACAGGTTGCATTCTTCAAGGGTGATGAGCGGGTCGAGATTGGAGGGCCGTACAGCTTTACGAGCGCGTGGATGAGCGCCGGCCTGGGCGAGGAGTGGGTGTATGTCGACCTGGGAGCACGCTGCGAATTCGATAATGTAAAGCTCTACTGGATTGCGAGAGCGTCGCAGGGCTCAGTGCAGGTATCGGATGATGCCGAGAACTGGCGCGATGTTCAGCCGTTGAGGGATTCGTCGGAGCTGGTGGATGATTTCAAGCTGGCGCAGGCGGTGTCTGCGCGGTATGTGCAGGTGCTGATGACCCGGCCTGCTACTGAGCATGGATACGTTCTTAGCGAGATAGAGGTTTTTGGGCGAGGCGGGTTCATCGCGAAGCCGAAGGCGGGTGCGCAAAGCTCGTCGGATGGCAAGCTGGTGCTCGCGGGTGGGGCGTGGCGGCTGCAGCGGGCGAATTTCGTTTCCGATGCCGGCGAGGCGGTTTCGAAGGCGGGGTTCAAGGACGATGAGTGGCTTGCAGCGACCGTACCTGGAACTGTGTTGACCTCGTATCTGAATGTAGGGGCGATACCGGATCCGAACTTTGGCTCGAATCAACTGCATATTTCGGACTCGTATTTTCATTCGGATTTCTGGTACCGG
>Ga0157369_10004759_pt1 | contig 15959 bp, 14 predicted proteins | sample C25metaG_FD_113461 | JGI IMG/M metagenome (GOLD analysis project Ga0157369, IMG submission 113461) | Corn rhizosphere microbial communities from Kellogg Biological Station, Michigan, USA - C2-5 metaG | ecosystem: Host-associated > Plants > Roots > Rhizosphere > Soil | place: USA: Michigan... | reverse complement strand
CTTCGTGTGGCGCGTCGTGGGCCCGTTGCTCGCTGCCGCGGGACACACTGCGTATGCCGTCGACTTGTTGGGCTACGGCGAATCTGATCGTGCGTTGGAAGCCAACTACTCGATCGCGGCGCAAGCGGAATACCTCGACCGCGCGCTCGCCGCGCTTCGCGTGCCACGCGCGACTGCGGTCGGTCTCGGCGTGGGCGGCGGCATTGTGCAGCGCCTCACGCTGCGCCACCCGGCGCGTGTGGATGGTCTCGTGCTCGTGAACAGCGTCGCGTTCGGCGAATGCCCAGGCCGGGACGTGCGCACCGTGCAGCTCGGCACGGCGCGCTTCGCACTGCGTGTGGCGCACGGAGTGCTGGGCGCGGCTCCATTGCTGCGCCGCGTCCTGGAGGACAGCGTGGCGCGGAAGGAGACCATGCCTGCGCGACTCGTGGCCCGCTATCTGGCACCTTACGTAGGTCCGGACGGCGTGACGCACCTGCTCACAATCGCGCGTGCACTCAACGCCGACGACGTGGAGGAGCTCGATCTGTCGTTGATCCGTGTGCCCGCGGCGATCGTGTGGGGTGAGGAGCAACCGTGGCTGGACAGTGGACTGCCGGAACGGCTGCAGACTGCGATCGCCGGCAGCAGTTTAGTGCGCTTTCATGGCGTCGGCGCGCTCGTACCGGAAGAAAACCCGGACGCATTGGTGCACGTCGTCCTCGAGCTACTCGATCGCCAACGTTCACCGGCGTCCTGACGTAACGTATGGGCACCCCAATGAAATCGGCATCCATCGCGCGAGCGCTTCAATCCGCGCGTGCATCGCGATATATTTCTGTCACTTCAGCCAACAGGATGGAATGGCTAAACAGCGTAACCGTCGCCGTGAGACCCCTGCACCAACGCCGTTCGAGCAGGCACGCGACGAATTATTTCAGCACATCATGCGGTGTGGCGTGATACAGGCGGTAGCTGAGCATCAGGAAGAGTGGTTCAACGACACGATGCCGTACCTGCAGGACCGCTACCCAGAATTGTCGGACGCCGAGTTGACTGACCTGCGCACGCTCGGAACGCGGTTCTGCCGGCCTCCAAGAGCAAAAGCAGAAGGCGAAACAACAGAGCCCGCCGACGCAGTTTCGGCCGCCTGAAGTCCGGACTCGGCGCGACGGGTTACCGGCCGGCACGACGCGTCGCCCGGAATCCTACGCCGAGTCGCACGCCGCCACCAAAACCGCCCTCAGCGAACGGCACAACGCCGCTCCAATTCGGTCCTTCGATGCCGAGGACCGCGATGACCGTTCCGCGCCAGTCGCCAATTTTGTCGTAGCGCAAACCAAGCCCGCCACCTGCGTATGGCGCCCAACGCATCTGAAAACCCGGGTCCAATAGAAAGCGTCCGACGAGGTCGGCGCGCGCACTAAATCCCGCGCGCCCGTGCGCCCAGGACTCGCCCGCGGCGATCGTGAGTCCGATTCGGACGTTGGTCGAAGCCCTCGCGCTCAGCTCGGCGCCTGCTTGAACCGCGGTAATGGTCGACGCCATTACATCCACCCGCGCACCAGTTTGCACTCGCGACTCGAGTTGTGCGGCCACGCACTGCGGTGCGATCACTCCGGCCCAGACGAACGTGATGATTGCGGCGGCGCGTCCCCGCATTCACGACCGAACGCGCTGGCGGTGCAACACGAGCGTGTAGTCGGCGATCGCCCATGCGGAGGCGAGCGCGATGAGCGGAACCAGCACCGGAAAGACGGCGGGACGCAGCAGCAGTGCAAAGAGCGCCGCAAGTTGCAGTACCGTGACCACTTTCCCAGGCCACCGCGCCTTGAACGCGCGTGGATCGAGACCCGGCAGCAGATACGCGACGACGAATCCAACCGCCGTCGCCAGATCTCGCGAGATCACAACGAGAAACTCGCCGGCCGTGACGGCGCCCGCGAGCAGGAACGCCAAAATCGCCACGAGGACGAACGTCTTGTCGGCGATCGGGTCGAGCAGCGCGCCGAGCTGCGATGTCTGCCCGCGGCGCGCGAGCCAACCGTCCAGAAAATCGGTAAGCGACGCCAGCCCAACGAGGGCCACGCGCGCAGACCGCCCTTCGACGACCAGGAACGCGGCTGCAAGCGGCAGTCGCGAGAGCGAGAGCAGGTTGGGAACGGTCCAAACGCGCGAAGAGCTCACAAGAAACCAACATAGGGACGGAGAGAGACCGCTTCCAGCGTGAACGGCTCTCACGACGAAATGTCCGAGCCGGGGGTTTCGCCATGCCAGCCCGTGTGTAGGTTGGAGCGGCTCACCGCGTGAGGGGGCGATGGCGGCCACGATCGACGTGTTGCGACATCTGCAGATATTCAGCGGATTGTCCAACGACGAGCTCGAGCGCGTGTCGGAATTGTGCGAGGACAAAACGTACGCATCGGGCGAGCAGATCTTCCACGAAGGCGAACCCGGCAACCGGCTGTTCATCGTGATCGAGGGCGAAGTCCGTATCAGCCGTCAGATTCCGGGTGCCGGCGAGGAAGCCCTGGCCGTGCTCAAGGCGGGCTCGATGTTCGGCGAGATGGCGGTGTTCGACCGGAGCGAACGGTCCACGGACGCGATCTCGCACGGCGGCACCACGGTGATCACGATTAGCCGAGCCGAGTTCGAGATGCTGTTGGATTTCCATCGCGACATCGCGTACAAGGTGTTGTGGGCGGTGGTGCGCGTGCTGAGCGGGCGGTTGCGCGCGACCAACGATTCGCTGCGCTCGGTGCTCGCGATGTCGATGTTCTGAGTGCGCAGACGAGTACGTGTGACGTGACGGCGGTGCGTCGTTCCGCGTCCGGAAGGGGATGAGCCGGCTCAGCGCGTGGCACCACCTGGCGACGGCGCACCTGGTGCTGTGCGCATTGGTCTTGATCTGGGATTTGTGGGTCGCCGGACGCGCGGCCCGCGTCCAGGGCGTGCCGCCCGCTCTCGCCTTTCTGAGTGCGTTAGGCGGGCTCCTCCTGCTGCCGGCGCTGGTCGTGTCGCTCCTCTCGACCTCGCTGCTCACCGGCGCCGCTCTCATCTCGGTCGCATGGATCTGGCCCGCGACGGTCGCGCTCGCGACCGCGCAGGCCGCGTATTCGCTCGCCAAGCGGCGCACGTCGGTGCCGATCGGTGCCGCGATCCTGACGTTCGACTTCCTGCTCGCGTTGATCACGTTCGCGCACTGGTTGGATTTCGTCGGTGTGTCGCCGAGCACGCCGCTCCTGACACTGCTCGCAGCGGACCGCGACGCGATCGCGCTCTCGGCGCAGTCGATGGCGCTCGTCATGCCGTGGTTCCTGTACGTGCCGGTCTTCGCGCCGGTCACGCCGGGGCGGCCCAACGGCCGCATGCTCGTGCGCGGCGTGATGGCACTCGTCGCCGCGGCATGGCTGCTCTTGATCGTGTCGCAGGTCCCGTCGGCCGCTCGCGCGGTGCGCAGCTACGACCGATACGCGCGGCAGCGGTTGCAGGAGCATCCGGACAGCGACTTCGTCGTCGGGCTGAAAGTGTTCCCGACCCTCTCCGATCCGCCGACGCCGCTGTCGTTGACCAACGACCTCGGTCTCGCCGATTCGATTGGCGCCGGCGCGCTGACGATTTACTTCACGCCTAACGGGGCGAGCGCGGCGACGCTCGACAGCGTGGAGCACGTGATGGACGACGTGCGCGGGTCGCGGCGCGTGATCGCGGCGCTCGATCTGTCGGAGGAGCGGCGCGTCCCGCCGGCTGCGCGCGAGGCGTACCTGCGCGACCGCGTGGCCGACGTGGAACGCATTGCGCGTCGCCTGCACCCGGACTTCGTGGTGCCCGTGGTCGATCCCAACGGCGCAGCGGCCCGTGCGCTCGGCCCCGTACCGGTCGAGTCGTGGGAAGCCTACCTGCGCGCGGCCGCCGACGCGGCGCACGACGACAGCACGGCGGACAGCAGCGCGGTGCGCGTGCTCGCGCACGTGGGCGGTTTCACCGCCGCCGACAGCGCGCTCTACGCGTGGAGCGCGTCGAATGCGTCGCCGGTGGATGGCACCTCGCTGTCGCTCTATCCGTGGTTAGGCGGCGCGGCCACCCTCGACGCACGGATGCGCACCGCCGACGCGTGGGTGCGAACGGCGCGGTCATCGAAACCGGTATGGGTGCTCGAGGCCGGCGCGTTTCCGCTCGCGCATGGTGAAGAGAGTCAGGCGCACGCGCTGTGGGGCGTATTGGCGTGGGCGTCGAGCCGCGCGGCGATCAAGGGATTGATCGCGTATCAAGCATCGGACTATCGCGTGCCGATCGGTCTCCGCACGGCCGCTGGACGCCTGCGTCCGGCCGCCGCCGTGTTGCGGCGCGCCGCCGGCGAGCTGCAACACGGCGGCAGTTAGGCGGAGCCGGACGCGCCGGCCACCACCGCTTCCACGCGCCGGCTCTCCCCCAGATAGCGTTGGGCCAGCCGCTGCATCTCGGCGGCGGTCACCGCGCGCACGCGGGCTTCGTACTCCTCGAGCTCGCCTAACGACCGGCCGAACATCCACGCGTCGAGCACATCGCCGAGCACAGCCGACCCGCTCTGCTCGCGGATGGCGTGCATGCCGATGGCGTACGCCTTCGCCCGCGCGAGCTCGCGGTCGGTGACCGGTGCGTCGCGCAGCTTGGCCAGCTCGTCGAGCATCCCGCGGCGTGCTTCGTCCTCACGCCGCGGCGACACCGCCATGAACGTGCGGAACACGCCCGCACGACGCAGCTCGACTACGCCCGCGCTCACCGTGTAGGCGAGCGACCGCTTGTCGCGGAGCTCCTCGAAGAATCGGCCGCCTAACCCACTGCCGACGCCGGCCAGGAGGTGCATGGCGAAGCGCGCGTCGTCGCCCCGGTCGGGCGAGGGGAATGCCATCGCCAGCGCCGTCTGCGCCTTGTCGCGCGTTTCGCGGACCATCACCGCCTCGCGCGTCCAGGCCGGCGCCTCGGGCGCGCGCGCCGCCGCGCCGCCCAACGCCTGGAAGTGGCGCGCGGCGCTGCACGCCGCGTCGTCAGGATCCACGTCGCCCACGATGGCGATGACGGACGGACCCCCGAGACAGCGGGTCACGTGCCAGGCGTGGAGCTGCGCGGCATCGATGGTGACCAGACTGCGTTCATCGCCGGAGGCCGGCACGCCGTATGGATGCCCCCGAAACGCGGCGCGGATGAGGAGGCGCATCGGCCACTGCTGCATGTCGTCGCGCAACAGCGCGAGCGCGGCGAGTGCGACCTCGCGCTCGGTGTCGAGCGCGGACTCGGCGAGGGTCGGTTGTTGGGCGACGTCGGCGAGGAGCGCGAGTGCGTCGTCGGCGCGCGAGGTGGGCACGGACATCGACCACCCGAAGCTTTCCGTGCCCGCGGACGGTGCGATGCTGCCGCCGAGGAGCTCGGCGTCGGCGGCGATGCGGTTGGCGTCGCGGTGGGCCGTGCCCTTGACGGCGGTCCGCACGAGGAGCGACGTGAGGCCCGCGTGCACGGCGGGCTCGTCGGATGCGCCGCCGAGGACGGAGATCGCGAGGTGGACGAGGCGGGCGCCGGGGATCTGCCTAACGAGGATGGGCGTGCCGCGGGCGGTGCGGTAGCAGCGCACGCGGCCTTCGACGCGTTCGAGGGCGGGCGCGGGCGCGGCAGCCGCCGATGCAATCGGCGGCGCCGCGGGCGCGCCGCCCACGGGAATCGGACGTGGGGGAGCTTCGACGCGATCGCGCAGCGCGCCGCCTTGAGCGGCGAGCGGCGCGATCGCGTCGGGGCGGTACGAGACCACCCCCGCGGCATCCAGATCCAGCCATCGGCTCGTCACGTCGGCGATGTCGCGGGGCTCGACCGCCATCCGCCGGTCATAGTTCTCCATGCCTAACTGCCAGTCGCCGAGCGCTTCCCAGTCGGCGAGCCAGTTGGCCTGGCCCTCCATGGTTTCGAGCGCGCGCGCGAAGCGCGCCTCGACCATCCGTCGCGCTCGGAAGATCTCGTCCGGGGTCGCGCCGTGCTCGCGCAGGTCGCGCACTTCCGTCCAGATCGCCCGGAGGGCGTCGCCCGACAGGGCGGGCGGCCCGTCGGCGTGGATCACGAACACGCCGAGGTCCGTTGGCGTGTAGTCGGACGCCGTGACCGACGCCGCCAGCGCGCGGTCGCGCACGCCACGATAGAGGCGCGATGCGCGCCCGCTGCCTAACACGGTGGCCGCCATCTCGAGCGGCGGCGTGTCGGGGTGCAGCGCGGCCGGCGTGCGCCATCCGATCACGAGCTGTGACTGCGTGACGTCGCCGGCGAGATCCGCGAAGCGGAACCCGCGCGGCCCCGCGGTCTCCGCGGGGCCGCGGTCCCGCCTAACGGGGCAGTCGGACAGCCCGCCGTAGCGGCGCTCGACCGCGGCGAGCGCCGCGTCCGGATCCACGTCGCCGACGATCGAAAGGATCGTGTTCGACGGCTGGTAGAACGTCCGATAGAACGCCACCACCTGGTCGCGCCTCAGACGCCTCAAGTCGTCTTCTCTCCCGATGCGCCACCGCCGCATCCGGTGCCGGTCGTGCAGGAGGCGGTAGACCGTCTCCACCGCCACCGCGCCCGGCGTATCCGCCTTCCGCCGCGCTTCCTGGACGATCACCTCGAGCTCGCGCCCCAGCTCTCCGGCATCGACGAGGGAATTCGCGTACGCATCGGATTGGATCTCGAGACCGTCGAGGAAGCTGCTGGCCGGCAGCACGGTGTAATAGCTGGTGCGATCGTAAATCGTGCCGGCGTTCAGGTAGCCGCCGGCGGCCTTGGTCGCGCGAGGAATCTCGCCCACGCCGCGCGCCGGCGTGCCCTTGAAGTACATGTGCTCCATCACGTGTGCGATACCCGTGACGTCGTCGGTCTCGTCGAAGTAGCCCGCCTTGACGTGGGTCACGATGGCGACGACCGGCGCCGAGTCGTCGCGGTGCACCAACACGGTGAGGCCGTTGCCTAACGCAGTGCGATGGACGCTGTCGGCAGAGAGTCCAATTCGTGGGGTCACGGCGCGGCCGGCGATGCCGCGCACGTGCTCCACGGCCCCGGACCAGCGCGCCTGAGCCACGTCGCCGCTTCGTCGGCCCGTCCGAGGCGTGCCAGCGCGCACGCCAGATAGCCCTCGGACGCGCTATCCACCGCGTTCACCTGGATGGCGCGCACGTACGCGCGGCGCGCGGCATCGTAGTCCTGCGACGCGAGGTCGGGCCGGCTCTGCGCCGCGAACGAGCCGCCGCGTGCGAGGAAGAACGCGCCCAGCTCGCGTTGGGCGGCCGCACCCGTGGGATCGAGCTGCACGGCGGCCCGCAGCTCCTTGCCCGCCGTCGTGTAGTCGGCGTCTTCGCGGGCCATGCGTCCGAGATAGAGATGCGGGAGCGCGTTACGCGGGTCCGCCGCCGCGGCGCGCGTGAAGAACGCATGCGCGGAATCACGCTGGCCCGCGGTGTACGCGGCAATCCCCGCGTCGAGCGCCGAGGGCGCGTGGTGCCCGGCGACCAGGTAATAGATGCCGAGGAGCACGAGCAGCACGACCACCACCACCGCAATCACGGGCGCGCGGTCAGGCGGCGCGTCGTGCGGCGCCTCGCCCGCTCCACCGACGGCCGCTCCGCCTAACGGACCGCCGGGGCCGGCGGGTGTGGCCGGCGGCGCGCTGGGCGCGGCCGCGGATGTCGGCGGCGGCAATGCCCCGGTCGTGCTGACCGGCGTTGTCGCGCCGGGCGGCGCCATCGCGGCAGTCGGGGTCGTCGTCGTTCCACCAGCACCGGCCACAGGCGGCGTCTCGAAGCCGCGCACGAGCGCGCCGTATGCTTCGCGCGCCACGTCCAGATCGGCGCTGTCGACCTGTCCCGACGCGCCCAACCGGTCGCGCACCGCGAACAGCTCGAGCGCCGCGTGCGCCTGCTCGAGTGAGATCGCCTCGCGCTGCCGCGTTTCGCGCACCAGCGCCTGTCCCGACAGATCGGTGCGGCCGAGCAGCGCGCCGAGCGCCAACTCGACGCCAGCGCAGATGGCCGTCACGTCAGATGCGTTGTCCTGCGAAGACCGGCTCGATGACAGTCGCTCGACCGCCGGTCGAACCGCCTCGAGCGCGTGTTGCGCGCCGCGCGAGGCGGAGGACGGATCTGTCACCGCACGATGCGCAACAGGCCGGCGTTCGCGCTGCCGCGGATGAAGCTTTCGGCATCGCCGATCGGGATCTTGACGCCCGTAATCGAGTAGCCGCGGCTCGCTTCGGTGGCCATGAACTCCTGCACCGAGCGGCCGGTCATTCCCTTGTTCGCGTCGCGCATCGCGCGCACGATGCGGTCCCAGCTCCCGACGTAAATGCGGCCGTCGTTGAGCAGGATCCGGTGCTCGAGCGTGTCGGACACTCTTTGTCCCGCCAGGTCCGACAACAGCGCGCCGAACAGCTCGAGCTGGCCGCGCTCGCGCGCCACCTCCTCTTCGTTCACGCGCGTCTCGATCTCCGAGAGCATCTCGTCGATGTCGTCGGGCTCGCCGGCCAACTCGGAGAGGCGATCATCCCACGGCGCGAGCTCGGGGTCGTCCTCCGTTAGGCGGTAGAGCGACTTCTTGAGCTCGATCAAGCGCCAGATGCCGAGCTCTTCCCAGTGGTCGTCGGGCTCCGTGCGCTCGAGCTGCGACAGCGAGCCCTCGTAATCACCGCGGTCGTACAGGATGTTGGCGAGGTAGATGCGCGCCTCGGCGTGGTCGTCGTCCAACTGCAGCGCGCGCTTGAGCGCGGTGATGGCGCCTTCGTCGTCGCCGCCCCGATGCCTAACGTAACCCAGGCACGCCGCGGCCTCAGCCATCTCGCCGGCTTCGCGCGCGGCGATCTCGAAGAACTCGCGCGCCTCGGCGATCATGTCTTCGCGGAAGAGCGCGCGGCCGATCTGCAGGACGAGGTCGATGTCGTCCGCGTAGCCGAGCTCGAGAATGTGGCGGAAACGTCCCAGCGCCTGCTCGCGCGCGCCGAACTTGAGCAACGTCTCGCCGAGGCCGGCGATCGCATCCTCGTGATCCGGGTCCAGTACGAGGGCTTTGTCGAAGCTCTGCCTCGCCCAAGCGAACTCATCGCGAGCCAGCCGTGCGTAGCCTACCCCAATGTGCAATTCGACCGAGTTCGGATAGAGCGCCAATCCTTCGCGCAGCACATCGAGCGCTTCGTCGTACTGCCCTTCGTTGTAGAGTTGATGCGCGCGCTCGTCGTACTCTTCAGAACTCAGAAATGGGGTAGGCATGGCGATTCGCACCTCCGACGTGTCTCAAGAAGACCGATGTCGGTCAGCCTATTGTACAACTGGAAATCCGCCCAGTTCAAGATGTTGACTTTATGACGGTCTCACCGAACTTTAGCTCCCCGCCCGCCCCGCTGAAGTACAGGACGACACACGCGCCCACGGGATATTACGCGCGTGCACGTCCGATTTCGACGTCTCCGGTCACCTCCGCCGCGATTTCCGAAGCCAACGCTGCGTTGGACTCGAGAAGTTCCACGTTGGTCGCGAGTGACGAACCACCGGTCTCCTCTTCCAACCGTGCCAACAACCACGGTGTGAGCGCCGGCCCCGCGATTCCGGCGCGCGCAGCAGCGTCGAGCGCGCGATTCACCGCATCGTCCACCATCCCGCGCGGAAGCGGTGACGGCGGGGCCTGAACCACCACCATCGCCTGCGTCCGCCCGAGTGCTCGGTGCATGCACCACGCCGCGGCGACCTGGGCCGCGCTTTCGAATCGCCACGACAATGAAATGCCTGTACCACTGGTGAGGAAGCCCGGTAGCTCATCGACGCGATAGCCGACGACAGCGACGCCGAGTGACTCGAGACGTTCCATCGTGGCCGGCAGGTCGAGAATTGTCTTGGCGCCGGCGCACACGACGAGCATCGGCGTACGTGCGAGCTCGGCGAGATCCGCCGACTCATCGCGCACGGCTTGGAACGCGTGACTCGATATCGGTGCCACTCGGTGTACGCCACCGATGCCGCCGGTGGCGAGCACGGCAATGTGAGCGGCGTGCGCAAGAGCGAGGGATCCTGCGACTGTGGTTGCACCGTCGACGCGCGCGGCGGCAGCCGGTGCGATGTCGCGAGCAGAGATTTTGCGCACGCCATCACGCGCGAGGAATCGCTCGAGGTCATCGCCCTCGAGTCCGACGACCGGTGTGCCGCGCGCCACCGCGGTGATCGCCGGCTCTGCTCCACGCGCACGTACCGCCGCGAGCATGCGTCGCGCTGCTTCGCGGTTTTGTGGTTGCGGTAAGCCTTGCGCGAACACGGAGCTCTCGAGCGCGACCACCGGCCGGCCGTCGCGTAAGGCGGCGGCGACCGCGGGCGAGACGCGCACCGTTGTCATCGCGAGCGCAAGGTCACGAGATGCCTCATCGAGTTTGTGTGCGCCAAGGATAGTGCTTTCTTCGCATAGTGACCATGGTCCAAACTCGCGTCCAGATGCAAGTCGTGCATCGTCGACGAGGATGGCCGGACATTGCGCGCCGTTGGCGATCCGCGTAGGCTAGGCGCGACGCATCTCGATACCGTATCGCAGCGTCACCACGCATTCGAGCGCGAGCCGCCATGAGCGACGCTGCCGCGTCCGTAGCACCCACGCTTCGCGTTCGGTTCCGGCTGCCTAACGCGCTGGTTTTGATGGTGGCGTGCGTGGCCGTCGCCGCGGCGCTTAGCTGGGTGCTTCCGGCCGGCCAGTACCAGCGGCGCGACGACCCGGCCACCGGACGCAGCGTGGTCGTCGCCGGCACGTTCCACACGGTCGAATCGAATCCGGTGGGACCGTTCGCGGCGGTGGTCGCGATCCCGAAGGGACTCGAGGACGCCGCCGATGTGGTGTTTTTCGTGTTCCTGATCGGCGGCGCGTTTGCCGTGGTCGACCGGACCGGCGCGCTGGCGTACGGCGTCACCTGGCTCGTCCGGCGCCTCGCCGGTCGTGCAGCGTTAGTCATCCCGGTCACGTGTTTCGCATTCGCGTTGGGCGGTGCGCTCGACAACATGCACGAGGAGATCATTGCGCTGATCCCGGCGCTCCTCGTGCTGACGAGGCGCCTCGGGTACGACGCCGTCACCGCCGCGGCGATGAGCGTGGGCGCCGCCGCGGTCGGCGCGGCGTTCAGCCCGATCAACCCGTTTCAGGTCGAGATTGCCCAGAAGCTGGCCCAGCTGCCGCTGCTCTCGGGTTGGTCGTACCGGCTCGTGTTTCTCGCGCTGGCGCTCGCGATCTGGATCGGCGGGACGATGCGCTACGCCGCACGTACGCGTGGCACGCCGTCGAGCGATGCGGCCGTGGCACACGCGGGGGCGGGATCACGCGAGGGGACCGTGCTGGCGCTCGTGCTCCTCACCTTCGCGGTGTTCGTGTACGGCGTGACGCGATTCGGCTGGGGCTTCGACCAGATGGCCGCGCTGTTCTTCGTCATGGGCGTCGCCGCCGGGCTCATCGGCCGGTTAGGCATCGGGGGCACGGCGGAGGCGTTCATTGACGGCTTCCGCTCGATGACGTTCGCGGCGCTGCTCATCGGCTTCGCCCGCGCGATCTACGTCGTGCTGCAGCAGGGGCGCATCGTCGACACCATCGTGCACGGGCTGGTCACGCCGCTCGCCGGCCTTCCCGTTGGGTTTTCCGCCATCGGCATGATGGCGGTGCACACCGCGATCCACGTGCCGGTGCCGAGCGTGAGCGGCCAGGCCGTGCTCACGCTGCCGATCCTCGTGCCGCTCACCGATCTCCTTGGGCTGTCGCGGCAGACGACCGTGCTCGCCTACCAGTACGGCGCCGGTCTCTGCGATCTCATCACGCCGACCAGCGGCGTGCTGATGGCGAATCTCGCGGCGGCCGGCGTGCGCTACGAAAAGTGGTTCCGCTTCCTGCTGCCGCTCTACGCGGCGCTGTTCCTGTTAGGCATGCTCGCCATCGCCGGCGCGACCGTCATCGGGCTGCGATAGGCTTCGTCACCAATCCGCTCGGCGTGCGCCACGGATCTCGACGTGCAGCGTGGGAGGCCGCGTTCGGCACACCTGCGTCACGAAATCTTCTCGCTTCTTCCGCGCGCCGACTTGAACTCGGACGTCGGATTCCACGCCGGCAGCACCGGCGAGTTGGCAAGCGCCGTCGTGAACCGCAGCACGATGTCGCCGATCTGCGCGGCGCCGCGCAGATCGAAATCCGGGCTGTAGTTGTCCGCCGGCTGGTGATAGCGGTGCGCCGTGTAGTCGTCTTCCTGCTGCACGCCCCAGCCCTTGGGACGCCCGACGTAGTCCGTGCCCGCGCCGATCGACACCGCCGGAATGCCGGCCTTGGCAAACGAAAGGTGATCCGATCGGTAGAAGTGGCCCGCCTCCGGATGCGCATCGGGGTCGATGCGCATTCCGTTAGGCACGATCAGATGGGCGAGCATCGACCCTAACGTCGATTTGTCCGAGCCCAGCACGTTCAAGTCGCGCACCGTGCCCAACACCGTCACCACGTCCATGTTCAGGTCGGCGACGATGTCGCTGTCGGGCATGGTCGGATGTTGGGCAAACCACGACGAGCCGAGGAGCCCGGCTTCCTCGGCGGTGACGAACACGAACACCAGCGACCGGCGCATACGCGGCGCCCCTGCGGCCGCGCGCGCCACGGCGAGCAGCGTCGACACACCGGACGCGTTGTCGACCGCGCCGTTGTAGATCGAGTCGCCGTTCACCTTGGGGCCGATACCGAAGTGATCCCAGTGCGCGCTCAGCGCCACGTACTGGCGGCCGAGCGATCTGTCGCGGCCGGGGATGACGCCCACGACGTTCTGGCTTTCCAGGTGCTGCACTGAGCTGCGGAACGCGACGTCGAGCGTGATGCCGGTACTCACGGGGTGGAAGCCGCGCGTGGCGGCCTGCTTGCGCAGCGCCGCGAGATCCAGGCCGGCGTGCGCGAGCAGCGCGGTGGCCGCGGAGTCGGTGATCCAGCCGCGGAAATCTAACGGAGCGGGCAGCGACGGGTCGCGCGGCAGCATCCGTTGCGGCGTGCTCCAGGAGGCGATCACGGTGTGCCACGGATAGCTCGCCCCCGCCGTGGTGTGCACGACGAGCGCACCCACAGCACCGCGCCGCTCGGCTTCCTCGAACTTGTAGGTCCACCGGCCATAGTAGGTCATGGCCTTTCCGCCGAACAACTGCGGCTCCTTCGCGGTGGCGGGCGGGTCGTTCACCAGCACGAGCACCACCTTGCCTTTGACATCCACGCCCTTGAAGTCGTCCCACTTGTACTCAGGCGCGGTGACGCCGTAACCGGCGAACACGATCTCGGCGTGCGCTGCGCTCGACGGAACGGCCGAGCCGGCCCAGATGACGACGTCATCCGGAAATCGAAGCGACGCGGCAGCCTTGCCGGACGCGTGCACGCGCATCGATGCGGAGTCGACCGTGACGACATCGATGGGGACGCGCTGGAAATACGAACCGTTCACACCGGGCTGGATGCCGGCGGACCGGAGTTGGGCGGCGATGTACGCCGTGGCGAGCTCGCCGCCGCGCGTCGCGGGCGCGCGGCCCTCGAGCAAATCGGATGCGAGGAAACGGAGATCGCCGTCGATTTCGTTAGGCGTGATCCGTTGGGCGGCGGCGGCCACAGCGCCGGCGAGCACGAGGGCGAAAGCAAGAATGAAGCGCATGTGAGGAATCTAGGGATTCGCGCATCAACCGGGAGAGTCGCTCGTGAGCAATGAAACCCAGCACCAGGCCGACGAGCCGCCGGCCGAAGACCGGAACGGCGTCACCATCGTGATCCTCGGCGCCGTGCTCCTGGCACTCGGCGCGTTCTTCGTGCGACGCGCACTCTAGGCGTCAGTCGGCCTTCCCCTCGCCCTCGAGCTCGGCGACGGCGAATCCGAGCTTCTTGAGCAGGCAGCGCAACTGGTTCTGCTCGTCGGGCGGCAGCGTATCGAAGAGCTCCGCGATGTAGCGGGCGTGCGCGGGAAAGATCTCATCGATGAGGGCGCGACCCTTGGCCGTGAGCGCCGCGTACACCACGCGCCGGTCGCCGTGGCGCCGCTCCCGCCGCACGAGACCGCGCCGCTCGAGCTGGTCCACGACGTACGTGATGTTGCCGGCGGTGACCAGGAGCAGCGAGCCCACTCTTCCTAACGGAAGCGCGCCCTTGTGGTAGAGGGCTTCCATCACCGCGAACTGGCCCAACGTTAGGCGGTGGCGGCTGACGTCGCGCGACACCGCGCGGACGATCGTGTGGTACGCCCGCGCCAGCACGATCCACGTGCGCAGCGCGGGGTCCTCGGCGTTCCTGGTCTGGATGACGCGCTGCACGGCCGGCCCGCCCGACGGCGCCTGGGTGCGCGCCGCCGCGGATCCGGCGGTCGACGATGGAGCGCTTTTTGTGGACACGCCGCTACGATGCCCTGCCGCGCCCCGCTTGGGAAGTGATCCGGCGTCAGACGCCGGGTCGAGCCCGCTCCAAGACCTTGGCCGTAATGATCAATCGATCGGGCGCCGGCCCGACGTAGCGAACAGGCCAGCACGTCGTGAGCGTCAACGTCGGCTCCACGGTCGAGAAGAGCGCAGGCTTGCCTCGCTCGACGATGCGCCGCGCGACGATCACCCACGTCGTGCGTCCGCCGTACGTCTCGGTGACGATCGTGTCGCCCAGTGACAGTTGATCGAGTGCGTGGAACTGCCGGTCGCGGTGCGCGGAGACTACCGCGTTGCCCGCCTCACCCGGCAGCGCGCTTTGCGGCAGATGACCCGGCGCCACCGCGAGCTGCGCGTCACCGACGCCTTCGATGAACACTTCATCGAGATCGATCGCCGGAATGTCGATGCGACCAACGGGCTCGCCGCGCGCAAAGCTGCGATGCGACACGGCGCTGTCCGGCGTGGAGAGCGAACCGTTCGCTTCCACGGCGGTCCACGTCGCACGCGCATGTCGGCGTGCGATGGCGCTCGCGCCGTAGGCGTAGCCCACTGTGAGCAGCAGGCACGCACCGGCGAGGACGAAGAAAACTCCGAAGGAACGTCGCATATCAGCGTCGGACGAGTACCACACCAACGAGTAGCGTACCTACACCAGCGAGCGCCAATGCCGGAAGTGTTGAATCGGTTTCGGGCGCGGAGGCTCCGTCTCTGAACACGGTGTCACCGGCGCTGGTGGTGTCGGGTGAATGTACAGTGGAAGCAGAACGCGCTGGCGTCGACGTGGTTTTCTCGGTCGGCGTGACCGAATTCGGCGACGCATCGAAGAACGTCGAGTCGAACGCGCCGAGTGATGAATCGACGCGCGTCCCGGCGGGCATCGTCGTGGGACCGTTCGAGTTGGGCATGAGCGCGGTACGTGGCGCCGGCATGCGCGCGGGTACCAGCGCGGCAGTAAATTGCGCCGCGGCGGCGGTTGGAGCGGCAGCAAGTGCAATGGCGGCGACGGCAGCGGCCCAGGTTCTCACAATGATTCCTCCGGTCACGTTTCGATGCTGGCCGGGACAGCGAGCGGGCATTTCCGGTGCCATGCGTTGGACGAGTTGACGCAGGCGGTTCGGTCGATGTGACTACGAAAGCGATGCCGTAGTCTCACGGACCCGACGCGACGGACGCACTGTCCGGAACGCCGAACGCGCGCGCGATGGTCGCGCCCATGTGCGCCATTGTGACCTGAGGTTCGCTGTCGAGAATCCAGCGTTGGTCCTTGTTCTCTTTGGTGAACACGCACGCCACGACGCGTGACCGAAGATAGAAGAGCGAACACTCGGTGCGCGCGTCATCCACGGCGCCGGTCTTGTGCGCGGCCCGCACGTGATCGAGCTCGCGCTGGAGCAGCGTGTTGTCTTCGTTGTGCTCGAGGATGTCCAGCATGGCCGAGTCGGCGGCCGGATTCACGGCCTGGCCTCGGGCGAGCAGCACGAACAGGTGCGCCATCTCGTTAGGCGTGGACACGCCCAATCCGTATTTCGCCGAGCTGTCCATGGCCACGCTCGAGATGCG
>Ga0157369_10004758_pt1 | contig 15959 bp, 11 predicted proteins | sample C25metaG_FD_113461 | JGI IMG/M metagenome (GOLD analysis project Ga0157369, IMG submission 113461) | Corn rhizosphere microbial communities from Kellogg Biological Station, Michigan, USA - C2-5 metaG | ecosystem: Host-associated > Plants > Roots > Rhizosphere > Soil | place: USA: Michigan... | reverse complement strand
GCATCGGCTTGTTTTCCGCGCCGAGGAAGCCGGTCACCTTCGGGGTGTTCTTGATCAGATGAAACGCCTCGTCGGTCAGCTTCATCTTCACCAGCACATAGCCCGGGAAGAACTTGCGCTCCGCGTCGATCTTGCGGCCGCGACGCACTTCCGTGACCTTCTCGGTCGGCACCAGCACCTGCTCGAACAATTCTTCAAGCCCGCGCTGCTTGGCCTGCTCGCGGATCGATTCCGCGACCTTCTTCTCGAAATTCGAATAGGCGTGGACGATGTACCAGCGCTTGTCCATCAGCTCTGTTGCGGCGGTTGCCATCAGTGAATGCCCAATACCAGTGTAACCAGGTAGCGGATGATCTGATCCGCGGCGAAAAAGAAGAGCGACGCCAACGCAACCATAACAAACACCATGATGGTGGTGATCGTGGTCTCACGACGGGTTGGCCAGGTGACCTTGGCGGTCTCCGAGCGCACTTCCTGCAAGAATTTGAACGGGCTGAAAGCCATCGTTTGGGATCCAAAGTCCGTCGCCAGACGAATTACTGATTTAAGGGGAGCCCGAACAGCGACCGTCAGCCCAGCCCTCGTTCTCCAGGGATGAGCCGGAAACCGGGCTCGATGGTTCGGGGATTTCAAACGCCGCGCCGGATATCCGCCTGTGACGGGCCGGCTGCAGGTGGCGGCTATGTACTGCCGGAACGGCGAAAGGTCAAGGTCGGAGGGGACGGGAAAACAACAGCTTAGCCGGCAAGAACTCGGCTGGCAAGAACTCAGCTGGCAGGAGTGGCAGGGCTCGAACCTGCGACCCCCGGTTTTGGAGACCGGTGCTCTACCAATTGAGCTACACTCCTGTGGGATCGAAGCAGCGTCGTCGATCCGCGCCGTTTCAAGCATAGGGCATGCCCCATTTGCAAGGGCGAAGCGGGGTAAATGCGCTGTTCAACCGCAGGCTTCTGCGCCAGACTTCACCCAAGCCGACAAGAGCCCAAGGGAAGATACAAGGGAAAGATATCGGGAGAAGAACATGAACGCCCAAACCGCCGCCAAGACCGCAGCCGCCAAGCACGCCACCTCCCCGCAAACGCCGTCCCTGCCCCACGCCAAGCCCGAATCCATCGGCCTGTCGCCGTCCCGCCTGCAAAAGCTGTCGGATGCATTCAAGCGCGAGGTCGACAAGGGAACCCTGCCCGGCGCCACCGTGATGGTCGCGCGCAAGGGCCAGATCGGGTGGTTCGACGCCATCGGCCGGCAAAACCCGGCGGACAGTCGGCCAATGACCCACGATACCATCTTCCGCATCTTCTCCATGACCAAGCCGATCGTCTCGGTCGGCATCATGATGCTGGTCGAGGACGGCCTGCTGGTGCTGTCCGAGCCGGTCGCCAAGTTCATTCCCGAGTTCGCCAGGCAGAAGGTCGGCGTCGAGAACCACGGCAAGCTCGAGCTCGTCGACGTGCAGCAGCCGATGACGGTGCAGGACCTGCTCCGTCACACCTCCGGCATCACCTATGACCACACCGGCAACAGCATGGTGCAGCAGCTCTACCGGGAATCGCGGCTGCGCAGCCGCAAGATCACCAATGCCGAGCACGCCGCGATGGTGGCGGAGCTGCCCTTGATCTGCCAGCCCGGCGCGGAATGGAACTACAGCCGCTCCACCGACATTCTCGGCCGCATCATCGAGGTCGTCAGCGGCAAGACGCTCGGCGCCTATCTCACCGAGCGCATTCTCGCACCCCTTCAGATGGCCGAGACCGCCTTCTTCACCGGCGAAGAGAATGCCGGTCGCCTCGCCGAGGCATTCCCGACCGATCCGTGGTCGGGCGAGAAGGTCCAGCTCTTCAACATGCTGGACAAGCCCGCGATGGAATCCGGCGGCGGCGGGCTGGTCTCCACCACCATGGACTATGCGCGGTTCTGCCAGATGCTGCTCAACAACGGCACGCTGGATGGAGAGCGCATCATCGGCCGCAAGACGCTGGAGCTGATGGCCTCCGATCATCTGTCTGCGCACGTGAAGATCAACGGCGAGCTGGTGCCGCCCGGACACGGCTTCGGCCTCGGCTTTGCCGTGCGCCGCCAGGCCGGCATCGCGCCGTTCCTCGGCTCGGCCGGCCAGTTCTTCTGGAGTGGCATGGCCGGCACGTTCTTCTGGATCGATCCGCAGGAGGATTTGTTCGCCGTGTTCATGATGCAGGGCCCCGGCCAGCGTCAGTACACGCGGACGCTGGTGCGTGACCTCGTGTACGCGGCGGTGGAGTGATCTCGCGCCCCGGATGCAGCGCAGCGCGTTAGCGGTGCGCTGCTGATCCGGGGCCCATTCGCTCACCGTGCTGGTCGTGGGTCCCGGATCTGCGGAGCAGCGTTTCACGCTGCACCGCGTCCGGGACACAGCATCAACTGATCGTCGCCCCGCCATCGATCACCATGGTCTGGCCGGTCATGAAGTCTCCGGCTCTCGAACCCATGAACACCGCCGCGCCCGCGATCTCGTCGGGGATGCCGATGCGGAGCAGCGGCGAGCGCGCGGTCGAGGCCTTCAGGTTCTCCGGATTGTCCCACAACGCCTTGGCGAAATCGGTCTTGATCAGGCCGGGCGCGATGCAGTTCACGCGGATATTGTGCTTGCCGTATTCGCAGGCGAGATTGCGCGCGAGCTGCATGTCGGCGGCCTTGGAAATCGCGTAGGCGCCGAGGATGGTCGAGCCTTTCAGGCCGCCGATCGAGGACACGATGATGATCGAGCCATCCTTGCGCTCGATCATCTGCGGCACCACCATCGAGATCAGCCAGTTGTTGGCGACGATGTTGTTGTCCAGAATCTTCCGGAACTGATCGTCGGAAATGCCGGCGAGCGGGCCGTAGTAGGGGTTCGATGCAGCGTTGCAGACCAGCACGTCGATCTTGCCGAAGGCGCGGTTGCTCTCGTCGACGAGGTTTTGCAGATTCTCCTTCGAGGAGATGTTCGCCGCGATCGCCGCCGCGGTCCCCTTCCCGTATTTGTCGTTGATTTCCTTCGCCACGGCTTCGCAGACATCGGCCTTGCGCGAAGAGATCACGACTTTGGCGCCGTGCTCGGCCATGCGCTCGGCGATGGCGCGTCCGATGCCACGCGTCGAGCCGGTGATGACGGCAACTTTTCCCTTCATGTCGAACAGGCTCATGGTTTCTCTCCCTGGATGATTGTCGTTATTACACCGTCATTCCTCGGCGATGCGAAAGTATCGAACCCGGGATGACGATCAAGCAAGCTTGCTCGTCACCTCCGGCCCGGCCGGCTGATGCATGGCGGCGTGCTTGGCGTCGGCGATCCAGGGCTGCTGGTTCACCATCGGCAGCCGCCAGATCCCACCACCCTCGCCCGCGAAATGATCAAGCCGCGTCACCGAGCAATTGTCGATGTCGAAGCAGAGCCCCTTCTCCACCAGGCCGCCGAGCGCCAGCCCGATCGCAGCCTTGATGGTGCCGCCATGGCCGACCGCTATCACGTCGCGCCCGGCATGGGCGACGGTCAGGCGATCAACCGCGCCCTTGGTGCGGCTGTAGAGATCCATAAAACTTTCGCCGCCTGGCGCCGGCACGTTGATATCGGCAAACCAGCTGCTGCCCGGCGGACGGCTTGCGACGAATGCGGCGCGGTTCATGCCCTGCCACTGCCCGAGATGCTGCTCGGCGAAAGCGGCTTCGTGCGGCATCTCGGCTGGCTTCGGAAAGCCAGCCGCCCAGATCGCCTCCGCGGTCTGGTGCGTGCGCATCAGATTACTCGAAACCCAGACCGCATCGCGCGGCAATATCTTGGCGACCGCATCAAATACTTCAGTATCGGAGGTGTCGCAGGCGATGTCGGTCTGGCCGTAAATGTTGCCGCCGTCATTGCGCACCGGCGCATGGCGCACCCACCACCAGCGCGTGGAGACGATTTTCTTGTCGGAACTGGACATCGCAAAAACCCTTCCATCCTCTTTTCAGTCGTCGTACGTGAGAGACGACTCCACCTCAAGTGACTCCTGCTGACACTTGGGCGTTTGAAATCCTGTTTGAAATCCCGCAAAACGGAAATGCAAGACATAGGGAGAAGCTCATGGGCCGCCTCGAAGGCAAATCCGTCATCATCACCGGGGCCGGCAGCGGCATCGGACGCGCGGCTTCGCTCCTGTTCACCAAGGAAGGCGCCAAGCTGATCGCGGTCGATCGTACCGATGGCGTGAACGAAACCGTCGCACAGGTGAAGAAAGCTGGCGGCACCGCAGAAGCCGTGCAGGCCGATGCCGGCTCCGAGAAGGATGTCGTCGCCTTCATCGACAAGGCCCTCTCCGCGTACGGTAAGCTCGATGCGATCTGGGCCAATGCCGGCGTCTCCGGCGGCCTCGTGCCGCTTGCCGAGCAGACCCCCGAGCATTGGCAGGAGATCCTGCGCATCAACCTGATCGGGCCGTTCCTTGCAGTCAAACATTCCATTCCGCACATGACGCGGCAAGGACACGGCGCGATCGTCTGCACCGCGTCGGTCGCGGGCCTCAAATCCGGCGCGAGCGGACATCCCTATGCCGCGAGCAAGGCCGGCGTGATCAGCCTGGTGCAGACCACAGCCTACTCGCTCTCGGGCACGGGCGTCCGCATCAACGCGGTGTGTCCGGGCCTGATCGAAACCGGCATGACCAAGCCGGTGTTCGATCGCGCCAAGGAGCGCGGCACGCAGGACAAGATCGGCCAGCTCAATCCCTTGAAGCGCGCCGGCCAGCCGCACGAGATCGCGGCGATGGGACTGTTTCTCGCGAGCGACGAGGCTTCGTACGTCAACGGCCAGGCGTTTCCCGTCGATGGCGGGCTCACGGCATCGATGCCGTATACGGGTAAGCCGGTGTAGGCTCCGCTTTCGCCCATTGTCATTCCGGGACGCGCCGAAAGGCGCGGGCCCGGAATCCATAACAAGCGCGCATCTTTATCTCTTCCGCGAATGCGGCAGGCCGCAAGCGCGGCGGCGGATATGGATTCCGGGCTCGCCGCTTCGCGTCGCCCCGGAATGACGACGGAGTATGTTGAGACATGCCTTCTCGTTCTCGCGACGTGAAGTGTCCGAGTTCTGCATCGTTGATGTCCCTCATGAAGAACAGAGGGCACAGGGAATGCCGGATGCTCACCGCACCCATGGCCCGCCTGCAACAAAAAAAGCAGGCGGCAGTCACCACAGGTACGCCGAAACGATCCGGCATTCCCTGCGCGATGGTTTACGGCTTATGGCGCGCTCTCCCCGGGGTGCCGGGCTCGATAGCCCCCGTCACTTTCGCGAAACGTCTTCGCAAAGCTTGACCTCAGCGTCGGGAGGTCAGGACCACGCGCTTTTGCTCGTCCGCCTCGGCTCGCCTTCGTCTTGCGCAAGCCCAAAGCGTCCACCGCAACCCGCCGCACGTTTCGTGACGATTGGCCGTAACGTCCCTCTGAACGAGGCGGGATGGCAGATGAAAATCATATTTTCTGATTTTCAGCAATAGAATTATTTCAGCTCGAAGCCTTGAACCTCCAAAACACATTGGAGCCGCTTGCGAATTTGGATTTTTCGCCTACGCGAATTCGCCGCATGATCGCGACCTCGGCCATCGGCGAGAGGCGAAAAATCGCGCAAGTGATTTGCCTGTCGGGCAAATCACCCGCTATCATGGCGCTCGGGCTCACGATTCCCCCTACGCTGCTCGCGCAGGCCGACGACGTCATCGAGTAAGGGCACAATGCCCGATGCAGGCCGGTGCGCGAATGCACGTGTTCGGCTTAAGCGGCGCCGCGAGCTATCACGACGCGGCTACGCGCTACCATGCGTAGCGCACGACGCCCTTGCCGGCATAGCTCTGCGTCACGCTGGAGAACTCGCCTTCGAAGGTGGCCGCCGCCGACCAGCCGTTGGTCCACTTCCACTCGGCCGACGCCGAGGTGAGCGCCGAATCGGCGGACTGCGTCGCGCCGTTGACGACGAAGGAAGCCCCGGGCAGCGTCTGGAACGTGGCGAGCAGCGCGCGATCCGGGTTGAAATCATGGGCCCAGGCGAGCCGGCCGCGCAGCGTGAAGATACCGCCTTCGGCCGCAAACGACTTGTCAGTGCGGAAGCCCAGCTCGCTGCGGGTGTCGGTGACACTCTTCGAATTATACGCCAGCGCGAACTGGTTCGAGCCGACGACGGCCTGCTCCATATAGCTCGGCAGCTCGAAGGTGGTGAATTGTCCCGCAGCATACGGCGTGATGCCGACGCCACCGGCGACAGGCGCGACAAAGCGGTAACCGCTCTCCACGCGTCCCGACCAGGCATTGGCGTTGAACTCGGCGCGCAGCTGATCGAGGCCGGCCACCGTCACGGTGCGATTAGTGGTGACATCCTGCCAGGCGTAGGCGAGTGCGCCGGTGATGTAGGCCGGACCTACGTTGTGACGAACGAAGGCGCCGGCCTGGAACAAATCGGAGCGGCCAGAGCCCAGCGTGTTGACACTGAAGTTCGTGCCGCCGCCGGCGAGTGCAAAGCCTGCAATGGTGTCCGGCGAGAAGCGGTAGTCCGCGCCGACAGCCGTGCCATAGATGCTGCTGCGCGTGTCGTTGGAGCCTTGCACCGCGGGATCGCCATTGGTCTTCTGCGAGCCGCCATATCCGGCCGCCCACACGCTCCAGCGCTGCTCGAACGGTGTCGCGGGTACCGCCTTGGTGTACATGGCGGCATAGGCATCGCGCTCGCTTGCCGTGCGCCCACGCGCGGCATAGGCAAGGCTTTCCTCGGCATAGCCGGTCGGCGCGCCGCCGGCGCTGATGGGATCGCCACGACCGGCGACGAAGGGGTCGGTCATCAGGCCCATGAACTGGCTCATGGCGTCGAAGGTGGTTTGCTGCGAGGCGGTCGCGCTCTCTCCGGAGAGCTGGGTCAATCCCGCCGGCGTCAGGCTGCCGAACACCAGCGGGATGCTGCCGCTCGAGTTGAAGAAATTGGTAATGGAGTTGCCGACATTCTGTTGGTTGCCGGACAACCCGGTCCCCGGCGGAGGCGCGAAACTCAGGGCGAGATTGAGATAAGCGTGGGTCGCATCATAACTGAGCGAGCTTTTGAAGCCTGACGGCAGATTCGTGTTCAACACCGTGGAATTGAACGTACCTGCGCGGCTGCCCGCCGTCAGGATCGTGTACTGCTTGGCCACGTAGCTGCCGCTGGCGAACACGGCGTTCACCGTCGCGCCACCGAGGGTCGCGGTGCCGGTTGCGGTGGCAAAGGACGCGGTGGTCGGGTTGACCTGCACGAGGTAGGTCGCGGCCGCTGTGAACGTGAGGCTTCCGGCGACATTCATGAAAGCTGCCGGCGTGCCGTCGCCCGGCGCGAAGGTGCCGCCGTTGACGGTAAGATTGCCGACGGTGCCGACACCGGCGAGCGTGCCGGTGGCATTGACCGTGGTCATCGAGGAACTGGCGATCGTGCCGTCGACCCGGAGTGTGCCACCGTTGACGGTAGTCGTGCCGGTGTAGCTGTTGGCGCCGGTCAGGGTCTGGTTGCCGCTCGCGAGGATGAGGTTGCCGGCGTCCTGGATCTTGCCGGCGAACGTATCGTTCGCGTTGGTGATGGTCAGGTTCAGGTTTGCTCCGAGAAACACGTTCGCGTTCGTGTTCGTCCCGGCGAGCGACCTGATGAAGCTATCGGTGCTGGTCACCGAGAAGTCCAGGTCGCCGTTGTTGACGACCCTGCTCGAAGCTGCAATCGAGCCGATGCCCTGAAGGTTGAGGGACGCGCCGTTATTGATGGTCGTGACGCCGGTATAGGCGTTGCTGCCGGCCAATTCCAGCACGCCGCCTGTCACCGTCAGCCCGCCCGTGCCCCCGATCACGCCGGAGAAGGTGTTCAGGGGTGACGGGCTCGTAATCGTCAGCGTGTTGGCGCCGAGTATGACGGAACTGCCGGCAGCGCCGGCGAGGCCGACCAGCGACGTGCCCGAGTTCGTCTGGGAAATGTCGAGAATGCCGCCCAAATTGATCGTGACCAGGGCCGAGGCGGCAATCGATCCATTTCCGCTCAGCGCGAGCGTGCCGGCCGCGATGGTCGTATTGCCGGTATAGGTGTTGTTGCCCGAAAGCGTCAGCGTGCCGGTGCCGGACATGGTCAGCCCCGTGGCGGAGGCGCCGTCCTGGATCGTTCCGGCAAAGGCCGTTGAGGTGTTGGCGCCTCCGGTCGTCAGCACGGCCGCGGCGCCACCGCTATTCGTCACCACGCCGGTGGCGTTGCCAGACAGCGACCCGATCGTGGTGTTGAAGCCCCCGAGATCCAGGGTTGCGGGCGTGCCCCCGGCACCAACCGTCATGGCGATGTTTGACCCAAACGCTGTTGTGCTGCCCGCCTTGAGCGTGCCACCGAAAACCGCCGCATTTGCGAACGTGTTGTTGCCTGAAAGGGTGAGCAAGCCGCTCGCCACCTCGATGCCGCCGGTGCCTGTCAGGTTGTTGGAGATCGAGTTCGTTCCGCTGGCGTTGACCAGGTTGTATCCGGCCACCCCGGTGCCGTTGAAGTTCACCGCCTGACCAGAAATCGTGTAGTTCCCCGCACCGATGCTCCAGTAATCGGGCGTGTTCGCCCCGACCGTTACGTCGATGATCGGACTCCCGGCCCCGTCAAACGCCGCCCCGGAGTTGACCGGGACCACGCCAGTGGACCAGTTGGTGCCGAGATTGTAGTCGGTGGTTGTCGTCGTGCTGCCGGCGCCGCCCCAGATGGCTTGGGCCTGAGCGATCCCCGGTGCCGACAGCAGTGCAATCGCGAACGCGATTGCGGTGAAGCTGGGAAGATATGCTGCGCGCACCGTCCTGCGGTCAGCGCGCGCCAGCCAATTGCGATTTCCAACTTGCATTGCCATTCAATTCGCTCCACCCGCTGGGCGACCTGCTGAATGGCCGTCCGGGGCGCATTTCTTCAAAAGAATAAAATCCTGCTCACCAGTACCCAGTTACAAGGCGGCCGGCTATGGCGCGCCGTCCACGGGCCACGGAAATGGCTCAAATCCGCTCAGATTGCTGCGCAAGTGTGCTATTCACGCTACAGTGCATGCGGTGCCCCCCCGGGCTCGAGCTCCGCTGCAACCGAGGGGCGGACACATGAAGAAAATCAGGGTTGGTTTGGCCGGCTGCGGCTTCGTCTCCGAGCTGCATATGTACGCGTATCGCCGAGTCTATGGCGCCGACGTCGAGGTCCGGTGTGTCGCCGCGCGCGGCGAGCATGTCGTGGACTTCGCCAAGAAGCACGGCATCGCCTCCGCCTATCGCAGCTTTGCCGAGCTCATCGCCGACCGCGAGCTTGATGTCATCGACATCTGCACGCCGCCCAATCTGCATGCCGAGATGATCGTGCAGGCCATGCAGGCCGGCAAGCATGTGATCTGCGAGAAGCCGTTCGCCGGCTATTTCGGCCGCGACGGCGACAAGGCGCCAATCGGCAAGCATGTGCCGAAAGCGGTGATGTATCAGCGCGTGGTCGAGGAGATGGAGAAGACGGCAGCCATCATCAAGGCAAGCGGACAGCTCTTTATGTATGCCGAGGACTGGGTTTATGCGCCGGCAGTGACCAAGACCGCGGAGATCCTTCGCGCGACGAAAGACAAAATCCTGTTCATGAAGGGCGAGGAAAGCCATTCCGGCTCTCATGCGGCCCATGCCGCGCAGTGGGCGATGACCGGCGGCGGATCACTGATCCGGATGGGCTGCCATCCGCTGTCCGGCGTGCTGTTCTTGAAGCAGGTCGAAGCCAAGGCGCGCGGCGAGAAAATCACCGTTGCCAGCGTCACCTGCGATGTCGGCAATGTCGCGGCCTGCCTGAAAGGCGGCGAGCGAGCCTATATCAAGGCCAATCCCGTCGATGTCGAGGACTGGGGCACGCTCACCGTCACCTTCTCCGACGGCACCAAGGCCACGATCTTCTCCGGGGACATGATCATGGGCGGCGTGCGCAATCTGATCGAGACCTATACGAGCGGCGGCTCGCTATTCGCCAACATCACGCCGAACAATCATCTGATGAGCTACCAGACCAGCGAGGAGAAACTCGCAAGCGTCTACATCACCGAGAAGGTCGACCGCAAAACCGGCTGGCAATATGTCTGCCTCGAAGAGGAATGGACGCGCGGCTATTTGCAGGAAATCCAGGACTTCATGGAATGTGCGGCGACGGGACGCCAGCCGCTGTCCGACCTCGCGCTGGCGTTCGAGACGATCAAGGTGAACTATGCGGGGTACTGGGCGGCGGATGAAGGACGGCGGGTCACGTTGTAGGAAACGATTCGCAAGGTCGGACCGGACTTAAGACGCAGCACTTGCGACCAAAAATTCAGGGCCGGGGCGCAGGACAATTGTGATCAAGCTCACCGTGGCGGCGCGCAGGTTCTGTTCAAATTCGCAGAACGAGGTTACAAAATCACATATTTTGGAAGAGGCTGGCGGCAGCGCGAATGGCTGGGTGCCAGAAGAAAATCATGGGCCGGCTGTCGACCTTATTGGGGATTATTGCCTCCATCATCTTGCTGCACTCGCAGATTGCACCAGCCTTCGCAGAAACGCGCGTGGCTCTGGTGATCGGCAACGGGGCCTATCAAAGCGTTCCTCGTCTGCCTAACCCGACAAATGACGCCAAAGCCGTCGCGGCGGCACTTACGCGGTCCGGCTTCGATACCATCCTTGCGACCGATCTCGACGAGCGTGGGATGGAAGACGCAACGATCCGCTTTGCGCGCGCCGCACGAACCGCGGATGTCGCACTGTTCTACTACAGCGGGCACGCGCTTCAGTTCAACGGTGTCAACTATCTTGCTCCGGTCGACACGATCCTGAAAGACGAATCGGACCTGCGCCGAATGACACGCGTGGAAGACATTGTCGGGGATTTGCAGGAGGCCAAGAGTCTGCGAATCCTCGTGCTCGATTCCTGCCGTGACAACCCCTTTGCCGAACAGCTTCGCCGATCGATCGGCAGATCTCGCGCGCTGCCGCTCGGGCGGGGACTGGCAAAGATCGACGCCCCGCAAGGTATGATCATGGCGTTCGCCACGCAGGCGGGGCACACCGCCGAGGATGGCGACGGCAAGAACAGTCCGTACACCACGGCTTTCCTCAAGCACATCGAAGAGCAGAGGGAAATCGGGACTATCTTCCGCGAAGTCAGCGAGGACGTCTACGAAACGACCAAGCACGCGCAACTTCCGGAACTGTCGCTGTCGATCATCGGCCGCTTCTTTCTACGCGGCAAAGGTGCAACCGATGCGGACGCCCCGGCGAGCCCGGCGCCGCCTCCGACGGTGAACGCGACGAGCGCGGACTTCGAAGCGGCGGGGAGCGTGGACACGGCGGCGGCGTGGGACGAATTTCTGAGCCGGCATCCCGATGGCTTCTATGCCGATCTGGCGCGCGAGCGTAAAGCCAAGCTGCAGGCAAAAACCGCGTCCCTTTCGCCCTCCTCCGAGTCGCTTGACCACCAGCCGGTTCCTGCGGCCCTGGCGAAATCGCTGCAAGTGGAATTGCGTCGTGTCGGTTGCAATTCCGGCAACGTGGACGGCAATTGGAACGCCGCTTCACAGCAGGCGCTCGAGTTGTTCAACAAGCACGCGGGAATGCGGCTGGACGTCAAGAGCGTGACCGCCGATACGCTCGATGTCGTCAAGGGAAAAGCTGGCCGCGTATGTCCGCTCGTGTGCGATCACGGATATAAGGCCGACGGCGACAAATGCGTCGAGATCGTCTGCGATACCGGCTCTCATTTGTCCGACGACAACAGATGCGAGCAGGACCACTCTCATAAGGCGGCGACACGTAGCCCTGCGACGGCCCGAAGTACGACCCCGACAGCGGAAGACGGATCCGCGGCGGTTCGGCGCGCGGAGCAGGCTGTAGCTTCAGGGACCTACAGGAGGTGCATGGGAGCTACTCCAGGCTGTTACGCCAGGTCGCTGGGCAAAGGGTTGTCGCCCGAGAGAGCGCGCGCCTGGTGCAGCAGGAAGCCGAGCTGCTGACGTTGGTACGACACTGAAAACGTAAATGGCCGGGACAAGCCCGGCCATGACGAAAGATGGATAGGCTAAATGCTTCAACTCAGAGGCAGCGCAGTGTGCCGTTGGGCATGCGAGTGGCCGGATGGCCGGTCTTTCTGATGCACCAATCCTCATTTTGACCGCCGGGGACGCAACGGCCGTATCCATTGCGATGACCGTTTGGACCGCAGCCGCCCAAGGCGGAAGCAGGCGTCGTCAATGACCACATCGCAGTCGAAAGAACAGTAATTCCGAGCAGCGCAGCAAACAGCTTATTCATAACCAGCTCCCGTTCACATGCCATTCCCAATGAATGGCGGCTTGTCTATAGCATCAGCCATACTGAACATCGAATGAACGCCGCCTGCGATCGCCACGTTGAGAGTAACCGAAGCAGATCTTGTCGTATTGCGTGGGATCGGGTTGAGCCAACGGGTCGTGCGAATGCGCGCCCGATGACAGGCTCAGCGAAGCCTATCGACCGGTGCGCCGCTAAATCCGATGGGTTTTCCGCCCGCCCGTCCCATGGCTCAACCGCAGTCTGTGCGGTACAAGAGGGTATCTTCACGTCCGATCCGGGATTCGAGATGAACCGGCGCGAAGCCATTCTGGGATTTGGCGCCTGCGCGGCGCTAGCCTGTCTCGCCGTCCGGCCGGCTTCGGCCGACGGCAAGCGCGTGGCCCTGGTGATCGGCAACAGCGCCTACAAGAACGTGCCGGCGCTGCCCAATCCTGCCAATGACGCCGGCGACGTCGCCGCCGCGCTGAAGCGGCTCGGCTTTGCGGTGACACTGATCACCGACGCCCCATTCGATCAGATGCGACGCGGCCTGATCGCGCTCGGGCGCGATGCGGCGGATGCCGACATGGCGGTGGTCTTCTATGCCGGTCATGGCATGGAGATCAATGGCGAGAACTGGTTGATACCCGTCGACGCGGAATTGCAGAAGGACACCGACGCGGCGAACGAGGCAGTCAATCTCGGCAGCGTGATGATGCAGGTGTCGAACACCAGAAGCCTCGGCCTCGTCATTCTCGATGCCTGCCGCAACAATCCTTTTGCGGCGAAGATGCGCCGATCGCTGGCGCTCCGCGCGGTGGATCGCAGCGGCCTTGGGCGCATCGAACCGGTCGGCAACGTGCTGGTCGCCTATGCCGCCCGCGACGGCACGACGGCGCTCGACGGCGATGGGCGAAACAGTCCGTTCACCACGGCACTCCTGCACAATATCGAGGCGTCGGGAGTCGAAGTCACCTTCATGTTCCGCAACGTCCGCGACGACGTCATGCAAGCGACCGCAAATGAACAACAGCCTTTCGTCTACGACTCGCTATCGCGCCGGGCCATTTATCTTGCAGGCGAGCCGTCGGCGGACCAGGCAGGCACGAAGCAGGCGAATGCTGCGCCAGCGGCAGCAGTTATGCCAGCGACGGCTGTGCCCGCGCCGCCTCCTTCCGTGATCGATCCCGCGCTGGTCGGCACGTGGGAAATCATGGTTCCGGGCGATCGCGGGCCGTCACGCTGGGTCTGGAGCATCATGGGCGACGGCACTTACAAATTCCATGCCGAGGGAGGACGCGCGGTACGCCTCCACGAGGGAACGATGACCGCCATGAACGGCCGCTGGACACTACACGCGTCCCGGGGGCTGTCGGGCTACAGCGATGGCGGCTCCTACGACGTTCATGACGCAGCCGCTGTCATCACGGGCAAGCTCGGTACAGGGTACTGGAAGCGAAGCCTGCCATAGCCGATGACCTGCGGCCGCCGCGCTACACCTTCACCGCCGCCGCCTTGCTCTGCGGCGTCCGCTTCAGCTTCAACCCCTGCAACGCACCGACCACACCCTGCGGCATGAAGATGATGCAGAGCACGAGCAGGATGCCGTAGATGGTATTGGCGCCGCCGATGAACTCGGTGCCGAACCAGACGCGCAGGCCCTCTGTCAGCGCGAGCGTGACCAGGGCTCCGACGGAGGGACCGAACATCGAATAGACGCCGCCCGCGATCGCCGCGAACACGATCTGCAAGGAGACGGTGATGCCGGAGACGGTCTCCGGATTGAGATACATGAAATACTGGCCGTAGATCGCCCCGCCGAGCGCGGTGAGCGCGGCGCTGATGATGGTGATGCGCATCTTCTGGTACATCACGTCGATGCCGACGGCGGCGGCAGCATCCTCGTCCTCGCCGATCGCCTCCAGCGCCTCGCGGCTGATGCCGCGGTCGATGCGCTGCCAGATCACGAGCCCGGCGAGCCAGAGCACGACGGCGATGCCGTAGAAATAGGTCTTCTCCGGAAATTGCATCGCGTACCAGGAATGGCCGACCGCCTTCTGGGTGAAGCCGAGCGAGCCGCCGGTGACATCGCGCGCGGCGGTGAGCGACAGCAGCACGACCTGACTTAGCGCCAACGTCACCAGCGCGAAATAATGCCCGACCACGCGGCGCGCGAAACAGGGATAGCCGACGACGATCGCGAGCAGCACAGCCGCAGCGACCGCTATCGGAATGCCGATCCACGGCGTCACGCCCCAGAAGGTCCACATCAGCGCCGGGATATAGGCGCCCACCCCCATGAAGGCGCCGTGGCCGAACGAGACGAAGCCGAACCGGCCCATCAAGGACCACGCGGTGTAAATGAAGGCCCAGATCAGGATCTGGATCAGCAGATGCATGAAATAATCAGGCGTGACGAAGGGCAGCGCGATCAGGATCGCGATGCCGATGGCGAGCAGAGCGCGGTTGGTGCTCATGGCGTGAACAACCCCCGCGGCCGGATGAACATCAGCACGATGAAGAAGGTGAAGGCGAACACGTAAGACAGCTCGGTCGACCAATAATAGCCGCCGATGGCGATGATCAGGCTGATGATGAAGGCGGCGAAGAAGCCGCCGAGCATGTTGCCGAGCCCGCCGAGCACGCAGATCATGAAGATCACCGGGCCGAAGGTGTTGCCGATGAATGGATGGACATCATATTGCAGCGCCAGCAGACATGCGGCAAGGCCAGCGAGCGCGCCGCCGATCGCGGAGACGACGAGATAGATCCGGCGCTGGTCGATGCCCATCAGCCCCACGATTTCGCGATCCTGCGCGATGGCGCGGATCGCGGTCCCGACATAGGTCTTCTTCAGGAAGAAATAGAGCGCAAACGCGCCGACCAGCGCGACGCCAAACGCGATCAACCGGGCGAAGCTGAGATACATGGTCGCGACTTCCACGATTGGCAGCCGCACGCCGATGTTGCGGAAGTCGGTGCCGAACAACAGCGTCGCAAAGCTCTGCAGGAAGAACAGGAGGCCGCCGGTGGCGAGCAACTGGTTCAGCGGGGGTGCGTCCAGCACCGGCGCGATGATCAGCCTGTGCACGAGGACGCCGACGCAGGCCGAGCCCACGATCGCAACCAGGAAGGCGAGCGGCAACGGCAAATGATACTGCACGTAAAGGAAGTAGACCGCATACATGCCGCACATGACGATATCGGCATAGGAAATCCAGATCACGTCGACGACGCCGAAGATCAGGTTGAGCCCGAGCGCGAGCAACGCCAGCACCCCGCCGAGCAGGATGCCGTTGATGATGGCTTCCAGGAGATAGAGATCCATTTACAGCCCCAGATACGACTCGCGAATGAAACTGTTGTCCTTCAACTCGGCCGCCGTTCCCGACAATTTGATGGCGCCGACCTCGAGCAGATACGCGCGGTCGACGACATCGAGCACCTGCTGCACGTTCTGCTCGACGATCAGCACCGTCAGTCCTTCCGCACGGATCTTGCCGACGAGGTCGAACACTTGGCTCACCACGATTGGCGCGAGCCCCGCCGACGGCTCGTCCATCAAGAGGACCTTCGGCTTCGACATCAGCGCGCGGCCGATCGCGCACATCTGCTGCTCGCCGCCCGACATGGTGCCGGCGGCCTGGGCGCGGCGGTCT
>Ga0157369_10004757_pt1 | contig 15960 bp, 14 predicted proteins | sample C25metaG_FD_113461 | JGI IMG/M metagenome (GOLD analysis project Ga0157369, IMG submission 113461) | Corn rhizosphere microbial communities from Kellogg Biological Station, Michigan, USA - C2-5 metaG | ecosystem: Host-associated > Plants > Roots > Rhizosphere > Soil | place: USA: Michigan... | reverse complement strand
ACATGGCGCGCCCTACCACTCATCGATGAGCTCCGTGCCCAGGTGGCGGAATTGGTAGACGCACCAGCTTCAGGTGCTGGCGCTCGCAAGGGCGTGGAGGTTCGAGTCCTCTCCTGGGCACCAGTGGCCTTTCCGGCAACGTCCGGAAAAGTCCAGTAAGCGGCTGGTTTTACAGCATTTTTCCAGTGAGAATCGCCAGGTGCAATCCGGGCTGATCCGGCGCCATCCGGCTAAAGACCATCACATTTGATGGTCTTTTTGATGGTCCTGGGCAGCCCCACTGGAGCTGGAACCATCATGGCCCTCACTCACTTCCAAATCACGAACGCCAAGCCCAGAAGCAAACCTTACAAGGTCCCGGATAGCGGATCTCTCTATCTCCTCGTCCGGCCATCCGGGGCCAAGCTATGGCGAATGAACTATCGCCATCTTGGCCGCCAAAAGACGCTGCACTTCGGACAATGGCCTGAAATCGGCCTCGCGATCGCGCGTGAAAAGCGTGACGAAGCGCGAAAGCAGCTGGCGTCCGGGCTCGATCCAGCTGCCGAAAAGCGACTCGACAGACTCGTCCGTAAGGTCGCCGCCGACAACACCTTCAAGGCCGTCGCCGAAGAATGGGTGGCAAAGAATGAGCGGGAGGGACTTGCACCGGTCACGCTCGAGAAGATCCGATGGCTCCTCGGAATGGCCTATCCAATGATCGGGGCCCAACCGATATCCCAAATCACGCCCCAGGAGGCATTAGCCGTTCTTCGCAAGATTGAGGCCAACGGCCGCTACGAGAGCGCTCGCCGAATGCGCAGCGTCCTCAGCCGGGTATTCCGCTACGGAATCGCAACCGCCCGCGCCGACCGCGATGTCGCCGCCGATCTACGCGGCGCAATCACTACTCCGAAGGTTCAGCACCTTGCGGCCATCACAACGCCGAGAGAGGCTGGAGCGCTGATGCGAGCGATCGAAGGCTATACTGGCCACGAAATCACCGCAATCGCTCTCCGCTTGTCGCCGCATCTCTTCGTACGACCCGGCGAGCTTCGCCGGGCCGAATGGGCGGAGATCGATATGGGCGGCGCGCTGTGGTTTCTCTGCGCGGAGAAGATGAAGATGCGCCGGGCTCACCGGGTACCTCTCTCGCGTCAGGTGATGGCGATACTTAAGCAGCTCCAGGATCTGACCGGCGATGGGCGATTCCTTTTCCCATCCTTCCGATCGCCAAAGCAATGCATGTCGGAGAACACGGTCAACGCGGCGCTGCGGCGGCTCGGATATAGCCAGGAGGAAATGACCGCGCATGGGTTCCGGGCGATGGCGGCCACTCTCCTCAACGAGATGGGTATCTGGAACCCGGACGCGATCGAAAAGCAACTCGCCCACCTCGACACGAGCGTGGTGCGCCGTGCCTATACCCGTGGCGAATACTGGGACGAGCGCGTGCGGATGATGCAGCACTGGTCGGACTATCTCGATCAGCTTCGCGATGGCGCGACAATCCTGCGGCCGGACTTCGTCCAAGGCCGGCTCCCAGCAGTCTAGATCCGTGTTAGCGCCTTCAGGCTCCAGTACGGGATCAAGGTTGAGCGACCGACCTTCACCGTCTCCAGATCGCCGGATTGGATGAGTTCATAGAGCCGAGACCTGCTTATCCCGGTGAGTTGCACGGCGGTCGAGATGCGGACCGTCAAGGGCTCGATCGAGATCGCCTCAGTCTGTCGCTCGTCTGCGCCTCGCATTACGTTCTGCAGTCGATCGGTAGCTTGGCTGGAGTCATGCGCGTCTGTCCCGGCCAGCTGCATGCCGGCTAAAGGCGGATATCCGAGATCAGTGGGTCGGCTGCAGTGGCTGCCCGACGCGGGGATGTGGCGGTTCGAGGAATCTCGCGTAGCCAACGCTTCGGAAGAGTCTGCCCGGCGCCTGATTGGAGTGGGCAGAACCCTAGAATAGTTGCCAGTGTGGACGGAAGACTCATCTTGCGGAGCGGGAGGTTTCCATAGTTCTGCCGTAAGCAGCTGAGAAAATTAGGGGTTCTACGGAAGCTGGGATTCTGGCCCCACATTTAGCCCCACAAATCGCGTCGGATTAAGTGAGATGCGATGGATCTTTATCGGATGGAACGGCTTCGTTTAACCGGTAGCGGCCACTCAGGTGCGGCTTCGGTTCACCGACACGTCCAGCTACTGCGGCGGGACAGCTGCACCGGCATAGGGATCATAAGCTTTCGGCGGCAGACTGGTGGGTGCCGGCGGCGGCGGAGAGACTAGGGGAGGCGTGGCCTGTGCCGCCGAAGCTTGCTGCCCTCCCAGGCTGTTCACTCCTCCGACGATGCCTTGAGCAATCGAGGAAGCGCCGAACAGGATGAAGCAGCCGATCACCACCTGTGCAGCTCGACGTATATCGATGCGGCCGGTCAGCATCAGAAACCCGATCGACGCGACGGCGATCACCGCTGCGGTTGTGGCGACTGAGCCGAGCAATATGTCCTGCAGCCACCCCAATGCCGCGACAATCGGGGCGCCTGAGGAGGGATCGGTATACACGGTTGAAGGCTATCTCACCGGCGCTGCAGACGTGAGGTGACTTTGGTACGTTGTCTCCGAATTCCCATTTGTAGGAAGCTCATGTGGCAGCTAACCGTGGAGTGGACGACCACGGCGATGCAACCCCGGCGCTTCCTAGCGGCCATCTCAGCTCCCACCGCGATGCGTCATCGCAACATCCAATTCCGTTTCGCTCATTTCCGAAGCCTCCTCGCGAGAAGTGACCATACCAGAAAGCCAATCATGAATGCGATAAACGAGGAAATCACGCGATCTGCAAAAGGGTCTAGCGCTGGCATCCAAACCTTCGCCACGTGTTGGCACGCGACGAAGCCCGCCACCCCCAGGCAGATTGTGGCAAAATAAGCGACGGCAAATTTCAGTTTTCTATCCACCAGCACCGCAATACTTCTCCTGTGCGTAATTGACGGCAATTCCGATACCTGCACCAACGACTGCGCCGGCGACGAATCCTATCGGTCCACCGAAAGCGCCCACATCGGCCCCGACCTCCGCACCCTCAACGGCGCGACTAACTGCAATAGCGCCGCGAACCATCCTCACGGTTCTCGCTATTCTGGGACCTGCTAGAGTTCCGCTTACACTGGAGGCGACAGCGTTCACCCTTGCCGCTGCACACAACATCGTTTGCTATATTGGCAGTTCTATTAAGTAATCCGGTAGTCGTCGTAGCATCGCCATTCTGCGCCAGCTGAATGCTTACGCCAGGAACATAATAGTAGTTATGGATCCGTTGCCCGGTCACCACAATGCTGCCCGGCGGCGGTGTCGAACCTGGCTGTCCGTCGTTGCAGTCCTTGCATTCCCAGCGGCCCCGTGTCGCATCCGATTGTTTTAGTTTCGAGTCTGCATCCTCTGAGTCCCACAGCGTCTGACTCAATTGACGCATCATGTCGCCGCCCTGGGACTGGACCATTGAATTGTGAATCGCGTTGTTGATTGCGTTGGCTTCGCCTTGCTCCCTCATTTGGGCGATCTGTTCAGCCGTTGGCTGGGTCAAGCCGCTCGGATCGGTTCCGTTCACCGGATCATTGTGGGTGTAGGCATACCAGTTCATGCCTCGCCATAGCCGATGGGATCGGTCTGCATGAACCGGCCGAGCGTGGGGGAGTACATCCGGGCCTTGTAATAATACATGCCGATCTCGGGCAGATACATCTGACCGGTATACTGGAACGGGCCGGAGTTACCTGAGCCGGGGATGCCGTATTCGTCGTAGCTTGCAGTTGTGGCGCGGTTGCCCGAGCAATCGTTGGTCGCGATCGGGCTGCGACATCAAAGTCATCGCCACACCGTCTCACTAAATCAGCAGGAACTAGAGCCTCTTGCGGCGAAAACGGTGAACCAGATCTGCAGTTAGGAGCGATGCCACAATTAGCGGAACGAGAACAATGGGATCTCCGACGTGAACTTCGAACACCTTTGCGACGAGGACTCCCACTCCAGCGTATACCAGGAGTGAAATAGCGAGATATGTCACCCGCGACATAGTTAAAACCCACACTTCTGTCCGAGAGCATCCACACCAGCGCCAGCTGCGGTAGTCACTGCGGTGTCAATTAAACCGCCCAAAAGGGCTCCCGCAGCTGTTCCTCCGCCTGGCTCAACTGAGCCTATCACGCCCCCTAAAAAAGCCCATTTTCCAACCGTGTAGGCGGTACCAACTCCACCGCCAATTATGGCGCCTCTCTCCACTCCCCGAACATCAACATGTCCAGTGCAGATGGTTGGAGGTGCCGGTAACGGGCCATTCGAACAAAGACCCGAACTTCCGTTGACCATCATGCATCCTCCAGAATTGCTAGATGGGGTAGTCAACCCAGACCCATTTGCGGCGAGCTGAACTCCAGTCATAGGCAGCACCTGAATACTGATGCTGCCAACCCACACCCAATGAGGGATGATGCCAGTCACCACTATCGGATCGCCCGGCTTGCCGCCTCCTGTCGAAGGCGCTCCTTTCTGATTGCAATTAGTGCATTCCCAATGACCCTCGGTTGCCTCCGACCCGTTTATTGCCGAATTTGCATCCTCAGCGTCCCATTGCGCCTGACTCATTTGACGCATCAGGTCTCCGCCCTGGAACTGGACCATTGAATTGTGGATCGCGTTGTTGATTGCGTTAGCTATGCCTTGCTCCCTCATTTGGGCGATCTGTTCAGCCGTTGGCTGGGTCTTGCCGCTCGGGTCGGTCCCGTTCACCGGATCATTGTGGGTGTAGGCATACCAGTTCATGCCGTCGCCGTAGCCGATGGGATCGGTCTGCATGAACCGGCCGAGCGTGGGCGAGTAGAGCCGCGCCTTGTAATAATACATGCCGATCTCGGGCAGCCACAGCTGGCCGGTATATTGGTAGCGGCCCTGGTTAGCTGAGCCGGGGATGCCGTACTCGTCGTAGCTGTTGATCGCGACCGCATTGCTACTGTCGTCCATGAGGCTGACGATGCTCCCGCGCTCGTCAGTACGGTAATAGCGCCAGAGTTGTGTCGCGCCATCCCAGTAGGCGATCGGCTCATCGGTGCCTTGCCCCGGAACATATGTGCCCGTGAATTCCTGAGACGAGTTCACCTCCTCAACCAGCTGATCGCCGTCATAGATAAACCAGCGGTCGGCAATGTTGGTGCCGGAGAGCTTCGACAGCCGCCCGAACGGATCATAGCTCAAGTTCACAGTCGAACCGCCCGACGTCTTTGAGATCAGCCGGTTCTCGGCATCGTAAGCGTAGGTGTTCGTTCCGTCGCTGGTGAGGTTGCCGTCGGCGTCATAGATGAAATTCGCCGAACTGTTACTGGTGTACTGGTTGAGGCCGTTGGCGGTGTAGGCGCGGCTGACATTGTAAGCGCCGTTCCAGGCGTAGAGATCGTTCGAGCTGGTCGCGCTCGTCAGTTGCGAGGCGGGATTGTAGGCGAAGGTCTTGGTGAGGTCATAGCTCGTATTGACGAAATGGTGGGTCAGCGAACTGAGCCGTGAAACTGGATCGTAGCCGTAGCTCTCTGAAGAGCCGTTGCCGAAGGTGACAGCGCTGCGCCGGCCCAAAGCATCATAGCTGAACTGCACATTGGTGATGGTCCCGCCCATTAGCCACGATGTCATCTGCCCGAGACTATTGTATGTGAAGCCGTGGCCATAACCGCCGGTGCCGAAGAGATTGATGCGATCGCCTGCAAGATCATATTGCGAGTTCAACACACGGCTGTTCCCGTCCATATTGGTAGAGGTGGAGGTCAGCCGCGACAGAGCGTCATAGCTATTGGTTATGCCGAGACCGTTGCTCGCAAATGTAGCGCTCAGCATCCGGCCAAGATTGTCGTAGCTGTAATTGACCGTCGGGACGGCGTTGCTCTTTGAGGTCATCCGGTTGAGCGCGTCGTAGGTGAACTGGAACAGCTGGCTACGGCGGTTGCGGTAGGCAATGAGGTTGCCGTTCCCATCGAAGGCGAACTGTTCATTGTCGGACGAGTTGCTGGTCCTCGATCCCACCGTTGGATTTGGGTATTCGATGATGCCCGGCCGATCGAACCCGTCATAAATATAGGTGGTCTCGTTGTTCTGGGCATCCGTCGCCGTCTGCACGAGACCGTTGTTGGTGTAGGTCAGCGTGCGTTCGTTGGCAGCGTCCCCCGTGCCCACACCCTCCTGCACCTGAGTCACTTCACCAGCATTGCCATAGACGGTTTGAGTGATCCGATCGGGCCCGTAGCTGCCCTGCGAGGACAAGGTGCAAGCGCTGGAGGGAAGCGCTCCGTACACGGCGGGGTTCATCCGGATTGCCGAGCATTGCGGGCGCCCATCGGCGTCGTAGCTGGTTTGGGTTAGCGAGTAAGCCGTTCCACCAGCCGAAAGCTTGCTGGTGATCGGGCGGTAATAGCCGTCGAATCCTACATCGACCGTCTGCAACGAGGAGAAATTGGTCCAGGCGGTGTCGCTCTGGTCGGTGACGGTCCCGACCTCCTTCTTCACCACCTGTCCGTCGGGGTTGTAGGTGATCCTCGTGGCGCGATCGGGCTGCCCATTGCCGGGATTGGGCGAGATGGTGCCGACCACCCCACGATCCGCGTCGTAGATGGTTCGCGTGGTGTCGGCGCTGCCGGGAAGTGGGCCGTCGACATAGGTGGGATTGCCGAGGTTATCGTAAGTAACCGCGGTCGTCGCTGCGAACGCTCCGGTTCCGTCGCCGGAAGTGGTGGAGACCGGCAGAAGGTTGTTGGCGGTCCCGGCGGACTGCGGACCATAAGAGACGGTTGTCTTGGTCTCGTCCGCCGTTCCGGTGCAGCTCGCCTGCGTCTGGCACGCCGAGGTGCCGGTCAGCACATAGACGTTCTGCCCCGAGGCTGCGGGCGAGCCGCCACTCGATTGCTTATAAAAGGCCTGGAGCGGCGTGTAGGTATAACGCGTCTGGGGCTGGATGCCGTTCGGCCCTGCCGGAGAGGTTACCGTCGCCACCCCGCCGCTGTTGGGATCATAGGTGTAGCTGGTGATGTAGCCTCGCCCATCTGTCGTGCTGGTCGGCTGGTTGCACGTCTTCGGATTGGAACAGGTCGAAGGATAGACAGCGCTAGTGGTGACATTGGCCAGACCCGAGCCGGATTTGGCGACGTTTGTCACCGAGGTGACATTGCCGCGGCCGTCGTAGCCGTACTGGACGTAATTGCCCTCGGGAGCTGTTACCGTCTGGACCTGCAGCGATCCGTTGTAGGTCTCGCTTACCGTATGACTGAGCGGATCGGTTTTCGATTTTATGAGCAGGTTCGTGAGATCGAACTTGTAGATCCATTGGTGACTGAGCGCATCGGTGACGGTGGTGGTGCGTATGTTGTTGGTCGTATCGTCCGAGTAGGAATAGGTGGTCGTGACTCCATCCCTGGTCAGCGATTGAACGCGGCTGTTCGCATCATAAGCGACACTCAGGTCGGCGCTGCCGTGGCCGGGCAGAAGCATCGTCGCCAGCCTGCCGGATCCATCGTAGGTGAAGCTCGTGCTGCGGCCGGCCGTGTCGGTGTAGGTATTGCCGCTGATGGTCAGCGATTGAGAGGGATTGCTCGGCGTGCAGCTGGTCGCGGCAACATCGCAATAGTCGGTGCCAAGATTGACCAGGGTGATTTTCGTCCTGAGAAACCAGTTGTTGAGGTCACCCGTCGTGGTCGCCGTGTCGCCGGCATATTTGATGTGAAGCAGGTAGCCTAAGTTGCTGCGGATCGATTGAAGGCGCGAGAAGGTCTTGTAGACCGGATAGCATTGGCCCCCATAGGGCGGGCAAATCAGCTGCACCTGAACGTTCGCTGTTGTGCGAGTATAGGTGAGGGTTTCGCCGTTGGGCCTGGTGAGGCTGGTGATGAGGGTCGTACCCTCGTCGCTAATGACATTGGGTGAGCTGAAGGTCGCGACGGTGCCGTCGCGAGCCGTATAGGTGTAGTTGCCGGCATTGTAGGTCAGCGTCGAGCCGTCCGGGATTTTGGGGGTGTATGTCGTGCCCGAAACCGTGAAATCCTCTGACGATGTGCCAATCGTGACGGTGGCGACCGAGCCCGACGAAGTCACCGATCCTCTGGTTGAATCCCAGCGCGAGGTGTCCGTGATGACTCGCGAGTATCCCAGGCTCGATCCGCCGGAGCCGATGGAAACCGAAACCGGGGACAAGACGAGGCTGCCGCGGGAAAGATCGACGCCGTTGCCATCGACGGTCTGAATCATCGGCGGGGCCGGAATCTGCGCCACTTGCGCCATTGCAGGCGACGCCAGCGCCGTCGTCCCCAGAAACGCACCAATCGTCAGGCTATTCTTCGTAAACTTGCGCATGTTCTGATTGCCCCCTGGAATTGGAAGTGGATGCCGTCGTGAGTTGGCGCGCTACGGCGCCGGCCAGACGATGGTCCCGCTGGTGTTGGTGATCGTCACCTTTCCGGCATCGGTGACGGCGATGCTTGCGCATGGGTTGGTGTATGTGCCGCTCGATCAGACCGGCGTTCCTTGCGCGGTGTAGAGGACGAGATTGCCGTCGCTCTGGAAGGCGGCGAGGGTTGCACCTGATCCGACTGTGTTGGTCGCCCAGAGCGGCACCCAGCCCGACGAAGTGGCCCCGTAGAGCACGAGATTGGAATCGCTCTGCATTTGAAGGAGGACATTACCGCCTGGCGAATAGAGAATCTGTCCCACGGGAAGACTGAAGTCAGTCCTGCTGTTGGTATAGTTGGTCCGGTTGCCGGCGTGATCGAAGCTGTATTTCGTCAGCTCGCCATTACTGGGTCTCGCATCGCATTTCTGCGTGAGCCGGCCCTGGCTGTCGTAGGTGTAATAGGTGTTGCCGGCGTAGGCCGGGCTTGTGGCAAGAGCCAAAGCAGCGACAATCAACGCAGCGATCTGTCTGGCCGACATCAGCATCCTTTTCATTCTGTTTTTGTTATGGAGAGGCGAGCCCGCGTTGCTCCGATCAGTGCGATGAGCCGGTGGTGGTCACCTGGCTGCGGTTGTTCGCCTTGTCGTAGGTGTAGGTTGTGGTGACGCCGCTATTGGCGGTGCCGCTGTGGACGACCTGGATCAGCCGCCCTCGTGAATCGTAGGTGTAGGTGATGGTCTCGGCCGCATAGGCAGCGGCACCAACAGCAAGCAGAATGACCAAAGCCAGAAATTTGCGCATGCTCGACCTCGCTTGAATAGCGAGTTCGCAAATCAAGCGATCACGTTGCGGGAAACCCGCAACGGACCGAGCAGACCGTTGCTTTACCGAACCCCCAGAAGTCCCCAGCTTATGATATTATCAATCTGCGTCAACAGGGATTTTCGGATATAAAATCTGTTTTTTCTATCAAGAAGTTGGAGTCCGTTCACGCGGCAAATGGAGCCAATTTCGGCCAGCGATCCGATAGGGATGGGATGCGACTCCGACTAATCCGGTGATTTACTGAGCGTCCGCTTTGCGGCCATTGCAGACGGCAAATTAGAAGGCGACGGAGGGATTATCACCTTCCACGTAGGACATTGATCTTCCTACGCTTTATACCGCAACCCAGCTGCTTCCCAACATTCTTCTCCACATCAGGGGCTGGAAATCACCGGACAAAGACGGATTCTGGGGGACTTCTAAGCATCTGTCTAGGGATGCCCGAGCGCCGAGGACGACGCGGGTTTCGCTCGAATAGGGCGCTGAACGTGAAAGAGTGAGGGAGACAAACTTCCCGCGAGATGGTCTCGGTATTAGGCTAGGTTCCCGCCCATCCACCGGGAGACAAATCCTGCCAACAGCCAGCGCGCCAGACATTGAGTATACCCTCAACCAACTCGTCGATGACGACGAATTCCACCGGCTGGATGCGAAACTGGGACGCTTCAACCTATTTGAGGCGATGGGCGGTGTTCGCGCCGAACTGCGACACTCCAACTTCTTGGCCTTCTTGTTTTCTCCCAGCCGCGCTCACGGCTTAGGAACCCTAGTTCTCGAAAGAGTTCTGCGAGGGATTCTCGACGATGTCGCGCCGGACGCGCGACCAATCAGACCGCTGCAACTCGCCGTCGCAGATCTGGATGACGCGATCGTGCACCGCGAGCGGGACAATATCGATCTCTTGATCGAAATACCAAGCTTCGACCTCGTCGTCCTCATAGAAAACAAGATTGGAGCCGGCGCGGGCGAGGGCCAGCTCCAACGTTACCGCGAACTGGTCGAACGGCGATTTCCTCACCGTCGACGATTACTCGTGTTCCTCACGCCGGACGGCGCTGCCCCGGAGTGCGAAGGCTACGTAGCGTTCAGCTATCGGCGTCTCGCACAAATCATCGACGATTTGACGCAACACGAGACGATCGCTCCTGAACCAAAGCTCATTCTCGCTCACTACGTTGAAATGCTGCGGAGACATGTCGTGCCCGATGAGGAACTGAAAGCGCTCGCGCTTCGGCTTTATGACCGCCATCGCGAAGCGTTCGATTTCGTTTTCGAGTCCCGTCCTGAACCACAGGGCGTGCTGGATGCGCTCAAGGAGCGCGTTCTGAGTGTCGAGGGCCTCATCGAAGATCGATCTTCGGCCACCATTTTTCGTTTCCTTCCGGCTCGTTGGGACGTCAGGCTTCCGGACCTTGGCTGCAGCACTGAAACCTGGACGCGGACCGGTCGCGGTCTAATGTTTGAAATAAAGCTGAATCCCTCTAGCGGTCGCGTTCACCTGATCCTGATCATGGGCCCCCTATCGCCGCAGTTTCGCCAGCGCATTTATGCTGCCGCGATGAGCCGGCCTGAAGTGTTCAAGGGGTTGGTAAAGCCGATGGGACAGCACCATTCGACCTTGTTCAGTCGCGAGCTTCTGCCGCAGACCTTAGCTCGGACGCTCGATTTCGAGCAGCAGTGCAAAACGGCGTCGTTGGCTTGGTCGGACTTTCAGCGAGACGAACTTATGGACCTAATGAATCAAGTCGAGGCGATCGTAGCTGAGGTCGCAACAAGCTGAAGACCGCCGGTGAAACATCGGCGACTTTCGTGGATCTTGAACTGGACTACTTCCGCTCGAGATCGAGCCACACAGCATTCTTCGCACCAAGCGCCTCGATCATGGTCTTCAGTTTTCGTCGGTCGCCGAAAGGACCGTCCGGGACTTTACGGCGATCACCGAGGTCGCACTCGAAAACCCGGTCGAACATCTTGTCTATGCCGAAGGCAAGCGAGGTGCGCTTAGGCACGTCCACGGATCTCACCACGTCGATACCGGTCGGATTATAGATCCAAACTATTGAGCCCTTTTTTGTCACCATGTTCATGCGCCGGCATTGTTCCTCCAGCGCGGGCCAATTCAGCTTGTCTCTTCGCTTGGCTTGGACAAGCACGCCTTTCGTAATCGCCTTACCGAATTCGTCCTCGGCGGAGATGGCGAAGTATAGATCGGTTCCCATCGGCTTCTCGAGGCTCTTACCGCCGCGCGAGCTAATGGTTTCTGTGATTACGCGAATCCGGTAACCATGCAGCAACTTGCCATTGAAGCGCTCCTCGAGGCGCTGGCCGATCCGGGATGTAATGTCAGGCTCCTCGACAAGCCCCGTCATTCGGTCGCGAACGAGGTTGTCGAGCGCGTGGCCGAATGCTCGCGCAATTTCTGACCTGGCTTCGGCGTCGTCGATCATATGCACGCTCACCCCGGATCAAAAAATCGACCGCACGACGTTGAATGTGAGATATGTGCCAGATGGCCCCGCATCCGCCAACCGTTGGAATCCTCGCGTATGGATCGCTGATTGACGATCCTGGCGACGAATTGATGCCAATCGTTTCGCGTGTCATCCGCGATATACTCACGCCGTTTCCTGTCGAATTCGCGCGAATGAGCTCAAGCCGTGGCGATGCGCCGACACTAGTTCCACACACTGGCGGCGCGCCCGTGCGGGCCGCGGTTCTCGTCGTGGCGGCGTCGGCTGATGAGGCGTCTGATATGCTGTGGCGGCGGGAGACGCGTAAGACAGACACCACTCTACGCTATCCAGGCGCGCGGCCTGGTCAGGCGAACGCAGTGCAGATCGAGCGGCTTGCCGACTTCGCCGGCATTGACGAACTCCTGTACACGGCGATCGGCGCAAACGTAACACCGTTGACACCTAAGCGCCTGGCAGAGTTAGCCGTCACCAGCGTAGCCAAAGCGAAGTGTGGCTTGGACGGGATCTCCTATCTGATCGCCACGAAGTCGAATGGCATCGTCACGCCATTGTCGTCAGTGTACGAGGAAGAGATCCTGCGAATGACGGGAGCCGACAATCTCGAAAGCGCCCTTGTTCTGGCGCGCGACAGAGCTGCTTCTCGAGAGAAGTTGAGGCCGGACGCCCAAGAAGAATCTCTCCTTTAGGAGAAAATCAGCCCTCTTTGGACGTGGCTGTCTTGGCCCGTGTGATCCGCTTCTTCTCTCCCGGAGCAACAACGTGCGAGACGTCAAAGGTTTGCACGATTGGCTGGGGGCCCATCGCCGATTGCTCGCGCACAGTCTTGGCGAGTTCCCGCAGCCGCGCGACCACCGCCTCGTAGGGAACCAGCGGCTTGCCGTCCTGGACCATCCAGCCCTCTTTCCGCGCCTTCTGGTGAACGACGAGCAAGATGCCATGCCGCGTCGTCGCGTGCCGCAGGTATTGACCACAAAGCTGTTTCACCAGCGCCGCATCGAGCTCCTTTAGGCTCAGGCCGTCGGCGACTTTGATTTCTATCGGGAGTTCGACGCCGCTGTGCCGACTGATCAAGGTGATGTCCGGCTCCTTCTCCTCCGCGTAATGCGTTTCCCGTTGGACGGTGTACGCTTCCTTCTGACGCGCTTCGAACTGCGTCGCGATCCAACGTTGAACCGCGTTTTCGTCGGGCAGGAGTTGCAATGTGTCTCCCTGCGCGAACTTCCCGTGGATCAGATCGTGCTGGATGTCCTCTATCCGGCGCCTCGCAAGCAGCTGCAGATCTCCAGTGGTGGTGGGCGCACGGTCGAAAGTTCGCTCGAACGTCAACACGTCTGCGGGTTCCCAAGGCGGCATTTCTGCATCCGCTTCGGCACGACGGAGCGCGTGGACGCGCATCCATTCTGGGCGGATGGGGAAATTGGGGATCTGTTCTAGGCGTTTCAAAGCTGCGTGGGTCGCCTCGCCCGGGATCTTGAGGAGACGGTCGAAGATCAGATTGCGCGCGTCTTGCGCCTCGTCGCGAAGTTCGCGCGAATAGACCTCGCCGCTTGGGCGCTGGATGTCCTCGCTCGGCCGCACGCCCTCAAATGCCAAGATAAGCAACTGCTCTAGCCGGGTGACCAATAGGGCTGTCGGAGGCGTGACGTCCCGATTGAAGCGACTGCCCACCAAGCGAGGGAGCAAGGCGCAACACAAGGTGGCCTGCCCCGGAGGGTCGAGTGTGCTCATCTTCGCCTGAAAGGCGTCCACAGCCGCATCTCCTTCCAACCCGAAGAGGATCAGCAAATAATACGCTGCAGTGATCGGGTCGGCCTCAATCAGCCGGTGCGCTACGACCTCGTGAAGCCCCTCCGCAGTGAACGGCGTGGACCGCAACAGCACCGAGGTGACCTTCTCCAGCATCACGGCATCGATCTCGGGATGATCGCTAAGATACCGGACCAGATCGGCGACGATGAGGCGGCCAAGCGACGGATCGGCATATTCGAGCCGGTCCAACATGCCGTGCGCGGCCGGATCGCTGGCGGCGAGTTGACCCGTCACGGCGCGTACCAAGGCCGCGCGGACGGCCTCGGGGTGAGTGACCGCGAGCGCCACGAGATAATCCGGAAAGCCGTTGAGTTCGATTAGTGCCAATTGTGCGGCTTGCGCGGCCTGATTGCGACTGAGCGTCTGCACCCAGTTGGGGGTGGTGGCGGCAGCGAGCGAAAGGCCGCCGAGCGCCATAATGTCAAAGTTCGTCACCCGGAGCCCTTCGTTGGCATCCGTGGACAGCGCCACCGGCAGTCGATTGTAAGCGAAGGCAATGAGCGCCTCGCCGAAGCGCTGGGTCAGCTCGGGGCCGAAGATCGGCGCAACAGTATCAAGGCTGTCGATCGAATAGCGGCTTCGCGAGTGCAGCCGCCAGGTCAGAAATTGCCAAAGGTGGAATAGGCGAGAGTCGACGGAATCGTCGGTCTGCGGCGAGAGATGATCGAACACCGACGGATCTGCGCGCAACTCGGCGACGAGCTTAACCCAGCTCTTGTCGCGTTCCTCGGCCTGGGCCTCGTTGCGCCTTCGGGATTCCTCGAAGCGGGCCATCTGTCGGACATGCTCGGGGGGATCGGGCGGTGGGTTCCGCCAGAGCGCGAGCTGCCCTGCCATTGCTTCGTCACCAGCGGCCGCGCGAGTGATTTGCTCCCGAACGTCGGGATCCTCACCGAATTGGCGCCAGAGCGTATGGGCAGCGCGCAACGCCACCATCTGGTCTTGAGGCTCGGTCCGATCACGGATGTCCTGGATCAACCAAGCGAGATCATCCTTGGTGAGCGTCACCGGCCAGCCGAGATGCTGGACGAACCAGATATTGAGGTTGTCCGCGTCGGTCACATAGGGATGCGTGTGCAATCGCTTGATTGCACGCCAAAACGAGGATCGGCGTCGCCCCTCCGACGCCTCGAACATTTGACTAAGTACGCGAAACTCGTCGTCGAGGCCGGAATAGCGGTTCGTCTCGTGGAGCAGCAGAACAAGGTCGGTGACGGCATCGGGAATTTCGTCTGGATGCCATCGCAAGAGCTTGATCGCCGCGAGCGCGGCGATCCGGGAAAATGCCTCGCGAAATGGATGGTCCTTATGGTCGCCAGTGAATTCCCCGGACTTCGCGACAATCGCGTCGACAAAAGCTCCAAGCAATTCGGGCGTCGAGAGCGCGTCCACGATGTCACCATCGATCGGCAGGACCGACCTGTGCCGGTCGCTATCCTCGACCCCGACCTGATCGACCAGAGCAAAGAATTCGGCGACCGAGAAGCGCGCGGGAAATAGCGAGGCAAGGCCCTCAAGCACGAAGGATCGAGGGAGCGTTCCAACGTTGTCGGTGATGTAGCTCGATAGGCGGTTCTGGTCGTCGGGATTGCCGAGCGCGATGAGCGCTCGCGCGCCGAGCAACTGCGTGATCTCGCCAGCGCTGCGGTCGAACGCAGCGGTACGGGCGACGTCGAGGCCGCCACGCTGTTTGCCGTGCCAGATTAGTCGAAGGATGAGATGCTGCGCTTCCTCGTTGCCCGCCGATTGTTGCCACCATTCGGGCGCAACTGGCGAGCACCGCCGCATGACAGCGAATGGCAGCTCTGGCGGCGCTCACAGCCGCCGGGACGGCTCAGCTTTTCTGCCACCAACCAAGCCCGAGGATAGCAAATCAGGAACCCGAGAGATGCCCGAGCCGCGTCGTTTCCGGATTGTCGGCCGGAGTCCGGTGTCCCCTCCAACTCAAAGGAGACAAGAGCGTGAAATATGTTCTGCTGATCTATCAACCGGAGGGTTACGACCCCGCGGCGCTGAACGAAGACCAGTATCAGGAAGTTGCTGAAGGTTATGCAGCCATCAATGCGACGCCGAATGTGCGGTCGGGATTACCGCTGGGCTTTGCGCGGGACGCGATCACCGTTCGCGTCCGTGGCGGCCAAGCCGTGTCAAGCCCTGGCCCCTATGTGGAGCAGCCCGGCGGGACCCTCGGCGGATATATCGAGTTTGAGGCGGACAGTGATGAAGAGGCGGTCGCGCTTGCTTCGAAAATCCCCGCGGTAGCCCAAGGTGGTGCGGTGGAGATCCGTCCTTCCAAGGTTTATTGGTAGGGCGGGCACTGTCAGACGAACGGGGCAGCTGCTAACGCCGTCTGATGCCGCGCAAGTTCAGAGCCAAGCCCGCCAGTCCGTTTCGCTATTTCAACAGCTCGCCTGAGGTGATCCGCCTTGCGGTGCTGATGTATGTGCGGTTCCCGCTATCGCTT